>Ga0207644_10003475_pt1 | contig 10186 bp, 5 predicted proteins | sample KBSS73metaG_FD_184326 | JGI IMG/M metagenome (GOLD analysis project Ga0207644, IMG submission 184326) | Switchgrass rhizosphere microbial communities from Kellogg Biological Station, Michigan, USA - KBS S7-3 metaG (SPAdes) (version 2) | ecosystem: Host-associated > Plants > Roots > Rhizosphere >... | reverse complement strand
CCGAACGCGTCCCTGTTCCGCCGGAAGATCTCACGCACGATTCTCTTGCTCCGATTCCTGAGTACGGCCCCACCGAACTTGCGGGTGACAGTGATCCCCAGCCGCGACCGTCCCAGCTCGGTTCGAATGCCGAACAGGGCGAAGGAGGGACCGGTCTGCCTTCGGCCTTCCCGGTAGATCCGTTCGAAATCCTTTGATCGGAGGACCTTGTCGGCGGGCCGAAACCGCTGTGAGCGGCGTGCGGGCCTAGGCGGAGAGGCGCTTGCGTCCGTGGGTCCTTCTTCGCCGGATGACGTTGCGGCCACCTGCGGTGCGCATCCGGACGAGGAACCCGTGCGCCTTTTTCCTCTTCCGGTTGTTGGGCTGAAAAGTCCTTTTCATGACGTCCTCGAAGTCACCGAGATTATGACTCTTAGCAGCCCATCTGTCCGCCTCCAACAGCGGGTGATAGGGCCACTATCTGGTTGCGACGTACTGCCACGGCCTCCTTCCGCCGCCATCAGCGGCGGCGAAGCCGTCCGCTGCATGGGGCGTGTTGCGGCCGCTAGCTCCCCAGCTGGACTCGGAAGACCGGGTATCGTAGTCGGTCGCAACAGGTAATGTCAAGAAATCGTATCTATTGTTTATTGCATCCACTCCCGGCCGGTGCTAGACTGAAGTGCTTCGCAGAGAACGGTTTGGAGACGACGCGGGACTACCAGATAAACCACTCGATGAGATCTCATCCCACAACATCTAGTGGCCAGCCGACCCTGCTCCATCCGCACCCCTTTCCCATGTTTCCGTACCTGTACAGGGCTTGGCAAGGCGCCTGATTTCCACAACTGTTGACGGGCTGTGGAAAAAGACGGTTCACCACAAGTCAACGCCTTTATTTAGTGAGACTTAGCGCAAATGGCAAGAGATTCCTGGGGCGAGGCCCTCGAACGCATACGTCAGAAGGTGAATGCGCAGAGCTTCAGCACCTGGTTCAAGCCGACCCATCTCATCTCGAAAGGGGCCGGGAAGCTGACCCTGGGCGTGCCCAATCCGCTCTTTGCGGAGTGGCTGCGTAACAACTATCTCGGCCTGATCGCCGAAACGGTCCTCGAGGTCGAGGGCCAGGCCTACGAGATCCTCTTCTCGAGCCCGCAGGGACACACGGGGGCGGTCACCACCGCGGCGGTTCCCACGCTGGCGCCGCGGCTCGACGCGCGCTACACGTTCGATTCGTTCGTCGTCGGATCGGGGAATCAGTTCGCCCGCGCGGCCGCGCTGGCCGTCGCCGAGCAGCCGTCCAAGGGCTACAACCCGCTCTACGTCTACGGCGGAACGGGCCTCGGCAAGACGCACCTGCTCCACGCGATCGGCAACCAGATCGCCCGCTCGGGGCGGCTCCTGCGCCTCAAGTACCTGACGACCGAGAAGTTCGTGAACGACCTCGTCAACGCGATCCGCTTCGACAAGATGAACGAGTTCAAGGATCGCTATCGCAACATCGATCTCCTGTTGATCGACGACGTGCAGTTCTTCGCGGGCAAAGAGCGCACCCAGGAGGAGTTCTTCCATACATTCAACGCGCTCTACGAGGGGGGACGTCAGATCGTCCTGACGAGCGACTGCGCCCCTCGCGAGATCCCGACCCTGGAAGACCGGCTGCGGTCGCGCTTCGAGTGGGGCCTGATCACGGACATCCAGCCCCCGGACCTCGAGACGAAGATCGCCATCCTCGACAAGAAGTCGGCCGCGATGGGGGTCGAGCTCCCCTCCGACACCGCTCTCTACATCGCCAGCAAGATCAAATCGAACGTGCGGGAGCTCGAGGGGGCGCTCAACCGCGTCTGCGCTTTCTCCTCGGTCCAGCACCAGCCGATCTCCCTCGAGCTGGCCCAGAAGACCCTCAAGGACATCCTCACGGTCGAGCCCACCATGATCACGGTGGAGTCGATCCAGAAGGTGGTCGCCGACCATCACCGGATCAAGGTCACGGAGCTCAAGTCCAAGAACAACGCAAAGCAGATCGTCTTCCCGCGCCAGATCGCAATGTATCTCTGCAAGACGTTGACGGACAAGTCTCTTCCGGAGATCGGCCGCCGGTTCGGCGGCAAGCACCACTCGACCGTCATCCACGCCTACAAGAAGATCGAGCACAAGCGGCTCCATGAACAGGATTTAGACAAGCTGATCCACCGATTCATCGAGATGCTGCAGTGAGAATCATCCATTTCATCCACAGCTGTGGGCGGGAGGCCTGTGAGGGGCCGGCGGATGGGAGGCTGTTTCCAGGAGGCCGGCGCGCCCGGGGCTTCTCACCCGCGCTTCCGTCGCCGTTCGGTGCACAGCGTAACCGTGGTCACGACGAGCCTTGTCTCGCGATCCACAGCATCCACATGACTACTACTTCTGTTCCTGGCTTCTCCAGATCAATGAACAACCCCCAACAGCGGTCATAGCACCGCCCCGGAGCGCTCATGCAATTCACCGTTCAGAAGGCCGACCTGCTTCGCGAGCTGCAGCTCGTCCAGGGCGTCGTCGAGAAGAAGGCGACGATTCCGATCCTTTCGAACCTCCTGCTCCAGGCGACCCGCGAGCGGCTCGAGATCATCGCCACCGACATGGAGCTGGGGATCCAGAGCGCTTGCGACGCGCAGGTCGGGTCGGAGGGGTCGATCACCATCCATGCCCGCAAGCTGCACGACATCGTGCGGAACCTTCCCGACGCCGAGATCCTCTTCTCGCTGCAGAAGGGGAACCGGGTGCAGATCCGCTGCGCCAACGCCGAGTTCAAGGTCGCGGGGCAGGGGACGGAGGACTTCCCCAGCCTGCGCGAATACGATTTCAAGGGCGCGATCGCGCTGCCGCTGAACGACTTCAAGTCGATGATCGCCAAGGTGATCTTCGCGATCACCCAGGACGACCCGCGCTATGCCATCTACGGGGCGCTGTTCGTGGTCCGCAAGGGGAGCGTCGAGATGGTCGCGACCGATGGGCACCGTCTCGCCTACCTGAAGCAGTCGGCGGACGTCTCCCCGAAGGACGAGATCCGCGTGATCATCCCCATCAAGACCCTCTCGGAGATCGTCAAGCTCGAGCCGGGCCCGGAAGGCGAAGTCCGGATCGGGGTGAAGGACAACCACATCTTCGTGAAGAGCGGCCTGCGCATGCTGCAGTCCTCCCTCTTCGAAGGGACCTTTCCGAACTACGAGAAGGTCATGCCGGAAGGGAACGACAGGACCGTCCGCTGCGACACCGAGGCCTACCTCGCCGCGCTGCGGCGCGTCTCGCTGCTGTCCGCGGAGCGGACCAAGGCCGTCAAGGTCAGCCTCGGGGAAGGGAAGATGGTGATCTCGACCCAGAACCCCGAGTTCGGCGAGGCGGAGGAATCGGTCGAGATCGACGGTTTCAAGGGGAGCGCGATCGAGATCGGGTTCAACGCGCGCTACCTGATGGATTTCCTCCAGGTCGTCGGCACTCCCGAAGTCCAGATGGAGCTCAAGGACGGGGAGACGCAGGGTTTGCTGCGCCCCGCCGACGCGGAAGGCATCGACTACCGCTACGTGGTCATGCCGATGAGGATATGACGAGGTCTTGCAACTGGTGACGATTCAGGTTTCTGATGTCAGGAACCTCGCGGTACAGGAAATCCGCTTCGGAGAGGGATTGAACCTTCTCGCGGGTTCCAACGGGCAAGGCAAGTCGAGCGTGCTGGAGGCGGTCTACCTCCTCGGCACGACGCGCTCGTTCCGCACCGCGCGCCTGACGGAGGTCGTGGCCGCGGGGCGAGGGCCGGCGCTCGTCTCGGGGGAGGGGAAGGTCCCGGGCGAGCGCCTCGCCGTGTCGATCGCGCGCTCGGAGCGCAAGTACGCGCGTCACGGCAAGCTCGTCCCTCCAGCCGAGTACATCGGGACCCTGGACGTCGTGGCGCTGGCCAACGACATCGTGCACGGGTTCCGGCGGCAGCCGGCCGAGCGGCGGCGCTTCCTCGACCGGATGGCGCTCGCGACCTGGCCGTCGTACCTGGACGAGCTGCGCCGCCTGCGCCGCGCGTGCGAGCAGAGGGCGCTCCTGGTGGCGTCCGGCGGCTCGCGCGCCGATCGCGGGGCCTGGGACGAGCGCGCCGCGGACCTGGCGGTCCCGGTCGCGCGGCGGCGCTTCGCGATGGCCGGGGAGCTGGAAGAGGGACTGCGCTCGGTGTCGCGCGAGCTCTTCCCCGAGGGGGCGTCGGTGCGCGTGCGCTACGTGACGCGACCCGGCTGGGAGCCCGGCCCTGGCGCCGAGGCCGGCGACGGGGACGAGGGCGCGCGCGGCCGCGCCGCCCGTGCGGACTTCGATGCCGACCGCTACCGCGCCCGGCTCGGGGCGCTCTTCTCCGCCCAGGAGAGCGCGGGCGGACGGCGCGAAACGCCCGGGGGCCCGCTGCGCGACGATCTGGCGATCGACGTCGACGGCCGGGACATCCTCAAGCTGGGCTCGGCCGGGCAGGTCCGATCGCTCCTGACGGCGGCGGTCCTGGCGGAGATGAGACGGCTTCAGGGCATCAAGGGCCGGTTTCCGGTTCTCGTTCTCGACGATGTGGATGCGGACCTCGACGAGGGCCGCTACGGAGCGCTGCTCGCCGGTCTGGCCGGGGGGGCCCAGGTCTTCGCCGCCACCTCGAAGCCGGGGCTGGCGGCGGGCCGATGGGATACGGGCAAGCGCTTCACCGTGAGCGGCGGAGTCGTGGCCGAGGCGTAGGCGGGCGCGGGGCGCCGTGCCCCTCGCCTTCGCACGCGCGTGAGGCCGCAAGCTAGGAGAGAAATGGATCTGACCGAAGAAAAGAGAGCGCAGCTGGCCGAGTCCCAGGCGGAGGCCGTGCGCGATTACGACGCGAGCAAGATCAAGGTCCTCGAGGGGCTCGAGGCGGTCCGCAAGCGTCCCGCCATGTACATCGGCTCGACGAGCCAGCTCGGGCTCCATCACCTCGTCTACGAGGTCGTGGACAACTCGATCGACGAGGCCCAGGCCGGTTTCTGCGACCGGATCGAAGTCACGATCCATGGCGACAACAGCGTGACGGTCGTGGACAACGGCCGCGGCATCCCCACGGACCTGCACGAAAAGGAGGGGAAGTCCGCCGCCGAGGTCGTCATGACGAAGCTCCACGCGGGGGGCAAGTTCGAGAACGACGCCTACAAGGTCTCCGGCGGCCTTCACGGCGTCGGCGTCTCGGTGGTCAACGCGCTCTCGGAGTCGCTCGAGCTCGAGATCTGGCGCGAAGGGAAGGTCTACCAGCAGTCGTACGAGCGCGGGAAGCCCTCGACCGAGTTCCGGCAGGTCGGGACGATCACGCCCGGCTCGGCGCGCACGCGCGGCACCATGATCCGCTTCGCGCCGGACCCCCAGATCTTCGAGACGATCGAGTTCAGCTACGACACTCTCGCGCAGCGCCTGCGCGAGCTCGCCTTCCTCAACAGCGGCGTCACGATCACGCTGCGCGACGAGCGGTCCGAAAAGGCCAAGGAAGCGGTCTTCCAGTACGCGGGCGGGATCGTCGAGTTCGTGCAGCACCTCAACCGGGCCAAGGGCCTGCTCCACACCGAGCCGATCTTCGTGTCGGGGGACAAGGAAGGCGTCCATCTCGACATCGCCATGCAGTACAACGACACCTACAACGAAGCGATCTTCACCTTCGCCAACAGCATCAACACGATCGAGGGCGGCACGCACCTGATCGGCTTCAAGGCGGCGCTCACGCGCACGATCAACGCCTACCTCGCGGGCGCGAGCCTCGGCAAGGACGCCAAGGACCTCGCGCTGCAGGGCGAGGACGTGCGCGAGGGTCTCACTGCCGTCATCTCCGTCAAGGTCCCCAAGCCCCAGTTCGAGGGGCAGACGAAGACCAAGCTCGGCAACAGCGAGGTCAAGGGGCTCGTCGAGGCGCTCGTCAACGAGAAGCTGACCGACTGGCTCGCGCAGCACCCGCAGGACGCCCGCAAGGTCGTCATGAAGGTCGTCGACGCGGCCCGCGCGCGCGAGGCCGCGCGCAAGGCCCGCGACCTCACACGGCGCAAGGGCGCGCTCGATTCGGGATCCCTCCCCGGCAAGCTCGCCGACTGCCAGGAGCGCGATCCGGCCCTGTCCGAGCTCTTCCTCGTGGAGGGCGAGTCGGCCGGCGGGTCCGCGAAGCAGGGTCGCGACCGGAAGAACCAGGCGATCCTTCCGCTCAAGGGCAAGATCCTCAACGTCGAGAAGGCGCGCTTCGACAAGATGCTCGGCCACGAGGAAATCCGGACCATGGTGGCCGCGCTCGGGACGGGGATCGGCGAAGGCGACTTCGACGTCAGCAAGCTGCGCTACCACAAGATCATCATCATGACCGACGCGGACATCGACGGGTCGCACATCCGGACCCTGATCCTGACCTTCCTCTACCGCCAGTTCCGCGAGCTGATCGAGCGCGGCTACGTCTACATCGCCCAGCCGCCGCTCTACAAGGTGAAGAAGGGCCGTTCGGAGATGTACCTGCAGAACGACAAGGAGTTCGACCAGTTCGTCATCTCGAAGGCCAGCGAGGAGAAGAGGGTCACCGTTCCGGGAACGACGCTCCATTTCGAGGGCGACACCCTCACCAAGCTTCTCGGGCGGCTCACCGACTACCGCCGCTACGCCGACCTCCTGGAGCGCTACGGCATCGACCGCGGCGTCGTCGACGCCGTCCTCGAGGCGGGCCTCGCCGTCCGCTCGGACTTCGAGCTCCCGATCAAGCTCGAGTCGCTGAAGGACAAGATCGCCGCGCTCGGGCACACGGTGCGCGGTATCCGCAAGGACGAGGCGCACGGCCTCTACGAGATCCAGGTCCGCTCGGCCACGCGCGGCAAGCGCGAGTTCTCGATCGGCTACGAGATGGTGTCGGGGGTCGAGATGAAGAACCTGCGGGGTCTCTACAAGGAGATCCAGGACGTCGCGCGCGCGCCGGTGATCGTCGCCGAGAACGGCACCGAGACGCGGCTCGAGAGCAAGGAGAAGCTCCTCGAGCACCTGATGGAGTCGGGCAAGAAGGGCCTCACCATCCAGCGCTACAAGGGTCTCGGCGAGATGAACCCCGAGCAGCTCTGGGAAACGACGATGGACCCGAGGGTCCGCAAGCTGCTCCAGGTGCGGATCGAGGACGCGGTGGCGGCCGACAACATCTTCTCGGTGCTGATGGGGGACGAGGTCGAGCCGCGGCGCGAGTTCATCGAGCAGAACGCCCTCGAAGTCACCAACCTGGACGTGTAAGCGCATCGCCTCGCGCGCCGGCGGACCCTAGTCCCGACGCGGCGTGAGCGATAGGAGAGTGATGGACACGACGGAACAGAAGACACCCGTCAACATCGAAGACGAGATGCGGAAGTCCTACCTGGATTACGCGATGAGCGTGATCATCGGGCGGGCGCTCCCCGACGTCCGGGACGGGCTCAAGCCCGTGCACCGGCGCGTGCTGTACGCGATGCACGAGTCGGGGAACACGGCGGACAAGCCGTACCGCAAATCGGCGAAGACGGTCGGCGAGGTGATCGGTAAATACCACCCGCACGGCGACATGCCGGTGTACGACACGGTCGTGCGGCTCGCGCAGGACTTTTCGCTCCGCTACCCGCTCATCGACGGGCAGGGGAACTTCGGATCGATCGACGGCGACTCGCCGGCCGCGATGCGGTACACGGAGATCCGCCTCGCCAAGATCACGGGCTCGATGCTCGCCGACATCGACAAGGAGACGGTCGACTTCGGTCCGACTTACGACGGCTCGGAGACCGAGCCGCTCGTGCTGCCGACGCAGCTCCCGAACCTCCTGGTGAACGGTTCGTCCGGGATCGCCGTCGGCATGGCGACGAACATCCCCCCGCACAACCTGGGCGAGGTCATCGACGCGATCACGCTCCTGATCGACAAGCCCGAGGCGACGATCGACGACATCATGCAGGTCCTCCCGGGGCCCGACTTCCCGACCGGGGCGACCATGTTCGGCATGGCGGGGGTCCGCGACGCCTACCGCACCGGACGCGGGAAGCTCATGATGCGGTCCGTCTGCGAGATCGAGGACATTCCGAAGAAGGAGCGCCAGCAGATCATCGTGACGGAGCTGCCGTACCAGGTGAACAAGGCGCAGCTCATCCAGGAGATCGCCGCCCTCCACAACGAAAAGAGGATCGAAGGGATCTCCGACATCCGCGACGAGTCCGACCGCCACGGGATCCGCGTCGTCATCGAGCTGCGACGGGGCGAGGTGGCGGACATCATCCTGAACAACCTCTACAAGCACACGAAGCTGCAGCAGTCGTTCGGAATGATCTTCATCGCGATCCAGAACAACCAGCCGCGGGTCTTCCCGATCCGGGACCTGCTGACGGCGTTCCTCGACTTCCGCAAGGAGGTCGTCGTCCGCCGCACGGCGTACGACCTGCGCAAGGCCGAGGAGCGCGCCCATATCCTGGAAGGGCTCGTCGTCGCGCTCGACCACCTCGACGAGGTGATCACGATCATCCGGTCCTCGAAGACACCGCCGGAGGCGAAGGCCGCCCTGTGCGCGAAGGTCTGGCCGGACGTGACTCCCTCGCTCGCGCGGCTGGGGACCATCCCCGCGGACGGTTTCCGGTTCTCGGACCTGCAGGCCCAGGCGATCCTCGACATGCGCCTGCAGCGCCTGACCGGCCTCGAGCGCGACAAGATCATCGAGGAGTACGAAGAGGTCCTGAAGCTGATCGCGCGCCTGCGCGAGATCCTCGGCAGCGAGGCGCTCGTCCTCAAGATCGTCCGCGACGAGCTGGCCGAGATCCGCAAGCAGTTCGCCGATCCGCGGCGCACGAGGATCCTCGAGAACGTCCGGGACCTGACGATCGAAGAGCTGATCGCCGAGGAGGAGATGGTCATCACCGTCTCCCATACCGGCTACTGCAAGCGGACCGCCCTGTCCACCTACCGCAGCCAGAAGCGCGGCGGGAAGGGGCGCACGGGGATGGCGACGCGCGACGAGGACTTCGTCGAGTATCTCTTCGTCGCCTCGACGCACGACTACATCCTCTGCTTCACCAGCAAGGGACGCCTGCACTGGCTCAAGGTGCACGAGATCCCGGAGGTCGGCCCGGCGGCCAAGGGCCGGCCGATCGTCAACCTGCTGCGCCTCTCGCAAGGGGAGTCCCTCGCGGCCCTCATGTCCGTGCGCGATTTCCCGGAAGGCGAGTTCGTCGTGATGACGACGCGCAAGGGCATCATCAAGAAGACGCCCCTGTCGGCCTTCTCGAACGTGCGCGCGGTCGGGATCATCGCCCTGTCGATCGACGCAGGGGACGACCTCTTCGCGGTGCGCAAATCGACCGGCGACCAGGAGATCTTCCTCGCGACGCGCAAGGGGAAGGCGATCCGGTTCCCCGAGAAGCGGATCCGCGCGATGGGACGGACGGCGCGCGGCGTGCGCGGCATCCGCCTGCTGGGCGACGACGAGCTCATCGAGATGGACGTGCTCGAGTCGCGCGGCAACATCCTCACCGTCACCGAGCGCGGCTACGGCAAGCGCACGAAGGTCGAGGACTACCGCCTGCAGGGACGCGGCGGGTCCGGCATCATCAACATACGCGTCACGCAGAAGAACGGCCCCGTCGTCGGCGTCATGGAGACCTCGCCCGCGGACCAGATCATGATGGTCACCCAGCAGGGCAAGATCATCCGGATGAACGTGGAGGGCATCAGCATCGTCGGCCGGGCGACGCAGGGGGTGAGGCTGCTCGACGTCGAGGAGGGCGACTCGGTCGTCTCGGTCGCGCGGCTGCCCGAGCGCGACGACACGGCGGAGGCGGCCAGGCCGGTCGCCGCCGCGCCGGACGAGGAAGAGCAGCCGCTCTCTCCCGAGGAGGAAGAGCCGTCCGACGAGATCGCCGGCGAGGACGACAACGGGAACGGCAACGGCGCCGGCAACGGCGTGGGAGACGAGGAGGAAGAGGAGCCCGAGAGCTGAGGATGCGTGGCCGCGGAGCCTGCTTCTTTTCCGCGAGCCCGCGGAGCGACAATAGAAAGGCCGGCCCACGCGCCGCGGCCCTGACCGGCGAGCGGCACGGCGGCAGGCAGAAAGGCGGAGCACCGTGAAGTTCTTTCTCGATACCGCGAACGTCAACGAGATCCGCGAGGCGGCGTCCATGGGCGTCCTCGACGGCGTCACCACCAACCCGAGCCTGGTCGCGAAGGAGGGGCG
>Ga0207644_10003474_pt1 | contig 10186 bp, 7 predicted proteins | sample KBSS73metaG_FD_184326 | JGI IMG/M metagenome (GOLD analysis project Ga0207644, IMG submission 184326) | Switchgrass rhizosphere microbial communities from Kellogg Biological Station, Michigan, USA - KBS S7-3 metaG (SPAdes) (version 2) | ecosystem: Host-associated > Plants > Roots > Rhizosphere >... | reverse complement strand
CCGGCACTTGGCCCGCCTTGCGGTGATCAGCGACCGGGCCTGGTCCAGGAACCACCAGCGCAAAAGCATGCGCTGACGCCCACCCATGGCTGGATCGTGACGCCGTACTTTCGTCATGAACGCCATAAAGCCCAGCCCCCAAGTCCAGTATTGCCGGGTGAGTTGGGCCATCGTCTCGCGATGCTCGTGATACACGCAATAACTCGGCTCGTAGACCATCGGCCGCCCGCTGCGGAGCACGCGATAGAAGATGTCGAGATCGCCGCCACCCGGCAAGGGACCCCCGGTATCGAGTGCGTCGTCGAACCCGTTCAGCGACAACAGCAGAGTGCGGTCGAACGCCATGTTGCACCCTGCCCCTATCGCCCCCGCACCGACAGGATGCCCTTCATTGTCGAAATCGTCGTCGTGGACTTCCATGCGGCGGAACCCGCGTCCAAAGCCGCCCCGCCGTTCGAACGCGATCTGCGCGTCCGTGTCGAGCCGGTATGGAAGCACCAACCCCGTAAACCCACCCGCGTCGGGACGGCTGAGCCAAGCGCGCATCAGGCCATGAGCCCACGAGGGATCGACCACGACATCGTCGTCAAGAAACGCGAGCAGATCGCCGTGTGCGCCCGCCAGCGCGGCATTGCGCGCGAAATCCAGGCCGGCTTTGGTCTCATAGACGTACCGTATGCCGGCGAAGCCTTGGCAGGCGAGCCGCGTTTGGTCGTCGACCGAAGCGTTGTCGATCACCAGTATCTCGGTTGACGCGAATGGCGATGCGGAAGCGACTGGAACCAGCGCTTCCAACAGGCGGGCGAGCCGCTGCGCGCGATCTTTCGTGCAGATCGCGATCGTCAGACTGGGCAGCCTGGTCAATGGGGCGGGAGCCGGGAACGACTCCTCCAATGCCACGGCCAGCGCCCGCTCTGCGACATCGGGTCCGGCCAGTGTCCGCAGCGCCTCGCGGTCCATCGCTTCCCCGGGCGCCAAAGGCGTCATGACGAAACCGAGTGGCCGCTCACCGCGCCGGAAGATCAATCCCAGTCCGGTACGGTCGGCGGGACAGGCGATCGTCGCCGGTATGTACCCCACGTCAATGTCCACGATTGCGTAACTCATGACGCCTGCCTGGGCCATTCGCCCGCCTGCAATTCGTACAGTTCGGCAAAGCGCCCCCGCTGGTTGAGCAGCACATCAGGCGCGCCGATCTCCGCCACGGTGCCATGGTCGAGCACGACGATGACGTCCGCTCCCGACAGGCTGCTCAGCCGATGGGCGATCGCCACTACCGTGCGTCCGCGGCCGAAGCTGTCCAGCGCCAGCTTGATGTGCATTTCCGCCTCCGCATCCAGAGCATTCGTCGCTTCGTCGAGCAGCAGCACGGAAGGATTGCGCAACACCACGCGGGCCAGCGCCACCCGCTGCCGCTGCCCCCCCGACAGGCGGTAACCGGTGTTGCCGACCAGGCTGTCGTAACCGGCTTCCAGCCGGCTGACGACATCGTCCAGGCCCGCGACATGGCCGGCCTGTTCCAGCTCGGCGCGATCCGCATCGAGCCGGCCATAACGGATATTGTCGGCGATCGAGGCGTCCAGCAGATGCACTTCCTGCGCCATCAAGCCGAGTTGCGACCGCCACGATGCGACCTCGAACTCTATCAACGGCTGTCCGTTGACCAGCACGCGACCGCGCGTCGGGTCGATGAAGCGGAACAGCAACAGCATGATGGTGGTCTTGCCCGCGCCGGAGCCGCCGACGATGCCGGTCATCCGGCCAGCCTCGATGACGAAGCTGACACCCTGCAAGGCCCAAGGCGCATCATCGGCATAGCGGAACCACACGTCCTCGAACCGGATTTCCTCGACCGGATCTGAAAGGCGTACCTTGCCCGCTGCGATGGTGGGGCGTCGGGCGGCGTCGATGAAGTGGCGCACGTCCTCGATCGAGCCGCGCAGGCCGTCGCGCGCCAGCTTGTTCTCGATCAGGCTGCGGACGGGGATCTGCAGGCGGAATAGGATCGACAGAAACGACACGAGCGCACCGACCTCGATCCCCAGCCGTGTTCCCGCAAGGATCAGCACCGATAGCACGCCGACCACCGCTGCCTCGGTCAGCGCGCCCGGCAGCGCCCATAGCAGGTGCAATCGCAGCACTCGGTCTGTCAGTGCCCCGGACGTCTGCGAGAAGCGATCGAGCTCATACCTTTCATTGCCGAAGATGCGGATCATCTGCAGCGCATTGATGTTCTCGAGCATGCGCGCGCCCAGCGCCTTGTTGTCGGCCACGACCGCGCGACCGTTGCGATCGGCCGCGTCGGTCGCGGCACGCATCGCGAGCGCGGTGATGCCCAACAGAACGATCGCGACGACGCTAAGCGGTGGCGAGATAAGCACCATCGTCACCAGCAGCACCAATCCGACCGCAATCGCCGACAGGACTTCCAGCTGGTGCCCCATCGCAGCAGCGACCTTCCACGAGCTGTCCGAGAGGATCGTCAGGATATCGGCCTGATCATGCCCTCCCGACCGCTCGATCGAGGATGCCAGCGTCAGTTCCATGATCCGGTGGCGCAGCGCATGTGCCGTCTGTCCCTCCACCCGCTCGGTCAGGTAGCTCCGCAGCAGCGAGCAGGCGATCTTGACGACCACCAGGACGCAGAGCGTCGCCAGAATGAACGAAGTTCCTTGTCGTCCCAGCCACAGCAGCGCGGAAAAGCGCGTCCAATCGCCGTCCACTTGCCCGATCAGGCTGCGCACCAACGGGATGAACGTGATCAGGATCAGGCTTTCGAGCACTGCATAGACCAGCCCCACCGCGAGCACGAGCGTAGCCAGGCCGGGTGGCAGGCGCGCGTCGATGACGTCGCTCGATTGGCTTGCGATCATGGCAGGACCGCTGGTCGCTGCGGCACTGTCAAGGCGCTGCCACGGGCAATCATGGCTACGCGCAACCGCGCCAGCCCTTCATCCAGCGTGACCTTCGCTCGCCAGTCGAGCACATGACCGGCCTGCGTCGGATCACCGCAGAAGCCCGAAACGTCGAAGGTGCGTGCCGGCACGAGCCGAACGGTGGAAGGCGACCCGCACAGCTTGATGACGGCCTTTGCGAGGGTTTCCAAACTGGTCGCGACGCCGGTGGCCAGATGCACCGTCGGCACCGCTGCCGACCCTTTTGCCAGCCGATCACCTGCGCGCACCAGTCCTTCGACCGAATCGTCGACATGGACGAAGTCGAAGTAAGTCGCCGCACCCGTCAGCTCGATCGGCAGGCCGTGCAGCGCACGCCACAACAAGGCAGGCACCGCCCGGTCGGGGTGATCGTTCACCGTGCCATACACGTTCGACAGTCGCACAATGCTGGCGCGAAGACCGCGGGCTCGGGCTGCGTCCACCACCTTCTCGGCATCCGCTTTCGAGCGGCCATAGGCGTTGACCGGAGCGATCGACGCGCTTTCCTGCACAAGCGCAACGTCGGGGTCGCCGTAAACCTCTCGCGAACTGGCAAACACCAGCCACGGCGCACCTGCGGCGGCCATCTCGGCCACGAGGAGCGCAGTCGCATCGACATTGACCTGCGCGCAGGCATCCGGATCTGCCTCTCCCCAGCCGACGCGTGAAACTGCGGCCAGATGATAGACCCCGTCGCAACCCGCGATCGCGCCTCGCAGCGCCTCGACATCGCGAATGTCGCGAGCGGGCTCGTTTGCGGGGGGGAACAGGTCGAACCCCTCGACATGATGGCCATCATCGCGCAGCCGCCGCACGAGTTCACGCCCGACCAAGCCGTTGCTGCCGGTTACGAGTATCTTCATGGTTGCCCAACCCCTTTGGCGGAACCTGAGTGTGTCGCGCAGTCGCGTGAGTTGCCGAGGCCAACCAGCGACCCCGCCCTCAGCACCACGAATGTCAGGGTGGCATAGAGGTGGTAGCAACCATGAAGCGCCGCCGCGGCGAGCATCGCGCGCGCTCCCGCACGTCGCCTGACGAGCGACAGGAATCGGCGGTTCATGACGACATAAATAGCTGCGGTCGCTGCTGCGGCGACCAGCAGGATGGGCAGCCATGCGGACACGATAACCGTCAGCGCAGCGACACCTGCCAGTGCCGCCTTCGCCCGTTCGCGTGTGGACAGGTTTAGCGGGCTCGACGACGCCGTGCCGGCGATGATCAGCCGCGACCAGGGCATTGCGCGGCGCACGATGTCCGAATGCCACAGCTGCAATAGCCGCCAGTCCTTACAGTGCTTACCCTGCGCCTCCGGCACCAGCAGTATCCGCCCGCCGGACGCCACGATCCGGCCGCCCAGTTCGACATCCTCGATGCTGGGCACCGGAAACATCACCGCGTCGAAGCCGCCCAGCTGCAGAAATCGCTGGCGCTGCACGATGCCGATGCCGGTCCAGAAAGTCGCCGCCTCGCGCTCGCTGGTTTGGTGCACGTGATGGTGGCGCAAGTTAGCATAGATGCTGCTCATCCGCCGCGCCGGGGGTGTGTCATCATAGGACCCGAACGCCGCAACCACGCCCGGTTCAGCCATCGCGATCATCAAGTGCGCCAGTGCCGTAGGCGCGAGCACGACATCGGCATCGACGAACAGCAGGAAATCCTCGTCGCATATCGCGGCGGCGCGATTACGCCCTTCCGCAGGGCCGAGCGGCAAGCCGGTGTGACACAGCAACTCAACCCCGTGACTGCCGGCGATGGCGGCCGTGTCGTCAGACGATCCATCATCGAATACCGTGATGCTGTCGGGCGCCAGCGTCTGCTGCGCGATCGCTGATAGGCAGGCATCGAGCGTAGCGCCGGCGTTACGCGCTGGCACCAACGCGGCGACCGTTGCCGAAGAAACGGGCGCTACGTCCAAAGGCCGAACCGGCGCGTGCGTCGACATCGGTAGAGGTCTCGATGATCTCATGATATTCCTGCTCTACATTGACGCTCCACAAGTCGTGATCTTCGCCAAGTATGTTTCGGGCTGCCAACATCGCCGTCAGCATCGAGTGATCCTGGTTGTTGTATCGATGCATGCCGTTGCGGCCGACGACCTGCAGGTTGCTGAGCCCGGACAGCCAGCCGCGGATCAGCACCAGTGATTCTGCGAAGTCGAAGTCATAGACCGGGTATGCCTTTTGCTGGCGGATAACATGTCCGTCGATCACCCGTGCCGATGGTGCCAGCTTGAGGTGCGCGAACTCGCGAGTGGCCTGCGCAATCAGGTCCGCATCGTCAGAGGCCCACAAGGCATCGCCTTCCTGACAGAAGAATTCCATGCCGATACTGGAGCTGGTATCGTTCGGGATCATTCCTGGCGACCAGGACCGAAAGTTCTGGATACGCCCGACCTGAACGTCAGGACTATGGATATAGACCCAGTTGTCCGGAAACGGTTCTGCCGAGTCCAGGATCAGTGCGACGATCAGGAAGTCGCGATATTTCAGCCGCCGCGCTGCAGCCTGGATCGGCGCCGGCGCGGGTGGATCCATCGCGAGCACCAGTTCGCCTAGCGGCATGGACGAGATCACGTGATCCGCGTCCATGCGATAATGCGAGTCGCCAGCGGGTGATCGCTGAATGATGTCGACCGCCGTAACCCTTGCCTCGTCGTGACGGACCCGCGCCACCGACGACAGCATCCGCACCTCGCCACTTTGTGCACGCACCTTGTCGCGAACAGCCTCCCACATCATCCCCGGTCCGAGGCGCGGATAATCGAACTCTTCGATCAGGCTGGTCACGTCGTTGGTCTTGGAGATGGCGTTCAGCACCGTCTTGCGCAAAGACAGGTTCTTGATCCGCTGCGCCGCCCAGTCAGACCGGATCTCGGTACAGGGAATGCCCCAGACCTTCTCGGTGTAAGACTTGAAAAAGTGTGAGAACAGGCGACCGCCGAAGCGGTTTGTGACCCATTGTTCGAAGCTGTCCTCGACCTTGTGCGGCACGACCTTCCACTTGATGTAGCTGCCCAGGATACGAACGCTTTCGTATGGCCCCAAGTTGGACAAGGCGTTGAACATCTTGATCGGGTAGCTGTAGTACCTGCCACGGTAATATATGCGGCTTAGTCGGGGGCGGCGAATGAAATCCTTGCCCAGTACTTCGTGCCACATCTGCGTCACCGACGACACTTTCGAAAAGAAGCGGTGTCCGCCGATGTCGAACCGATATCCCTTGTAGCTTTCAGTGCGAGAGATGCCGCCGACCATGTCGGAGGCCTCCAGAACGATCGGCTGATATGGACCGCTCAGCTTTTGCAACTCGTAAGCAGCGGTCAGTCCTGCCGGCCCGCCGCCTATAATCGCAACGACGTTGGTCGAGACCTGCGGCTTGTCACGCGGCAGCAACTGCCCTTCATGCCAAGCCCGATAATAGGCTATGGTATGGTCCAGCCCGACGTCGAGCGGCGTAACTGCTTGCCAGTTCAGCAACTTGTACGCGAGTGTCGTGTCAGGGCGACGCACTCGCGGGTCGTCCATTGGCAGCGGCAGATGCGTAATGCTGGATGCGGATCCCGTCTTCTGCAGCACGAGTTCCGCCAACTCTCGCACCGTGAACTCGCCCTGGTTGCCCAGGTTCACCGGTCCGACACAATCTCCCGGTGCATCCATCAGCCGCACCAGCGCTTCGACCATATCGGTGATATAACAGAAGGATCGGGTCTGAGCGCCGGCGCCATAGATCGTCAGCGGCTCGCCTTGCAAAGCCTGAACGATGAGGTTGGATACCACTCGCCCATCATCGGGCCGCATGTTCGGACCATATGTGTTGAACAGCCGCGCGACGCGGATCCGCGTGCCAAATTGTCGATGATGATCATAGCATAGCGTCTCTGCGGCACGCTTGCCTTCGTCGTAGCAGGCGCGCGGGCCGGTGATGCTGACTGCGCCGACATAACTTTCGGGCTGCGGATGCACTTCCGCGTCACCATAGACCTCGCTCGTCGATGCTTGCAGCATGACAGCACCGTGCTGCTGCGCCAGATCGAGGACGTTCAGCACACCGAGGACGTTGGTGCGCATCGTTCCGACGGCATCGCTCTGGTACGCCGGCGGCGATGCAGGGCAGGCCAAATTGTAGATTGCATCGGCGATCATCTCAGGCAGCGGATCGCGAATGTCGTGCGGGATGAAGCGAAAGCGGTCGTTGCCGATGATTTGCGATAGATTGTCCAGAGTTCCAGTGCTGAGGTCATCAACACACCAGACGCTATGCCCCTCTGATATCAGTCGAACGCACAAGTGCGAGCCAATAAAACCGGCCCCGCCGGTTACGACATATTTCATACAGGCCCTCGCGACATAGACGTGAGATGTCCACTTGAGTCCTCTATGTACGCGAATTTGCGATTAGATAAGTCACCTACGGAAGTGAATTAGGGCAGACATGGATCTAATTAAAATAGGTTATTATAGGTATAAAGACCTATACTTCTGCTTGACCATCATGATCGTCTAGATATTCGGTGTGGTACGGTTGCGTCATGACCGACGATGCTGCAAGTAGGCTCCACGCTTTACCCGCGCGCACTTCCCTTGTTCAGCACATGAGGTTTCGAGCGCATGTCTCGAATAAGAACCTACACCTTCCCAGCGCTCCTGCTCATGACGCTGTTGTGGCCCGTCCTGATCTACGGAAGCGCAGGATACTTCTCGGACTCGTCGGGCTATTATCGCGGTGGTGTCGTTGCGGTAAAGTTCGCGCATCGTAAACTCGACGAGATCACCGACCTACATCGGGACACTGCAACCACCGCAACGGACACACTTCCGAGGATGGACCAGGGTTCCGTCAATGGGTTAAGGTCGATAAGCTACAGCATCGCAACCTATTTCCTTTCATTCAGAACCAACCTTCTGCCCTTGGTCTTGGCACAGGGTGTTCTGGTCTTGTTGGTTTTGCTGATATTCGCGCGGGCAAACGGCATACTTGAACACTATGGCACGATGGCGGCTCTGTTCGGGGTCGGCCTGCTCACTTCGTTGCCAATCTTTACCACCCTGGCAACGCCCGACGTCTTTGCCGGTCTGATGATCCTGGCGGCCTTGCTCCTCATTTTCCAGGCCGACCAACTCCGCACTCGAGAGACCTACCTGATGGGGGCCGTCGTCGTTGCGGCGATCACCGGACACGCCAGCCACGTCTTGCTGGCAATCGGTATGTTAGCCACCGCCGTCCTGGTGCTCATCGCCAATCGCTTCTTGAAGCCGAGTAACCGTGAGATGCCCGGCCGATGGGGCTGGATCACAGCGCCATTGCTGATCGGGTTGGCCGCGAATGCCACCATGTCATTGATCGGGTTTGGCGAAGTGAGCCTTACCCCCAAACACTATCCGTTCGCGCTGGCCCGGTCCATCGAGGACGGACCGGCACTGTGGTACCTGAATGAGCAGTGTCCGCAGCGAAAGTTCGCGATATGCGAACTGTATCGCGACCGTCCAATTCCGCAAAGCAACAACGCCTTCTTGTTCGGCAAAGAGGGTATCGCTGGACGCGCAAATCCAACGCAAATGGATCGCATTCGCGCAGAAGAGCCCGCCATCGTACAAGCGGCAATCCGACGCTACCCATGGCACCAGTTCAAATCGACACTGGCCAACGTGTGGCAGCAGACCATCGAAATCGGAATCTCTCCAATAGAATTTCAGAACATGCAGCTTAGCGCCGAGGGTGGCGTGCTGATGAGATCGGTGGACAGGCTCCCTACGTTGTCATTCACGATCGTAGTCCAGCAGATCATAACGTTGGTGGCATTGGCAGTAACATTGATCGGCTTGCCTGTTGTATCACCAAAGCTTAGATGGATGGCGATCTGGTCAATGGTCTTTCTGCTCGCCAATGCTGCCATCTGCGGCGGTATTTCTGCCCCTGCACCGCGGTATCAGAACCGTGTCGCGTGGATTTTGGCATTGATAGCTATACCAATTGCTCAAACCTTGATCAGAACAAACCTTTTGAGAAGTGCTATAAAACGATGCGCGCGCTCTATGCGATCCGTGCGATCCAGCCCGACGGCTCGATTGTCGAATTGGGAAGCTCGAAGATCGCGCGCCAAGGCATAGCGGAGGACCAAGGCAGCACGGAATTGCCGCCGGTCTTCGACGCCTTGGACGCAACCTACTTTTCGGTGGGCCAGGGCGAGAATTATTACGAGACGCTGATCTCGCTCGGCGATGACGTGCGCATCGGCTTTCTGACCGTAATGCGCGACTGCGCGTTCACGCCGGCCATCCTCGACGCCAACGCCAACGCCAACGCCAACGCCAACGCCAACGCCAACGAGCCCGTCCTTCAAAGCTCGCTTCTATGCGATATCGAAATGTCGCGGGTTCGCGAGCGCTTCAATCCCCTTGCCCACAGCCAGGTAGCGCTGTCGCTCGACAGCTTCGACTAGGCCGTGAACTCATAAAAGTGATGCACGTATGCGAACGAGGCTTCAGCGGCCGTCGCGATAGAGACCTTCTGCCAATTCGACGGCCGCGCTCATCTCGCTATCATCCAACCCCCATTCGGAAATGGCTTTTCCAGCCCCCCAGCCTAACCCAGCGCCTGGTGTGCAGAGCCGACCTTCCAGCAGTGCTGCTTTGTACGATGCCAAGTTATTTGCCAGATTGCGGTAGGCAGCACGCCGCCAATCGTTCGACTCTTTTTCGACGCGAAGTAGCACCAATTCGATCGCAGCCTCGGTTCTAACCGCGATTTCCGCGATCAATATTTCGGTCTCAATCGTGCCCATCCACTGAACGTAAACAGCCCTAGCTTCGGCGACAATGGGCATTGATTTGATGCCTTCCAAAATTCCCCAAAACTCTGATTCAGCTGCGGCATGAGCCGATATGACCTGACCGAGTTCGAGTGGCACGTGATCGAACCGCTGTTGCCCAATAAGCCACGAGGCGTGCCGCGCGTCGATGACCGGCGTGTGCTGAACGGCATCTTCTGGGTGTTGCGGTCGGGAGCGCCGTGGCGCGACTTGCCGGAACGCTATGGCCCGCGAACAACCTGCTACAACCGCTTCGTGCGATGGCGGAAAGCTGGCGTGTGGGACCAGATGATGGATGCGATCACCGCCGCGCACGATGGCGACATCCAGATGATCGACAGCACTTCCATCCGGGCGCACCAGCAGGCTGCGACGGCAAAACGTATGGCTCGCCCCGTCGGCAAGCGGTTTGCGTCTGACGATCTGAGCAGTCTACGAAAAC
>Ga0207644_10003471_pt1 | contig 10188 bp, 6 predicted proteins | sample KBSS73metaG_FD_184326 | JGI IMG/M metagenome (GOLD analysis project Ga0207644, IMG submission 184326) | Switchgrass rhizosphere microbial communities from Kellogg Biological Station, Michigan, USA - KBS S7-3 metaG (SPAdes) (version 2) | ecosystem: Host-associated > Plants > Roots > Rhizosphere >... | reverse complement strand
CTTAATAAATCCGGGATGAATGATCGTGACGGACACCCCTGAATTGCGAAGGTCGATCCTCAAGCTTTCAAAGAAACAACTAACAGCTGCTTTGCTCGCACAGTAAGCTGCGGATTTAGGAAGACCGCGATAAGCGGCAAGACTTGAGATCACCACAAGTTGTCCACTACCGCGTTGGACCATTTCCGGTAACACGGCAGTGACGCTGTTAGCCGCACCCAAAACATTCACATTGATGACATTGGCAAGCTGCATATGTTGCAACTTAGTGGGTTCGCTCGCACCACCGATCCCCGCGTTAGCGATCAGCACATCGATTTGACCAAACTCATTTCGAAGTCGATCTGCCGCAGCGCTGATCAAAGCAGCGTCGTTTACATCAGCGACTAAAGCAACAGCGCGACCATTTTGTGATCGAATTTGCTCAACGAGTTCGGTGAGTAGTTCCGCGCGGCGGGCAACCAAACCAACAGCTGCGCCCTTTTGGGCCAAGTCGATAGCGACACCTCGACCGATACCAGACGAAGCGCCCGTTATCATGACGACTTTGTTCTGCCAGTTGGTCAAGAGAAAAGGTTGATGTTTTATCCAACGATATCAGCCAAATTACTTAGCGGCTGGGCACAGAAGACTCGTTGAAACTGTTGACTCACATCAAGCTCGCACGATTACAAACGTGATGACAGGTTTTGCACCGGTGCGTTTTTGAATGAAGCGTTTCAACTCCACACGTAAATGTTCCTTCAACAACGACTCATCAGCGAGAGTTTGCCGTGAAGCTCCGGCGACAGCGGCTTTGATCACTCGTCTAGCATCACTTAATAAATAGTCGTTCACGACTGGAGGAGTTTGGCCTCCACTTGCGGGAAATCCATTCGTAGAGAGCCCACGAACTCCTCTAGCAACAATCTGCGGCTCCTCGAACATCTCTCCTGTTTCGTCATCAAGTGAAATCACGGCAGTGACCGCTCCTTCATAAGCAAGTTGCTTCCGTTGTCGAACTGTTTCGCTGTCGATCTCTTCGAATCCGGTTTCATCAATAAACGTGCGACCTATTTCCCTCTTATCAATGACCGCCGCCCGTTCACCGTCAAACTCCAACACATCTCCATTTTCAATCAGAATAATGTTCTCTTCAGCGTAGCCAAGGTGATTCTTGACGAACTCTTTATGACGAAACAACATTCGATACTCACCGTGAATTGGCACGACGTACTTCGGACGCACCGCTTCTGTCATGATTCGAATATCTTCCTGTGAAGCGTGTCCACTCACGTGAACGAGTCGCCGTTTCTCCTCGATAATGTTAGCGCCGCGCTTGTATAGAAACCCAATCATTCGTGAGATGAGTCGCTCGTTGCCAGGAATGATGCGCGCTGACAACACCACCGTATCGCCTTCTTCGACTGTCATGCCTTTGTAGCTCTGCATTGCCATCTGCGAAAGAGCTGCGCGCGATTCACCTTGTGAACCGGTGACGAGGAACACAATCTCGTCGTCACTCATCTCTTTCGTTTGATTGAGCGACACTAACAAGCCATCAGGTATGTCGAGATAGCCAAGACGGTCAGCAACATCGACATTCTTTTGCATCGAGCGACCCAGCACGCAAACACGTCGATTGAATTGCTGAGCAACATCCAAAACAATCTGGAGTCGATGAATTGAAGACGCAAACGCTGCAACGATGATTCGTCCGGGCGCTTCGGCAAAGATTTCTTCGAAAGCAGGAATTACCGCGCGCTCAGATGGTGTGCGGCCAGGAACCGTCGCGTTGGTTGAATCTGACAAGAGAGCCAACACGCCGTCTTGTCCGTAACGTCTGAATGAACGCAGATCTATTGGTTCACCGATGACGGGTGTTTCGTCCACTTTATAATCGCCCGTGTGAATGATCGTTCCCACCGGTGATTTGATGGCGAGTGAAAAACAGTCGACAAGCGAATGCGAGACACGAATGAACTCAACACTGAAGACGCCGAGATCGACAACGTCGCGCGGTTCAACGCGGTGCAGTAAGACATCACCAAGGAGGTCGTGCTCTTCGAGTTTGCTTTCAGCTAGTCCAGCCGTGAAATGTGAACAGTAAACTGGGACATTAAATTTCTTTAGCAGGTACGGCAGCGCGCCCAAATGATCCTCGTGACCATGCGTTAGAACGATGGCCGTGATGTCGTCTTTGTACTCGTCGAGGAAAGCGAAATTAGGGATGCAGACATCAACGCCGTAAGTGCTCTCCTCTGGAAAGCCCATGCCGGCATCGAGAATCAGCATCTCGTCGCCATAGCGCACAGCCATGCAATTCATTCCAAACTCGCCGATACCGCCGAGTGGGATGATCTCGAGGACACTACTCACTGTTGATTGTTACTCTTTCTAAGGAACCTTAGGCTTAACGGGCCCAAAAGTATAACACACGAGGGGAAAGTCAGTGGGCGGCAGGCTCCAGCGAGTGGCGTCGGCAGCTCGTGCGGCCGTGCAATTCAAAGCTCTTGCATCGCCCGACTTGGAAACTGCACAATCCGAACATGACAAAACTTCTGGCTTCATTCGGTCTCATTATTGTTTTTTCCCTAGTCAGTCTCGGCGCCACTGGCACCATGCGCCTCGACTACTACCATACCGGCAACTCGTCACGAGAAGTATTTAGCGTCGATCGCATCAGCATCGAACCGCTCCCCTGGCCTGGCGATCTTGCGCAGGCAATCGACACTAGCAACCTGGGAAAGTATTTTTTCGAAGTTCGCGATCAGAAGACCAAGAAAGTGATCTACTCGCGAGGCTTCGCTTCAATTTATGGTGAATGGGAAACTACGGATGAAGCGAAAACTAACAACCGGACCTTTCAGGAATCGTTTCGCTTCCCTGTCCCAAGCGAACCCATCGAGATCGTCCTTAAAAAACGTGATCTGAAAAATGCCTTCCAGGATATTTGGACGACGACAATCGATCCGACAGATCAATTCATCGATCGATCAAAACAGGTCGCTCCGGCGCCGGTTCTGACCATCCAGAAGATGGGTGATCCGGAATCGAAAGTCGATTTTCTGATCTTAGGTGATGGCTACACTGCGGCAGAGGCAAATAAATTCGAGGCCGATGCACGTCGTCTGACGGAAGTGCTGTTTGCCACATCACCCTTTAAAGAGAACCGGAAGAAGTTTAATGTCTGGGCGCTTGCTCCCCCCGCAGCAGAGTCCGGCATTTCCAGACCATCAACTGGACAATACCGGGCCAACCCGCTCGGAGCGACATACGACGCATTTGGATCCGAACGGTATGTACTGACGTTTGATAACCGCGCTGTGCGTACGGCAGCCTCATTTGCTCCGTATGAGTTCATCGAGGTCATCGTTAACAATAGGACATACGGCGGCGGCGGAATTTTCAACTTGTATAGCACTGTCGCGTCAGACAATGCGTTTTCAAACTATGTCTTCGTTCATGAGTTCGGCCATCACTTTGCCGGTCTTGCTGACGAGTACTACACGTCGGCTGTTGCTTATGGTCCAACAACTGAACGCGTTGAGCCGTGGGAGCCAAATGTGACTGCCTTACTCGATGTTCCCTCTCTAAAGTGGCGTACTTTGGTTTCCCCTTTCGCGAACGTCACACCGATTCCGACTCCATGGAACAAAGAGGAGTTTGAAAAATACTCTCGCGACATTCAGGCTCGACGCGTTCAACTCCGAAAAGACAAACGACCAGAAGAAGAGATGGAGGCACTATTCAGGGAAGAACTCGCTCACGAAGAAGCGATGTTCAAAGCTGAGAAGCATTTTGGGCAGGTCGGTGCTTTTGAAGGTGCGATGTATGAAGCGCGCGGGTACTACAGACCCGAAGTTGATTGCATAATGTTTTCGCGCACCGATCACTTTTGCAAAGTTTGTCAGCGAGCGATTCAAAACATAATTGCTATGTATTCGGGAAGATAAACTAAGCGCTCGTTCATTCAACCCTGTTGTAACCTTCCGACACTGTATTCCGATCGTGATTAGCCGGATCGGAGTTACCGCATGTACCGAATCAAGCGATCGCCACACGCTCTCTATTTTTTGTACACGTAGTAGACAATGCCAGCTTTGTCGTCGGTGAGCAGGAACGCATCGCGTCCAAAGTTCAAGATGTCGCAGGGTCGACCATTAACAATCCCGTTGACTAGAAAACCGGTGATGAAGTCCTGCGGTGACGACGATCGATTCGGAAGACGCACTACTTTGTATCCGCGTGCGATTCGTTTGTTAGTTGAGCCGTGAAGCGCCACCAGGAACGAACTCCTCAAGTCCGCTCCGTTGTTGGAATCGAAATATTCCAAACCAAGCGGAGCAGAATGCGCGCCTAACCCAACTGTGATTGCCGGTGATTGTTTGCAATCAAACTTAGAACCGTTCGGATTCAGTTTCTGATCAACATAGATCTTTGTGCCGGATTGAAAGCAGTAAGGCCAACCGTAGTTAGTGTTGTTTTTTATGACGCCAGTCGTGTCGTCGGGACGATCGAGCCCAAGATGATCGGCGCCCATGTTCGTCACAAAAAGTTGATTGTCGATCCATCGCAACCCGACGGCGTTTCGTAAACCGCGCGCGAAGTGCCGTTGATTCTTGCCATCGGGATCCATCTCCAGGACGCTCGCTCGCACGTCTTCCTTTTCTTCACAAGCGTTACAACTGCTCCCAACGGCGACGTAGAGTTTGTTGTTCGGACCGATCGCAATCGTGCGTGTTAGATGCCAACCTCCATACTTGTAAGACAGTCCGTAATCAGGAAAAGTTGCGAGAAGCTGAGGTGCACCAGTCGGCTTTGTGGAACCGTTTTCATACCGGTAACGAACCAGACGATCAGTGAGAGCCACATAGAACCAACTAGTCCCATTTGAGTCTGTATAGAAAGCGACACTGTTTGGGTTACGTAAGCCGCTCATGAACTGTGTGACCTTCTTAAATCGCCGGTTCGTTACATCAAAGTCCTCGAGGACATAGACCACACCCTTTCTGTTGTCGGTTAGATCGTACATGTCCGTTACGAAGATGCGCTGGTCAGGACTCTTCGCCATAAAACGCACGCGCTTAAGTCCTTGTACCGCGACCGCAATCTCGAACTCTTCTGGGAGATTGAGATTGAATGTTTTTCCGTTTGCGAGTGAGATGCGATGCGGCGTAAGTCGCGCACGCGACTGGGCCGCCGTAAAGTGGGGTGAAATGGGAGATAGTTGTTGAGCGGAAGTGAGTGCAGATGCGACGACTAAGATGAGTATGGATATGTGATGGTAAACAGGTTTACTTGGTTTCATGGATGCGATGTTGGTCTCCTCGGGCTGAATAAGATGCGCGAAGTTCAGCCGCAGACGCAACAAGTATTTACAACCAGACGATGCCCTGATCGCAAAGTGGCAGAGCGCCGGAGGGAGAAATCTTACGTAGCGATCACATCGGTACCATAATGCTTTGGCGACTAAGTAGTACTGACGTGATCGCTACGACTTGGGCTAGAATACTGCCAACCATTAGCCATCCTGTTCTCCGAAAGGAATTTTTAATGCGTACCCGTATCTCGCTTCTTTTAGTTACCATTATCTTCCTGGCAACACCGGCCCTAGCGCAAAAGCGAAACATCACTGAGAAAGATCTATTCAACTTTGTCTGGATTGGTGATCCACAAGTTTCACCAGACGGTTCTCGCATTGCATTCATCCGAGTCACCGTCAGCGATCGAAAAGATAATTACAACTCTTCGATCTGGACTGTGCTTACGGCAACCGGAGAAACACGGCAACTCACCAGTGGCACACGGGATTCATCGCCACGATGGTCGCCCGACGGAAAATATCTTTGCTTTGTTCGGGTCACGGAAAAAGATGGCCGGCCAGATATGCCGCAGCTTTTCATGTTATCGATGGAGGGCGGTGAAGCGTTCCAGTTCACTTCCCTTCCGCGAGGCGTCGGTGGTCCTCAATGGTCGCCTGACGGTAGAACGATCGCCTTTGCGAACGGAGCGACGCCTGAAGAACTCGCAAAAGCTCAACCGAAGAATTCTCCATCACCTGCTCCAGCGGCAAGTCCCAAACCTGAAGACCACGAGTCAGACGTACGAGTAATCACTCGTGCTGTTTATCGTGCAAACGGCGCGGGCTATATCGACAACAAACATCCGCAACACATTTGGATCGTACCGGCACCTCACACAGGTGATGAAAAGGTCACACCCAAACAGGTAACGAGTGGAAAATTTGACGACGGCAACATTGCATGGGCCAAAGACAACTCAAGGCTGTACTTTGTTTCAGACCACACTGATGAGCCGTACTACGAATTGCCGGGCACGGACATTTATGCAGTTTCGGTTTCAGGAGGTGAGCCCACTAAGATCGCGAGCTTCGATATGGGTGCCGGCGCTCTCTCGGTGAGTCCTGACGGAAAGCGATTTGCTTTCTACGCGTCCGTCAACAAACCGGTTCAGTCGTACACCGAACCCGATCTTTGGGTGATGGACATTGCGCCAAATGCTCAACCGAAAAATTTGACTAAGGACTTTAATTTTGACGTCGGTTCGGGTGTGGGTGGTGATAACACGAGCCCGCGAGGAGGTGGGGGAAATCCTCCGATCTGGTCGGCGGATGGAAGAAAGATTTTTGCGACGGTTGCAAAAGAAGGAAAAGCAAACGTCGGCGCATTTGACGCAACTACAGGACGCGAAACTGACCTGACGTCGGGCAACCAGGCAGTCGTTTCAGTGCGTGCTGTTCCCGATGCTTCAAAGTTCGCTTTGCTGATTTCTACACCAACTCGCATCGGTGATCTATTCTGGCTCGATGGAGTATCTGGAACGCCGCGGCAATTAACACACATCAATGACGAGCTGTTCGCAAAGTTAAATCTTACGGAGCCCGAAGAGATTTGGTACACGAGCTTCGATGGTAAGAAAATACAAACGTGGGTTCAGAAGCCACCCGATTTTGATCCAAACAAAAAGTATCCATTAATACTAAACATCCATGGTGGACCACACTCTGCTTACGGTTTCGTCTTCGATCACGAGTTTCAATGGATGGCGGCAAAGGGTTATGTCGTGCTTTACCCGAATCCTCGCGGAAGCACCAGTTATGGTCAGGAGTTTGGAAACATAATCCAGTATCACTATCCGGGCGATGATTACAAAGACTTGATGGCTGGCGTAGACGAGCTACTCAAGCGTGGTTACATCGATGATAAGAGGTTGGGTGTGACCGGCGGCAGCGGTGGAGGATTGCTTACCAATTGGACCATCACGCAGACCACGCGCTTTGCAGCGGCAGTGTCACAACGTGATATCTCGGATTGGGCTGATTGGTGGTACACGGCAGACTTTACACTCTTCCAACCTTCCTGGTTTAAAGCACCGCCGTTTGAAGACCCGGAAGATTATCGAGCACGATCGCCAATCACTTACATCAACAAAGTGCAGACGCCGCTGATGTTGATTTTAGGTGAAACTGATTACCGCACCCCGACGAGCAGTGGTGGCGAACAGATGTTTCGGGCGTTGAAATACCGAAAAATTCCGACGGTTATGGTTCGCTTTCCGAATGAGACTCACGAACTGTCGCGTTCCGGTCAGCCATGGCATCGCATCGAACGGCTCGAACACATTGTGGGATGGTTTGATAAGTGGCTGATGGGAATGCCAAAGCCTGAGTACGATGTGAGTGAGGTGAGCAGTACGGCGCAAAAGTAGAAAACAAATCATCGGTCAAATGGCAGTTCTCATTTGTCCTTTTTAAGAAGGGTCTTGGTTCTGTATCGCGACTAAAGAAGCAGCCTCGAACCTACCAGGGCCAAAGACCCAAGACCAAAGATCGGTTCGTCTATGAAAACTCTTGGCTTAATCGGCGGGCTTGGACCTGAGACAACAGTTGAATACTACCGGCTTATAATTGAGCAGTACCGCGCAAAGTCGAACGGTAGTTATCCATCGATCATCATTAACAGCATCGATCTCAGTCGATTGCTCGCGTGGATGAATGCGGGTGAGTTAGACAAAGCCGCCGATTATTGTTCTGGCGAGATCGAGCGCCTCCATCAAGCCGGCGTCGACTTTGCTGCTTTGGCTTCGAACACTCCTCATATTGTTTTCGACAAAATCAGGGAACGATCAAAAGTTCCCTTGATTAGTATTGTTGAAGCCGCATGCGAAAAAGTTCAGTCGTTGAACCTGAGAACTGTCGGACTCTTTGGCACTCGCTTCACGATGCAGGCAGACTTCTACAAAAAGACCTTCGAAGCTGCTGGGATCAAATTAATTACCCCTAATGAGAACGAGCAGACTTTCATTCATGAGAAGTACATGAACGAGTTACTTAACAACCAGTTCCTGCCCGAAACTCGAACTCAAGTCTTAGCCGTAGTGAACGCGTTGAAATCCCGCGAGGACATTGATGCGGTAGTACTCGGCGGCACAGAATTGCCTTTGCTGATTCGCGCTGAACAACACAACGGTGTTCTCTTGCTCGACACGGCGCGAATACATGTCGATGCGCTGGTGCGTCATCTCCTTACCTGATTCTTTACTGCAAATGATCACAATCAGAATCCGCGCGCTCCCGTTGCTCGTGCTGGTAACTTTCTTTGCATGTGTGTCGGTAAATGTTGAAGCAAAAGTTTTAGGTCGCCTCAAAGTCTCGGAGAATCATCGGTATCTGCAATATGAAAACGGGCAGCCATTCTTTTATCTCGGCGACACGGCTTGGGAACTGTTTCAACGTCTGAATCGAGAAGAGGCGACCGCATACCTTACCAACAGAGCTCGCAAAGGATTCACTGTAATCCAGGCGGTTGCATTGGCGCCTGCTGACGGCATAAAAGTGCCCAACGCCAATGGTGATCTTCCTTTTACTGACGCCGATCCAACCAAGCCAAACGAAGCGTACTTTCGTCACGTCGATTTCATCATCACTCAGGCCGAAGAACTCGGGATGTTCGTTGGACTTCTGCCGACGTGGGGAAGTTACTGGGCGTCAGGTAAGTCGATTTTTAATCCAACCACAGCGCGACAGTATGGAGAGTTTCTCGGCCGGCGATATAAAGACAAAGCTATCATTTGGATTCTCGGCGGAGACAGGTCAATTCAAAACGATGAAGAGCGCGCAATCGTTGATGCGTTAGCGGGTGGTTTGAAAACGGGAGACGGTGGCAATCACCTGAAGACATACCACCCTACAGGTCCTGGCTTTTCCTCGCTCAAGCTCAACAATGCTGAATGGCTCGACTTCAACATGTTTCAGTCGTCGCATGGCGCGCGCGATCATGATAACGGACTTTACGTCGACCACGATTACGCTTTAACTCCGCAAAAACCAACGCTCGACGGCGAAGCGCGATATGAAGGAATACCGATTGGGTTTTACTTCAAAGGAACTGCAGGAATAGATCGGTTCGATGACTACGACGTGCGGCAAGCGGCGTACTGGTCCGTATTAGCGGGCGCCTGTGGCCACACTTACGGAAACAACAACGTCTGGCAATTCTATAGTCCTGGAGTTAAGAGAGACACACACTCCGGCGACGGCGTTGTGCGTCCCGATGGCGCGCTCTACGGTGAACCAGGAGGTTTGATCGGAGCGAACATACCGTGGCGTGAAGCGATTGATCATCCAGGGGCGTTTCAAATGGGATACCTGCGCCGCTTGTTTGAGACGGTGCCTTTCACGAAGCTCGTCCCCGATTCTCACATCGTTCTGAATGGGACAACCTCAGGAGTTAATCGAATTCGTGCCGCGCGATCCAGCGATGCCTCGTTTGCCATCATCTATTCCCCCGTGGGCGAAAGTTTCACGATCGACAAGTCAGTTGTGAAAAGTAATCGGCAACGAGAGTTTTGGTACGATCCACGTTACGGAGTTGCGTATGTGTTTAAGGAACAAGACAGCGCTGGGATCCAAACCTTCGTCCCGCCGACCAACGGACGCGGCAACGATTGGATTCTCGTGTTGGAAGATCTCGCCGCCGGTTACGCCATACCTGGTCCAACAAAATAGACGATGCCCCAAAAGTTAAGACACAAGCTAAAAACAAATAGACTGCATTAGACACTGGCACTGGCCTTTTCTGTTCTCGCTTCCTGTCTTCGTGCCTCCTGTCTTTGAGTAAAACTTCGTCCGAAGAAATTCGTTAATCGCCGGAATTAGAGTATGATGCTCACGTTCACTCGCAATTA
>Ga0207644_10003468_pt1 | contig 10194 bp, 9 predicted proteins | sample KBSS73metaG_FD_184326 | JGI IMG/M metagenome (GOLD analysis project Ga0207644, IMG submission 184326) | Switchgrass rhizosphere microbial communities from Kellogg Biological Station, Michigan, USA - KBS S7-3 metaG (SPAdes) (version 2) | ecosystem: Host-associated > Plants > Roots > Rhizosphere >... | reverse complement strand
ACCCATGGCGATTTGGCGGTGACGTCGAAGAACACCGACCCGGACAATTGCACGGCGGAGAGAACGTCCGACAAGGCGTCGGTGCTCATCTGTAGGCCCCTTCGAGAGCGTTAGCCGTATCCGCGATAACATGCTGGCGGCGGAGATACCCGCCGGGCGGACGACGGCAACGATAACCGGTCTGGACGTGCGAGCAAAAGGTCCGGCAGCGCGATCATTCAGCGCGGCCGAGAACCGACCTACGTATCGCGCTACCTCGGCAAATCAGCCGTGCTGAACTTCAAGGAGAAGCGATCATGACCACGGTCATCGAATGCCACCCGCCGGTAACCGCCAAGAAACCCGCCGCGGACCTCAAGGCCCTCAAGGCCAAGCAGCAGACAACCTGGTCGTCCGGCGACTACGCGATCATCGGCACGACTTTGCAGATTGTCGGCGAACGTTTGGCGGAGGCCATGGATTTGCGTGCGGGCCAAACCGTGCTCGACGTCGCCGCCGGCAACGGCAACGCCACGCTGGCCGCTGCCCGGCGCTGGTGCGAGGTCACCTCGACCGACTATGTCGAGGCGCTGCTCGATATCGGCCGCAGGCGCGCCGAAGCCGAAGGGCTTCAGGTCAAATTCCAGGTGGCCGACGCGGAAAATCTCCCGTTCGCCGATGCCTCCTTCGACGCTGTGGTCTCGACTTTTGGCGGGATGTTCAGCCCCGATCAGGACCGCACCGCTGCTGAAATGGTGCGCGTGTGCAGGTCCGGCGGACGCATCGGCCTCGCCAACTGGACGCCCGAGGGCTTCATCGGACAAATGTTCAAGACGATCGGAAAGTACCTGCCGCCGCCGGCAGGCGTTAAGTCGCCGGCGGTCTGGGGCACACGGGCGTGGCTGCAGACGACGTTCGGCGCCGCGGCGTCCACGGTAGCGGCGGAGCCGCGCCACTTCACCTTCCGCTACCGCTCGGCGCAGCACTTCCTTGACGTCTTCCGGACTTACTATGGGCCAGTGCTCAAGGCATTTGAGACTCTCGACGAAACCGGCGGCAAAGCGCTCGCACACGACATTATCGATCTGATCGGACGGTTGAACACCTCGGGTGATGAGACCATGGTCGTTCCCAGCGAATACCTTGAGGTCGTCATTACCAAGCGATGAGGATCCAGCGAGGCCGCGGCCGGAAACGGACTCCAGTCGCGGCCTTGCACCTCCTAGCGAACGTGGGTGACGGCGAATCCCGGCAGAGCACCGTTCGCGTGGAACATTCATCGGATTACCTGGGCGTTTCCGGAGTCATCCAACACCTACACCTCGATCTGACCCTCCAGATAGAGCACGGCGCGTCCAGCGATGCTCACTCGGTCGCCGTCGAGCGCACAGGAGAGCGCGCCGCCGCGGCGCGAGAGTTGGCGCGCTTCGAGTTTCGTCTTGCCGAGGCGATGCGCCCAATACGGCACAAGCGTGCAGTGCGACGATCCGGTCACCGGATCTTCGGGGACGCCCTGCGCCGGCGCGAAGAAGCGCGAAACAAAATCGATGCCGCTTTCTCCTGGAGCGGTCACGATCGCAGCCCAGCAGTCCACCTTTGCGAGCGCCGCAAGATCGGGATCGAGCGCTGCGACTTCCGCGGCGCTGCCATAAACCACGAGATGGTCGCGGGCACGCAATACCTCGCGCGGCACACCGCCCAAGGCCACGACCAGGCCGGGCGGCGGCTCGACTGGAACGGCCGGCCGCGCCGGAAAATCCAGAGCGAGCATGTCACCGCGCCGGCTCACCACGAGCGCTCCGGCGTTCATGGTGCGAAAGCTCACGCTGTCGCGCTCCGGCTCGATGAAGCGAAAGACGATCTGGCCGGCCGCAAGAGTCGCGTGTCCGCACAGATCGACCTCGACGGTCGGGGTGAACCAGCGTAGCGCGTAATCTGGGCCCTCGCGCACGAAGAAGGCGGTCTCCGCCAGATTGTTCTCGGCGGCGATCGCCTGCATCGTCTTCTCGGGCAGCCAGGCTTCCAGTGGGCAGACGGCCGCGGGATTGCCGCCAAACAGACTGTCCGTAAAGGCATCGACCTGATAGATCGGCAGGCGCATCGTTTACCTCCGTCGGCTGCAGCACCGCGTTGTCGTGTGACCTCTCTTGGCACGAGCCGGCGCCCGCAGCTACACGGCCTAGACCGCCGCTGCGAAAGGATGTCATGGCCAAGCTCAATCTCTCAGTCGCGATCGGCGACTACGATCGCACCCGCGCGCTCCTCGACGGCGCCGTTGAGATCGACGGCGTCGATCCGGTGTACATGGCGCTGAGCCCGGAAGAGATCTTCTTCCGCGCCTTTCGCCGCGCCGAATTCGACATCTGCGAAATGTCGCTGTCGAGCTACACGGTCAAAGCCGCGCAAGGCGACTGCCCCTATGTCGCGGTGCCGGCCTTCGTCTCGCGCGCGTTCCGCCACACCTCGGTCTACGTGCGCACCGACCGGGTGACGAAGCCTGCCGATCTCAAGGGCCGCAAGGTCGGTGTGCCTGAATACCAGCTCACCGCCAACGTGTGGGCGCGAGCTTTCCTGGACGACGACTACGGCGTCAAGCCCGCCGACATCCATTGGATCCGCGGCGGCATCGAGGAGCCGGGACGGCCGGAGAAGCTCACGTTCACTCTGCCCGCCGGCGTGCGTCTCGACAACGCACCCGAGGGCGCAACCATTTCCGCGCTGCTCGAGACCGGCGAGATCGACGGCTTCATCGCTCCGCGCCCGCCGGCTCTGACCGCAGCCGGCAGCGCTCGTGTGGGCTGGCTGTTCGCTGATCCTGCCGCGGTGACCAAGGACTATTTCAAACGCACCGGCTTCTTTCCCATCATGCATGTCGTCGGCGTGCGCCGCGCACTTGCCGAGCGCCATCCCTGGCTTCCCGGCGCGGTACTCAAAGCCTTCGAGCAGGCGAAGCAGGCGGCGCTGCGGCAGCTCGCCGACACTGGCGCATCGCGGGCCACCTTGCCGTTCCTGGAAGAAACGCTCAGCGAAGTGCGCGCCCTGATGGGTGCCGATTTCTGGCCGTACGGTGTCGAGCCGAACCGCAAGGTGCTCGACTATTTTCTCGGCCAGCACCATTCGCAGGGCCTATCGGCGCGGCGCCTTTCCGTCGACGAACTGTTTCACCCAGCGACCTACGAGACGTTCAAGGTGTAAGCGGGTCGCTGTGCGGCGCGCCGAGCACTGCATCTAGCATGATGGTGTTTAGGTCAGGCTACCAACATCGTTGCGGCCGCGATTTGACTTAAGTCACCTAGCCCAGCGCCGCTTCGAGGTCGGCGATCAGATCGTCGGCGTCTTCGATCCCGACTGAAATGCGCACCAGCCGGTCATTGATGCCGAGCGCGGCGCGCGCTTCCGGCGGTATCGACGCGTGGGTCATCAGCGCCGGCAGCGAGATCAGGCTTTCGACCCCGCCCAGGCTTTCGGCGAGCGTGAACAGCCGGCAGCGTTCGAGAAAACGCCGCGCGTCGTCGCCGGAGCCCCGGACCTCGACAGAGATCATCGCCCCGAAGGTACGCATCTGCCGCCGCGCCAGCGCGTGATGCGGATGCGAGGCCAGGCCCGGATAGTAGACGCGGCTGACGCGCGGATGGCCGGCGAGCCGCTCGGCGATGCGCAATGCCGAAGCCGATTGCCGTTCCATGCGCAAGGCGAGCGTCTTGACCCCGCGCAGCGCCAGGAATGAGTCGAACGGCCCTTGAATGGCGCCGACGGCATTTTGCCGAAACGCCATGCGATCGCTCAGTGCGGCGTTTTCGCCCACGACCACGATGCCGCCCACCATATCGGAGTGACCGTTGAGGTATTTGGTAGTCGAATGCATGACCAGATCGAAGCCGCATTCGAGCGGCCGCTGTGTCCATGGACTTGCAAAAGTGTTGTCGCAAGCGGTGAGGACGCCCTTGGCCCGCGCCACGGCCGCAATGCGCTCGAGGTCGATGATCTTCAGCGTCGGATTGGTCGGTGTCTCGAGCCAGATCAGGCGCGTATCAGGCCGCAATACGCCGCTCAGCGTGTCGGCGTTGGAAAGGTCGACATAGGTCGCCTCGATGCCGGCGGATTGACGGCGCACCATGTCGAACAATCGCCGCGTGCCGCCATAGACGTCGTCGCCGACGACGATGTGCGAGCCTTTGTCGAGACAATCGAGCACAGTCGCGGTCGCCGCCAACCCGGAGGCGAAGGCAAAGCCGGCGGTACCGCCTTCAAGGTCGGCGACGCAGCGCTCGAACGCCATGCGCGTCGGGTTCTGCGTGCGCGCATATTCGAAGCCCTTGTGCACGCCGGGGCTCGACTGGGCATAGGTCGACGTCGCGTAGATCGGTGTCATCACCGCGCCGGTCGTCGGATCGTTGTTTTGACCGGCATGCACGCAGCGGGTCGCGAAGCCAAGCACATTGCGTGAAGTCATCAGTTCATCTCGTTTTCGCAATACGAAAATAATTGATCAGATCAAGCCGGGTGGCGATGCCGAGAAAATGGCCGCCGTCGAGAACGATGGCGACGAGATCGCGGCGGAACAGCGGGACGAGATCGGCGATCGGCGCGTCGGCGGAAATCGTTTCGAGGCGCGTCACCATCACCTCCTTCACCGGTTGCTCGAAGGCGCGCGAGGAGTGCTCCAGGACGGCGCCGAGCATGTCGCTCTCGTCGACGAGGCCGACGACGCGCTCGCCGTCGACCACGGGCAGTTGCGAAAGGTCGGCGGCGCGCATGCGCACGAAAGCGGTGCGCAGCGTGTCGTCGGGACTAACCACCACCTCTTCGCCTTCGGGAAAGCGGGCGGTGACGACATCGCGCACTTGGCCGCGGCGCTCCTGGTCCCAGCCTTCCTGCGCGGCATACACCGGGTTGAACACCTTGGAGAGATACTTGGCGCCGGAATCGCACACCAGGCTGACAACCCGTTGCGGCTCGCCTTGCTCGCGGCAGTAGCGCAACGCCGCGGCGAGCAGCGTGCCGGTGGAAGACCCCGCGAGCACGCCCTCGTGGAGCAGAAGATTGCGCGCCGCAGCAAAGCTGTCGGGATCGGCGATCGCATAGGCTTTGTGCACGAGCTTGAGATCGGCGTTCGGCGGCACGAAATCCTCGCCAATCCCCTCCACCGCCCAGCTTCCCGCTTCGGGCTGCCGTCCGGTTTCGACCAGCGGCGCAAGGATCGAGCCCGCCGGGTCGGCGAGGATCATGCGGGTGTTCGGCGAGTTCTTCGCCATGCAGCGTCCGATGCCGGTCAGCGTGCCGCCGGAGCCGACACCGACCACGACGGCATCGACCTTGCCGTCCATCTGGCGAAGGATCTCCGGGCCGGTCGTGGTCTCGTGCGCGTGCGGGTTGGCCGGATTGGCGAATTGATTGATGAACAGTGCGCCGGGCGTGCGCTGCGTGATCGTCTCGGCAAGGTCCTGATAATAGTCGGGATGACCGCGGCCGACGTCGGAGCGCGTGAGCACCACTTCGGCGCCCATCGCCTTGCAGTGCAGAATCTTCTCGCGCGCCATCTTGTCAGGCACCACGAGCACGATGCGATAGCCCTTGCGGGCGCCGACCAGAGCAAGCCCGAGGCCGGTATTGCCCGCGGTGGCCTCGACGATCGTGCCGCCGGATTTCAGCCGGCCGTCGGCCTCCGCCGCCTCGATCATCGTGCGCGCGGGGCGGTCCTTGATCGAGCCCGACGGGTTGGCGCTCTCAAGTTTCAGGAAGAGGCGGCATGGGCCGCGATCGAAGCTCGTGACTTCGACGAGCGGAGTATGGCCGATCAGATCGAGGACTGACGTCATGGAGCACGGTACCCGTCACGATCGCATCCATTCGACCAACGCATCGGTCACCGCCTGCGGCCGCTCAAGAGTCGACATATGCCCGCAATCGGGAATCACAACGAGGCGCGACCGTGGAATCGCAGCCGCGATCTCCTGCGACAGCGCCGGTGGGGTCCCCTGATCGCTGTCGCCGACCAGCACCAGCGTCGAGCAGGCGATCGCCGGCAGACCGGGACGCGAATCCGCCCGCGCCATGATCGCCTGCTGCTGGCGCAGGAATGCCTCCGCGCCGGTCTCCTCGCCCATGATGCGCATAAGACGCTTGAGCGCCTCATCGTTGTGCCGGCTGGGATGGACAAGGATGGGAAACATGATGTCCCAGTCCTCGGCGAAGCGGCCGGTCTTGGCGAGCTCGATCCGGGGCCGCCGCATCTGCGTCTGCTCGGGAGTTTCGGCGCGCGCGCCGGTATCAAGGAGCGCGAGCTTGGCGACGCGCTCCGGTGCCTGGCGCGTGAGCTCGAAGGAGATGTAACCGCCCATGGAGAGCCCGGCGAGCGCAAAGCGCGGTGGCGCGGCGGCAAGAATACGCCGAGCGATCGCGGGGATGGTGTCGTCACGGGTATGGTCGGCGACGAAGACCGGGCCGAAGCGCCACAGCGCCGGGATTTGGTCAGCATAAAGCCGTGCCGAGCAGTTCAATCCAGGCACGAGGACGATAGGCAGCGCGTCTGGCATGGGGTCCTCTGAAAGGAGATATCGAGAGAAAGTGAAGCAATCCGTTTAACTTAGTGCATTGCCAAAGGGTGTTTCAGGTTGACTTTGACACATTCGCCCCTATGTTCCGCGCAACCGGAGCATGGCGGATTCGCTGCATTCTGCGTGTTTCCCCCGTCCAATCCATAGGTTCTCGCGCGCGCGCGGTCCCTGACCCGAGGGTTCATGTCCTTTTCTCATCTCGGCTTGTCCGAAAAGGTTCTCGCCGCGGTTGCTGCGGCTGGTTACAAAACTCCCACCCCGATCCAAGACCAGGCCATCCCGCACGTGCTCGCTCGGCGCGACGTGCTCGGTATCGCCCAGACCGGCACCGGCAAGACGGCTGCGTTCACGCTGCCCATGCTGACCCTCCTTGAGCAGGGCCGCGCCCGCGCCCGCATGCCGCGCACGCTGATCCTGGAACCGACGCGCGAACTTGCCGCGCAGGTCGAGGAAAGCTTCGCCAAATACGGCGCCAACCACAAGCTCAACGTCGCCCTGCTGATCGGCGGCGTCTCGTTCGACGACCAGGACGTGAAGCTCACGCGCGGCACCGACGTGCTGATCGCGACACCCGGCCGCCTCCTCGACCATTTCGAGCGCGGGCGGCTTCTCCTTACCGGCGTCGAACTTCTCGTCATCGACGAGGCCGACCGCATGCTCGACATGGGCTTCATCCCCGACATCGAGCGCATCTGCAGGCTCGTTCCGTTCACCCGCCAGACCCTGTTCTTCACCGCTACCATGCCGCCGGAGATCCGGCGCATTACCGAGCAGTTCCTGCACAATCCAGTGCGCGTCGAGGTCTCCCGCCCGGCGACTACCGTCGCCACCACGACCCAGCTCCTGGCGAAATCCGGCCGCGAGTCGCACGAGAAGCGCGACACGCTGCGACACCTGATCCGCTCGGCGACCGGGCTCAAGAACGCGATCATCTTCTGCAACCGCAAGCGCGAAGTGGCGACGCTCTATCGCTCGCTGCTGCGTCACGGCTTCTCGGTGCAGGCATTGCACGGTGACATGGACCAGCCGGCGCGGATGGCGGCGCTCGAGCAGTTCCGCAAGGGCGAAGTCACCCTGCTGGTCGCCTCGGATGTCGCCGCGCGCGGCCTCGACATCTCCGATGTGAGCCACATCTACAATTTCGACGTCCCTTACCACGCCGACGATTACGTGCACCGCATCGGCCGCACCGGCTGCGCCGGCCGCACTGGTACGGCCATCACCATCGTTGCTGGCGCGAACGATGCGAAGGCGGTCGCCGCCATCGAGAAGCTGATCGGGCAGAGCATTGGATGGATGGAGCAGCCGGTCGTCGCTGCCCTACCGGCCCAGCCGCCAGCAGCTCGGCCGCCGCGCGATCCGCGGCGCGACGGACAACGCCAGCAGCGTCAGCCCGCCCCGGTCCGGCGCATCGAGGAGGCGCGCATGCGCCGGCAGGCGCCGCAGCCGGCCCCGCGCGCCCGCAGCGATGACGGCGACGCCAGCCATCTGCCGGCGTTTCTGCTCCGTCCCGTGCCGCTGAAGGCTTGATCGCCCCCACCGGGAAGTTTACTGCCCATTCATCGCTGTCCGTTTAGCGTCTGCGGCGCAATGCCGGCGGCCTTCGCGGCCGCCAAGCCTTCCGGGATGTCCCGAACGCGATTGGAGCGGCGTCATGGCCGTACGGCAAGACGAGCACGAACGCACCCTCGCGCTTGCGGAAACTGCGCTCGGACAGATTCGCGCGCTGCACCTGCCCGCTTTGCCGCGCAATTTCGAACTCTGGTACCAGTACGCCACGGGCTACAATCCCGATCTCAACAAGTCGATCAACGAGACGCTGGCGCGAAACGGCACGCTCGGCGAAACCGACGTCGATAAGATCTACAACACCTTCCTGTCGGCGAACCGGGCGAGCGAGCGGATCGACACGGTCGGCTCGCGTGTGCTCGACGAAATCAAGCAAGTGCTGGGCATGCTCGACGCCGCCTCCGGGTCGGCGACGAGTTATTCCGAGAGCCTGGCCGATGCCAGCGAAAAGCTCGCCGGCGGCGGTGACCGTGACGCGTTGCGCGTGGTCATCGAGCGGCTGATCGCCGGCGCGCGGGAAATGGAAGCCAACAACAAGAAACTCGAGGCACGCTTGTCGGCCTCGAAGCAGGAAATCGAGCAGCTTCAGCAAAATCTCGAAACGGTGCGCACCGAGAGCTTGACTGATCCGCTGACGACGCTAGCCAACCGCAAGTTCTTCGACCAGGAGCTGGCGAGGGTGATCGCCGAAGCGAAAGAGAAGAACGAGCCGCTGTCGCTATTGATGACCGACGTCGATCACTTCAAGTCGTTCAATGACAAATACGGCCATGTGACCGGCGATCAGGTGCTCCGCCTCGTCGCCATATCGGTGAAGCAGAACGTCAAGGGCCAGGATATCGCCGCGCGCTACGGCGGCGAGGAATTCGCGGTGGCGTTGCCGAACACGGCACTGCAGTCGGCGATCACGGTGGCGGATCACATCCGCGCCGCCATCATGACCAAGGAATTGATGAAGCGATCGAGCGGCGAGCGCCTCGGGCGGGTCACTATCTCGATCGGCGCCGCGACGCTGCGGCCGGACGACACGCCGCAAGCGCTGATCGAGCGCGCCGACGAGTGCCTCTATGCCGCCAAGCGGCACGGCCGCAATCGGGTGATCTGCGAGTCCGATCCTGAAGCGGCCACGGCCAAGACGGCGGCGGCGCGCGTCGCGTAAGCAAACGCAGCAGCGGGTAGCGCCACCCCAGCCGAACTGAAGTGATTCGGCATGGGAACGAGGCCCGTATACTCACAAAAGCCCGCGGTTGTTCGCTTCAATCCGAGGCGACCGACTCCACTCGCAGTGAATGACACGATGTGCCAATCACCGATTTCACGCTCGTGGAGCCGCTCGCGAAAAAGATGCCGCCGTTGGTGACGGTGCCGGTCACAAGCGCAGTGCCGCCGCTCAAGGTCTCGATGAGCGCGCCGCCGCCCACGCTGGTCACGCCGGAGAGCCGACAAAGATGCCGCGTCCGGTGGTCGAGACAATCTTGCCGCTGGAGGCGTTACTGATCCCGCCGGAAAAGGTTGTAGCCCCAACTCGGATGTCGGTGTTGAAGGCCGAAATCGTGCCGCTGTTGACGATACCGCCGCCGGCGCTGGCATTGCCGAAAACGGTAACGCTGGTGACGGCGATCCCGTTGTTTGCCCCCGAAATGACGCCGGTGTTGGTAATGCCGCCGCCCGAAACGTCGGAGCCGAATGACCCGACGGTCCGGACGAGAATGCCGTATTGGCCGTGCGCCGCGATCTTGCCGCTGTTGCTGATCGCGCCCAGGAAAGTCTGGGCCTTCACAAAAAGGCCGGTTGACGACGCCGAGATGGTGCCGCTGTTGATAATGTTGCCGACAATAGTGTCGCTGGCGAGAGATATGCCTGTGCCGGTGAGAATAGCTGAGATTGTGCCGGTGTTGACAACCGCGTTGCCCCCAACCGAAGTGCCCAATACAGTGCCGGTTTTGAAGACGATCCCGGCTCCTGCAGCCGAAATCACACCCGCGTTGCTAATGGCACCAGCGAAGGTCGTAACAGATTCTACATCAATGCCATTTCCGAATAGCTTCCCCCGGTTGGTAATGCCGCCGGAGAAGAGCGCAATACTGTT
>Ga0207644_10003467_pt1 | contig 10195 bp, 8 predicted proteins | sample KBSS73metaG_FD_184326 | JGI IMG/M metagenome (GOLD analysis project Ga0207644, IMG submission 184326) | Switchgrass rhizosphere microbial communities from Kellogg Biological Station, Michigan, USA - KBS S7-3 metaG (SPAdes) (version 2) | ecosystem: Host-associated > Plants > Roots > Rhizosphere >... | reverse complement strand
ACTCGTTCGCGTGGGGATTCGGCGTGCAGCGCGGGGACATGTTCGCCGACCGCGTGGAGGCTCTCCTGCCGGGCGTGCGGGTCCAGAACTACGGCGTCTGCGGCTACGGGACCGATCAGGAGCTGCTCGTCCTCGAGAAGTCCGCGCTCGCGATCCGTCCCCAGGTAGTCCTCGTGGAGTTCGCGCTCGGCAACGACCTCGACAACGTCCTCTCGTCGCGCGCCTACGGGCTCCCCAAGCCGCGTTACGTCGAGGCGGACGGCGCGCTGCGTCTCGAAGGGGTCCCCGTGCGGCGCACCGAGCAGTGGGACCGCGCCGCGCGCACGGGGGTGCGGGATTTCCTCACCGCGCACCTGCGGCTCGTCTCCTGGTCACGCCCCCGATGGGCGAACCTGCGCGGGCGCGCGGGGAAGGTCCTTCCCTTCCTGCGCGACGAGAAAGGGGGCCTGCGCCTCGCGCTCCTCGAGAAGACGCCCTCGCCCAAGGTCGAGCGGGGATGGCGGCTCGCCGAGAAGATCCTCGGGAAGATCGCGGCGGAGGCGAACGCCTCGGGCGCGCGCACGGTGGTCCTCGTCGTCCCCGACCGGACTCAGGTCGACGAGGCGCTCTGGAGCGACTTCCTGGCGGCGCAGGGTCTCGACCCGTCCGCGTACGATCGCGATCAGCCGGACCGGCGGCTTCAGGAGATCGCCTCGCGGCTGGGGATCACCGTCGTCGATCCTCTCGAGGCGCAGCGCGCGCGCGCCGCGGCGGGCGAGACGCTCTTCGTGAGCGGGGATCCCCACTGGAACCCCGCCGGTCACGAGATCGCCGCGCAGGAGCTCGCGCGCGCTCTCGAAAAACTGATGTGAGACGCGCTTGCTACGGGCAGGCGACGGGGCTGAGGACGTGCGGCGTGCCGCTCGAGGTCTTGCCCGGGCTCGACTCCTCGAGCACCGGTCCCGGACGCGTGTAGACGGCGGTGACGATGTACGAGAACGTCGTCCCGGGCAATGGCGTTGCCGGATCGCCCCCCGACCAGACGGGGATGGGACCGCGCGCCGGAGCCACCGGTCCGCCCGTCTTGAAGACGCAGACGAAAGTCCCGCTCCCGTTTCCGTCGTTGCGGTAGACGCGGTACTGGTCGACCGGGTACGAGGAGTTCACCCAGATGTTCTCCCAGGTCCAGTCCGCGCCGAGGAGGAAGGACGCCGCGTTCGCGCCCGAGACCTCGAGATTGGGAAGCGTCGGGACGATTTTGAAGATCTCGCCCTGCCCCGCGGTTCCGCCGAGGCCGCCGCGATCCGCGATGTACACCTCGCCGCGCGCGTCCTCGCCGAAGGTGGTGACGGCGCCGATCGCGAAACCGTCGACCGACGGGGAGAGCTGCGAGGTGAGCGTGAGCTCGCTCGTGACGGACCCGTTGTAGACGAACGACTCGATGTTGCCGAGGCAGAAGTCGGAATAGAGGTACCGGCCCTGGCTCGCGAGGCCCGGCATGCGGCAGCCACGGTAGACATAACCGCCCGTGATCGAGCACTTCCCGCTCGAATGGTCGTACACCTTCACGGGGTCGACCCGCGGGCTGAGCGGGACGCAGGAGGGATCGGAGCAGCTCGGGGACGGGCAGGCGAATCCCTCGTAGTGGTCCCATCCGTAGTTGACGCCGCTGCCGAGATTGCTGAAGGGACGGAAGTCCACCTCTTCCCACACCCCCTGCCCCACGTCGCCGATGTACAGGTCGTGGGTCTGGCGGTCGAAGGAATAACGCCAGGGATTGCGCAGGCCGTACGAGAAGATCTCCTTCGTGGAGAAACCCGCGTTACCGGACGGGATGCGGTAGGGGGGGTTGGGAGGAACGGGGGCCGGGATGACGTCGATGCGCAGCAGTTTCCCGAGCAGGCTGTTGGTGTTCTGCGCGTTGCCGGGCGTATCGCAGGCACCGCCGCCATCTCCTGTCGTCAGATAGAGGAATCCGTCGTCGGGTCCGAAGGCGAGATCGCCGCCGTTGTGATTCGTGTTCGTGGGGTGCGGAACCGTCAGGACGGCGGTGCGCGTCGAGGTGTCGGCAAGGTCCGGGTTGGCGGAGACGTGGTAGCGGGCGAGCGTATTGGTCGTGCCGCCCGTGTCCGTGTGATAGATGAAGAAGAGGCCGTCCGTGTCGTAGCTGGGCGAGAACGCGAGGCCGAGAAGGCCCTGCTCGTTGCCGCCGCCGTCCACGGGCGAGCGGGTGATCGCGGAGACGTCGAGGAAGGACGCCGCCAGCAGAAGGCCGTCCTTCACGATGCGGACGCGGCCGTCCTGCTCGAGGATGAAGATGCGGTGCGTGTCCCCCACGGGGGCTGTGACCCAGCACGGTTTGGTCAGGCCGGAAGCGACGCGCACGGTCCGGAAGCCCGTCTCCGGGGCGGTCGAGACGCCGTCGCAGGGCGAGGTCGCCCCGGTCGGAAATGCGCTGAGGAAAAGCGTCGCCGCGAAAGCCGCGGCGAACAGTGCGTTCCGGTGCATAGGGGGAGTGACGCGCATGGATCGTTTCCTCCTGGTGCTGTGGGGCCCTCTCGAAAGCCCGGATCCTGGGGTGACACCGGGATCGAAGGATCTCCGCCACCGAGTCCCCGCCGGCGGCCGCATATCTTTACGACACAAACCGTGATGTGACCACCGCATCGGGGCGGCGGAGCTACGAATTGTCTCCGTCCAGGATACGCCCGAGCCCGCCGAGGAGCGATCCCTCTTCCTTGCCGCCGCGTCCGAGACCGGGCGCGGCCGCGAGGATGCGTCCCGCCATCCGGCTGAAGGGCAGCGACTGGAGCCAGATGCGTCCGGGGCCGCGCAGCGTCGCGAAGAAGAGTCCCTCGCCGCCGAAGAACGCGCTCTTGATCCCGCCCACCATCTGGATGTCGTATTCCACGGACGGCTGGAGCGCCACGATGCACCCCGTGTCGACGCGCACGAGCTCGCCCGGCGCGAGGGTGCGCTCGTGGATGGTCCCGCCCGCGTGCACGAACGCGAGCCCGTCGCCCTCGAGCCGCTCCATGATGAAGCCCTCGCCTCCGAACAGGCCGACGCCGAGCTTCTTCTGGAAGGCGATCCCGATGCTGACCCCCTTGGCGGCCGCGAGGAAGGCGTCCTTCTGCGCGATGAGCGTCCCGCCGACCTCGGACAGGTGGATCGGGATGATCTTGCCGGGATAGGGCGCCGCGAAGGCGACCTTCTTCTTCCCCGCCCCGCGGTTCTGGAAGACGGTCATGAAGAGCGATTCGCCGGTGAGCAGGCGCTTGCCCGCTCCGAGCAGGGCGCCGAGGAGTCCGCCTGACTGCGACTGCGCGGAGCCGTCGCCGAAGATCGTCTCCATCTCGATCCCGTCGTCCATGTACATCATCCCGCCCGCCTCGGCGATCGCGGCTTCCTGCGGATCGAGCTCCACCTCGACGTACTGCATGTCGTCGCCGAAGACGCGGTAGTCCACTTCATGCATCTGACCCATGCGAGTCCTCCTCCGGGAAACCGGGACATTCAATCATGATTGGACGGAAGAGGGCCAGGCGTGGAGGAACCCCGCGAGAGACGATTCCATCGCGTCGAACGATTCCGCGCAGAACAGGCGCGGCTGATAGTGGGTCGGGTCGTATTCGGTCCGGGACGCCCCGTCGAGATTCAGCGGCAGGAGCACGGCGCGGCTCATGGCGTCGAGCTCGCCCACGGAGGACAGGAGTCCCGTTCCGTAGGCCTTGACACGCCCCTCCTCGCGCACGACGCCGAACTCCAGCGTGAACCAGTAGACGTGTGCGAGCCGCTCGAGCTCGCCCGCCGACGAGGTGCGGCGCACCGCCTCGCCGACGAGCCTGTTCAGACGCGCGAAGCGGGGACTGGCGAGCGTCGCCGCGTGCCCGAGGACCTCGTGCACGACGTCCGGCTCCGGCGTGTAGAACGGTGTCGAGTGATGCCGGATGTACTGGGTGCAGAGAAAGACCCCATCGGCCAGCGATTCGAGGAAGGCGCGCGGCTCGACAAGGCCGGCGACCGGCTCCAACCGGAAACCACTGAGCGACTCGATCCGCTCGGAGACTTCCCGAAGCTGGGGAATCCTCTCGCTCGGAAGATCCAAGCGGCGCAGGGCCTCGAGGTACTCGGCGCACGCGTCGCACCCGTGGACCGGGGCGAGAGCCTCCCGGATCGTCCTCCAGAGTCGATGCTCTTCCGCCGTGTAGGGAGCCTCTGGGAGGATCCCGCCCGGCCTGTACTCGAGCGCCATCGCCGCGATGCGATTGCGGCGGGCCCTGTACTCCGGATCGCGGAACCCGGGATGGTCGGGATCCAGCGCGACGATTGCATGTCGATCGGCGGTATCCGGCGGTCCGGCGCCCGTCTCGTTCGCGCCCACGCGCCGGGCATCGGCGTGGTCGCGCAGCAGGCCGCCCGCCTCCCGCCCCTTCGGGCGCGTCCCGGCCTCGTCCCCCTCACCGGGTTTCGACCCTCCCATGAGGTGCCTCCTGGGATTGCTACTTCATCCTCACCACGAAGACCGCGGGATCGTTCTCGGAGCGGGTGCTCTCCCGGCTGATCCGCAGCTCCACGTAATAGGCGCCGGTGTCGAAGTCGAAAGCATGCGAGAAGACGACCGACTGCGTCGCGGGATCCGCCGCTTCCGGGAACTCGTCGCTGTCGAACTCGGCGACGTTCGTCGTGTTCCCGCCGTTGTTCACCCGGATGAGACGCACACGGACCTGGCTGCGGTTGTCACGACCGTCCGGGTCGCGATAGACGACCTCCAAGGTCCCCCATCCCGGGTTGGCGCCGGAATCGAGCGGGTTCGCCACGTTGCAGCGAGCGAGGATCGTTCCCTCGGCACGCTTGCGGTGCTGAAGCGAGAAGGAGTCCTGCTCGTACTGGTCGAGGTCCGAATTGTCGACGACGCAGCTATTTCCGGTCGCGGTCCAGACGGGAGCCGCATGGGCCCGGCCGGCGGTGAAAGGCAGAACAAGAGGTGCGAGCACGAGAAGGGTGCGCAAACGCATGGACATGACGGCAACTCCCTGCGAATAGGTCCCCCCACCATTCTGCCGTCAGTCCCCTCCCTCGTCGAATCGCGGAGAAAACCGGAGCGGAATCCATTTCCACGGTCGCAGTTCGCACCGTTCCCGACGCGCGACGAACCTCGCGTCCTTTTTACCCGGCTTTGGCTTTGGGCGAGGCCTTCCCCTCCTACATTCGAAGTGCGAGCGCGCGGCGCACCTGCGGCGCGAATAGCTCGGGACCCTCAAACAGGAGGCGGTCATGGACAACGGCAACTACAACGGCAGTCACAACGGTTACAAGTTGCTCCTCGCGGTGGTGATCCTGGGGGGATTCACGTTCCTCGGATGGGCTGTTTTCGCCGATGGACTGCCGTGGACGGCCCCGATCGAGGCGGCGGCGCTCGATGCCGCATCCGCGGACGCCGATATCGCGCGCAACGCGCGCGCCGAGCTTCGCGCCGCAGGTCCTGTGGGACTGGAAGCGCTCTTCGATCTTCACGCGAAAGAAGTCCGCGAGATGCTGTCTGCGCCCGCCGGTGACGGGCCGATCCCCAAGTCCTGGACGCGCGTGCGCGGCGCCATCGACGCGGTGGCGCGGCAGCGCGACGCACACGCCTCGCGGCTGTACTGGTACACGGACCTCACGGAGGCGCGCAAGGCGGCGCGCGCCGGACACCGCCCCATCCTCTCGCTCAGGCTTCTCGGCAACTTGGACGATGAGATGAGCTGCGCGAACAGCCGCTATTTCCGCACCGCGCTCTACGCGAACCGCGCCGTGTCCGACCGGCTGCGCGGGGGATGGATTCTCTACTGGGAGTCGGTCCGGCCCGCGCCGCACATGACGATCGACTTCGGCGACGGACGGCGGATCGAGCGCACGGTCACAGGAAACAGCCTCCACTATGTCCTCGATTCGGAGGGCGAAGTGCTCGACGTCCTGCCGGGGCTCGTCGGCCCTGGCGCTTTCCTGCGCGCTCTGGCGCAGGATGAAGAGCTCGCGGCGCGGGTCGCTGCGAGCACGGGCGAAGAGCGCAAGAGTCTCATCGCGGCCTTCCATCGCGAACGGATCCTTGAGGCGCAGAGGATCTGTCCGGCGGGGCCGCATCTCGAAGACGCGATCCTGGATGCCAACTCCCGGGCCCTCATGCGCCTGAAGACTCGCGGCGTCTACAGCGACGCCTCGTTCGAGCGGGTCGTGGACTCCTTCGAGCGTGCGACGGCGCTGGACGGGCACAAGAACGCCTGTCAGCTCCGTCCGGCGATCGATGCGTGGTTCGTGAACGGAGAGGTCGGCGCGAGCGGTCCCCTCACCGATCGGATCTACAGCGAGGTCTTCCTCACCCCGCGAAGCGATCCGTGGCTCGGACTCGTGCCCGCGGAGACCTACTCGGCCCTCGACGGCGACGGGCGCGGTCGGCTCGATGCCGGCGGCCGCGAGCGCGAGTCGATCGACGGCGTTCCGATCCCGACGGACGAAGAGATCCTCCGGATCGGGCCGCCTCCGACAGCCCGGGAGGCCGCGATCCGCGCCGGCGTCAAAACCATGCTCGAGGGGCCCGCGGTGAATGCGATCGTCCCCGCGAACCCGCGCCCCCCGCGTATCCCCGCCGCGCGCGAGCCGATCGAGGTCCATGAGGATCCCGCCGCGCCTACCGTGGCGGGGTCATAGGGGGAGCCAATGCGGACGATCGCGACGCTCCCTCGCTGGAGACGCTCGATCCTCGGCCTGGCGGTGGTCCTGGCGCTCTTGGCGCTGTTCACCTCGCTCGCCGTCTCCACGGTCCACGAGGCGGCCCTCCGCACGAAGCAGAAGCGAACCCTGGTCGCCATGCGAAGCCTGGGGGCCGCCGTCGATGACTACGCGCTCGACCATGGCCGCTATCCCCGGATCCCGCCCCCGCCGGCCGCGGTGGACATCGGGCTTCGGGCCGGCCCCTGGTCGCGCAGCGAGCCGCGGGCGGTCGGCGACCTGCGCTCGGTGCTCGAGCCGGGCTACATCAAGATCCTCCCCACGACCGACGGGTGGGGCTCCGCGATCTACTACGACTCGGACGGAAAGCACTACGCCGTGATCGCGCCCGCCAAGGGGGGAACCTTCGAGTCCTGGACCTGGCCCCGCTCGGGGCCGGGCACGAGTTGGCGGGAGGATTTCCTCTTCTCAGACGGATCCTTCGTCAAGTGGTGAGCGCCGGAAAGTGCACCTGGAAGCGGGCGCCCCCTTCGGGGGGCGCCACGAACTCCGCGCGGCCGCCGTGGGCGGCGGCGAGCGCCTGGACCATGGCGAGACCCAGGCCGAGTCCCGGCGGCGCGTCCCGGTCGGCCGAGCGCGCGAAGGGACGGAAGAGATGCCTGCGCTCGGCGTCCGGGATGCCGGGGCCGTGGTCGCGCACGTCGAGGACGACGTCCCCGTCCCCCCGCGTGACGCTCACATGGACCGTGCGATCGGAGGCGTGCGCGCCGAACTTCTCGGCGTTGTCGAGAAGGTTGCGCAGAATCTGGTCGAGCGCATCCGGATCGAAGGCGACGGACGGGAGCGGCGCGGCGATCGACGTCTCGACCCGCGAACCCTTGCTCTCCAGCCCCGGCGCGAGGCGCGCGACGATCCGCCCGACCGCGTCGCCGAGATCTCCGGGGACGGCGCGGACGCTCAGCGCCCCGCGCTCGAGCCGCGAGAAGCCGAGGACGTTCGAGACGACGCGTCCCAGCCGCTCGGCCTCGTCCGCGATCGAGCGCGCGTACTCGCGCCCTCGCGCAGGATCGCCGAGCCCTTCGGCGAGCATCTCCGCGTACAGACGCAGCGACGCCAGCGGCGTGCGCAGCTCGTGCGCCGCGGAGGCCGCGAAGCGCGACCGCTCCGCCGCGGTCTGTTCAGCGCGGCGCACCTGAAAGACGACGAGCAGGCCGACGAGCAGCGCAAGCGAGGTCGCCGTTACGAAACCGCTCACGAAGCGGCGGCGCAGTGCGTCTCCCCGCTCGCCGATGATGGGATAGAGAGGCGAGGGATCGACCGCGATGTGCCAGTCCACCCCTTCGAGCGGCAGGCGCGCCTCGGCCGGACCGATCGGGCGTCCGGGCAGGAACCGGGCCGAGAGCGTCCCTCCCGAGTAGGACGATTCGATCCTGTCGCGCGCGATCAGGAAGCCCTGGGTCATCGAGCCCGCGGGCGTGACGACGGGACGCAGGGCGACGAGCGTGCGGCCTCCCTCCAGATCGATCTGACTCCAGCCGAGCGGACCGACCACGACCGAGACGCTCTTCGCGGCGGCGCGCCGGCCCGCGCGAAGCCGCTCGCGCGAGGACGGAGTTTGCGGAGCCTGCAGGTCCTCGGCGAGCTGGAATGAATTCACGTTCTGGAAATAGGCGGAGTCGTCCAGGCTCTGGACCTGTGCCTGCGCCTCGGCGAGGGCCGCCCGGGGTCCGGGAAGCCTTCCTTCCATCGGCCGGGCGGACGCGCCGGACGACGGGGGGACGGTGCTCGAGGCCCGGCGCTCTTCTTCGAAGGCGCGGGCCATGCGCTCGACGGCCGCTTGCGATTCCGGTGTGGCGGAGAGGGCCTTCAGGATGTCAGCCGACGCCTGCAGCGAATGGAGCGCCTCGCGCGCTTTCGTGCGCTCCGGGGTCTCCGCCGCCTGCTGCGCGGCCGGGTCCTCGCGGAAAAATGGGCTGGTCATGCGCCCGCCGGGCTCTACCTGGAACCACAGCGCCACGAACGGGTCGCCCGCCTCGTCCGCGAGCGGCGAGGGGGACAGCGCGATGCCCTCGGAGATGCCTCGCGGGTCGTGCATGAGGGCCTGGTACTGGTAGTAGGGACGCTCCGATTCCGATTTGCGCAGCTCTTCCAGCCGCCATCCGATCCGTCGCGCGAGACGCTGCGCGGTCAGGCGCGCCAGCTCCGTGGGCTCCTTCTCGATGCGCTCGATGGTGCGGTCCACATCCGCCGAGCCGCGCACCCACCAGGCACCCGCGGGGATTCCCACCGCCGCCAGCGTGAGGCCCAGAGCAATCGCCGTGCGTTTCATGCGCGGGACGATTCGGCGGCCAGGGGAGCCAAGGCGGCTGCGGCGCCGGCGGCGCTGCGGAGCCTCATCGCGCCGCGGTCCAGGCGTAGCCGACGCCCTTCACGGCCACGACGATGCGCGGCTCCGACGGGTCGCGCTCGATCTTCTGACGCAGGTTCGCGATCGTGACGTCCACCGTCCGCGTCTCGAGATCGGCCGCGGCTCCCCAGACGTGCACGAGGAGCTCCTTGCGGCTCACGGCGCGCGCGCGGTGGAGGTGCAGCCATCTCAGGATCCCCGCCTCGCGGGGTGTGAGGGAGACGACGCGGTCCGCGCGTTTCGCCTCGAGCCGCCCCAGATCGAGGACGCAGCCGTCGGCCTCGAGCCGCTCGGCCGCTTCGGGCACCGCGTCGCGCCGCCGGGAAAGCGCGTCGATGCGCGCGAGGAGCTCGCGCGCGCCGAACGGCTTGGTCAGATAGTCGTCCGCGCCGCTTCGCAGCCCCTGAACCTTCTCATCCTCCGAGCCGCGTGCCGTCAGCATCAGGATGAGCAGCTCCGGCCGCGCGCGCCGCAACCGGCGGCACACTTCGATCCCGTCGAGGCCGGGGAGCATGAGATCGAGCACCACGAGGTCGAATGGCGTGACCGTCCCCCGCTCGGCGGCGAGACGGCCGTCGTCGACGGCCTCGACGTCGTGCCCAGCGCCCTTCAAGAGGTCGATGAGGCCCTTGCGAAGGACGAATTCGTCTTCGACGATGAGGATCCGCATGAAGGCCGAAGGTCTCCCTTGTCAACAATAGGGCCACGGCGCCGACGTCGGAATCAAGGATCTGTAAAAAGCCGCTGGGTCGGTTTCCCCGCCGGCTCCTGCTCCCCGTCGTCTACTCCCCGTCGTCCCTCAGGACCGGAGAGCGGCGCAAGCTCTCCTCCAACTCCTCGAAATCGGGACCGATCGCTTTCTGGAGGATCGCCATGGCGCGTCGGTTGTAGCCCTGCGCCCGCTCGAAGTCGCCGAGCTGGCGATGGATCTCCGCCAGGTCCTTGAGAGTGGACGCGACGTTCGGGCTCTCCGGGCCGAAGAGCCGCTCCTTGATCGCGAGCGTCCGCGTGCAGAGGGGCTCGGCGTCGGCGTTCTTCCCTTCCATCCGCAGGACGCCCGCGAGGTTGTCGAGCGACACGGTCAGGCGCACGTCGCCCGCC
>Ga0207644_10003465_pt1 | contig 10198 bp, 10 predicted proteins | sample KBSS73metaG_FD_184326 | JGI IMG/M metagenome (GOLD analysis project Ga0207644, IMG submission 184326) | Switchgrass rhizosphere microbial communities from Kellogg Biological Station, Michigan, USA - KBS S7-3 metaG (SPAdes) (version 2) | ecosystem: Host-associated > Plants > Roots > Rhizosphere... | reverse complement strand
CTGCAAGGATGCGTCGAGGCAAACGTAGACGGGCGCCTGCGGCGGCGTCATCGCAATCTGGTGGGCGCGCACGAAGGCCTCGAGCGCGGCCTCCACCGAGGACGGTTGGTCGTCCCACTTCGTATAGCCGCGCACGAGCGCCCCGAGGTCGCGGGCCGTGTGTATCCAGTCGACCCATGGCCGTCGCTGAACGGCGTCCATCGGTCCGACGCCGCCGAGAAGCAGGATCGGAACACGATCGCACCAGGCGTTGAAGATCGCCATCGTCGCGTGCATGAGTCCGACGTTCGAGTGCAGTACAACCGCCATCGGGCGCCCGGTGACGCGCGCGTACCCGTGCGCGATCGCGACAGCGCTCTCCTCGTGGACTGCGAGGAGCAGTTCCGGGTTGGCGTTTCCAAGGTGATTGACGAGGCTGTCGTGGAGGCCCCGGAAGCTTGCGCCCGGGGTGAGCGCGACGAACTCGACGCCAAGGGCGCGCAACATGTCCGCCATCAAATCGCTTCCCCATCGCGCGGCAGCGGGTGGCGCGGCGGTGGGTCGATCCACGTCGAAGACGTTGTCCCGGTGACCGGCGGATGGCGTCGAAATCGGTGCCGCGGCGGCGGGTCGATCCTCGTCGAAGACGTTGTCCTGGTGACCGTCGGATCGTGTCGAGACGGGTACCGCGGCAGCGGGTCGATCCACGTCGAAGACGTTGTCCCGGTGACCGGCGGAGGGATTGGAGCCGGGTGCGTCGCTCGTGATGCGCATCAATGCCTTCGAAAAGTCGCCACGCCCGGCCGGTCAACGAATTTGCCGATCTCGCATCACGGCACGGCGAGTATGAGCAAATCCTCGCTGCGGATCAATGCGGCATGGCGACAAGTCCAGCGGATATGACTGTCGCCGCCCGACTCAATGCGAGTAGCGAGGTGCCCACTTATTGCCGGTCGGAAACTTCTGGTGCCAAGCGACGATCGGACGAACTCCGACGCTCGGATGAGCGTAACATCGGTCTTTGAAGCCGGGGAGTTTCGCCATGCACAACCAGAGCCCCTCCCGATCCGCCGTCGCGACAGTTTGCGCAGCGGTCCTCGCCACCGCGACCGGCGTGTACGCGGCGTCCGCGCACGCGGAAGCGTCACCCTCTACGATCTACCGATGCCCGCAGGCGGGCGGCGGAATGGGTTATCAGGACTTCCCATGCAACGGGGGCGTCGTCGTCGACGTTCGCCCGGGCGTTCCCAACCAGGACGAAATTGGGCGGCTCACGCGCGCGCAGGAGGCGTTCGAGCGCCGGGCGGCGGCACGCAGGGCCGACGAGACGGCGCTGCGCCGCGAAGAGCTCATGCTGCGCCAGCAAGAGCTGGAGGCCTCGCGCGGTGCGCAATCGCCACAGGACGAGGTCTACTACCCCGCGTACGGTTTTGGCGGATATTTGGACGGCGGCAGGCGACCAATCCACGCGCGGCTTCATGATCGCGGTCCCCAGCGGCACATGGCGTCGACCGGCCGCGTTCCTGCGGTCATCCAGCTTCCTCGCGTACGGTAGGGGCAGCGCGGCACGCGACGCCGCGCGCCCAAGCGCACGCCCTCCGGCTTGGCGAGGCAGCGGCGGCGCGAACGTCCTACACGCATCTCCGGTCATGCCGCTTTCGGTGCATCGTTCGGCGTCCGATACTCGCTGAAGCAGCCTGCGAGGGTCGAGCGGAAGCGAACGATGGCGCGCATTCTCATCGTCGAGGACGACCGGAGCCTGGCCGATGCGCTGGCAACGCTGCTGCGCTCATCCGGACACGATGCGCACGCGATCCACGATGGCCGCGCTGCGCTGACGGAGGCTGCGCGCATGGCACCCGACGTCGTGATCTCGGACATCGGCCTGCCCTCCATCGACGGTGCAGCAGTGGCGCACGCCTTGCGGATCCGCTACGGCAACGCGGTGCGCCTGGTCGCGCTCACCGCGGCCGATGACAAGCCCAGCTGGCAGAGGATGCAGCGCGCCGGGTTCGATGCCATCCTGATCAAGCCCGCGACGTTCGACGAGATTCTGCGCGCGCTCTGACGCGTGCATTCTCAGGGTTGTATCGGCTGCGAGCGTCGGGCATCATCCCCAACGACTCAAGCGGCGGCCTTGCCGCTGCCGTAAGGACGTGGATGCAAACAATCGCGCTGCGCATCGCGGCACTCATCGTCGCGGTGCTCGCCGCAGCAGGCGTCGCCGCACAAGGAATCGAGCTCGACGTTGCGCCACGACGGTTCGAGCCTCAGGACCACCCGACGTGGACCCCGAAGTCGCTGAAGGCAGCGATTTCCCGCGCCGAGTTGGCCGCGCTTTACCAGTCCACGTACGTCGCCGGCAGTAGCGTCACGTTCAACTGGACCGGCTCGGTGGCGGGTTGCAATCCCGGCACGACCAATGTCGAGCACCAGAAAGCGGTCATCACGAGGATCAACTATTTTCGAGCACTGGCCGGGCTGCCCGCCGTTACGCTCCTCGGATCGATCGAAACCGGGCAAGTCCAGGCCGCCGCACTGATGATGTCCGCGAACAATGCGCTCTCGCACACTCCGCCCGCAAGCTGGCTTTGCTATACGACGACCGGGGCGAGCGGCGCGGGCAGCTCCAACATCGCGCTCGGCGTACGCGGCGTGGACGCCGTCGATCTGTTCATGGATGACCCCGGCACCGGAAACAGTGCGGCCGGGCATCGCCGGTGGATCCTCTTTCCTCCGCGCGCGGCGATGGCGACCGGCGACATTGCAGGAGGCAACGCGCCGCCGCGCCCGGCGAATGCCGTATTCGTCTTCGGGCCTTCGACGAGCCGGCCGGCAACGCCGAACGGCATTGCCTGGCCTCCTGCGGGATTCATCCCTTACCAGAACCTGCCGTCGTCCTCGAATCGCTGGTCGCTGTCATTTCCCGGCGCCGACTTCAATCACGCGAGTGTCGCGGTCACTGGACCGGGCGGGCCTATTCCAGTGACGCTCGAAACGCTCGCCGACGGATTCGGCGACAACACGATCGTCTTCGTTCCGTCGGGCATCTCGTCCGCGAAGCCGGCCTCGGATACGGATTACGACATCGTCGTGAGTGGCATCGCCGGCGTTAACGTGCCCGCGGTGATCCGCTACAAGGTCACGGTCATCGATCCGTCTTCTGCGGGCGGCGCGGCGAGCCCCAATTATCAGGGACTGTGGTGGAACTCGCCTGCCGGTTCCGAGGCCGGCTGGGGCGTCAACATCGCGCAGCAGGGTGAGGTGATCTTCCTGACCTGGTTCACCTACAACGCAGCAGGACGCGCATGGTGGTTGTCGATGACGGCGACACGGGAATCCGAAGGTCGCTATTCCGGCACGATCTACGAGACACGCGGACCTGCGTTCGATTCCGTTCCGTTCAACCCCGCCGCGGTCGTCGTGGCGCCCGTCGGCACCGGCACGCTGGCATTCGACGGCGGTGGCACCGGTGGCCAGTTTTCATATACGGTCAACGGCGTGACCCAAGCCAAGCTGATCGAACGCGAAGTGTTCGCCACGCTTCCGACCTGCACGTTCGGCGCGCAGTCGAACCTGGCGCTCGCCACGAATTACCAGGATCTGTGGTGGGCCGCGCCGGCGGGCTTGGAATCGGGATGGGGAGTCAACCTGACCCATCAGGGCGACACGATCTTCGCAACGTGGTTCACGTACGACAACGACGCCGCCCCGCTTTGGTTGTCGGTCATCGCTCAAAGGACCGGGCCGGGAACGTATTCGGGAACGTTGAACCGAACCACCGGTCCTTCCTTCAACGCCCTGCCATTCAATCCCGTAGGCGTGACCGTCACGCCCGTCGGCACCGCCACATTCAGCTTCGCGAACGGCAATGCCGCACAGTTCGCTTACACGGTCAACGGCGTTTCGCAATCCAAGCAGATCACGCGTCAGGTGTTTCGCACGCCCGGTACCGTCTGCCAATGATCGGCCGCGCCGACCGCTGAATACCTAGCAATGGCGAAGATTCTCGTGGGTACGTCGTCGTGGACCGACAAGACGCTGATCGAATGTGGACGGTTCTATCCGGCGAGCGCCACGACGCCCGAAGATCGCTTGCGTTACTACGCGTCGCAGTTCCCGATCGTCGAAATCGACAGCAGCTACTACGGCATCCCGAGCGTTGAAAACGCGCAGCGCTGGGTTGAGCGGACACCTCGGGGCTTTGTTTTCAACATCAAGACCTATCGGCTCTTCACTCGGCACCAGACGCCGCTCGCGAGCCTCGGCAAGGACATTCGCGAGGCTCTGGGGCCCCTGAGCAAGAAGAACGTCTACGACAAGGACGTGCCCGAGGAGCTGACGCTCGAGCTTTGGCGCGAGTTTCGCTCCGTTCTCGACATCTTGCGGGACGCAGGCAAGCTCGGAGTGGTGCACATGCAGTTCGCTCCGTGGGTTGCCTTCCATCCGGACAGCTTCGGCTACATCGAGCACTGCCGGGCGATGCTGGCGGGCTTCACGGTCGCCGTTGAATTTCGGAACCGATCATGGTTCGACAGCGACCGCCACGCGGCGCGAACACTGCAGTTCGAGCGTGACAACGCACTCGTGAATGTCGTCGTCGACGCCCCGCAGGGGATTCCGAACACGATTCCCTCCGTGTGGGAGGTGACGAATCCCTCGTTGAGCGTCGTGCGTCTGCACGGACGCAATCACGGCACGTGGAATCGCAAGGGACTGAAGACCTCGTCGCAACGCTTCGACTACGACTATAACAACGACGAACTGCAAGAAATCGCGGGCGAGGTGGCGAAAATCGCCGACAAGGTTGAAACGACTCACGTGCTCTTCAACAACAACTATCAGGATCAGGGGCAGCGAGGAGCGGCGACACTGCGCACGTTGCTGCCGCACGCCTGATTGACGCGGCACGGAAGCCCACGCTCGAGGCCGCCGCCATCGGCCCGATTCCTCTCAATAGCGGCAGCGCGCGAAGAACGCCTCGATGTCCGTGGCTTTCGCCCCGTAATGCTTGACGACGAAGCGCAGCTCTTCGTCGGTGCAACGTAACCGCGTGCACCAGTAGATCACGTTTTTCGGGTCGGCAACGTCTATGACCTCGTGCGTGCCGCGCCCGTGCGCGGGTTCTCGAGCCTGTTCCGTCATGGGCGGATTCGTCGCAACTCTCGAAATCTTACGCGGGATGCAGATCTTACGGCAACGCGTTACGGCATCGGCTAAGCTGACGGTTGCGAACCGGTCACGCGCGTCGGGCATCGACGTTCGGTCTCGGCAGCCCGCCGAACGCGGTTGCAGGAGAAGCTTCATGCAGAACACATGCCTCTTTCGTGGTACTTGGTGCGGGCGGACCCGGCACGCCGTCTCCATGAATCGAGTGCTTTCGACGCGGGCATCGGGCGCGTGATGTCGATACGGCCGCGCGTCGCGGTCGAGTTCGACGTTGCCGCGCACGAGCCAGCGCAGGCGTGAGAAGCGCATTCCGCAATCCACCCAACAGTCCTTGGTGCAGGTTGCATGGGATGAGGCAATCCCGCCGGCAATGGTGCGTTGCCGCTTGCATCGTGTGGCTCGCGATCGGCTCGGCAGGCGCGGCGCCCGCGATCCAGTTGAAGCCCACGCCTGCGGCGCTCGAGCACGTCATGCTCGGCCGTTGGGTCATTCTGCTCGGCGAAACGCACGACAACGCAGTCCAGCAGGCATTGCGCATCTCGGCGCTGCGGCAGTTCGTCGCCTCGGGTGCGCGTCCCGCGCTTGCTCTGGAACAATTCGATCTCGACCGCCAGGCGGACATCGATCGGGCCAGACGCGAGCGGCCACGCGACGCCGCTTATCTGATCGACCGGGCGGGCGCGGACCCGGGATGGAACTGGAACTACTACCGACCGTTCGTCGAACTGGCGCTTCAGTATGACCTGCCGATCGTCGCCGCGAATTTGTCACGCAATGACGCAATGCGCGTCGCAGTGGAAGGCTGGTCCGCGCTATTCGACGCCGAAACGCGGGATCAGTTGAAGCTCGACCGGTTGCCCGCCGACCTTCATCAGAAGCAGTTGCAGGCGGTGCGCACCGGTCATTGCAACCTGTTGCCCGCCGAGCAAGAGGAGCCCCTCGCCCGCGCGCAAGTCGCGCGCGACATCATCATGGCCCGTGCGATTCGCCCCTACCTCGGGACGGGCGTCGTTCTGCTGGCAGGCAATGGCCACGTGCGGCGGGACATTGGAGTCCCGCGATGGATACCCGACGATTGGCGAAAAAACGCGATAAGCATCGGGCTGCTTGAACGAAACGAGACTCCTGGACCGTCCCAACCAAACGAAGAATTCGACGCCTATCTGATGACCGATCCTGCCGAGCGCACCGATCCGTGTGCCGAGCTGGCGAAGCGTTTTCACCGACCTCTGCGATGACTGGCTGGCCCAGAAAGCGCGGAATATCGAGATCCGCTACGCGGTATGCTGAACGAAGCTTCTTGCAAGGCATTCCTCAATGTGGCCTCTTGCTAAGGTCGCTGAGCCTCTTGCAACGCATTGAATGAAGCCTGCGGCACCGCATCACTCACTTTGAAAGCGCGGGCCATCCACCTGATATGAAAATCTCATCCCATCCCGTTGCGGTGGTCGCTGCCGAAGCCCCGTTACGGGTGAAACCGACGAACTATCCGCAGCCCTTTGCGGCACGTATGGCCGGGAGGCTCAAACGGCCTCTTGGCGACCTCTTCGGCCTCGAAAATTTCGGCGTCAATCTCACGCAGCTCATCCCTGGAGCCAGGTCCGCGCTGCGTCATGCGCATACGAAACAGGACGAATTCGTCTACATTCTCGAGGGCCACCCCACGCTGCACACCGACGAAGGCCGCACCACGCTGAGCCCGGGGATGTGCGCGGGTTTCAAGGCGGGTAGCGGCAACGCGCATTGTCTTATCAACGAAACGAGCGAAGACGTCGTGTATCTAGAGGTGGGCGACCGGACGCCGGGCGACGAAGGCAGCTACCCGGACGACGACCTGAAGGCGCGCATGGTAGACGGGCAGTGGAAGTTCGTGCACAAGGACTGCTCACCGTACTGAATCTCGCTCGAAACGCAAGACGGCTGCTCACGCTCATGGGGACGTCCGTTCACCACCGACCGCGCACTTTCATCCCAACCTGCTTATGGCCACACCTGCCCCCAGGTCACATCATTCGCCGGAATGGGTGACCGATCAGTTGTTGAGAGTCGACGGCGTCGAGTTCTATCTGACTGTCACTCTCGACGAGCTTCACTCGCATCAATCCCAACCGAACCACTTTCTCCTCGGCAAGACCCGGGGGATGGTTGAAGATATGTTGGCGCTCCGTGAGCAGGAGCGCATCGACAGGATTCTCGACATCGGGGTGTTCAAGGGCGGTAGCGCAGCGCTGTACGCCCTACTGTTCCAGCCGTCCAAGCTGATCGCGATCGAGTTCCTTCCGGCGCCCGTGGACGCATTGACCCGTTTCATCACTGACAACGCACTGGAAGATCGGCTGATCCCGTATTACGGGACGGATCAATCGGACGCCGCCGCCATGGGAGTGATCCTCGCGCGCGAATTCAAGGACCGCGACATCGATCTCGTCGTCGACGACGCTTCGCATTTCTATTTCGAGTCGCGCGCGACCGTCAACCTGGTGTTGCCGTATCTGCGCCCCGGCGGCCTCTACATCCTGGAGGACTGGGCATGGGCGCACTGGCCCGGCGAGACATGGCAGAAGGGACGAGCGATTCCGTTGGTCAAGCCGGCCCTCAGCAACCTTGTGTTCGAGTTGACGATGCTCTGTGCATCCCGGCCCGACATTGTTGAGAACATCTCGATCACGAGGAACACCGCGGTTTTCCGGCGTGGTGGTGCCGCGCTCGAAGCGGGTGCATTCAACATCGGCGAGCATTACCTGTGCCGCGACCGCTGGTTCAAGCCCACGCTATAGGTCGACGATCGGGTCAGTCGCCGCGAGCTCCCGCGGCAAATCGGTTCTAACGAAACCGGTCCACCCACTCGACGATCTGGGCGCCGACTTCCCTCGGGCGCTCGCGCTGCGGGAAGTGACCCGCCCCCTCGACAAGTCTCCGCTCGTACGGGGCGCGGAAGTACTTTTCCTTGCCTTCGCTCATCTGCGGCGTGTTGACAGGATCGAGCGCGCCGTGCAACGTCAGCGTCGGTACGCGCTGTTGCGGTACGGGATCGAAGCGCGCTTCGAGTGCGGCGTACGATGGATCGCCCGCCGCGTGTGACCACCGCGATCGGTACGAATGCAGGGTGATGTCGGCCCAGTCGGGATTGTCGAACGATACTGCGGTCGCCTCGAACTCGGCGTCATCCGGCTTGTACGCGACGAACCACTCGTTCCAGATATGTCGCGCAAACGCGCGGCGATCCTGACGGATGAGACGGTCGCCGCGCGGAGTCGCCATCAACCAGTGATACCAGTAGTTTTGGGTCTGGCGATAGCTCAGCACCTGACCCGGATGATTCGTGCCGTAGCCGGTCGATATCGCGACGCACGCCGCCACATGCCGCTCGTCAAGCGACGACGCGATATAAGCGGCGCGCGAGCCCCAATCGTGTCCGACCAGCGCATGCCTCCCGATGCCGAGCGCCGCAGTGAACTCGGCGAGGTCCTGTCCGAGCGCAACGAGCTGGCCGCTGCGAAACGTGTTCCCATTCAGGAAGCGTGTGGGACCATAACCGCGCAGCCACGGGGCGTACGTGCGGTAGCCGGCGACGTGCAGCATTGGCAGCACGCGATCCCACGTGCGGACGTCATCGGGCCAGCCATGCGCCAGGATCGCCGGAAAGCCATCTTCGGGTCCCGCGACTTCATAGGCGACACGCAGACCCGGCGTATCGACGAAAAGCGGAGTCATGGAACCCCCTCCGCTCGGCACGGAAAGTTGGCGGCCAGCACGAGATACAAGGCTCGGGCGGCGGACTCGCTGCGGCGCTCGGGCAGCCGATCGACCGCTCGAACAAAAGCGGCTGCCAGGTCAACGCTCGTTGCGGCCTCGGGAATGCACAACGTCGCGTTTGCGCGCTCGCTCTCGACCACCTGCGCAACCCCGCGCGCGCCGTCGATGAACGCGATGCATTCGCCCGCCGCGGAAAGCGCCGCTTGCTCTCCCCGCAGCATCCTCGGAATCAGCGCACAGTCGTCGCGCAGCTCACCCGCGGTGACGTAGGTAAGTGGCGTCGCACATGTCGCAGTCGCAAAGGCGCACAGCGCGAAAGCCAGGATGGTTCGTTCAATCATCGACGCTGCCTCGATTTCGAGTGCCGCAGGTCATTCGCCTCGACGTCGTTCCTCGTCGGTGACGAGAAGTCGTCCGAATGGACTACCGTGGCGCGGCTGCTAATGTAACGCCAAACGCGAGCACCGACTGCAGAGCCTGGTGGCCGCGTCGAAGATGCGCGCGTCCTTGCTTCTGCCCTGCCCGACCGGTTTGACAGGAGCTGCGGGCTTCTCAATGATGACGTGCCCTGCGCTTCTTGCAGCTTGGAGCGACAACCAACTCATAGGAGAATGAATGATGGCGAAACTGATCGAACGCTTGATGCTCGCGCTGTTGGCCGCGTCTTGCAGCGCAGTTGCTTTCGGGGCGGCCCCAGTGCCCGCCCCCGGCACCAGTCCGCGCATCGATGCAATCAAGAAGGCCGGCGTGCTGCGCGTGGGGGTGCTCGCGAACGCGCCGTGGCTCGTCGAGAACACCAGCGGCGCCGGCGATGCGTGGAGCGGTCCCGCATGGCTGCTGGCCAACGAGTACGCCAAGCGGCTGGGAGTGAAGCTGCAAGCGGTGCCGGTGAGCCACGAGACGAAGGTGCCGGTATTGGCGTCGAACCAGGTAGATATCTCCGTGACGCCTCTCGCCGAGACGCCGGAACGGCTGAAGGTCGTGGACTTCGTCATCTATTCGAGCACGAGCGTGTGCATGTACGGCCTTGCGTCCAATCCGAAGTTCGCAAACGCCAAGTCAGTCGATGACCTGAACCGGCCTGACATCACCATCTCGTATTACACGGGCGGCGGTGAAGAGGGCTGGGTCAAGGAGCGCTTTCCGAAGGCCCAGCTTCGCGGTGTGGCAGGCTCCGGCGTTTCGCCCGTGGAGGAAGTGATGGCGAAGCGTGCGGACGCCGTTCCCATCAACCGCGTCCCATGGGTCGCGATGGGCCGGAAGCTGAAGCAGTTGGCGGTGCTGCCCAAGGACA
>Ga0207644_10003462_pt1 | contig 10199 bp, 11 predicted proteins | sample KBSS73metaG_FD_184326 | JGI IMG/M metagenome (GOLD analysis project Ga0207644, IMG submission 184326) | Switchgrass rhizosphere microbial communities from Kellogg Biological Station, Michigan, USA - KBS S7-3 metaG (SPAdes) (version 2) | ecosystem: Host-associated > Plants > Roots > Rhizosphere... | reverse complement strand
GTGTGCAGGATGCCGAGTCCCACCGAGCCCATGAGTGCGGCGAACGCAAGCGTGTGGCCGGACGATATCTGTCCCCGGGGCAGCGGCCGCCAGCTCGTGCGGCGCATCAGCTTGTCGATGTTCTGCTCGACCAGGCAGTTGATCGCGGCCGCGGCTCCCGCGACAAGCGCAATGCCGAGCGTGCCGAACAGCACCGGACCCGCGGGCGGGACGCCGGGGACGGCCAGGAACATCCCGATCACCGCGGTGAATACGATCAGCGAGACGACACGCGGCTTCGTCAGCGCGAGAAGCTGGCGTGCGCGGGATTCGGCGAGGACAAGCGTGGTCAACGGATGAGCGAGGGCACTCGAAGCGAACGTCGATTTTACCGCAGCGCTTCGGGGCCTTCCGCCTCGCACCGTTCACCCGATTTGGGATGCACGCAGCAATCGCGTCAGATCCTTGGCCATCGCCTTGATGTCCGGCTGCGTCGGCCACGCGAGGACGAGGTTGCCGAGCGGATCGATCAGGTAGATGCGATCCGCTCCTGCGGGCAGCGCGGAGAGCGCGCCGTCGCTTACACGAGCGACGAGGAGATCCGGATGCTCGGCCAGGAGGCGCGCCGAAATCGGATGGTCGTCCGGAACGAGCCACACACGCTGCACGCGGTCGCGTTCGGCATTCTGGATCGTGCGTGCCTGCCGCGACGCGTAAAGCGCGTCTTCGCACGGTCGTCGGCAGTCGCCCCCCGATGCGGACAGCAACGTCCAGTGACCGCGCAACTCGGCGGCTGCAAACCGCCTGCCGTCGAGCCGAACTCCGCCGATGTCGGCGAATGGCTGCGTCGGAAGGAGCGTTCCGTAGTTGACGCGCGCGTCGCGCGGTAGCAGGTAATACGCCGCATAGGACAGGATCACCGGCGCAACGGCGATCGCCGCAAGCAGCAGCAGGCGCCGACGCGTGCGTGCGCGCGTGCCGGAGAGGTGGGCGGTTGCCGCTTCAGCCATGGGGTCTGCGCGCCGTCCGGGCACGAAGGCGCGGTCGCAACGTGAACCATGCCCACAATCCCGCCGTCATCGCGGCGAACGCGTACCACTGCAGCATGTAACCCACGTGCTTCTCGACACCGGTGTCCAGTATCGCGGGATCAGGCACCGGGCCGCGCGTCCCCGCATCCTCGGCGTGCACGACGATCGGCAGCACCGGGAGTCCCGTCTCCTGCGCAAAGCGCTCGGGATCGAGATGCTGCCGAAGCGGACCGGACGGACGCGCGTGGTCGCTGCCGAGGCGAAGATATCCGCGCGAGGGGAGATCGAGCTGGCCCCGAACAGTTACCAGGCCCGCAGGCACCGCAGGCTGCGGCAGGTTGGCGCGGGACGCGCCCAAGGCGATCCACCCGCGGTCGACGAGCACGACTCGGCCGTCCTGCAACGTGAGCGGCGCGACGACGCCGAAGCCAATGCGCCCGTCGTGCACCTTGTTGTCGACCAGGATCTGATGACGCGCGTCGAATTCGCCGGTCAGCAGCACCGTGCGAAAGCGCCATGTCTGCCAGTCCTCGACGTGGTCAGGCAGCGGCGCTGCGGGCGCAGCGGCCGCGGCCCGCAACTGCGCGAGCAGCGCTTCCTTCTCGTGCATGCGTCGATGCTGCCAGTTGCCGGCCGTGATGCACAAGACGAACACGAGCATGGCAGCGAGCGTCGGAATCCACGCAGGTCTTCGGCGCGCCTCCTGCGTGCCGGGCAAGGTGACGCGCGCAGTCGAAAGCATCACCGGTGCTACACTCGACCGGGAAGCGCGTCCGCCATGAGAGCCATCGTCATCCTCGCGCTGATCGCCGTCGTGGCGGCCCTGTTCACGGCACTCGTCTTCCTCTACCGCGACCGTGGAAGCGGCATGCGAGTCGTCACCGCGCTCGCGGTGCGCGTGCTGCTCTCGATGGCGCTGATCGCCTTCCTCGTCTTTTCCTGGTGGATGGGGTGGATCTCACCGGGACATCTCTAGCGGCGCAAAGTTCGCTCGCTGCCGGGGTCGCACGGAAATCAAAGGGCCGTGCCCCGAGCTTTCCGCGCTGACCCTGGTTCGCGCAAAGCAGGTCGGAGCGCTCTGCGCGACCGCAACCTTGCGCAGGACGCTTCTACAGCCAGTAGACCAGGATGAACAGGAGCAGCCAGACGACGTCGACGAAGTGCCAGTACCACGCCGCCGCCTCGAAGCCGAAATGGTGCTCGGCGTCGAAGTGGCCGCGAAACGCGCGAGCAAGCATCACCGACAGCATGATCGCGCCGATCGTCACGTGTGCACCGTGAAAGCCGGTGAGCATGAAGAACGTCGAGCCGTAGACGCCCGTCGACAGCTTGAGGTTCAGCTCGCTGTATGCATGCGTGTATTCGTAGGCCTGGAAACCGAGGAACGTCGCGCCGAGCGCGATCGTGATGAACAGCCAGAACTTCAGAGCGCCCCGGTGCCCCGCCTTCAACGCATGATGCGCGATCGTCAGCGTGCCGCCGGACGTGACGAGGATGATCGTGTTGAGCAGCGGGATGCCAATCGCGCCCATCGGCGAGAACTGCTGCTGGATGTACGGACCGACCGTCGGCCACTGCGCCGCGTAATTGGGCCACAGCGTTCGGCCGGTGAGCGCCCCGCCGAGATCGGGTACGGAGATGTTCCGCACGTAGAAGAGCGCGCCGAAGAACGCCGCGAAGAACATCACTTCGCTGAAGATGAACCAGCTCATGCTCCAGCGGAACGAGACGTCCACCTTCCTGTTGTAGAGCCGGGCCTCCGATTCGCGGATCACGGTGCCGAACCACCCGAACAGCATGACGAGCAGCACGCAGAAGCCGGCGAAAACCAGCCACGGTCCCGCCGGATAGCCGTTGAACCAGAAGGCGGCGCCCGTGCCCATCAGCAGCAACGCGCACGAGCCGAGGATCGGCCAGTGCGAAGGCTGCGGAACGAAGTAATAGGGCTTGGCGGCCCCGGCGACGGTACTCATGCGTGACCCCCGGTTCGCGCGGGGGCAGCGGCGCCTTTCCGTGCCTTCCGGAAGATCGCCTCCGACCCCACAAAGGTGTTTTCAACGAATGCGTGCGGAGCCGCCGCGACGCGAGGCGCGGAACGCACCTCCGGCTCAGCTCTTTGCATTGCCTTCGACGGCGAAGAACGTATAGGAGAGCGTGATCGTCGACAGGTCGGCCGGCAGCTGCGGATCGATGACGAACACCACGGGCATCCGCCGCGTCTCGCCAGCGGCAAGCGTCTGACGTGCGAAGCAGAAGCAGTCGAGCTTGCGAAAGTACTGCGCGGCATTGCGCGGCCCGTAGCTCGGTATCGCCTGGCCGGTCACCGGATGGTCCGCGGTGTTGACGACCTCGAACATGACCTGCGTTACCTCGCCCGGGTGGATGTCGGTGGTCGCGTCGAGGGCGCGGAACTTCCACGGCATGTCATGGAGGTTCGTGTCGAACTCGATCCGCACGCTGCGAGTCAGGTCGACTTGCGTGTTGACGACCTTGTCCGCCTTGTCGATGTCGCGCAGGCCCGTCACTTCGCAAATCTTTTCGTAGAACGGGACGAGCGCATAGCCGAAGCCGAACATCGCGACGACGATGACGCCGAGCTTCGTCAGCAGCGCGCGGTTCGCACGGCGAATCTCGGCGCTCCGCGGATCGGCGCGGGCCGCGTGCCGGTCGCTGTTCAATGTCGCGCGCTGCATTGGCCGCTACTTTCGCAAATGGCGGCCGATCGCCACGACCAGGTACAAAAGCACGGCGCCTCCGATGATGCCGGTCGACAGCGCCGGGCTGTCGATCAGCCGGGTCGCGATGATGCCCACGAAAAAGAGCACCGCGATCGCGAGGAGCGTAAGGCCCGTGCGGCGATTGGCTGCCCGCAGCCGCGCATCGTTCGGGTCCATGACTTCGCTCACGCGTCGGCCTTCTACTTGATGACCGGCGGCGTTTCGAACGTGTGATAGGGCGCAGGCGAAGGCAGCGTCCATTCGAGCGTCGTCGCGCCTTCCCATGGCCTCGCGGGCGCGGGCTCACCGCTGCGGATACATTTCACGACGGTGTAGAAGAAGAGCAGTTGCGACAGGCCGAACCCGAATGCGCCGACGGTCGCGACCATGTTCCAGTCGGTGAACTGCTGCGCGTAGTCCGGAATGCGCCGCGGCATGCCGGCGAGGCCGAGGAAGTGCATCGGGAAGAATGTGACGTTGAAGGAGATGAACGACAGCCAGAAGTGCCAGTCGGCGAGCTTCTCGTCGTACATGCGTCCCGCCCACTTCGGCAGCCAGTAGTAGATGCCGCCGAAGAAGGCGAACAGCGTGCCGGCGACCATCACGTAGTGGAAATGCGCGACGACGTAGTACGTGTCCTGGAACTGGATGTCGATCGGCTGGATCGCGAGGATCAGGCCGGTGAAGCCGCCGACGACGAACAGGAACAGGAAGCCGAGCGCGAAGAGCATCGGCGCTTCGAGCGAGATCGACCCCTTCCACATCGTCGCGAGCCAGTTGAAAACCTTCACGCCGGTCGGCACGGCGATCAGCATCGTCGCGTACATGTAGAAGAGGATGCTCGCCGCCGGCAGGCCGGTCGTGAACATGTGGTGCGCCCACACGAGGAACGAGAGGATCGCGATCGCAGCGACCGCATACACCATCGACGCGTAGCCGAAGAGCGGCTTCCGCGAGAACGCCGGGATGATCTCCGAGATGATGCCGAACGCCGGCAGGATGATGATGTACACCTCGGGATGGCCGAAGAACCAGAACACGTGCTGGAAGAGCACGGGATCGCCGCCACCCGCTGCGTTGAAGAACGACGTGCCGAAGTGCCGATCGGTCAGCAGCATCGTGACTGCGCCGGCAAGCACGGGCATCACGGCGATCAGCAGATACGCGGTGATGAGCCACGTCCAGCAGAAGAGCGGCAGCTTCATCAGCGTCATGCCCGGCGCCCGCAGGTTCAGGATCGTCGTGATGATGTTGATCGACCCCATGATCGACGACGCGCCCATGATGTGGATCGCGAAGATCGTCAGGTCCATGCCCATCCCTTGCTGCACGGTCAGCGGGGGATAGAGCGTCCATCCGCCGGAGGCGGCGCCGCCTGGGACGAACAGCGACAGCACGAGCATGAATGCCGCCGGCGGAAGAAGCCAGAAGCTCCAGTTGTTCATGCGCGCGAACGCCATGTCCGGCGCGCCGATCTGCATCGGGATGAGCCAGTTGGCGAACCCCACCGCGCCGGGCATCAGCGCGCCGAAGATCATGATGAGCCCGTGCAGCGTCGTCATCGAGTTGAAGAACTCCGGATCGACGATCTGCAGACCCGGTTGGAACAACTCGGAACGGATCGTCAGCGCCATGACGCCGCCGACTATGAACATCGTGAACGAGAACCACAGGTACAGCGTGCCGATGTCCTTGTGATTGGTCGTCGTGATCCACCGCATGATCCCCGTCGGATGATGCGCGTGGTCGTCGTGGCCGTGCGGATGCCCGCCGGCGACGAGGTCGTGGGGAACGCTCGACATGCTATTTCCTCTCCGCTTTGACTTCGGTCGGCTGAACGACGTTCTCGCTCGCCTTGTTGCCCCAGCTGTTGCGCGTGTAGCTGATGACCGCGGCGATGTCGACATCCGGCAGCTGCTTCCACGCGGGCATCTTGCCTCCGCCCGGAGCCGTCTGGACGACGCCGTTGGTCTGGCCGTTCAGCACGACGTCGATCTGGTGCTGCTTCGGACCGAGGACGACCTTGTCGCCGACGAGCGCGGGCGCGCCGAGCGCCGTGTTGCCGCCGCCGTTCGCCTGATGGCAGGCCGCGCAGTTGTTGTTGTAGACCTGCTCGCCGTGCGCGACGAGCGCAGCCACGTCCCAGACCTTGTTCGGATCGTTGGCGGCGGCGTTCAGTTTCTGCTTCTGCTCGCCAACCCATTTCGCGTAATCTTCCTTGGACTTCACCTCGACGACGACGGGCATGTACGCGTGCGCCCGGCCGCACAGCTCGGCGCATTGACCGCGATAGATGCCGACGCGATCCGCGCGAAACCAGGTATCGCGCACGAAGCCGGGAATCGCATCCTGCTTGACCCCGAAGGCCGGAACCCACCAGGCGTGGATCACGTCGTTGGCCGTCACGAGCAGGCGAACTTTCGCATCGACCGGCACGACTAGCGGATTGTCCACTTCGAGCAGGTAATGCTCGTTCTTCGGCTCGCGGTTCTCGATCTGCGCAAGCGGTGTGGTCAGCGACGAGTAATAACCGAAGCCGTCCTGCAGATAGTCGTAGCCCCACTTCCACTGGTAGCCGGTCACCTTGATCGTCATGTCGGGCGACGACGTGTCATGCGCGGCGAGGATCGTCCTCGTGGCCGGATACGCCATGAACAGCAGGATCAGGAAGGGAATGACCGTCCAGACGATTTCGACCGTCGTATTCTCGTGGAACGGCACCGCCTCGTGCCCGACCGATTTCCGATGCTTGTAGAGCGAATAGAACATCGTGCCGAACACGCCGACGAAGATCACGACGCAGATCCAGAAGATCAGACTGTGCAGGTCGTTGATCCGCGAGGCGATCGCCGTGGCCGGCGGCTGGAAATACCAGTCCCCCAGCGCGGCGCGCGCATCCGTCATCCATGCGAGCGACAGCGCGACGGCGAGATACCGTCGCATCACAGAACTGATCCGATTACCCACCATGCGGTCCCCGATGGAGGCGTGGCGCTTTCGAAAACCTGCGCCACTTTCCTGTCTCCTGCGCATTCGTCTCGCGCGCGAAAAAACGCGCGTCGGCGTCGACGCGCGCATTTGTCTCGTCAAATGTTACCACGCCGCCCTGAGACCTTCTGCGGGGAGCAGATGCAGCAAGCGCAACGTCTCGCGTCCGATGGGCGGATCGGCGTCGACGGGAACGACGGCGATGGGCCGCATGCCCAATCGGCTCGTCAGCGTCGCCACGTTTTCATTGCGGAGCGCCATGGCCGGCGGCAGCGTGTTCGCGATCCACGCGCACAGCGAGAGGCCGCGCCTTCGGATTGCAAGCGCCGTGAGCAGTGCATGGTTCAGGCATCCGAGACGCAAACCCACGACCAGCAACACGGGCAGGTCGAGGCGCACCGCCACGTCGAGCATGTCGTGGCGATCGTCGAGCGGAACGAGCGCGCCGCCGGCACCCTCGACGATCAACACGTCGGCGCTTGCAGCGAGTCGTTGCGCGGCCGCCTCGATCGTCGGAAGCGAAATCTGCACACCGGATGCTTGCGCCGCGAGGTGCGGCGCCACCGCGGGCTCGAACGAATAGGGGTTACGGTCGCGCAACGGCGCGTCGACGCCCGAGGCGGCCGCAAGCGCGACGACGTCTGCGTTCACGCTCTCGCCCGGATCGATGCCGGCGGCGACCGGCTTCATGCCTACCGCTCGCACCTCCGCGGCCCGCAACGCCTCGAGCAGCGCCTTCGCGACGCGCGTCTTGCCGATGCCGGTATCGGTGCCCGTGACGAAGATCCCGCGCATCAGCGCCTTCCGGTGCGCGAGATGCGGGCGATGATGCGGCTCATCGGCGTCGCACGCGCGACCGCGTTCCTGCCGGCAAGAATGCCGCTCACGCCACGCTCACGCGCCACGCTCGCGCGGGCGCATCCGGACGATCGCGTGGCCCTCGGCCGTTTTGCGCGGCTCGCCCTTCCACGCATGTCCGTAGACGACTTCATACGTGGCGGGGATGCGACCATCCTTGCGCAGCGCCTCGAGCGCGGTCAGTGCGCGATCGAAGCGGGTCCGCCCCATCAATCCGCGCGGCCGGCCCCGCGTCCGATTGGTCGCGCCGAGCGACTTGAGCTCGGCGAGCAGTGCGCGCGGCGAGTCGAACGTGAGCGTCACGTATTCCATGTCCATCACCGGATCGGCAAAGCCGGCATGCACGAGCATGTCGCCGATGTCGTGCATGTCGACGAAGCGGTTGACGTGCGTCGTCTCGTCGACGCCGTTGAACGCTCGGCGCAGTTCACGCAGCGTGTCGGGTCCGAGCGTGGTGAACGACAGCAGGCCGCCGACCTTCAGCACGCGCCGGAACTCGGCGAACGCGCGCGGCAGGTCGTTCACCCACTGCAACGCGAGATTGCTCCAGGCAAGATCGGCCACGACGCCGCGAAATGGAAGCGCGTTCATGTCCGCGCATACGAATGCCGGCTTGACACCGCCGCTCGCGCGCGTCAGCGGGTGCAGCAAGCGTTTCATCAGCGAGCGTCGCGTCTGCGTGCGGCGGCGTGCCGCTTCGACCATCGGCTGCGCGATGTCGAATGCGACGATGTGCGCGCCCGGATAGCGCACCGCCAGTTCGCCGATGGCATCGCCGGTGCCGCATCCCGCGTCGAGGATCGTCGACGGCGACAGCTTCACGTAGTCGAGGCGCTGCGCCAACCGGGCGCCGATCTCGCGTTGCAGCACCGCCGCCGAATCGTAGGTCGACGCGGCGCGGGAAAATCCGCGCCGCACGGCCGCTGGGTCGACATCCCGCGGATCGGGCGCCGGATAGCGCGCTTCACTCATCGATGAATCCTTCGAGCGCAGCGCGGAATGCCGCGGGATGCGAGAGAAACGGAGCATGCGCCGCGCCGACGATCGTGCGGTGGACGGCGTCCGGCAGCGCCATCGCGAGCGCGCGCGTCGACTCCAGCGGGACGAGGACGTCACGATCGCCGGCGATGACGAGGGTCCGCGCACGCACTCGCGCGAGAAGCGGCCGAAGATCGTTGTCGGTGACGAGCGCGAGCGCGGCGCGAAGGGCTTCGCGCGACGGCTCACCCCGCTCAAGCAGTCGCTCGCGCAGCTCGGTCAGCGTTCGCCGCCCTTCGTCGCTGCCTCGCACCTGCAACGTGAGGAAGCGCCGCAGCGTCAGCGCATAGGCCGTGCTGAGCTCGTCGCCGAACCGCGCGAGCGACGTCTGCGGCACCCCGCGCGGCCATCCTTCCCGCGCGATGAACGACGGCGTCGACGCGACGAGGATCAGGCGACGCACACGCGCTGGTCGCGCGACCGCCCACTGCATCGCGACCTGCCCGCCGAGCGACCAGCCGAGCACCGTCAACGGCTCGCGCACATCGGCCAGCGCGCGATCGATCGTCGACGCGAATGACGCAAGATCGAACGGTTCCACGGTCCCCGACCAGCCGTGTCCCGGCAGATCGACGACGTGGACGCGATAATGCGATGCGAGCTCCGATGCAAGCGGTGCGAAGAGCCCGCCGTGCAGCGCGAAGCCGTGAAGCAGAACGATCGGCGGACCCGTGCCGCTCGTGTCGACGTGCACGCCCGCGGCCGTCCGGGACGCGCGTTCGCCCAACGTTTCGGCGCTCATTGAAGCGACGTTGCCACATCCCCCAGCGCGTGCGTGAGCTCCGCCACGTCCGCGAGGGAATGCGACGCCGACAGCGATATGCGGAGCCGCGCGGTTCCCGTCGGCACCGTGGGCGGGCGTATCGCGGGCACCAGGATGCCCCGCACCTGAAGCGCATCCGAAACGGCAACCGCTTCCAGCGCGCCTCCGATGACGAGCGGCTGGATGGGAGTCGACGAGGGTAGCAAGCGCCATGGCAAATCCGAAGCGGCGCTTCGAAAGGCCGCGATCAGCTCTTCGAGATGCGCGCGGCGATGCGTATCGTCGCGGATGGAGCGCAACGCAGTACGCAGTGCAACGGCAAGGAGCGGCGGCGCCGCGGTCGTGTAGATATACGACCGCGCCTTCTGCACGAGGGTCTCGATCACCGTCGGATGCGCGGCAACGAATGCGCCGGCGACCCCGGCCGCCTTGCCGAGCGTCGCCATGTAGACGACGCGTTCGGAGCGAAGGCCGAAGTGCGCGAGTGTCCCGCGGCCCCCACCCGTCACGCCGAAGCCATGGGCATCGTCGAGGACGAGCCATGCATCCTCGCGCTCGGCGATGTCGAGCAATTCCGGCAGCGGCGCGATGTCGCCGTCCATGCTGAACACCGCGTCGGTCACGATGAAGCGCTGCCGGCCCGTCACTGTCCGCAGCACCTTTTCGAGCGCCGGGAGATCGACGTGCGCGTAGCGGTTGAGTTTCGCCCGCGACAGCACTGCGGCGTCCGTCAGGCTCGCATGATTGAGCCGGTCGGCGAACACCACGTCGCCGCGCGTCGCGAGCGCCCCAAGGATCGCGAGGTTGGCGAGATACCCGCTGGAA
>Ga0207644_10003461_pt1 | contig 10200 bp, 8 predicted proteins | sample KBSS73metaG_FD_184326 | JGI IMG/M metagenome (GOLD analysis project Ga0207644, IMG submission 184326) | Switchgrass rhizosphere microbial communities from Kellogg Biological Station, Michigan, USA - KBS S7-3 metaG (SPAdes) (version 2) | ecosystem: Host-associated > Plants > Roots > Rhizosphere >... | reverse complement strand
TGGTGCCGAGCAGCCGCCCGCCCGCACCGAAGCCGCGTTCCTTGAGCGTCGCCGCGAACGGCGCGAACGCCTCGGCCACGCGCGCGCGCATCCGACCATAGGCCGCGCGCAATTCCTCCTCGTCGTCGCCGATATGCGGTTCGCTTTCGCTCAGCGACACGACGCCCCACGGCGCCGAGAACCAGTCGCCGACATGCGGCGCGCCGCCGCTCTCGCCGTCAAGCAACACCAATTCGGTCGAGCCGCCGCCGATATCGAACACCAAAGCCGGCCCGGTGCCGGGCTCGAGCAAGGCGTGGCAACCCGTCACCGCGAGCCGCGCTTCCTGCTCGGCGGTGATGATCTGGAGGCGGATGCCGGTTTCGGCGAGCACGCGCGCGACGAATTCGCGGCCATTGGCGGCGCGGCGGCACGCCTCGGTCGCGACCGAGCGGACGAGCGTGACGTTGCGGCGCTTCAATTTGTCCGCGCAGACCGACAAGGCCGCGACCGCGCGATCCATCGCCTGATCGCTCAGCCGTCCGGTCGCGGCGAGCCCCTCCCCCAGCCGCACGATCCGCGAGAATGCGTCGATCACGACGAAGCCGTCGCCGGCGGGCCGCGCAATCAAAAGCCGGCAATTATTGGTGCCCAGATCGAGCGCGGCATAGGTGCCGCGCATCGACGACGCCCGCGGGGTGCGGGGCGTGGGCGCCGTGCCACGGCGGGGTCCGCCGGGCGCCTGCGCCGCTTGATGCGCACGCTCTGCCATTCGCCGTCTCTTATATTCTCCGGAATCGGCACGAGGCCGCCGGTACTTGTCGCCTGATTAGTCCGCGGCGGCCCCAGCGGCAAGTCACGCGGCATGGCGAGCGCGCAGCGCTTCCTCCGCAACCGCTCAGGCTCTAGAGTAGTGACATGATCAAACGGACCGCGACTTGCCTCTGCGGCGCGCTCAGCGCCGTCTGCCGCGGCGAGCCGACGCGCATCTCGGTCTGCCATTGCCTTAGCTGCAAGCAGCGCAGCGGCAGTGCCTTTTCATGGAACGCGACCTACCCCGACAGCGCCGTGCAAACCGATGGCGCCGCCGCCTGCTTCACGCACGAGGGCGAATCGGGCGAGACCAATCGCCGATATTTCTGCCCGGACTGTGGAACGACCGTCTTCTATCGCATCGGCATGCGGCCAGGCATGGTCTCGATCCCCGCGGGCATGTTCGCCGATCCCGATTTCCCGCCGCCGACCGTAGAAGTCTATGGGGAGCGCCGCTGTCCGTGGCTTGCGCCCGTGACTGCCGAGCAGGAATGATCCGCCGCGTTGACAGCGCAAAGGCGCTTGCCTATCTCGCGCGCCTTGCTGCTGCCCCGTCGTCTAAAGGTAAGACTACGGACTCTGACTCCGTCAATTGAGGTTCGAATCCTCACGGGGCATCCAGCGGTCTTCGCCAAGAGTATGTGATGAGTGTCGCAACGCGGGTGCTTGGCCGCACGACGTTGCCCGCGCGATGAGGCGCGCGGACGTCGCCTTTGCGAATCTCGCCTGCGCATTCGCAGCGAGGCGCGCACCGCCGACATCCTCCGGCCTCGTCGGCCGTTTAAGCGGTGTGCAACGACGTCCGGTGAACGAAGGACGGCCAGCGGGCCGAGTTCAGCGTGGCCGCGAGCGCGCGAGCGGCCGGCGCCGAAAAAGCGACCACCTGCAGGCGATAGAGCGAGCCCGACCTGATTATGACGTGCTGGGCTGCCATCAGGGTACCGACCTTGTGGCGCACGATCGTCCAGGCGCGTTCGGCCCGGGCATAGGATCGGTAGGCGCCGACCTGCACGCGGAAACGTCCGTTAGCACGCACCGCTACGCGAGCCGGCTTTCCTGCCGGCGGAACGAGAATCTTGCGCGGCGCGATGTTCGACGCGGGCGCACTCGCGGTCTGAACGGATGTGCTCGCGATCCGCACGAACAGGCCCGCAATGGGCATCGGCGCGCTCGCGATGCGCACAGGCGCGCTCGCAACGGGTGCCGGAGCGGTCGCGACACGCACGGGTGCGCTTACAACGGGCGCCTGGACGTTCGCGTGGCGCACGGGAGTGATAGCAACGGGCGTGGGGACGCTCGCGACCCGCACTGGAGCGATTGCAACGGGAGCCGGCGCGCTCGCGACACGCACGGGAGCGCTTGCAACGGGTGCCGGCGCCCTCGCGACGCGTACGGGAGCGATAGCAACTGGAGCCGGCGCGCTCGCGACCTGCACGGGAGCGCTTGCAACGGGCGCCAGGACGCTCGCGACACGCACCGGAGCGCTCACAACGGGTGCCGGCGGGCTCGCGACGCGCACGGGAGCGCTTGCAACGGGGGCCGGAACGTTCGCGACCCGCACGGGGGCGCTTGCAACGGGGGCCGGAACGTTCGCGACCCGCACGGGGGCGCTTGCAGCAGGCACCGGCGCGCGGGCAGTCTGCACGGGCGCGCGCGCGATCGGCGCAGGCGCGCTCACGACCGGCGAAGGAGGCATCATCTGCACGGTTGCCACCACCTCGGGTTCGGGTGAGCCCATGAGGCGAAGGCGTTCACGTGCTTCCGGCAGACCCTGCGCGGCCGCCTGCGTCATCAGGCTGATCGCGGCCGCCTCGTCACGCGGAACACCATCGCCATTGTAATAGAGCGCTGCCAGCGTCGCCATGGCGCGCGGCTCGTTGTTGGATGCGGCGAACGCCAGCCATGGGAGGGCGCTGGTCCAGGCATGCCGCGCCGAATAGAGCAGTCCCAGCTCGGCGGCGGCGCCGACATGCCCCTGCTTGGCGGCGCGCGTATACCAATCTTCCGCGATGAGCACGTTCGGCTCGACCGAGCGTCCCAGCCGATAGGCCTCCCCCAGCATGAACTGGGCTTCCCGGTCGCCTTGGTTCGCGGGCTCGGCGGCCTCGGCGAAGGCGCGCCGATAATCGCCGGCGCTCAGCAAGGCGCGCGCCTCGGGCACGCCCGCAAGGGAGATTTGGCTCACGGCCCATAGCGCCGTGGTGAGGTAGACTTTCCGGCTCATTGTGCCGGTATCCCGGATATTAGTTAATTCTTGGCTACCCGACGAACCGATTTCGAGTGATCAAGCGATTTCAATCGGCTGCAGGCGTAACATTAACCCCCGGCGCTCAGAACCTTAGGCGGGCGACCGTCGGTGAAGCGTCGAGGTTCCGGGTCGGCGGTCGCCACCAACGCTCTTCAGCGGGTTGGCGCACGCGATCGGCCGCACAAAAAAAACCGCGATCCTTATTTTATCTGAATAGCTGATCGCGAGCGCTTCGCTATCACCGCAGGTCCTGCACGCGGCGTGAGACGCGCGCAGGAGAAGGGTGCCCGGATCGATGAAACCTAGGCGGATCGCGTTGGCGCTCGTGGCTTTGGCGACGCCGGCGGGTGCCGCATCCTTCATCATCGACGCCCATCACGGCAAGGATTTGTACCTGCCGGAATTCACCTTCGATATTCCGTTCGCCATGGCATTGTTGGGCGGCCCCGCATCCACCTTCGATGTCAGCTTCGAGGGCCTGATCACCGCGGACGCGCGATGGTGCAGCGGATTCCCGCCCGGCGAAGAGCCGGCCGAGTGCCTCGCCCCGATCATCCCGGTTTTCGGCGAAGACAGCTTCACCGCAGCCTCACCGGCAGCATCGGCCAATCTGATCCTTCCTTTCTACCTCAGCGGCACCGCCGACGGCCATATGCACTTCTCGGCAACCGATGGCGGCACGGTCAGGATCGATATTGAAGGCGCTTCCGCCGTGCCCGAGCCCGCCAACTGGGTCACGATGCTCGGCGGATTTGCCCTGACGGGAGGCTTCCTCCGCCGCCGTCGGCTCGCCATCGCGTTCGGATAATGCGCCTGCACATTACCCTCCTTCGGCCCGGATCGGAGCAATTGGCTGGACGAATGCGGGAACGGACCGCCGTCACACAGGTTTTGAACCAGCGGGGTCCGCTGCCTGGCGCGGGCTCAGGTCCCCAGCAACGGAGCGCCCCGCCGTCCTCGCGACGGCGGGGCGTATCGTGTAAGCCTGACGGCAGTGCGGGTGACGATGCGAGCGGGGCCGAACGGGAGTCTAGAGGCTGGTTCAGCGAAGCTGGGCTGGTGCCGCTTCAGCGAAGCTGGATCAAACTCTAGCCCCCCTTACGCGAGCGGCTTCGCCCAGATGAAATCCTCGAACGCGACATCACCGACCATGAATTTCTGGCGGCAGCCCGTATCGGCATAGCCGTTGCGCGCATAGAAACGCTGGGCGCCGGCATTCACGGTGTAGACGCACAGCAGCAGCCGCGGAGCGTGGCGGGCGCGGGCCTCGTCCTCGACAGCCTGCAGCAACTTCATGCCCCACCCGCCCGATTGCCATGGCCCGAGCAGATAGATGCGCTTGAGCTCGAGATCGCGCGCGTCGGTCGGGCAATCGAGGTCGGGCGGCGTCAGCAAGGCATAGCCGACCGGGGCGCCGAGCTCTGTTTCCAATATCCAGGCGGCGCAGCCCGGGTCGGCGAGCATCCGCGCATACCAGTCGCGCGAATGATAGGCGTCGACATGCGCGACGATCGCGTCGCCCGGATGATCATAGGCGAAGCTGTGGAGAAAGGTCGCGGCCCCGAGCAAGGCCAGCCGCGCGGCGTCGGCGGGCATTGCCCGCCGCAATATCGGATCGCTCATACGTAATCCGGACCGAGTGCCGGATCGAGATCGCGCGGCCGCACGAAGCGGACGAGATCACCGCCGCCTTCGTGGACATCCACCCAATGATCGACCGGGAAAGTCATTTCCGTGAGGCTGGCGGTGGGATATTTGACCTCCACTTCGCCCCGCACGCCCGCGCCGCGCTCGGGCACAAGCATCAACACGAGCCGCTCGAGCCCGGGATTGTGGCCGACCACCAGCAAGCTCTCCGCGCTCTCGGGCGCGCCATGCACGACTTCGAGCAATTCATGCGGCGTCGCGAGATAGATGCGCCGCTCCCATTGCGGGGAAAGTCCACCGCCATAGCCGGCTTCGACCTCCTGCAGCGTCTCGACGACGCGGGCAGCGGGCGAGGCCAGCACGATATCGAAATGAAGCGCGGCATCGCGCATATGCCGGCCGATCGCGCGTGCGGCGCGGCGCCCCTTGGCGTTCAAGGGACGATCGAAATCGCGCGCGACCGCATGGTCGTCGCCGGACTTTGCGTGCCTGAGCAAAGTCAGCCGCTTCATGCTCACTCCGAGGCTGCCTCAGTTGCCTGATGGCGCAAAGATGCGACGGAAGGAAGGCGCGATGCGACACGCCTGACCGCTTCCTCCAGACTGACGCGCGCGACCAAAACCCCGGGCGGGAAGGCATCGAGCAGACGCGACGGCGTCGCCGCCGACAGAAGCACGAACGTGCCATGGTCGTCGGCGCGTCGGATCAACCGGCCGAACGCCTGCGCCAGCCGCGCACGGACGATACGATCGTCGTAAGCGGTGCCGCCCCCGGCCGCGCGGCGCGCGCCGTGGAGCACGGTCGGCCGTGGCCAGGGCACCCCTTCCATCACCACCAGCCGAAGCGATTCGCCCGGCACGTCGACACCGTCGCGCAGCGCATCGGTACCGAGCAGGCTGGCGCGCGGATCGTCACGGAAGATATCGACCAGAGTGCCCGTGTCGATCGGATCGACATGCTGCGCGTAGAGCGGCAGCCCCGCGCGCGCCAGACGATCGGCGATGCGCGCATGGACCGCCTTCAGCCGCTGGATCGCGGTGAACAGGCCGAGCGCGCCCCCGCCCGATGCCTCAATCAGCCGGGCATAAGCGCCGGCGAGCGCGGCGGTGTCGCCGCGTTTGATATCGGTGACGATCAGCACCTCCGCCTGCGCGGCATAATCGAAAGGCGAGGGCGCGGCAAAGCGCATCGCCGCGCGATCGAGATGGACCGCGCCGCTGCGCGCCTCCGCCACATTCCAATCCTCGCTGCCGCGCAAGGTCGCCGAGGTGACGACCAGGCCGTGCGCCGGCTTGAGCACGGTTTCGGCGAGCGGTCGCGTCGGATCGAGCCAGTGGCGGCGGAGGCCGATATCATATTCGCGCCCGTCGACACGGTCGACCGCGAGCCAGTCGACGAAATCGGGATCGGCCGGACCGCCCAGGCGCGCGAGCAACGCCACCCAAGCCGCAAGCAACTGGTTGCGATGAACGAGGCCGGCGAGTGCGCCTTCGACGCGCGCCCGTGCCGCGCTGTCGAGCCAGTCGGGCGCATCCTCCAGCACCGCCTGCAGTCTTTGCCGCAGCCGCGCGAGCGGGCGCACGAGCGCCTCCAGCGCCTCGATTGCAGGCGCCGCCGCCTCGATCAGGCCGACATCCAGTTCGGCGGCGTGGGTTTCGATGCCGTAGCCGGCATCAGCCGCGCTGGCGCGGGCATAGGTCGTGCTCCGCACCGCGGCGAGGAGCTTCTCGATCGGACCGAGCGGCAATTCCTCCGCCAGTCGGCCGAGCCAGCCGTCGCCGGGCAATTCGCGCGCCGCGGCCGAAGCCTGCTCGATCGCGCGATGACCTTCCTCGTCATAGGAGGCGACGTCGAGCAGCCGCGCGGCGAGACCGCGCCGCCGCCCACGCGCCTTCGATTCGGGGCCGAGGATCCAGCGTCTGAGTTCGATCGCTTCCTGCCCGGTCAAGGCCGCGGCGAAGGTCGAATCGGCCGCGTCAAACAGATGATGGCCTTCGTCGAACACGATCCGCGCGAGCGGCCGGCCTTCGTCCATCCGCCGCGCGCCGAGGATCATCACGAGCGCATGATTAGCGATGACGAGATCGGCCTGTTCGGACGCGCGGGCGGCGCGCTCGATGAAGCATTTCCGATAATGCGGGCAGCCGGCATAGACGCATTCGCCGCGCCGGTCGGTCAGCGCGGTCGAACCGGCACGGCGGAACAAGGTCGGCAGCCAGCCGGGCAGATCGCCGCCGATCATATCGCCGTCGCGCGTATAGGCCGCCCAGCGCGCGATCAGATGCGCGAGGATCGCGGCGCGATTCTGGAAGCCGCCCTGCAGCGCATCCTCCAGGTTGAGCAGGCAGAGATAATTTTCGCGCCCCTTGCGGATTACGACCTTCTCGCGCCGCACCTTGTCGTCCGGGAAAACGCGCGCGCTTTCGGCGGCGAGCTGGCGTTGCAGCGCCTTGGTATAGGTCGATATCCACACCGGCGCGCCCGCCTCCGCCGCGTGGAGCGAGGCCGGCGCGAGATAGCCCAAGGTCTTGCCGATGCCGGTGCCGGCTTCGGCCAGCACCATGTGTGGGCGTCCGGCGGCATCGCGCGGATCGAAGGCGCGGGCGGCGGCGGCGGCATAAGCGCGCTGCCCCTCGCGCGGTTCGGCGCGGTCACCGACCAGCCGCGCGAGCTGGTCGAGCGTCTCCGCCTCGCTCAGGCGATGCGGCCGCGGTTCGGGGCGCGGCGGCGCATCCTCCCATTGCGGCAACCGCGAGAACAGCCAGCGTTCGCCCTGCGCCGGCTGGGCAATCAGCGGCGCGACCAGATTGGCCCATGGCCAGCGCAGCCGACCGAGCGATTGCGCGCTTGTCCAGGCGCCTTCGCGCTCGGGCCAGTCGGCGCGCCCGAGCGTCTCGAGCAAAGTCGCGGCGGCGACGCGCAGGAAAGCGGCGGCGGCGTCATCCCCCTCGGGCGGCGCCAGCCCGAGCGCGCGGGCGAGACCCGCCGGCGTCGGTACCGCGAAACGCGCGGGATGCACGAAGGCGAAGAGTTCGAGCAGATCGAGCCCCGACAGTTCGCTCAGACCCAACCGCGCCGCCACCAAAGGCGCGTTCAGCAACAACGTCGGCGTTTCGGACGCCTGTGCGATCGCCTCGCCGCGCCCCAGCGCGCGCGTGCCATCGGCGGTCGCCAGCCAGATGCCGCCATGCGTCGCGTGCAGCGCCGGCAGGGGCGCAGGCGCGATCATGACGCCGCCCCGACGCGCGGGCGCCGCACGCCTTCCTCGATCGGTCGATCGAGCGCCGCGCGCGCCGCCGCGACCGCGGGCGCGCCGGCATAAGCGAGCAAGGGATGGCTACTGATCGGAAAGAAGTTCATCGTCGCATTGGCCTTGAACAGCTGGACGCGGCCGTCGGGCAGCAGCGCGAAATCGATGCCGAGGAAATCGAGCGCGATTCGTGCCCGCAGCCTCTCCAGCGTGGCGCGCACCATCGCCAGAAACGCGGCGATTCTCCCGGCGATCAGCATCCGCTCCCGCTCGATCCAGCCGGGATGATGCGCCATGACGCGCTCCCGATCCGCGCCGTGAACGTTCCATCTGTCCGAAACGAGGCAGTGCCGCACGACCGCGCGCTCCGAAGAAGAAGATCCTGATCTTATGATAGAGCCCGTCGGTGCTGCCGATATCGACGAATTCAGTCAGGAGATAGGTGGTTTCGCGTCGTATCGCGGCGGGCAGTGGCTGCGACGCCATGGCGGCTGGATCGGATGCCATGGCGCTGCCGTCCTAGGGCTGGGAGAGCGCGGCGACGAACGCGGCGGCGTTGGGCAGCCGATCGAAATGGATATTGCCGTCGAAATCGGCCGAGGGATCGCCCGGCACCAGCACGAGCGCCGCCGGACCATTGCCTTTGCGGTCGAGCATGCCGACGATGCCGCCGAGCACGCGTTCGCGCCCGATTTCCATCAGCGGCGCCTTCATCCACGGCAAGGTCCACAATATCCGGCGGTTGGTGACCGAGATGCTGATGAAGGGCGAGCGCAGCACCGCCAGCAGGAAGCCCGGAAACTTGCGCAGCAGCAGCAGGAAGACGCCGATCACCAACAGCCCCAGCAAAGTCGTGGCGCCGATCGCGAACACATAATCGCTCGTGCTGCGCGGAGCGGGCCACCAGATCGCCCACAGCAACACGATCATCGTGAAAGCCTGAAGACTGCCGAACGCCGCCACCGCCCCGGCCCCGGAAGGCAGCGCGCGAAGCCCCGGTCTAGCGAGATAGACAGTGCGCTCGGCGATCGGATCGAGTCGGCGAACGAAGGGGGCCGGCAAATTGGCGTCGGGGGGCAAAATATCCATCGCTCTGCCTGCGCCTCCACGGAAGCGGCACTGCACCGCTTCCCACACCGGACCGCGCACCTTAAAGGCGCTCGACTGAACGTTAGTAAAACCGGGAACAAATGGCAAACGAACTGCGCGACGCCGCGCTCGCCTCGAAGGCGTGGCCTTATGAGGAGGCGCGCAAGCTGCTCGCGCGCTATCCGGACGGTGCGCCCGCCAAAGGCCATATCCTGTTCGAAACCGGCTATGGCCCGTCGGGCCTCCCGCATATCGGCACGTTCAACGAGGTGCTGCGCACGACGATGGTGCGCCGCGCGTTCGAGGCCATGTCCGACGTGCCGACGCGCCTCATCGCCTTTTCGGACGACATGGACGGGCTGCGCAAGGTGCCGGACAACGTGCCCAACCGAGCGATGCTCGCCCAGCATCTCGGCAAGCCGCTGACGCGCATCCCCGATCCGTTCGGCCAGTTCGAATCCTTCGCGCATCACAATAATGCGATGCTGCGCGAATTCCTCGACCGCTTCGGCTTCGAATATGAATTCCTGTCGTCGACCGATTATTACACGACCGGCCGCTTCGACGGGGCGCTCCGGAACGTGCTGCGCCATTATGACGCGATCATGAGCGTGATGCTGCCGACGCTGCGCGCCGAGCGGCAGGCGACCTATTCGCCGGTGCTGCCGATCGACCCCAAGACCGGCGTCGTGCTGCAGGTCCCGGTCGAGGTGGTCGACGCCGAGGTCGGCACGATCCGCTACACCGCCCCCGACGGCGACCTCATCACCACCACCGCACTGGGCGGCGCCGCCAAGCTGCAATGGAAGGTCGACTGGGCGATGCGCTGGGTCGCGCTCGGCGTCGATTACGAGATGTCGGGCAAGGATCTGATCGATTCGGTCATCCAGTCGTCCAAGATCTGCCGCGTGCTCGGCGCGAAGCCGCCCGAAGGCTTCAATTACGAGATGTTCCTCGACGAGCATGGCGAGAAGATCTCCAAGTCCAAGGGCAACGGCCTCAGCCTCGAGCAATGGCTGACCTACGGCCCGCCCGAGAGCCTGGGCTATTTCGCCTATCGCGAGCCCAAGCGCGCCAAGCAGCTGCACATCGGCGTGATCCCGCGCGCGATCGACGATTATTGGAAGTCGGTCGCAGATTATCCCGCGCAGGCGTTGCCGCAGCGGCTCAGCAA
>Ga0207644_10003459_pt1 | contig 10205 bp, 4 predicted proteins | sample KBSS73metaG_FD_184326 | JGI IMG/M metagenome (GOLD analysis project Ga0207644, IMG submission 184326) | Switchgrass rhizosphere microbial communities from Kellogg Biological Station, Michigan, USA - KBS S7-3 metaG (SPAdes) (version 2) | ecosystem: Host-associated > Plants > Roots > Rhizosphere >... | reverse complement strand
ATGGAGGCGAGGACGCCATCATCAACCGCTTTCGCTTCGATCTCGACTGCAACAATTCGAACCTCGGCATGTACTGCACCGACGACGGCGCCGTCATGTCCTACCAGGGGAGCATCACGAGCACCTGTGGCGTGAGCTGGACCGCGTCGCACGCGCCCGGAGACATGTTCCCCAACCAGGTCGTCTTCACGCCCAGCCTCCCGCTCACGATCCCGCCGGACGCCCCGGACTTCTGCAGTCTCGAATTCAGCGTGCGCGTCGAGGGCCGGGGCAGTGACGGCACGCCCGACGCGATCGAACAGGTGTGCGGTCTCGACGCGGCCACGAACGATGCCTCGTGTCTCTCCGGAACCCTGAGCGCCTCGGGCGATTCCGAAGCCGGATCCCTCGGTCTCATACCGATCTGCGACGATGGGAACCCGTGCAACGGTCTCGAGGTCTACGACGGCGATGCCTGCGTTTCCGGGCCGCCGCTCGACTGCGACGACGCCAACTCGTGCACGGCCGACATGTGCGATCCGCTCCAGGGGTGCGCACACTGGGGCAACGGCTCCTGCCGCTCCAATCCCAAGGAGCCGGGATACTGGAAGAGGCTGTGCCGGACACCGCACGCGTCTCCCCAAGACTCATTCACACTGCAGGACGTCGATTGCGTCAACAATGCGTGCACGTTCTCTTCGGTCGCAACGACCGCGGACCTGTGCGCCCGCCTCGATCCCGCTCCTCCATCCGATAAGTGCGAGCAGGCCGAGGCGCGTTTCATGGCGCTGATGCTCAACGTGTGCAGAGGGCGCGTCCCCGACGCGGAGACGGTCCATTCGGGATGCGAGGCGTCCACGACCGTCCGCGAGGCGCGCACGCTGGCCGATACGCGCCTCTGCGACGCCGCTCGCAGCTCCGCGACATGCAGCCAGACGCCATGTGCTCCAGATGAAACGAACGAAAGTCGAATAGGGAGATAAGGCCATGATTTCCGTGGTGGTGACGCTGATCGTCGTGGGTGTGCTGCTCTGGCTCGTCAATACCTACATCCCGATGGACGCCAAGATCAAGAAGATCCTCAACCTCGTCGTGGTGATCTGCGTGGTCGTCTGGTTGCTGTACGCCTTCGGGATCGTGGGAGGTCGCGGCGGAGACATCCCGGTTCCGCAGCTCGGGCGCTAACGATAAGGCGTCGCAGCAAATGCTCTGGAAAGGAAGGTACGTCCTATGAATCGCACCATCATGCGTTCGTTGTTCAGTGCGGCACTTCTGGTTCTTGCCACGACGGCGGCGAGGGCGGAAGAGGTGACGGCCAAGTCCATCCTGATCGCCCATCAGTCGGGCGCGGCAGCGGACGGGATCATCGCCATGGTCAAAAATCCCGCCAATACCGTCGCCGTGACCGCGGGCGATCTCGTCACGCTTCGCGGCGCCGGCGTCCCGGAGCCCGTCATGGCGGCCCTCGAGGCCCGCGTCGCGGCGCCGACCCCTCCGGCCGACTCGCTCCAGCCCGATGATCCTCGTCTCGTCGATCTGGTGCGCCTCATCAAGTCGGGAATCTCCGAATCCATCGTCGCGGAACAGGTGCGGCAATCAGGCCGGGCGTTCAACCTCTCCGTCAATGATCTTCTCTACCTCAAGCAGCACGGCGTCCTCGAGACGATCATCGGCGCGCTGATGGCGACCCGCGGCACCGCTCCGATGGCGCCGGTGGCCGCCGCTGCGGCCCCGTCCGAGCTGTCCTTCGACGGTCTGGTGGAAGTGAGATCGACCTTCTTCAAGAAGAACCGGCCTGGCAGGCTGATCATGCATGGGGAGTCGCTCGCGTGGGTGGACGGCAACGATCCCAAGAACAACTTCGAGTTCCATATCTCGGGCCTCGAGAAGGTGTGGTTCACGTGTCAGGCGCGAACGCCCGAAAACTACTGCTACCAGATCAACCTCCAGATCGTGAAAGGTGCGCTGTACCGATTCCGTGACGTGAACCAGGAATCGGGATCGAACACTTCCGTCGTCAAGGTCATGGACGCGCTGCGCTCGTACTTCCCGAAGGTCGCCTTCGGCTCCCCCGACGCCTGAGCCTGACGGCCGGAAGCAGCGAATAAAGATCGAACCGGGGGGCGGGGGGAGCGACTCCATTCCTGAACACGCAGGACTCGGCCCAAGAGGAGCGTGGGGGAGCCGAGGGACGCGGGTTCTAGGAATGGGGGGTCCATTGGGGGCTCTCCCTTGGTGGAGGAGGAAGCAATGCGCAGACTCGCTCTGTTCGTTCTCATGACCCTCATGACCTTGACTGTGGCTCTCGGTGACGGTCCCGCGGCCGGGGCGTCCACAGGTGCGACACCCGCGGCATCGGCGCCGGCCGACACCGCATCGTCCGGAGCGACTCCGGCTCCGGCCGCGACCTGCAATCCGGTGGACCTCAACAAGATGCCGGAAGCAGAGCGCAACGCATGGCTCGCGGAACGCGGACTCCAGATCGACCGGTCCCAGCAGACCGTCGGCCCGCCCCCCTGTCCGTCGATCTTTGGATGCGGATCGTCGCCGACCTGCACGGCGGGCGCCGGCTGCGCCCAGACGAGCCTGATCTCCAACACCGACACCCACAATCCCGGCTGCTCGACCGGTGGCGGCGGCGGTCTGACCTGCACGAACGGCCAGACGATCCATGTCTATGAGTACAACTGCCACTCCTGTCCGTGCTGCACGATGCCCCCCGGGCAGGCGTGCATGTGCGGTGCGTGCAGCGGGGGCCAAGGCTTCGGGTGCGCGGACTCCGAGATTGAATGATCGACCGGCCCGGGCGGGAACGCCCCGCCCGGGGTTACCTTAGCCCTCGGTAGGGGAGGCTTACCGTCCTCCGAGCCACCGTTGAAGCCGGGATGCCTCGAGGGATCGACGGCGGGCCGACCTGACGATCGTCGCGAAGTACGGACGCGCCCGCACTCTCCTAAACGCCAGATCGTGCTCCAGTCGATCGATGTCCTCGAAACCCAGCTCCGAGGCGCGGGCCAGGGACCTCAACGCCTCCTCGTCCCGGCCTCGAAGCGCCTGGCTTTCGGCCTCCGCGTAGTACTTTTCGACGTTCTCGTACACGGGGTGATCCAGGGCGGCGGCGGCGGCGATCCTGGCGAGGGCCGACTCGCGCCTACCGCGGCCGATGTCGCATTGCGCGAGCAGCTCGAGGGTCCTCCTTTCGCCCGTTCGATTCATCTCGGTCCGCACCGCCGAGAGCGTCGGCAGCAGAACGCGTTCCGCGGCGTCGAATCGGCGGCGCAGGATCCAACACTTCGCCAGAGTGCACCGCGGGCCCACGGCTTGCCCCCCAGCCCCGTTCCGGTCGATGCGCTCGATCATGCCGATGAGATCGCGGAGCATTCGCTCGGCGTCGGCGATGCGGCCCTCGCGGAAGCGCAATTCCGCCTCGAGACACCAGAGCTGCCAGGCCCCCCGTTCGGTCAGGCGCCCCGCGTGCTCGATGGCATCGAATCCCGGATCGCCGTGCAGAGGTAGGAGGAGCGGATCACGAGCCATGCTCCTCGGATAGCCCCATCCGCGGTCGACCGCTTCGCGGAGGGCGCGGAGAGCGCCGCCGGTATCACCCAGATTCGCCAGCGCGCAGCCGAGGTTATAGAAAGCCACTTGTGTCTGGAAGACCCGCTCTCCGAACGCGTGTCGTATATGATCGACGCAGGGCTCGAGCAGCGCCTTTGTCTCGCTGTAGCGGCCGAGATCGAGATAGGATCCCGATAGGCCTACCTTCGCCGTCAATACGTCCCGATCGTCAGGACCCAGTTGTCGCTCGAGCCCATCGATCGCGGCCTCGAACAGCGGGGCGGCCCGGTACTGTCTCAGCCAATACTTGTAGACGCTCGCGAGGAGCGACGTCGTTCGCCAGGTGTCAGGATGGTCCGATCCGACGAGCCGTCGTCGCCGCTCCAGAACATCGAGGAGGACGGTTTCGGCTTCATGGTATCGAAACTGATTCAGGTACGTCCGCGCGAGACCCTCGTTCGCGGCGAGAGCCTGAGGAGAATCGGGTCCGCTGAGAGCCTCGATGGAATCCCTGGACGCGGCCAGCCTCCGGAGGTCCTGTCCCTCACCAGGGTACGAGGTCAGACGATTTGTTGCCGCGAACAGAAGCTCCGATAGCAGCTCGGGCTGACTCGCGAATTGCGCGCGGATGCGAGAGACGAGTTCCTCGCGGCTCGGTGTGTCCGTAAGGGACACGGGCCATTCGTTGGGGCCTCCGACTGTTAAGGGAGGATCGATCACTCCCACAAGGAATGCGCGGATCTCGCTCGCGACTTGACCTTGCGCTTCCGCGCGCGCGGACGCCCGTTGCGCCCGGAGAGCCTGGACGGTTCCTACGACCGCCAATCCCACGAGCGTCGCTGAGAGCACGGCGATGGCTCCGGTCGCCCTGCGATGGCGACGGATGACCTTGCCGAGCCGGCCGAGCGGGCCGGGGGCCCGCGCCGAGATCGGTCGATGCTGGAGGAATCTCTCGACGTCCGCGGCCATGTCGGACGCCGTCGCGTAGCGGCCGGCCGGATCCTTCGCGAGGGCCTTGATCGCGATCGCATCGAGATCCCCCCGCAACCGCCGGGCGAGCGCTCGGGGGACATCGCCGCGCCGGCGTGCCGCCTCGAGGTCCGACGTCCGGGCCATGCGGGTGCTCGGCCGCTCCGGGTCTTCTTCTCGAATCCGACGGCAGAGGTCCACGAAGCTCGCCTCCGGTCCCTCCTCCCGCTCGAACGGACGCTCTCCGACGAGAAGCTCGTAGAACACGACTCCCAGCGAGTAGACGTCGGTGCGCGTGTCCACCGGTCGCCCGTCCAGGGCGGCCTGTTCCGGGCTCATGTACTCCGGAGTTCCGAGGAGCTGACCGAACTGCGTGAGATCTCTCGCCGGCCCAGAGCCGATACCGAATGCCTTGGCGAGTCCGAAATCGATGATCTTTGGGGTCGGGGAGCCGGCGTCGGTCGTGACCAGGATGTTCGACGGCTTGAGGTCCCGGTGCATGACCGCGTTGACGTGCGCGTGCTGCACGCCGTCGCACACGCGGACGAATAGCTCGAGGCGCGCCTCGAGGCCGAGCCCTCGCGCGTCACAGAACGAGGTGATCGACTCCCCCGCGACGTGCTCCATGACGAAGTACGGCCTCGAGTCGGGCGCGCTCCCCGCGTCGAACACCCGGGCGATGTTCGGATGGTTCATCACCGCAAGCGTCTGGCGCTCGGATTCGAACCGCCCCAGAGCGCGCTCGCCCGTCACGCCGGTTCGAGCGAGCTTGACCGCCACACGCCGCACCAGAGGAGGGTCCTGCTCGGCGAGATAGACGACCCCCATCCCGCCCTCCCCGATCCGCTCGAGGATCCGGTACGGGCCGAGCCGCCGGGGCGCGTCCTCGAGCAGATCGACCCCCAGACTCAGCATCGAGCCGGTCCTGAGGATCTCGGGGAACGAAGCGCTCGGGCTCGACGCTCCGGTACTGACGACTCCGCTGACGACGCCGACGTCATCCCGGGTCGAAGACCGTAGGAGGTACCGGGCCATCCTGCCGACCATCGATTCGCTCACGTGTCGAGTCCTTTCGAAATCCGCCGAATTATAAGTCTTCGCCCCCGAGCAGAAGCCGGCGAGTGGATCTACGAGGGACGCGCGGCGAGACAGAAGCCCCGGCTGGGACCGGCAGTGATCTCGGAAGCAGGCAACAGTGCCTGACACGGGACCCTGACAAAGACCCCGACACAGACCCCGACCCGGACCCTGACACAGACCCTGACACAGCCCCCGATTCCTTCAGGGTCCGTGGCACATACCCTGCTCTAGCTCCCCGCGAAGGCCGGTCGCGATGGACTCCACGGGCCCATTCCGTGTCCATCAGGCACACACCGTGTCCCGGCCGATGCAGGGGAGCGTGTATGCGCATCCACGGCTGGATCACCGGGTTCGGGGACACACGTAACGCCGTCATCGTCGGGCTCGCGATCCTCTCGGCGACGCTCGGCACGGTGCTCGTCGTCGAGCATGCGCCCGACCTCGCATCGATGCCGTGGCGCGACGACCGCCAGCCCGTGGGCGTCCTGGACGTCGTCCTCGACCGCGACCGGCTCGCGTCTCTCGACATCCTCTTCGACCGGCCGCTGGGCGAAGGGCACGTCGGTGAGATCCTCGGCGTCGAGCCCGCGACGATCGAGCCCGCGCTCTCGGGGGTGTGGCGCTGGCAGGGGGCCAACGTCCTGCGGTTCGAGCCGTCGGGGCGGTTCGCGATGGCGACGCAGTACACCGTGATGCTCGACCCCCGCCGTCTCGTCTCGGAGGCGCAGGTCCTCACCGGGAACCGGCGCCTGCCCATCAAGACGGACTCGTTCCGTGTCGAGCGCGTGGAGGCCTACGAAGAGCCGGCGCAGAACCAGGCGGGGTTCGTCGTGCTGCACGCGAACCTGCGCTTCAACTATCCGGTGAATCCGGAGAGCCTCGCGACGAAGGTGCGGCTGCTCGACCCGGCGGTCGGCCAGACGCCCGTCGCCGTCGCGATCGAGTCGCACGAGACGGGGACCGTCATGGGCCTTCGCAGCGCGCCGGTGCGCAAGCTGCGCGCGGAGCGGCGCCTCTCCCTCGTCATCTTCCGCGAGCTCACCCCCGCCGAGGGCAACGTCGCGCTGGCCGCGAGCTTCCGTCAGGACGTGCCCCTGGGCTCCGTGGAGAAGCTCGCGGTCCGCTCGGTGCGCGCGACCCCCGGCGAGAAGGAATCGACGCTCACGATCGAGCTGTCCTCCACGGTCCGCCCGGAGAACGTCTCGCGCTTCCTGAAGGTGTCGCCCGCGGTGAAGTTCCAGATCGCGGCGGACCGCAACTTCCTGACGCTCTCGGGTCCTTTCCGGCCGGGCGAGACCTACACGCTCCAGGTCCTGCGCGGTCTGACCGGGACCGACACCTCGATCCTCTCCGAGACGCACCAGGAGAGAGTCCTCGTCCCGGACCTTCCCGCGCGCGTGGACTTCCAGAGCCAGGGGATGTTCCTCGCAGCGTCGGGATACCGGACCGTCGCCCTCGAGAGCGCGAACGTCGACAAGGTCAACCTCACCATCGAGCGGGTCTACCTGAACAATCTCTTCTTCCTCTTCAGCTACGAGGGCTGGTCGGTGTGGAACGAGGACTACTGGGGGCGCTCGGTCGAAGGAGGCCCGCTCGGAACGCGGCTTCTGAGCAAGCCGCTCGCGCTGCCGGGCCCGCGCAACCGCACGAACCTCACGACCCTCTCCCTGGACGGCTACATCCCGAAAGATGCGCCGGGCCTCTACAGCATCGGTCTGAGCCGGACCGACGCGACGCGGGGCTCGGAGCGGGGAGCCCACCGCTGGCTCCTCCTCACGGACATGGGGATCGTCGCGGAGCAGGGGCGCGACGAGATCCTCGTCTGGATCTCGTCCTTCAAGAACCTCGCCCCCGTCGCCGGCGTGGACGTGCGCATCCTCGACGCCCAGAACCAGACGATCGCGGCGGGACGGACGGCCTCGGACGGACTGTGGCGCGCGCGCGGGCTCGCGGAGGCGCTCCGGAAGAGCCGCGCCTACATGATCACCGCCGAGCGCGCCGGGGACTTCAGCTTCCTCCTGATGGACCGCAACGCCGTGGACACGACGGGCTTCGACGTGGCGGGGGGCGTCCGGTCCGCGCGCGGGTACGGCGCCTTCCTCTACGGCGAGCGGGACATCTACCGTCCGGGCGAGACCGTGAAGGGCGTCGCGATCGTGCGCGACCGCGATCTGAAGGTCCCGCCCAGGCTCAACCTGATCGTGCGCCACCGCGATCCGACCGGCCGCGAGATGGGCACGCGGATGCTCACGACCGACGCCCGCGGCACCGCCGCGTTCACGGTCGATGTCCGGATGTCCGAGCGCACCGGCAACCACTGGCTCGAGCTGATCGCGGGCGAAGAGATCATCGGAACCTACAGGTTCCACGTCGAGGACTTCGTGCCCGACCGGATCCACGTGGACCTGGACGTCACGAGCGCGCTGGTCGGTCCCGGCAGGCCCCTCGCCTTCGACGCCGTGGGGACGTACCTGTTCGGGCCGCCCGCAGATGGACTCGCCGTCGAGAGCCGCGTGCGGCTGGAGGCCGCGCCCTTCTTCGCCCAAGGGTTCGAGTCCTTCCGGTTCGAGGACGACAGCCGGACCTTCGCCGCCCAGGAGGTCTTCCAGGACAAGTCCCAGACCCTCGACGCTCAGGGCCGGCGCAGCTACACGGTGACGCTGCCGGACGGGCTGCGGCCTCCCGCATCCCTCGCGGCGGTCGTGACCGCGCGCGTCAGCGAGACGGGGGGCCGGGGCGTCTCCGCGCAGCGGCGGCTCATCGTGCATCCCTATCCCTACTACCTGGGCCTCAAGAAGAACGGGGACGCCTATCCCGCGCCGAACCAGCGCGTGACGTTCGAGTACGTCGCGGTGGCGCCGGGCGCGGACGATTCCGTGGACGGCTCCGGCGCGAGCGGTGTGACCGGCGCCGCCGGCACAACCGGCGCGACAGGCTCGACCAGCGCGACGCGCCCAACCGGCGCGGCGGGCGCGACCCGCCCTGGCGCAGCGAAATCGCGCACCGCACGTCCCGCCGCGTCCCTCGTCAAGGCGCACGCCCTGCGCGCCGAGCTCTTCGAGGACCGCTGGAACACCGTCCTGCGGGCGACGCCCTCGGGGTCCTGGCGCTACGAGTGCGAGCGCGTGTCCCGCCTGGTCGACACGCGCGCGATCCCCGCGGGGACCACGCACGGCGCCTTCTCGTTCGTCCCGCGCGTGAGCGGCTCGTTCCGCGCGTCGATCACCGATCCGGAGACCGGCGCCTCCGCCCAGGTCGAGTTCTACGCGAGCGAGTGGGGATACGCCGCCTGGGCGATCAAGGACCCGAGCCGGATCGAGATGGAGGCGGACAAGCCCGAGTACCGCGCGGGTGAGACGGCGACGATTCTGCTGCGCGCGCCCTTCGCCGGACGCATGCTCGTCGTCGTCGGCCGCGACGGCGTCGAGGAGACCCAGATCCACGACCTCACCGGCAACACCGCGAAGCTGAAGATCCCCATCCGCGGCGGGTACCGTCCCAACGTCTACGTCTCCGCCGTCCTGGTGCGTGCCGCGGACCGGATCGAGCCGGGAGGCGCCGGCCGGGCGTTCGGCGCTCTCTCTTTGGGCGTCGAGCGCGCCGCGGGCCGTCTGGATGTGGCGATCGAGGCGCCCGGCGAGATCCGTCCGCACACGAAGCTCACCATCTCCGTCGCGACGCAGCGGGGCGCCGCGGTCACGATCGCGGCGGTCGACGAGGGGATCCTCCAGCTCGTCGGGCAGAAGACGCCCGATCCGTACGATCACTTCTTCCGCAAGCTCGCGCTCGAGCTGCGCGCCTTCGACATCTACGCGCTGCTCTTTCCGGAGGTGAAGCCGCTCGAGGGCAAGGCCCCCGCGGGCGGGGACGAGAACGGCGGCGACGCCTCGCCCTTCGTCCGCACCGAGGGGATCCGCCGTGCGGATCCCGTCGCGTTCTGGTCGGAGGTGCTGATCGCCGACGATGCGGGCCGCGCCCGCGCGACCTTCGACGTCCCCGAGTTCCAGGGAGCCCTGCGGCTGATGGCGGTCGCGCACCGGGAAGACACGTTCGGGTCCTCCGAGAAGACAACCCACGTGCGCGATCCTCTGCTCCTGCTTCCGACGTTCCCGCGCTTCCTCTCGCTGGGCGAGAGCGCGCAGGTCCCCGTCACGGTCCGAAACGACACGCCGAAGGACGGACGCTTCCTGGTGGCGCTCGCGGCGCAGGGTCCCGTGCGCGTCGCGGGCGAGACGGCGCGGACCGTGGAGGTCCCGCACGGGGCGGGGCGGACGATCGCCTTCGCGATCGAGACCGGCGAGGCTCCGGGGGACGCCTTCCTGACGCTGACCGCGTCCGGCAACGGCGAGACCACGACCGCGACCGCGCCCCTCTCCCTGCGCGCGGACCTTCCCGCCAAGACCATCGAGAGCCTCGGAGCGATCGCGCAGCGCGTGACCGCCTTCCCGCCGGGCGAGAGCGGGATGTTCCGCCCCGGCACCGAGGCGCGCGATCTGCGGATCAGCCCGCTTCCGCTCCTTCAGCTCCGGACGCGTCTCGACTACATCCTCAGGTATCCCTACGGGTGCGTCGAGCAGACCACCTCGAGCGCGTTCCCGCTCCTGTACGTCGGCGATCTC
>Ga0207644_10003454_pt1 | contig 10218 bp, 7 predicted proteins | sample KBSS73metaG_FD_184326 | JGI IMG/M metagenome (GOLD analysis project Ga0207644, IMG submission 184326) | Switchgrass rhizosphere microbial communities from Kellogg Biological Station, Michigan, USA - KBS S7-3 metaG (SPAdes) (version 2) | ecosystem: Host-associated > Plants > Roots > Rhizosphere >... | reverse complement strand
ATCGAGAAGCGGAGCCCCACGGTCCAGTCGTAGATGTCGTTGTTGAAGACCTCGGACGCGGAGTCGTTGAAGCCCAGGGGCCTGAGCGCCACGTCCTCGACCCCCCGCTGTTTCACGATCTCCCCCGGGTCGACGGTTCCATCGCCGTTCGCGTCACCCGGTACGAACTCGGCATGATGATTGATGACCTGAGTCTGGTCCGCCTCGTAGTTGTTGCCGTTCGGCGCGAAGGTGGCGAAGGCGTCGAGCTGCGGCTTGATGCCGTTCTGATCGAAACGGTGCTGCAGGTCCGCGACTTTCACGTTGTTCTTCGCGAGCTGGATCTCGGGCCGTCCGTCGAGGGCGGACTTCTCCATCTCGTCCAGATCGATGGCCTGGGGCTCGAACGGGAGCGTGTCCGTGGGCTTGAGCGCCATGTCCCAGTCCGGTGCGTCCGGCGCGACGTTCATGATCCGCCGCAGGTTGTCCTCCGCGTTGCGGATGCCGGCGCGGGCCAGGATGACGCCCTGCTCGCGGTCCGCGACGCTCGCCTCGGCCTCCGTGATCTGGATCGGCGCGAGCGTGCCCACCTCGACCTTCTTCTGGTTGAGCGAGAGCAGGTCCTTGGCGAGCTTGAGGCTCTCGATCTGGACCTCGAGGAGGCTGATGGCGGCGTTGAGATCCCAGTACGCCTGCTCGGTCTGCAGGAGGATGTCCATGACGGAGGCGCGGAAGCCCTCCTGGCTCGTGGAGACGCCGACCTGGGCGATCTCGATGCCGGTCTTGTTGTAGGCGAATCCGAAGCCCCGCAGCAGGGGCTGGTTGACACGGAACGTGAGGACCGAGCTGTAGGTCGGCACGACAGGGTGGAAGAAGGCGAGATCCTGCGCGGCGACACGGTAGATCGGCCGGTCCTTGACCGTTTCCCAGCCCACGGAGTAGCTGAAGCCCTGCTTCAAGAGCTGCGAGAGGGTGACCGAGCCGTCCCAGAACTTGTTTCCGGTCGAGCCCGTGTCCTCCAGCGGCTCGCTCTTCGACTTGCCGTAGACCCCCTGTGCGCCGAGCAAGGGATCGAAGACGGCATCCTCGATGGTCACGTCGAACTGGGCGATCTCGGGATCCCTGCGGCGGATGGCGACCGTCAGATTGTTCGCGACGGCGGCCGTGATCGCCTCCTGGAGCGAGAGCGGCTTCTGCGTCCGCGTGTCGGGCCCCTCCTCGGGGGTGACGGGCGACGTCGGAGGCGACGTCGGGGGCGCCGCCTGGGAGTCGGCGGACTGCGCCATGGCGGGAACCGGCCTCAGCAGTCCGCCGGTGGGCCCCAAGGCAGTCGTCACCGCAAATACGAACGTCAAGAGCTTCTTGGTCACAGAACCCCTCCTGCCTTTCTGCGTGCAGGCTGTATTACGTCCATTCCTTGCACGGTGTTTCACCCTGGCGCCGCCGTACTTTACCGCGCTTCCAGGCAAATCGCTCGGCAGCGCCTCTCCCCACGAGAACGGGGGCGCGCGGAGCGCCCCCGGATCACGAGCGTTCTACGGACGGCACTCCTTACTGACGGGCGCGAGGCCGTTTCATGACAGGCGGAATCTAGACGGCCGGCGGGGGTGCGGGGACCGCCGTCGCCGGGGCGCGGCCCCCGGAGAGCCCGCCGCGGACCCCGAAGATGTCCGCGTACGCCTCGACCAGGGCGCAGACCGTGAGCGGGAACGTCACGATGATGCCCAGCCCGCACATCAGGACCCCCGCGAAGTTGATGAGGAGGAGCAGCAGCGAGAACGCGAAGATCCCGAACCACTGTTTCGTGGACGCCTTGCGCGAGCACTCGAGGGCGTCCCAGAAATCCATGCGCCGGTCGAGGATCAGGAGATACGCGAACTGGTACGCGACCCACAGGTAGATCGTGACCGCGCCGCACGTGCACAGGCCCGCGAACAGCAGCGCCCACGCGACGAGGTTCGCGAGCAGGAGCGGCAGGAAGTCCTGGAACGGAAGCCAGAAGTCGGAGAACTGGAGGCGCTCGCCGCGGCGGGCCACGAGCGCCGCCGTCATGAAGCCCGCGCTCAAGAACGGCATCGCGAGCAGCAGCACCGGCCAGGCCAGATGCAGGAAGACGCACGTGACCATCCAGCAGGCCCAGCCGATCGCCGAGAATGCCAGGAAGAGCCCGCCCTCGCGCGTGAAGACGCTCCAGCCACGGCTCAGCCACTCGCCCATCTGGATCGTGTAGCCGCCGCCCAGCGCGCGCGCGAGGCCGTCATCGGGCGCTCCGGGCGATGGCAGCGCGGGAGTCGGCGGCGGCGGCGGGGAGGGGGGCGGCGGGTAGGCCCCGCCCGGCGCGGCTCCCCCGCCGGACGGCGGGACGCCGGGCGCGGGGGGAGACCCGGATGCGGGCCGGGTCCCGAAGCCGCCTCCACCGGACGCCGGCGTGCTCCACAGGGTCCCTGGAGCGATCGACGGCTGGTGCAGGTCCTCGGCTTCCGGGGGCGCGGAAGGGGCCACGTCCACGGCCGGCAGAAGCGCCGGAGACCCGCAGCGGTGGCAGTAGGCGGCGTCGGGAATCAGCGGTGTCCCGCACGCGTGGCAGTTGTCGCCGGTGTCGTTCATCCGTGTCTCTCGGTCCTCGGGATGTGAAACGCCGGCGGGGCGCTTTCGGTTTCGCCGTCGTCCGCGGCCCCGGCCGCGCTAGATGGCGAAGCTCTCGCGGTATTCGCCGAACACGGAGCGCAGGCGCCCTGCGATCTCCCCGACGGTGGCGAGGGCCTCCACGGCCGCCAGGATCGGCGGGAAGAGGTTGTCCCCGCCCCGGGCCGCGGCCTCGACCGCCGCGAGCGCCTTCTCGACACCGGCTCCCTCGCGTGCTTCGCGCCAGCGCGCGAGGCGCTCGATCTGCTTCGCCTCGAGATCCGACCCGACCCGCAGGATGGGCGGCGCCGCGGCGGCACCGTCCTCGCGGAAGCGGTTCACGCCCACGATCGTCTCCTCGCCCGACTCGACCTGCTTCTGGAAGCGGTACGCGGATTCGTGGATCTCCTTCTGGACGTAGCCGCTCTCGATCGCGGCGACGCTACCCCCGAGCGCGTCGATCTTCCCGATGTAGGCGAGCGCGGCCTCCTCGATCTTGTCCGTGAGCGCCTCGACGTAGTACGAGCCGGCCAGGGGATCGATCGTGTCGGCGGCGCCGGACTCGTAGGCGATCACCTGCTGCGTGCGCAGCGCGGTGAGGGCGGCCTTCTCCGTCGGAAGCCCCAGCGCCTCGTCCATCGCGTTGGTGTGCAGCGACTGCGTGCCGCCGAGCACTGCGGAGAGGGCTTGCAGCGTCACGCGGACGACGTTGTTCTCCGGCTGCTGGGCGGTGAGCGAGACCCCGGCGGTCTGCGTGTGGAACCGGAGCTTGCCCAGGTTGCGGTCGCGCGCCCCGAAGCGGCCCTTCACGATCTTCGCCCAGAGCCGGCGCGCCGCGCGGAACTTCGCGACCTCCTCGAAGAGGTTCGACTGGGCGTTGAAGAAGAAGGACAGGCGCGGCACGAACGCGTCGAGCGCGACCCCGCGCCGGCGCAGCTCCTCCACGTAGGCGATCCCGTTGGCGAGCGTGAAGGCGACCTCCTGGACCGCCGTGGCCCCCGCCTCGCGGATGTGGTAGCCGCTGATCGAGATGGGGTTCCAGCGCGGCATCGCGTCCGCGCAGTGGACGATGAGATCCCCCGCGAGGCGCATCGACGCCGCCGCCGGGTAGATGTAGTTCCCGCGCGCGGCGTATTCCTTGAGGATGTCGTTCTGGACCGTTCCGGCGAGACCGGACGGATCCACGCCGCGCCGCTTCGCCACCGCGACGTAGAGCGCGAGCAGGATCGCGGCCGTGGCGTTGATGGTCATCGAGGTCGAGACCCGCTCGAGCGGGATCCCCTCGAGGAGCACCTCCATGTCCCTCAGAGAATCGATCGCGACGCCGACCTTTCCCACCTCGCCGCGCGCGAGGTCGTGATCGGAGTCGTAGCCGAGCTGCGTGGGGAGGTCGAACGCGATCGACAGGCCTGTCTGCCCCTGCGCCAGCAGGTAGCGGTAGCGCGCGTTGGACTCCTCGGCGGTCCCGAACCCCGCGTACTGGCGCATCGTCCAGAACCGCCCGCGGTACATGGTGGGCTGGACGCCGCGCGTGAAGGGGTATTCGCCGGGAAAGCCGTCGGCCGAGATGTAGTCGTGGTCCTCGAGGTCGGCGGGGGTGTAGAGGCGCCGGATCCGGAACCCGGAGGACGTCTCGAAGGCCCCCTTGCGCTCGGCGGGGGACGACCCTTCCGCCTTGAGGACCTTCTCTTCCCAGCGCTCGCGCGCCTTCTTGATGTCGCCCGCCACGGCGGAAGAATAGCACCCGCTATCGGAACGCGATCCGCGGCGAGAGCCGTCCCTTGGTGTCGGTGAAGTCCTCGAAGTCGAGCAGGAGATGCAGGCGCTCGCCCCGCGTCACCTCGACCTCGCGGGGCGGACACTCGTAGGCGTCCGTGACGATGCGGACGGTGTGCTTGCCCGGGCTCACCGGAAACGCGGTCCGCGTCGCCTGGCCGTACTTCTCGAGCGTGCCGGCCTCCTTCCCGTCGATCTCGACGGAGCTTCCCGCGAGGTCCTGATCGATCCCCCACTCGATCGAGATCGCCGTCTGCACCCCGAAGATCGCCGTCCCTCCCCAGTACACGGCACCGACGAGGAGCAGGGCGATCGCCCCCACCCACAGGACCCGCATGCGCATCGCGTTCAACGGCATTCGTTCATCCCCCCCGGGTTGCTGGCGCGAGTATACGATCCCATCTGCGCCGGCCCGCCCTGAGGCCGCTCGAAGGGCCCGCCCTGAGGCCGCTCGAAGGGCCCGCCCTGAGGCCGCTCGAAGGGCCCGCCCTGAGGCCGCTCGAAGGGCCCGCCCCGAGGCTGCTCGAGGGACGGCCGGGCGATCGGTCGCATGCTAGAGTCCGCCCATGGTGGACGGACCGGAGCCGGGAGAGCCTCAGCCTACGCCCTTTCCCGGTGATGCGTTCTGGAAGATGGTCGAGTCCGCCGCGACTTCCATCGGGCTCGGCAGTCCGCGCAACATCTTCAGGATCCGCAAGGCGCGCGCCAGCTGGGAGTCGCGCCGTGAGGCCGACGCGAACCTCGGCCGCAGCGTCAGCTACACGCACAAGGCCTGCCCCGCGTGCGGGCGGCTCGTCGAGCGCGCCAAGGCCGATTGCCCCTACTGCGGCGCGAGCGTGCGCTGGGCGCCCGGGCCGGGGGTGATGCGGTCGCTCGGGCTGAGCATGCCGCACGGATCGGCGGCAATGGCGCTCGTCGCGGCGAACATCCTGCTCTACGCGATCACGACGTTCGCGACCATGTCCTCGACCGGACAGGATCCCGTGAGCGCGCTCTTCCGCCCCGGATCGAACGTCCTCTTCCGCATGGGAAGCCTCGATTCGGGCGCGGTCCTGCTCGGACAGGTGTGGCGGCTATGGACCTATCAATTCCTCCATTTCGGCGCGCTGCACATCCTGTTCAACATGATGGCGCTGTTCTCGCTGGGGCCGACCTCCGAGGACGTCTACGGGCCCTGGAAGACGATCGTCGTGTACTGGGCGACCGGCGTCGGGGCGGGACTCGTGTCCATGGGGATGCGGCTCCTCTCGGTGGGCCACGGGGTCTTCCAGATCGACCCGCACATCCTCCTGCACCGGCTCCCCGCCACCGTCGGGGCCTCGGGATCCATCTTCGGGCTGATCGGCGTCCTCATCGGGCACTCGGTCCGGCGCGGCGGCGCGCAGGGCGCCTATATGCGCCGGTTCCTCGTCCAGTGGGCGGTCTACGGGCTCGTCATGGGATTCGTGATCGGCGCCGACAACGCCGCGCACGTCGGCGGGCTCGCCACCGGAGTCCTGCTCGGGCTCGTGGTGTCGGACCGGCGCCTGCTCGGTCCACGGACCCTCGCGTGGCGCCTGGCCGGGCTGACCGTCGTTGTCCTGATCCTCTTCGGATTCGCGTCCGCCGCCCTCGTCACGCCGCTCGAGCAAGCGCCCCTGCCGGACGACCCCGGCGCGCGCCTCGAGGCGCCGGCGCCGCGCGCCGCTCCGGAGATCCGTTGCGCTACACTCGCGCCATGCGGCGCAGTCTCGACCCGTGGCGCAGGCGGACGGATCCGCGCCTCCCGGCGCTCGCCTTCCTGCTGACGGCCGCGCTCGCGGCGCCCGTCGAGAGCCGAGCCTCCGGACCTGCGGCGCCGGAGCAGGGGCCCATGCCGCCGGCGGCCGCGAAGAGCGGCGCGCCGGGCCCTGAGCCCAAGGCTCCGCTCGAGAAGATCGCCGAGCGCGCAGCGCCCGCGCTCTACCGGATGACCCTCCCCAACGGGCTCGTCGCCGTGATCGACGCGCGGCCCGAGCGCCGCACCGTGTATTGCGAGATCGGCGTCCGGGTCGGCTCGCGCGACGAGCCGCTCGCGCTGGCGGGGATGTCGCACCTGCTGGAGCACCTCCTCTTCAAGGAAGGCGAGACGGCCGGTGCGCCCAAGAACCCCGCCTTCTCGAAGATCCGTGCGGCGGGCGGGGACGTCAACGCGGAGACCTCGTTCGAGAGCACGCGCTACTACTGCGACGTCCACGCGGACGCGTTCGAAGAGGGCTGGCGCGGCCTTTCGAACCTCGTGCGCCAGACCGCGTTCGACGCGGCCGACGTCGAGACCGAGCGCCGGGTCGTCCTGCAGGAGGCCGCGCTCGACAAGAACAACCCCGTCTCGGTCGCGGGCTACTCCGTCCTGGGGCGGCTGTTCCCCGACGACCCGATCGGCCAGCCGGTCATCGGGTTCAAGAAGTCCCTCTCGCGGATCCAGGTGGAGGACGCGACCGGCTACTACCGGCGCTACTACACGCCCGACAACGCGTACGCGCTCGTCGTGGGCGGGGTCGATCCCCTCGCGGCGGCGGCGCTCGTCGAGGAGACGCTCGGCGGATGGGAGCGCGGCGATCCGCGCCCGCCGCTCCCCGCCCCTCCCCGGCCCGCGCCCGACCGCGCGTTCCTGTTCAAGACGCTCACGCACCAGGTCTACTACGGGACCGGCGTTCTCACCGACGGTGAGCAAGCGCCCGAACGTCCCGCGATCGATCTCCTGGCGCGGATCCTGGGCGGCGGGAAGAGCTCCCGGCTCGTCCGGCGCATCGTCGAGAGCGAGGGGCTCACCGAGGACTTCGACGTCCAGACCTACAGCCTGTCGAACATCGGCGTGCTCGCGGGGGGCGGCGCGGTGGATCCCGCGAAGGCGGAGCGCTTCAAGGCGATCCTCGCGGACGAGATCGCGCGTCTCGCGCGCGAACCGGTCGACCCGTCCGAGCTGGACCTCGCCAAGGGGCTCCTGCGCGCCGACGTGGTCCGCGAGTTCGAGTCGAACGAGGGGATCGCGGGATTCCGGGGCCATCGACTGCTCTATCGGCAGGACGTCTCGCGCGACGCCTGGGCCGGCGAGGTCGAGCGGCTCGGCCCCGAGGATCTGCTTGCCGCGGCCCGCAAGAGCCTCGCGCCCGACAAGGTGCGCGAGGTCGAGATCCAGCCCGCGCGCGGCTTCGGCAAGGTCATGGCCGTTCTGCGCTATCTGCTGTTCAGGAGGATCTGAGTGGGGGTGCGCGTCGTGGGTCGTCGCCAGAAGCGTGGAGGCAGGGACTTCGGCACGGGGGCGCCGGCGTCGCGCGTGACACCGTGCGCGGCGACGGCGGCGGCAGCTACGGTCGGGGCCGTGGCGTTCGCGGCGGCAGCGGTCTTGACGGTGGCGGCGGCGGTGGCCGTCCTCGCGGCGCCGCTCGCGGCGGGCGCGCCGATGGTCCCCGCGCCGGCGAAGGACGCCGCCCCGGCGGTGCACGACCGGACGCTCGACAACGGCCTGAGGATCCTCGTCGAGGAGGCCCCCGCGACCGAGACGGTAGCGCTGCGGCTCGTCCTTCTGGGCGGCGCGCTCGACGCGCCCCTCGAGCGCCGCGCGCTCGCGGAGCTCCACGCGAGCCTCCTGATCCGCTCGACGTGGACGCACAAGGCGCCCGATCTTTCCCGCGCCGTCGAGGCGCTCGGCGGACGGCTCTCGGCGGGAGCCTCGCTGCGCGCCGAGACCGTCTCCTTCGACGGCCCCGCGGAGAGCCTCGAGCCCGCGATCGGGCTGCTCGCCGAGATCCTGCGCGAGCCGCGGCTCGACGCCTACGAGCTGGAGAAGGAGAAGGGGTTGCTCGCGGGCTCGATTGCGAGCGAGCGCGACGTGCCGGGCTCCTTCCTCATGGAGGAGACCTACAAGGCGCTCTTCACGGGCCATCCCTTCGAGCGGCTCGTGCAGCCGGCCGAGGAGGAGGTCCGTGCGGTCACGATCGCCGAGGTCAGGAAGTTCCACGAGGGGCGGTTCTCGGCGGGGCGGATCGTGCTCGTCGCGGTCGGGCGGTGCACGGCGACCGACGTGGAACGGATGGCGCAGGCGGCGTTCGGGCCGAGACTGCCGGTCACCTCCGGAAACGCGCGCTCCTCCCTTCCGGACGCGGGCGGCGAGCCCGAGAGGCTCGCGAAGGTTCCGGATGCGCCCTCCGGCGCGCCTCTGCCTTCTATCCCCTCTCCAGCTCCGCTCCCTGCCGACACACGGCGCGGCGTGAACAAGCGCACGACCCAGGCCGAGATCATGGTCGCGCTGCCGACGCCGGGCATCAGCGACGAGGACATGCCCGCGTACATCCTGCTCCGCCACGTCCTCGGCGGCTTCCAGGAGCGGCTCTACGCGGAGATCCGCGAGAAGCGCGGCTTCGCCTACTGGGTCGCGCTGCGCGGGTTCTCGATGCCGGAAGCGGGATGGTTCGGAGTCCACACGGGGGCGGACAAGAAGAACCTCCCCGCGATCGAGCAGGTCATCCGCGCGGAGCTCGCGCGGATCGTGAAGGAGCCGGTCGCCGACGACGAGCTCGACCGCGCGCGCCGCTACGTGACGACGGACGTGGCCCGCGACGCCGAGACGAACGCGGGCCGCGCCGCCGCCGCCATGGCGGCTCTCCTCGACCACCGTCCGTTCCGCACCTACGACGAGAGCGTCGCGCGGCTCGCGGCGGTCACGCCCGCCCAGATCCAGGACCTCGCGCGCCGCCTCTTCGACGGGCGCCACGTCGCCGTGGTCACGCTGCCGTAGCCCGCCCGGCTCCCACCCTGCCCCCGCGGTGCTCAGCCGCTCTCGGGCGCCCTGCCTCTCGAAACGGCCCGCGGTCTGGCGCGAGGCGCGGCGCACCCGTTAGACTAGCGCTCCATGTTCGAAACCATTGCATGGACCGAGGCGGGCGTGGTCATGCTCGACCAGCGGCGCCTTCCGGGCGAAGAGATCTACAACACCTACACGCGCCCGGAGGAGGTCGCGGAGGCGATCCGCTCGATGGTCATCCGCGGCGCCCCCGCGATCGGCGTCGCGGCGGCGATGGGACTCGCGCTCGGCGCCGCGCGCCTTGCGGAGTCGGGGGCGGGCGCGAGCGCCGGCGGTTCGGCAGGCGGGACGGGGTCCGCGGACGGCGCGGCGGACCAGGGCGCCTTCGCGCGCGACTTCGCCGGGCTCTGCGACCTCTTCGCGGCCACGCGTCCCACCGCCGTCAACCTCTTCTGGGCCATCGAGCGCATGAAAGGCGTCGCCGCGCGCGCGGGGGCCGGGATCGGCGGCGATCCGCGCGCCGTCGCGCGCCGCCTCGCGGAGGAAGCGGTCCGCATGAAGGAGGAGGACATCGCCTCCTGCCGCGCCATCGGTCGTCACGGCGAGCCCCTCGTCCCCGCGGGCGCGCTCATCCTCACGCACTGCAACGCGGGCGCCCTGGCGACGGCCGGATACGGCACGGCGCTGGGCGTCGTGCGCGCCGCGCACGACGCGGGCAAGAACGTGCGCGTCCTCGCCGACGAGACCCGGCCCTTCCTGCAGGGCGCGCGGCTCACCGCCTGGGAGCTCCTCAAGGACTCGATCGACGCCACCGTCATCACCGACGGGATGGCCGGGCACTTCCTGCGCAAGGGAGAAATCACCCTCGCCGTCGTCGGCGCGGACCGGATCGCCGCCAACGGCGACGTCGCCAACAAGATCGGCACCTACCAGGTGGCCGTCCTCGCCAAGGAGAACGGCGTTCCCTTCTACGTCGCCGCGCCTTTTTCGACGATCGACCTCGCGATCCCCGACGGGGATCACATCCCGATCGAGGAGCGGGCGCCCGAGGAGGTGACGCATCTCGCAGGCGCACG
>Ga0207644_10003451_pt1 | contig 10220 bp, 4 predicted proteins | sample KBSS73metaG_FD_184326 | JGI IMG/M metagenome (GOLD analysis project Ga0207644, IMG submission 184326) | Switchgrass rhizosphere microbial communities from Kellogg Biological Station, Michigan, USA - KBS S7-3 metaG (SPAdes) (version 2) | ecosystem: Host-associated > Plants > Roots > Rhizosphere >... | reverse complement strand
GCGCGCTCCTGTGGACGGAGCTCAACAAGGTGCGCGCGGACCTCGAGCCGACGGTGCTGTCGCTGGCGTTCGTGTTCCTGCTCGTCGGCTACGGGACGAAGGTCGGGCTCGTGCCGCTGCACAACTGGCTGCCGGATGCACACGCCGAAGGCCCGACGCCGGTATCCGCCGTGCTGTCGGGGCTGTTGCTCAACGTGGCGCTGTACGCCGTCGTCCGCTGCAAGGTTCTCGTCGACGGCGCGCTGCCCGACGGGTTCGCGAAAAGCCTGCTCGTCGGATTCGGCCTGCTGTCGGTTGTCGTCGCTGCGTTGCTGCTGTCGCGGCAAAAGGACGTCAAGCGCCTGTTCGCTTACTCGTCGATCGAGCACATGGGCATCATCACGTTCGCGTTCGGCATCGGCGGCCCGATCGCCAACTTCGCCGGACTCCTGCACATGACCGTGCATTCGTTGACGAAGTCGGCAATCTTTTTCGCCGTCGGCCATGCGGCCCAGAAGACCGGCACGCAGGTCATCGACGACATTCGCGGCCTCGTGACGATCAGCCCGATGATCGGCTGGGGATTGATCCTCGGCACGCTCGCGATCCTCGGCATGCCGCCGTTCGGCGTGTTCGCAAGCGAGTTCCTGATCCTGACGACCGCAATGCGCGAGCAACCGTGGGCGACACCGATCCTGCTCGTTGCGCTCGGCGTCGCGTTCGCCGCCGTGTTCTCGAAGGTGCAGCCAATGGTATTCGGCGAAACGACGGCGGCGCGGTTGCCGCTGCGACCGGCGATGATTCCGGTGTTCACGCACCTGGCGCTCGTGTTGATGCTGGGGTTGTGGATTCCACCGTTTCTCGCCGACTGGTATCGCACGGCGGCGCGGTTGATCGGATGAACGTCGCGCCACTCGGTCTCGCTGCATCCGCGCTGCCCGCGGGCGTGCCCGCGCAGCGCGCGCAGGTGAGCTCCGGTCAACTGCTGACCGCGTGCCGCCTCGCGTGGGAACAGGATGCGCGGCTCATCGCGCTGTGGGCGAGCGACGAACGCGACCGGCGCCGTGGTTTCTGCATCCGCGTCGCCGTCGAGGACGCCGATGGCGTGACGGTGCTCGAGCACACGCTTCCCGACGAGGGCGCGCGCTATCCGGACCTGACGCCGATCTTCCCGGCGGCGAACCGGATGCAGCGCGCGACGTACGACTTGCTCGGCGTCGCCGCCGATGCCGACGACCAGCGTCCGTGGCTGTGGCTTGCGAGCTGGCCGATCGACCAGTTTCCGCTGCGACGCGATTTCGTTGCATCCGAAAAGTGGCAGGCGGGCCAGGAGGAATACGACTTCGTCAGGGTCGAAGGCGACGGCGTGCACGAGATTCCCGTGGGGCCGGTGCACGCCGGCATCATCGAGCCCGGTCACTTCCGGTTCCAGATCGTCGGCGAGAAAGTGCTGCGGCTCGAGGAACGGCTTGGATACACGCACAAAGGCATCGAGAAGCGGTTCGAATCGATGCCGTTGCTGGAAGGCGGTGCACTGGCCGGCCGCGTCTCCGGCGACAGCACCGTCGCGTACGCGTGGGCGTATGCGCAGGCGGTCGAGTGTATCGCCGGGGTCGCGCCGCCGCCGCGCGCCGCATGGCTGCGCGCCCTATGTCTTGAGCGCGAGCGCCTTGCCAATCATCTCGGCGATCTCGGTGCGCTCGGCAACGACGGCGGCTTCGCGTTCGGGCTCGCGCAGTTTTCGCGCCTGCGTGAGAACGTGCTGCGCAGCAATGTGGCGGCGTTCGGGCATCGATTGCTGATGGACGTCGTCGTGCCGGGTGGCGTGGCTTGCGACATCGCGTGGGAACATGTGCACCTGATGCGCGACGAAGCGGAGCGTATCGCGCGCGAGATCACCTCATTGCGCGACATCTATGACGATCACCCGGGATTGCAGGACCGTTTCCGCGGCTGCGGCCGCGTGAGCCCCGAGCTGGCGACGACGCTCGGTCTCGTCGGGCTGGCCGCGCGCGCGAGCGGCATCGGGCGCGACGTGCGCTGCGACTTTCCGTGTTCGCCATACGACGCGCTCGGCGTGAAGATTGCCGTCGACGACGGTGGCGACGTCGCCGCGCGCGTTGCCGTGCGCTTCGACGAAGCAATCGAATCGACGCGGCTGGTCATCGCAATCACGGCGGCTCTGCTCGATCCGCAAGCGTCCGGCGACGTAGTGGTGGCGATCGACGGCGTGGCCGCCGATCGCCTCGCGCTTGGCTACATCGAAGGTTGGCGCGGACCCGTGCTGGTCGCGCTGGAAAGCGGCCGCGACGGTACGATCCGCCGCTGCCATCCGCATGACCCCTCGTGGTCGAACTGGCCGGTGATCGAGCACGCGGTGATAGGCAACATCGTTCCCGACTTCCCGCTGATCAACAAGTCGTTCAACCTGTCGTACAGCGGGCAGGACCTCTAACCCGGGCAAAGGGCCGCCATGCTCCATATCCTGCGCCAGATCGCTCGCGTCGGCATCCGCACCGAGCCCCGTCCCGACCCGGCGATCGACGACGTCGCCGCCGCGCGCCTGCAGCAGGACATCCTGCGCACGCTGGGCCGCGCGCTGGCGATCCGCCATGTCGACGCCGGATCGTGCAACGCGTGCGAGCTCGAAGCGCATGCGTTGATGAATCCCTATTACAACATCGAGGGGCTCGGCATCCGCTTCGTCGCCAGCCCGCGCCATGCCGACGCGCTGCTCGTCACCGGTCCGGTGTCCAAGCACATGGCGATCGCGCTGCAGCGCACGTACGACGCGACACCCGAGCCCAAGCTCGTCATCGCCGCCGGCGCATGTGCGTGCGGCACCGGCATCTTCAGCGAAAGCTACGCGACGGTCGGTGCCGTCGACGGGCTGTTGCCGGTCGACGTGAGAATCCCCGGCTGCCCTCCATCACCGACGGCGTTGCTCCAGGGCATCCTCGCAGCGATCACCGTCGCTGCGCCGCCGCCGCTGAGGATCGAGCCGACGATCGAGAAGCCGGAATCGTCGCAGACGCTATAGACTAGCGGCCCAACGACTTGTCCCAGCTGTTCCGCGGAGCGCGATGGGCGAGCGGCCAGCACATCACGACGACGCGCCGAGAGGGCGTGCAAAAAGGGCTACATCGGCCATGGCAGGTACGCGCAAGAAGGCGCCCGCAACAGGCACAGGTGGGACCGCGACGAAGCGCCGCGCTGCGACGAACCGCCGCGTTGCGACGAAGCGCGGAGTTGCGGCGAAGCGGGGCATCACCCCGAAGGTGGGCGCCAAAACCGGGCATGGCGTCACGGGCAAGCGCGCCCTGACCAAGGTCGCTGAATCCAAGCCTTCGAAAGCGCCGGCGCGCGCGCTTTCGCCCGCTGCGCTGCGCGCCCGACTTGCGCAACGCGAGACCGAGCTCGAACTGATCAATTCGATCCAGCGAGCGCTCGCCGCCAGGCTCGACTTCCAAGGGGTCGTCGATCTCATCGGGGCCAGGCTGCGCGAGGTCTTCGCGACCCCCGATTTGAACATCGTCTGGTACGACGAGAAAGCGCACCTGCTTCACCCGCTCTACGTTTACGAACACGGCAAGCGCCTCCACCTGCCTCCACGGCCACCGATTCCAGATGGTCTGTTCGAGGGAATGCTGCGGACACGCGAGCCGATGGTGCTGAACTGCGCTGCCGACTACGCCCGGATCGGCAGCGGACCGGTGCCGGGAACCGATGCGAGCAAGTCGATGCTCGACGTCCCCATTGTCAGCGGCGATCGCGTGCTCGGGGCGATCGGCATCGAGAATTTCGAGCGCGAGCACGCATTTGGCGACAGCGAGCTGCGGCTGCTGACGACGATCGCCGCGTCGCTCGGCACGGCGCTCGAGAACGCGCGACTCTTCGACGAGACGCAGCGGCTGCTGGACGAGACCAAGCAGCGCGCGGCCGAGCTGGCGGTGATCAACAGCGTGCAGCAGGGGATGGCCGAGCATCTGGAGTTCCAGAGCATCGTCGATCTCGTCGGCGACAAGCTGCGCGAGGTGTTCGGTACCGGTGACATGGGCATCCGCTGGTACGACGAGAAGACGAACCTCACCCACTACCTGTATTCCTACGAGCACGGCAAGCGGCTGGCGATTCCTCCCGCGCGCCCTGCGCCGGGCGGTCTGTTCGAGACGATGCAGCGGACGCGACAACCGCTCGTTCTGAGCACGGCGGGCGAGCTTGCAAAGATGCCCGGCGGCCCGGTCCCGGGAACCGACCCCAGCAAGTCGCTGGTCGCGGTGCCGATCGTCATGGGCGATCGCGTGCTTGGCAACATCACGATCGAGAACTACGAGCGCGAAAACGCGTTCGGAGATGCCGACTTGCGGTTGTTGACGACAATCGCAGGATCGCTCGGCAACGCACTCGAGAACGCGCGTCTGTTCGACGAGACGCAGCGGCTGCTGAAGGAAACCGAGCAGCGCGCTGCCGAGCTGGCGGTGATCAACAGCATCCAGCAGGGCGTCGCAGCCGAGCTCGACTTCCAGGCGATCATCGATCTCGTCGGCGACAAGCTGCGCCAAGTGCTGAAAACGGGCGAGCTCGGCATCCGCTGGTTCGATCACGAGCGGCGCGTCGTCCACTACCTGTACGAATTCGAACACGGCGTACGTCTCACCGTCCCTTCCGCACCACCGCGCTCGACCACGTGGGAGGAGCTCACGTCAAGGCGTCACCCGCTCCTCATCAATTCGGCCGCGGAGATCTCGGCAAAGGGTGTCATACCGGGAACCGATACCAGCAAGTCGCTCGCCCAGGTTCCCATCGTCGGCAGCGACCGCGTCATCGGTAGCATCATCGTCGAGAACTACGAGCGCGAGCATGCGTTCTCCGAATCGGACATCCGGCTGCTGTCGACGGTCGCGTCGAGCATGGGCGTCGCGCTGGAGAACGCCCGGCTGTTCGACGAGACGCAGCGGCTGTTCAAGGAGAGCGAGCAGCGAGCCGCAGAGCTCGCGATCATCAACGGCGTGCAGGCCGCGCTCGCCGCCGAGCTCAATATCCAGGGGATCTACGACGCGGTCGGCGACAAGATCCGCGAAATCTTCAACAACGCCGACGTGGGCATCCGCATCTACGATCCCGACACCGATGTCGTGCATTTTCCATATCTGCTGGAGGGCGGCAAGAAGGTCACGCTGCCGTCGATGAAGCTGCCGGAGAGGGGCTTCGGGCCGCACGTGATCCGCACGCGCGAAACGCTCGTCATCAACGAGCGCCTGGGCGAGGCAATCGAGCGTTACGGCAGCTACCTGATGGGCGGAACGCAGCAGGAGAAGTCGGCACTGTTCGTGCCTCTCGTGGTCGGCGATCAGGCGCGGGGACTCATCAACCTGCTGGACCTCGAGCACGAGCACGCGTTCAGCGAGTCCGACGTGCGACTGCTGCAGACGCTCGCCAACAGCATGAGCATCGCGCTCGAGAACGCGCGGCTCTTCGACGAGACGCAGCGGCTGTTCAAGGAGAGCGAGCAGCGCGCCGCAGAGCTCGCGATCATCAACAGCGTGCAAGCAGCGCTGGCCGCCGAGCTCAACATGCAGGGCATCTACGACGCGGTCGGCGACAAGATCCGCGAGATCTTCGGCCAGGCGGACGTCGGCATCCGCATCCACGACCCGCATACCGGCCTCGTCCACTACCCGTACGTCTACGAAAGTGGCAAGCGCATCGAGATCCCGTCGGAAGCGCTCGGCGTGACCGGGTTCGCCACCCACGTGCTGCGCACCCAGGAGCCGCTGCTGATCAACGAGAACATGGCCGCGGCCACCGCGGAATACGGCAGCACCCTGGTGCCCGGGACGCAGATGGAGAAGTCTGCGCTCTTCGTCCCGCTTGTCGTGGGCGACCAGGCGCGCGGACTGATCAACCTCATCGACATGCAACGCGAGAACGCCTACAGCGTATCCGACGTCCGCCTGTTGCAAACGCTCGCCAACAGCATGAGCGTCGCGCTCGAGAACGCGCGGCTCTTCGACGAGACGCAGCGGCTGTTCAAGGAAAGCGAGCAGCGCGCCGCCGAGCTCGCCGTCATCAACAGCGTGCAGGCAGCGCTGGCCGCCGAGCTCAACATGCAGGGGATCTACGATGCCGTCGGCGACAAGATCCGCGAGATCTTCAACCAGGCGGACGTCGGCATCCGCATCTACGACCGGCAGACGAACCTGATTCACTACCCGTACCTGTACGAGCGGGGACAGCGCATCGCCATCGAGTCGCATCCGCTGTGGCACAAGGGATTCGCCGCGCACGTGCTGCGCACGTGTGAAACGCTCGTCGTCAACGAAGACATGGATGCGGCCAGCGCGCGGTACGAGAGCTCGACGATGCCCGGCACGCAGGACGAGAAGTCGGCCGTGTTCGTGCCCCTCGTCGTCGGCGACCAGGCGCGGGGATTGATCCAGCTGAACGACTCCGAGCGCGAGCACGCGTTCGGTGAATCGGATGTGCGCCTGCTGCAGACGCTGGCTAACACGATGAGCGTCGCGCTCGAGAACGCGCGCTTGTTCGACGAGACGCAGCGCAGGACGCGTGAAACCGCCGCGCTCGCCGAGGTCGGACGCGACATCTCGGCGACGCTCGACCTCGCGACCGTGATGGATCGCATCGCGCGCCATGCAAAGGAGCTTCTGAACGGCGACAACAGTGCGATCTTCCTGCCCAACGGCGACGGCAGGAGCTACCACGCGATCGTCGCCGTGGGCGACATTGCGCCGGCGATTCGGGCGACGCATATCGAAGTCGGCGTCGGCATCATCGGCTCGCTCGTGCAAAGCGGTCAGGCCGAATTCATCAACGACACGGGCGCCGACTCACGGGCCGTGCAGATCGCCGGCACCGAACGCGTGAGCGGTGAGCGGCTGATGGTCGCGCCGCTCAAGGCCAACGACGTCGTCAAGGGCGTCATGGCGGTGTGGCGTACCGGTGGCCGACCGTTCGACGGCACCGAGCTCGAGTTCCTCGTCGGTCTCTCGCTGCAGGCGACCGTGGCGATCGAAAACGCCCGACTGTTCGCCGAATCGCAAAAGCGCGCGGCCGAGCTCGCCACCGTCAACACGGTGTCACAGCAACTGTCCGGCAAGCTCGACGTCACGGCGCTGCTCGAACTCGTCGGCGACCAGGTGCGCCAGCTGTTCGACGCGGACATCGCGTACGTCGCGCTGCTCGAGGCGCGCGAGCGCCGGATCTACTTCCCCTACCAATACGGCGAGCAGCTCGACCCGATCCCGTATGGCAAGGGGCTGACAAGCCGGGTCATCGCGTCGGGTGAACCGCTCATCATCAACCGGGACATCGACCGCCAGGAACTGCACGTTGGCGTCGACGTGGTCGGCAAGCGCGCGCTTTCCTACCTGGGCGTTCCCATTCGCGTGGCCGGCACGACGCTCGGTGTCATCAGCGTGCAGAGCACGCGCATCGAGAGCGCCTACGACGCCGACGACCAGCGGCTGCTGGACACGATAGCCGCGAACGTCGGCGTGGCGCTGCAGAACGCCCGGCTGTTCCAGGAAGCGCGGGAAGCGCGCGCCGCGGCGGAGGCAGCCAACGATGCGAAGAGCTCGTTCCTCGCGACGATGAGCCACGAAATCCGCACGCCGATGAACGCCGTCATCGGCATGAGCGGCCTGCTGCTCGACACGAAGCTCGATGCCGAGCAGCACGATTACGTGTCGACGATCCGCGAGTCCGGCGATTCGCTGCTGACGATCATCAACGACATCCTCGATTTCTCGAAGATCGAGGCCGGGCGCATGGATATCGAGGCGCAGCCGTTCGACCTGCGCGAGTGCGTCGAGTCGGCGCTCGACCTCGTCACCGGTCGTGCCGTCGAGAAGCACCTCGACACCGCCTACGTCTTCGAAGGCGACGTTCCGCCGGCGATCGTCGGCGACCTGACACGACTGCGGCAGATCATGCTGAACCTGCTCGCGAACGCCGTGAAATTCACCGAGAAGGGCGAGGTCGTGCTCGGCGTCGCATCGACACCCACGACCGGGGATCGCGTCGAGCTGACGTTCACCGTGCGCGACACCGGTATCGGACTGACGAGCGACGGCATGAGCCGGCTGTTCCAGTCGTTCTCGCAGGCGGATTCATCGACGACACGCAAGTACGGCGGCACCGGGCTCGGTCTCGCGATCAGCCGCCGCCTCGCCGAGCTGATGGGCGGACGCATGTGGGCGGAAAGTGCTGGACCCGGCACGGGATCGGCGTTCCATTTCACGATCAACGTGCCGGCCGCCGAGTTGCCGGCGGCGCGAGCCCGCAATTTCGTCGGCGTGCAGCCCCGGCTCGAAGGCAAGCGGCTGCTGATCGTCGACGACAACGCAACCAATCGCCGCGTCCTCGCGCTGCAGACGGCAAAATGGGGGATGCAGTCACGCACGACCGAATCGCCGACCGAAGCGCTGCGCTGGATCGACGAAGGCGATGCATTCGACGCCGCCGTGCTCGACATGCACATGCCCGAGATGGACGGGCTCTCGCTGGCGCGAAAGATGCGCGAGCGGCGGGCCGGGCTGCCACTGGTGCTGTTCAGCTCGCTTGGCCGACGCGAGCTCGGCGACGCCGACGGGCTGTTCGACGCCTATCTCGGCAAGCCGATCCACCAGTCGCACCTGTACGACACGCTGGTCGGGCTATTCGTCCGTGACGAAACGCCGGCGGACCACGAAGCGCCCGTCGCGAAGAGCCGCCTCGATCCGCAGATGGCGACGCTGCACCCGTTGCGCGTCCTGCTGGCGGAAGACAACGTTGTCAACCAGAAGCTCGCGCTACGCATATTGCAGCAGATGGGTTATCGCGCCGACGTTGCGTCGAACGGCCTCGAAGCGGTCGAATCCGTGCAGCGGCAGGACTACGACGTCGTGCTGATGGATGTGCAGATGCCCGAGATGGACGGCCTCGAGGCGTCGCGGCAGATCTGTGCGCGTTGGAACAGCGACAAGCGTCCGCGCATCGTCGCGATGACGGCCAACGCGATGCAGGGTGACCGGGAAATGTGCCTCGCCGCAGGCATGGACGACTACCTGACCAAACCCATTCGCGTCGAGCAGCTCGTCGATGCACTGAAGCTCGCCCACGAACGGAAAGCCCGCTGATCCATGACCGACGCCCTGATCGATCGCGCGACGCTCGAGGAGCTCGAACAAACGACCGGACCAGAGTTCGTCCGGGAGCTTGTCGGCACGCTGCTGGTCGAGGCGCCGCTGATGCTCGACGAACTCCGTGCGGCGCTGGCCGCGGGCAACGTCGAGCGTTTTCGCCGCGCCGCACATTCGCTCAAGTCGAACAGCCTCACATTCGGTGCTCGAGCGCTCGGTGCCGCTGCGCGCGATCTGGAGGTGCGCGCAGCGGATGTCGTCGGAGCCCGGGACCCGCAACTGGTCGAAGCGCTGGCGCGCGAATATGCGGCGGCTGCCGCAGCGCTTGCGGACCTCACCCGTGGGTGAAGCGGCAGGCGGCCGCGCACGGCTGCTGATCGTCGACGACAACAAGGTCAATCGCCTTCTGCTCGCGCGCAATCTCGAGCTCCAGGGACATTCGGTGGCCGCCGCGGAGAACGGGCGAATCGCGCTGGAGATGCTGCACGGCGAGCGCTTCGACCTCGTGCTTCTCGACATGGAGATGCCGGAGATGAACGGCTTCGAAATGCTCGAGCGGATGGTCGGCGACCTGCAATTGCGGGATCTCCCGGTCATCGTCACGTCGTCGCTCGAAGATACGGGCAGCGTCGTTCGCTGCATCGAGCTCGGCGCCGAGGATTACCTGCAGAAGCCCGTGAACGCCGTGCTGCTGCGCGCACGGATCAATGCGAGCCTCGAGAAGAAGCGGCTGCGCGACCAGCAGAAGGCGATGATGCGCCGCTTCACGACACCCGAGGTTGCGCAGGATCTGCAGCGGTCGGGCTTCGCGCTCGGCGGCAAACGCATCCGCGCGTCGGTGATGTTTTCTGACATCCGCGGCTTCACGCCGCTCGCCGAGTCGCAGCCGCCCGAGGAAACGATCGACCTGCTCAACACGTACTACACGCTGATGTTCGACGCGATCGGCGGACAAGGCGGCATCGTGAGCCAAATGGCGGGCGATGGGCTGATGGCGATATTCGGGGCACCGGTGCCGCTGCCCGACCATTGCGAAGCCGCCGTGCGCGCCGCCCTCGAGATGATCGACCTGATCCGGCTGTTCAATGCCGAGCAGGCGGC
>Ga0207644_10003449_pt1 | contig 10222 bp, 17 predicted proteins | sample KBSS73metaG_FD_184326 | JGI IMG/M metagenome (GOLD analysis project Ga0207644, IMG submission 184326) | Switchgrass rhizosphere microbial communities from Kellogg Biological Station, Michigan, USA - KBS S7-3 metaG (SPAdes) (version 2) | ecosystem: Host-associated > Plants > Roots > Rhizosphere... | reverse complement strand
GGATGCGCTCAACCGTCGCGCCAAGGGTTATGATCGGGTTGATAACGTTATCATCAATGGGAAGGAAGTCACGCTCGTCAAACATTATCCGCCAGACCCAACGTCCATGATCTTTTGGCTCAAGAACAGACAACCGGGACGCTGGCGTGAGAAGACCGATGTGAACATGGAACTCGACTATGGTGAGAAGCTCCGCGCAACGTTGGCCGCAGCTCATGGCGCGACGCGCGGCGAAGCTCCACCAGCAATCGAGCACACTGATGGCAGCACCGATGAGTGATGGATGCTGAGGTTCTCCCGCGACGCTGGAGCACTTTGCGACCGCATCCGGTTCAGCAAGCATATTTCAATTCAACGCATCGCTTCATAACGCTGCCCGCAGGACGGCGTTCAGGCAAAACCGAACTTGCCAAGCGTCGGCTTGTGCTTCGGGCGCTTGGAGCGACGACCAAATGGCCACCGCGCTTTTTCGCAGGTGCGCCAACGCGTGACCAGGCCAAGCGCATCTTCTGGGATGATCTGAAGGCGCTCGTTCCGCGCTATGCGCTCGCAGCAAAGCCGTCTGAGAGCGATCTCATGCTTGCGCTGATCAATGGCGCGCAACTTTGGGTCATTGGGATGGATGAGCCAAGGCGGATCGAGGGTCAGCCTTGGGATGGCGGAGTGCTTGACGAGTACGCGGACATGAAAGAGACAGCTTGGCCGCAGAATGTGCGACCAGCACTCTCTGACCGCAATGGTTGGTGCGATCTCATCGGCGTTCCAGAAGGTCGCAACCATTACTACAGATTGGTGCGCGATGCGATCGCGATGCAAGCGAAGTATGGCGCTGCATCGGAATGGGCCAACTATACATGGCCCTCTGCCGACATCCTCCCGGCGAAGGAAATTGAAGCGGCGAAGCGTGACCTCGATCCGCTCACATTCGATCAGGAATACAATGCCAGCTTCGTCAACTTCACCGGTCGCGCATACTATGCGTTCACAGAGGCGCTGCATGCAGCAACCTCCATCCGTAGTTTGTATGACGATCGCGCCACGCTGGTCTTTTGCTTCGACTTCAACGTGGAGCCAGGAACTGCGGTCATTGCGCAGGAATATCAGTTCAGCAATGGGGAGCCATTCACAGGCATCATTGGCGAGGTCTGGATTCCACGCAACTCAAACACGCCAGCCGTCTGCCGTAGATTGGTGCAAGACTGGGGCGATCACAAAGGCTACATCGCCTGCTATGGCGACGCGACGGGCGGCGCTCGTGGGACGGCAAAGCTGTCCGGCAATGACTGGGACATCATTCGCGGCGAACTTGGGGCGGCGTTCGGCGATCGTGTTTATTTCAACGTCAAGTCTAGCAATCCATCAGAACGTTCGCGCATCAATGCGATGAACTCGCGCCTCCTCAGTACCACAGGCGCAGTACATATGCTTATTGATCCAGAGGGCGCACCGCACGTGATTGATGACTTGCTTGGAGTATCGCTGTTGGAAGGCGGAAGTGGGGAGATTGATAAAAAGAAAACACCAAAGCTGACACACTTGTCTGATGCGCTCGGGTACTATGTGGAAGCAGAGTTCCCAGTGCGTGAGAGGGGTGTCGTCGAAACGCCGATTGGAGGAATCTGATGCCCGCATTGCTGAGCAAGCTGCTCTTGCGGATGACTCGACCTTGGGACATCCTCATTGCAGAGTCAACTGATGGTCAATTTTATTTCAAAGTGGTCGCAGGTCAAGGGGAGCCGACCGCTGTAAGCGAAATGTACACGCGTTTGTACGACGCACAGCGAGCGGCGCAACAGTTCAAGCGTAAGCTGGCGAATGCGAGGGTACGATGCGAGACGCAGCTACAGAAACAATGATGCTACTCACGACTACTCTTTTGCTGTTGGGTCTTTGGGTCATTGATCTGCGCGTCCAATGCATTGAGCGCGGAGGCACGTTCACTGTTCGTGACCATCGTCCGCATTGCGCCATCCCGACCATCCAACGATCACGAATCATTACCGCATAACCATGTCCGACATCCAACCGCATCGTGGCTTCGGCTACAAGCCGGATGTTCCTGATCATCGGGACTTCCTGTTCTCAACTCCGCGCATCAAGCCTCCCAAGTCAGTGCAACCGATTGGCCTCGCCAATCCGATTGAGGACCAAGGCTTTTTCAATTCCTGCACTGGCAACTCATCCACGAGCGCAATCGAGATCATTCGCCCAGAGTTACCTCCGCTCAGCCGCATGATGGCGTACTATGAGGGGCGTGAGCGCGAGCGATTGACGCAGGTTGACGAAGGCTCGATGCTGCGCGACGTTCTCAAGGGCATCGCTAAGCAAGGTGTGTGCAGCGAGACTACTTGGCCATACGTCGATCGCAATATCACGACCCCACCCGATGCCGCAGCAAAGGCCGAAGCATTGACCTTGGTTCCGCCGAATTCGCTCGTGTACCTCCGGGTGCGTTCGCTACTTGGCGTTAAAGGCGCTTTGGCCGCTGGTTATCCGGTCGTCTTTGGCTTCGCGGTTCCAGAGTATTTTGTCGAGGATGAAGTCGCAACAACAGGCTGGTTACGTTTGCCGAAGGCCGATGACTCCATCATCGGCGGACACGCAGTTGTAGCTGTTGGTTATGATGCTACGGTCAAGGGGCAAGAGTTTGTTTGGGTACGGAACTCATGGGGCAAGGATTGGGGCGTCAATGGCTACTTCAAGATGGCAGAAGCCTGGTTCGTCGAGAAGCGTCGGCTAGTCGCTGATCAATGGGTAATTCGCAAAGGAGGTTGAGATGGACGATGATCTCAATGCAGCGCGCGGCATTGTGCATGGCCTCATCGGCGGCGCGGCAATCTGGGTTGTAGTTCTCATTCTTTTGTGAGGTGATCTTATGTGGACTGCTGCCGCTCGACGTGCCGCGCTCCTTGCGCGTCGGGCACGCTCGATCGCTGCTCCATCTGCCGAACTACCGGCATTCAGCGGTAGGATCAATTCATTCAAACGTCCAAAGAAAGGCGTAAAGCCGGAGGTAAAGCCGCAATCAACCACTAGCGCATACATTGCTAGAATCCGCGCTGCAAGGCTGGAAGCAAGACGCGCCAAGGCTCCAGTACAGCAACGCCGTGCGAAGTCCGTAAATCGAAAGGTGAGGTGAACTATGGCATGGACTGATGCAGCAAGAGCCGCGAGTGCCGCAGCGCGACGCGCTCACAAGAAGTTCGCAACAAATGCAAAGAAGTTGATCGCAGCCGGGAAGCTCGAACAAGTGTATCAGCAATCCGGGCTGAAGCATAATACGCGCTATCAGCTTGCGAGTTCATTTCGCAGATATCGGCACTCAACAACAGGTGGATACTCGGACGCGAAGACTGCGCAGAAGTATTTCAAACAAAGCGCGAAGCAACTTGCATTTGCGAACGCCTATCTGAAGCACACGCGCAATCGTAGCATTGGTCGCAGCTCGACAACATACGCATATGGATCCATCGGCCGCAAAGCGATGATCAGCAAATACGGTTGAAATGAATGCCCGCTCTCAGCGACGATGTATTCGCAGCGATTCGCGCGCAGCTGTGTCTACCCGGCGATGCGCGTATAGCGGAGGCCATAGTGCGTATGCGCCCTGGTCGTCCTGCGGTCGTCGAGCTAAGAATCGCATCGAATGCTCGCGCCGAGCATGCAGTGACGCAAGTGCTGAAGCGATACACGCTTCAGGAGAAGTGAACCATGCTATATCTGTCCGGGTTTGGGTTGATTTTTGCCGCTTTGTATTACATGCACAACGGCTCGCGTACTGCTGGTTTGCTGTTGGGTGCATTGTCGGGTATCGTCTTGGCGCTGGCAATAAATGGAACACATGAGAATGTCGGTGTTGGCTCTGCGAGCGGCAGTGGACCTGCACGCGGAGGAGGAACTGCGATTGCGCCTCAAGCTGTACCGCTACCGCATGTGGATTGAGATGCTATCCATGATCATCTTTCTGTCCCTGCTACGGAGGTTCATTTGAATCCGGTTATCCTTGTTCTGATTGTAATTCTTGCGATATTTGCCATTGGGGCACTCCCGCCGTTCGGCTTTCACAATTACGGATTTGGGCCATCTGGCGTACTCGGCGCGATCCTCGTCGTCATCCTGATAATGCTGTTGGTTGGGCGGTCATGAAGATCAAGCCTGCGGATGGTGGCTTGAAGCATTGTGCTGTGGCGTCGGCACCACGGACGTTGCGGCGATCCGCTGACAGCCGGAAAGACGGCTCCAAACACAAGCGCAGCATTTACCGTCCGCTGGACACATCGACGCGCGATAGCGATTGGCAGCGACGCTGGGTCAAGCAAGCCGAGTACGCGCGTGATGCGCGAAGGGATGTGAGAGGAGGTTAGCTGTGACGTAGATACGCGCTCCGCCTGCCCGTTCCGCAAGGCCAATCATCTCAAACTTACGGAACGGAGCTACCATGTACGACGAAACACGAACACTCAAGGATCGACGGGAAATGCTGAAGGTGAAGGTCAAGTCTCTAGCGGAGGAGGCGCGCATTATTCGGCGCGAGGAGCGCAAGACGCGCCACGGTCTGCGCTGGGAGCTACATGACCATCGCGCCGGTACTCTCCGGGCTGAGGCTCGCGCGACGCACATCGCCTATGCCATGATACGTGGGCGTACACTGTATCAAATCGAATGCTGCGCGAGGTTGCCGCGCCCCGCAACCCTTTGGGAACGGGTGCGCGCCATGATCAAGAAGTATGGCCCGACGAATCCGTTACTCAACGCTACGCTATTGGAGGCTTGTTGCGATGCCAACGATCGATGACGCAATTCAGCTAGCAGGTCAGTTGCAGGCGATGCTCAATGCGCTGAAGGGTCAGCCACAACCGCAACCGCAGCCGCAACCGCAGCCGTCAATCCCAGCAAATGTAACGGTGCTCACATTGCCATGGAAGACGACGGTGGGTACACCTGCGCCGACTGGCCATCTAACGCCTGGTGGCATCGTGGCATTGCGCTTCGTTCCTGCTTGGTCAAGTAATGGTAAGCTTTGTTCCATTAAGCAATCGCCGACCGGCGGCAGCGACTACAGCAATCGACGCCTTTGGCTGAGCAAGACGCCTGGTGGTCAGGCAATCGGTACGCCAAAACTGCCAACTGGCATCTATGTAACTGGGCAAGAAGTGCCAATTTATTTCAGCATTGGTGGCTATCCGAAAGATGCATATGGTCGAGTCAATTACAATGCAGTCAATCTCGACGTAGGCGAGACGTACTATGCTTGTGTGAGCCAAACTGATCCTACGGTTAGTAGCTCATTCAACTACGGATTGACGGTGGCGGAGTAACCCCCATGGAACAGACACCCGATAGCTCAATTGGCAGAGCAGCTGACTCTAGATCAGAGGATGCGGGTTCGAGTCCCGACCGGGTGTTTCAGCTCAACTGGTACGACCACGTAGGCAAGGAACGTAACGCATGGTGCGACGACGAGGAAACGGCGCGCATTTTGCAAAACGCATTGCGCGGCGATGGCCGGATGTGCACTTCGCTTCCAACCGTGCAACCGATGGATACAACTACAATGGATGAAGAAAATGAACCCTGACAGGAGTGCTAAATGGACCATCACCCCTTGGGCCAGGAACGGCTCATTGGATGGTTGTCGTTTGCAATGGGCCTTTCCGCATTGCAGCCTAACGACTCTGTGTTTTACAAGATCATCATATACACCGGTTTCCCGCTGGCATGGGTTATCGTTTTCACTGTAGCGGGGTTTGCGCTTGTTGCTTCGACGCACATCAACAACACGCGCTGTCGCATGGCATTGATGATCATCTTGCTCGTCGCTTGGACCGCAGGCTTGTGGTTCGTCGCTTCTACCGGGCCACTCGGCGCGTATGGCGTAGTTTCCATTGTTATCATTCTCCATCTGCTTCGCATACTCTATGTGAAGGTGCGTGATGGCGCGTACACCTCAATATGAGAGACGTACAGAAGACCTCAGCCGCTGGAAGTTCAGCCGCACCATATCGCTGGATAGCGTTATTGTGTTGGTGGTTACGGTCGTATCTGGACTTGTATTTCTGCTATCGATGGATTCCAAGATCGATAAGCAAGATATGAAGACAGAGAACATGCAAAAGCTCGTCGAGCGCATCGAAGCAGATCAGAAGGAGCGCATGACGCGGCTTGAACTGGCCAACACCGAACGCAATCAACGCTTAGAACAAGCGATCAAGGAACAAGGTCTGTTGATTCAAAATGTACTTACACCGAAGTTACAACGCTGAAGGATCGCAATGCCGTCTGCAAAAGTAGGAATCAACCCAGAGTTATTCAATGGCGACGGCACTCCACGCATCGCGCCGAACGATCCAGGCACCGGGCGTCAGCCCACAGCGAAGGTACTCAAAGGCGCGCCAGTTACCACGCAGCATCCGCTGTATACGAAGATGCTGGATAAATGGCAGCGCTGCCGCGATGTGATTGAGGGCGAAGATGCAATCCACGAAGCTGGCGAGCGGTACATAGCCAAGCTCCGCGATCAGCAAGCAAATGAATACAGCGCGATGGTGAACCGGACGCCATTCTACAATGCGACTTGGCGCACGATCGCGGGTTTACTTGGGATGTTGTTCCGCAAATTGCCGAAGATCGAAGCGCCTAATGCGCTACTGGACTACTTCAAAGATGTAACCATGTCTGGCGTGCCGTTATCGCTATTCGCCTACAAGGTAGCAGAGGAGGCACTGAGCGTCGGACGAGTTGGAGTGCTCACCGAGTACCCACCAGTGAATGTTGTTGGCATTACGCAGCTTGATGCTGACCGGCTCAATCTCCGTCCGAAGCTCGCATTGTATCTCGCTGAGTCGATTATCAATTGGCGCGTACAGACCATCAACAACAAGCCTATACTCACGATGGTTGTACTCAAGGAGGAGTATTGCGAGCCAATTAATGACTTTCAGGAATCAGTGGAGCCGCGCTATCGCGTGCTGGACCTCGTTCCATATCGTGATTCCAATACAGGTGCAACGTCGTTGCGTTACCGGCAGAGAGTGTTCAAGGTCAACCGTAGTGGGAAGCAAGAACAAGTCAGTGGCGATCTATACCCACTCATCAAGAATGCTCCGCTCAGCTATATCCCGTTCGTTTTCATTGGGGTGGACGATACCACCCCTGAGGTTGATGATCCGCCTCTTATCGACCTCGTGAACATGAACATTGCGCACTACAAAGTGGCCTGCGATTATGAGACGGGTTGCCATTTCTGCGGATTGCCTACGCCGGTGGTCGCCGGTCAGCCATTGAAACCGGGCGACAAGCTGTATGTCGGTAGTATGACGGCTTGGATGTTAACTGATCCTGCCTCGAAATGGGGATATCTGGAGTTCGGCGGGCAAGGACTCGGCGCATTGGTCCAGAACATGGAGAAAAAAGAACAATACATGGTGGTGCTTGGCGCGCGGATGTTGGAGGAGATGAAGAAGGGCGTTGAGGCCGCAGAGACTGCCGCGTTGCATCGCGCCGGGGAGCAAAGCGTACTGGCTGGGATGGCGCAGATCATCTCGATGGGGCTGACAAGCAGCATCAAGTGGTTCGCGGATTGGGCTATGATTGACAGCTCTGCGGTAACAATTGACATCAACAAGGACTTCGTACCTGCGCCGCTCGATCCAATTGCACTTGCTCAGCTCGTTAGCTCCTGGCAGCAGGGTGCCATCTCCTATGAAACGCTATTCGACAATATCAAGCGTATGGGCGTTATCCCGGATGATCGTAAAGTGGAGGACGAGTTTGGTATGATTGCGGCGAATCCGCCGACCTCCGTAATGGATGCATTGTTACCAGATGCCCAGCCCGCAACAAATAGTTGACGATCTCATTTCGCATTCGATCGACTTGCTGCGAGTCGATGCGAGCCTACGCGCACAGGTCATTAAGCAACTGCAAGCGTTGCAGCGTGATCTGACCTCGCGCCTCGCCAGCGAAGACTTGACGGCGCTGAGCCGGCAACGGTTGGAGCAATTACTGCGGCAAGCGAAGGGCATCATTGATAAGGCATACAGTCGGATCGCGGATGGAGCGGAGCGAGCGTTGAGCGATATTGCAGGAATCCAGTTTGCCTTTACGCAGGGTATGCTCAAGGATGTATTCGTTGCGCAGCTGGAGCCGCAGTTACCCACGGCAGCTGTCATGCGTACCCTCGCTGGTCGGACGCTGATCGAGGGTGCGCCCTCTGCTACTTGGTGGGGCAAGCAATCTGCTGATCTCGCGTTTCGGTTCTCCAACGTCGTTCGGCAGGGCGTATTCGCAGGTGATACCACACTTAAAATGGTTTCTACACTGCGCGGCAAGGCGGGGAGCGTCGGAGTACTGGACTTATCCCGTCGCAGCGCGGAAGCCTTGATTCGCACATCCGTACAGGCAGTCAGTGCGGAAGCGACGCGCGCAACCTATCGCGCCAACTCCGATATCATCAAAGGCGTCAGGCAGATGAGCACGCTCGACGCCCGTACAACTGACATTTGTATTGCCTATCACGACAAGTCTTGGACGCTGGACGGCGAGCCAATTGGCCACAAGCTCCCATACAACAATGGCGTACCACGGCACTGGAATTGCCGTTCGCGGGAAATTCCAATTACAAAGACCTTTCGCGAGCTAGGTATCGACTCGCCAGAGTTCGTTCCTGATTTACCGTCATTTCAGGATTGGCTCATCAGAAGGACCATTCCTCAGCAAAATCAACAACTTGGTGCCTCTCGCGCAAAACTATTTCGTGAGGGTAAGATATCGCTGACTCAGCTCCTCGATTTTCAAGGACATCCGCTTAGTGTCGAGCAACTGAGAGCGAAGTTTGAGACGCGGGAAGCGTCTCGTGGGTAAAACAACCATCCGGGAAGGATGACATGCCGCTTGAAGATGTAGTGGATAAGCTGGACGCAGTACCTGAAGCATATCGGACGCTCTATGTTGAGAGAGACGGGAAGTTTGTTCTCGACACGAAGCGAATCGATGACACCGTTGGTTTGAAATCTACGCTCGAAACCGAACGCAATACGCGCAAGGAAGTTGAGCGGCAGATGAAGGACTTGCAAAAGAAGTTTGAAGGACTGAATCCTGATCAAATCCGCAATATGCTGAAGCGCGTCGAGAATGACGAGGAAGCGCGGCTGATGGCGGAGGGTAAGTTTGAAGAGGTATTGTCGAAGCGCGTCTCACGGCAAACCGAAGCACTGCAAGCGGACTACAAGAAGCAGCTGGAGGATAAGGACAAGGAACTGGAAAAGCGTAACCACGTCATGACAAAGTTGCAACGGCGTGCGCTTGATTCCATTCTTACCAAGACAGCGCTCGATGTAGGCGTTAACAAGGAGCCGGGAACGCTGGAGGATGCGCTACTGAATGCATTGCACGAAGGCTGGACCATTGACGAGGATGGCGAAGCTGTGCGAATGCGCGATGGCGAAGTTATGCTGGGAAAAGACGGCAAGACGCCACAAAAATTGACGGAATGGTTTGCGAATAAGCGCGAGACCAAGAAGCACTGGTTTCCGGCAGGGAATGCCGGTGGCGGCGCGAACGGTTCAGGACGCGGCTCGAATGAAGACTTGTCGGGATTGCCGGCAGTCGATCGTTTGACTGCGGCTCGCGCTCGTAAGAGTACAGCAAGAACCTAAGCCCTCTGCTGGGCGCGGGGTTGAGGCGAGCAAGCTCTCAAACAGTTTGACTCGTTACAGCCGGTGAAAATCCGGCACCCACCTAAAAGCCGGGATGGCTTGTAGGTGCTCCGACCGGGATGGTCGTTTGCAGTAAATCGATCATTAACCCACTGGTGAGGAGCACCATGAAAAGACTTCGTTACAACTTCGTCTGCACCATTGCCGCGATCGCGGCATTTGCAGTCGATTGCGCAGAACTCGCATTCCATCGACTGACTGGCCTTATGACGCGCCAAGGTTTTATCCTTGGAGCATTGACGCTTGTTGAGGCAGCGAAGCTGGAACGCGGCGATGTCGTGCGGCAAGCGATCATCGAGCTGTATGCTGGCTCGTCCGATATCCTGATGAACTTGCCGTTCGAGAACATCAGTGGCAATGCGATGAAATACAATCGCGAGGATACGCTGCCTGGTGTTGGCTTCCGTGGAGTGAATGAGGCATACACGCCTAGCACCGGCGTGCTGAACCCGTTGGTCGAAACGCTCGTGATTGCGGGCGGCGACCTCGATGTGGACAAGTTCCTC
>Ga0207644_10003448_pt1 | contig 10222 bp, 8 predicted proteins | sample KBSS73metaG_FD_184326 | JGI IMG/M metagenome (GOLD analysis project Ga0207644, IMG submission 184326) | Switchgrass rhizosphere microbial communities from Kellogg Biological Station, Michigan, USA - KBS S7-3 metaG (SPAdes) (version 2) | ecosystem: Host-associated > Plants > Roots > Rhizosphere >... | reverse complement strand
GATCGGGACGTCGCGGCGCTCGCGGTGGGCCCGCATGTTCGACGAGGGCATCGGCGCGTCGGTGGTGCAGCAGTCCGGCAAGATCGACGTGCACATGGTCACGCACGAGGAGGCCAGCCAAGGCTCTCGGTGGTCGCGGCTCTCGCCGCGTCAGCAGCATGCGATGTCGTGGCTTGCCGCCGTTGTGGTTCCGTCGGCGATCTGCGCCTTGATCGTCTTTCTCCTGGACCCCTATTTGGGAATCGGCGGCGAGAGCGCGATCTTCTTCATCGGCGTGCTGACCGTCGCGCTGCTCGGCGGCGTCGCACCCGCCGTGCTGTCGGCAGTGCTGTCTGGATTGCTGCTGAATTACTTCCTGGTTGAGCCTCGCTACACCTTCACGATCGCCGAACCCGACAGCGCAGTGACCATCGTCGTGTTGTTGCTCGTTGCGATCGCCGTCTCGGCCTTGGTCGACGGGGCGGCCAGCCGGTCCCGCGAAGCCCGACATGCGTCGCAGGAAGCCGAACTACTCGCGCTGTTCGCCGGATCGGTGCTGCGCGGTGCCGACCTCGACACCCTGCTAGAGCGGGTCCGCGAAACCTATTCCCAGCGCGCCGTCAGCCTGCTGCGGGAAGGCACAGGCATCGTCGGCTGCGTGGGCAAGGATCCCTGCGTCGACGTCGACACCGCCGACAGCGCCATCGAAGTCGGCGACGACGAATTCTGGTTGTTGATGGCAGGCCGCAAGCTGGCCGCGCGCGATCGCCGGGTGCTCAGTGCGGTCGCCAAACAGGCGGCGGGACTGGTCAAGCAGCGGGAGTTGACCGAAGAAGCCGGCAAGGCCGAGGCCATCGCGCAGGCCGACGAACTGCGCCGCTCACTGCTCTCGGCCGTCAGCCACGACCTGCGCACCCCGTTGGCCGCCGCCAAGGCCGCGGTATCCAGCCTGCGCAGCAACGACATCGACTTCTCAGCGGAGGACACCGCCGAACTGCTCGCCACCATCGAGGAGTCCGTCGACCAGCTCACGGCGCTCGTCGGCAACCTGCTCGACTCGTCGCGCCTGGCCGCCGGTGTGCTGCGGCCAGAGCTGCAACGCGTGTACCTGGAAGAGACCGTGCAGCGCGCACTGTTAGCAATCAGCAAGGGCATCACCGGTTTTCGCAGGCAGGGTCTGGACCGTGTGAAGGTCGACGTGGACGATGCGGTGGTGATGGCCGACAGCGGTCTGCTCGAACGTGTACTGGCCAACCTCATCGACAACGCATTGCGCTACGCCCCGGACAGCCCGATCCGTGTCACGGCGGGGCAGGTCGGCGACCGTGTGTTGATCGCCGTCATCGACGAAGGACCGGGCATCCCGCGCGGCAGCGAGGAGCAGTTGTTCGCGCCGTTCCAACGCCTCGGCGACCACGACACCAGCATCGGCGTCGGGCTCGGCCTGTCGGTTGCCCGTGGATTCGTGGAGGCCATGGGCGGCACCATTTCGGCGACGGACACGCCCGGCGGCGGGCTCACCGCCGAAATCGACCTTGCCGCGCCGAAGGACGGGCCATGACCCCGCAGAAAACCAGGGTGCTGGTCATCGACGACGAACCGCAGATCTTGCGCGCGTTGCGAATCAACCTCTCGGTGCGCGGCTACGAGGTGTTCACCGCCGCCAGTGGCGCCGAGGCTCTCAGCACGGCGGCCGATCACCGGCCCGACGTCATCGTGTTGGATCTCGGGCTGCCCGACATGTCGGGTATCGAGGTGCTCGGCGGGCTGCGCGGCTGGCTCACGGCGCCGGTGATCGTGCTGTCGGCACGCACCGATTCGTCGGACAAGGTCGAAGCGCTCGACGCAGGCGCCGACGACTACGTCACCAAACCCTTTGGCATGGACGAATTTCTGGCGCGCCTGCGGGCCGCGGTACGCCGGGGCATCGCCGCATCCGACACCGACGAGCCGGTGATCGAAACATCGTCGTTCACCGTCGACCTCGCCGCGAAGAAGGTGACCAAGAACGGCACGGAAGTCCACCTGACTCCCACCGAGTGGGGCATGCTCGAGATGCTGGTGCGCAACCGCGGCAAGCTCGTCGGCCGCGAGGAGCTGCTGAAGGAGGTCTGGGGTCCCGCTTACGCCAAGGAAACCCACTATCTGCGCGTGTATTTGGCGCAGCTCCGACGCAAGCTCGAAGACGATCCGTCACGCCCCGTGCACCTGCTGACCGAAGCCGGGATGGGTTATCGATTCCAGCAGTGATCCTGGCTCGCCTCGACACGGTCGTACATCGCGGTCCAGAGCGAGTAGCACGACAGTGCCTCGACAACCACGCGACCGAGGTCCGTGAGTCGGTACACGATGTGGGCTGGCGCGTCGGTGTCCCAGCTTCCATGGTCATTCCTCGTTACCAGTCCACGACCCCCGAGGAGCCTCAAGGCCGCCGCCAATCCGCGCCGGCCGGCGTGGACATGGGTGCGCAGATCTGCACGACGCATTGGCCCGCGGGTGAGCGCGTCGAGTACCTCGAGCACGTGTGCCTGGCTTACCAGCTCAAGCAGGTCCGGCACAGAGTCTTGTCCGTCGATAACCGGCATTCGCCGCACGATAGGAAGCAGGCCTGGAACCCAAAAGAGGCTTGACGCCATCCATACGCCGGCTAGCTGGACTTTTACGAAATCTATACACCTTGCGGCGGGCCAGGTCGGGCGGATCGACATTAGGCTCCGAGGTCGTGTCGTCACCGACATCCGTGCTCAAGCGACTGGTCGTCGGCCGACCGTTCCGCAGTGACCGCCTCGGCCATACGCTTCTGCCGAAGCGGATCGCGCTGCCGATTTTCGCCAGCGACCCGCTGTCGTCGGTCGCCTATGCGACCCAAGAAATCCTGTTGATCCTGACTCTCGGCGGGCTTGCCTACCTCTACCTCACGCCGTGGATCGGCGCGGCCGTGGTGCTGCTTCTCGCCGTGGTGACACTGTCGTACCGGCAGGTCGTGCTCGCCTACCCCAGCGGCGGCGGGTCGTACGAAGTGGCGTCGACGAACCTGGGTCCCCGCGCGGGACTGGTGGTGGCCGCCGCGCTGCTCGTCGACTACGTGATGACGGTCGCTGTCTCTGTGGCCGCGGGCGTGGACAACATCATCTCGGCGATCCCCGAACTGAACCCGTATCGCGTCGCGATCAACATCGCCTTCGTCGTATTGCTGACCGCGATGAATCTGAGAGGAGTGCGCGAATCCGGTCGAGCATTCGCCGTGCCGACCTACGCGTTCATCGCCGGGGTGATGCTGATGATCGCAATCGGCTTGTTCCGCACGCTCATTGGTGACGTGCCGTTAGCGGAGAGCGCGAATTACGGCATCCATGCCGAACACGTCGGGTTGAACACCCTGGCGATCTCCTTGCTCGCGCTGCGCGCGTTCTCGTCCGGCTGCACCGCACTCACCGGGGTCGAGGCCATCAGCAACGGCGTGCCGGCATTCCGGAAACCCAAGTCGCTCAATGCCGCCCGAACCATGACTGCGATGGGCACCCTGGCGATCACGATGTTCATCGGCGTCACCGCGCTGGCGTTGATAACACACACCCGCGTCGTCGAACACACCTGCGACCTAATCGGATTCCCGGGCGACTGCAACAACGATGCCCAGCGCACCGTCATCGCCCAAGTCGCGGCCGCGGTGTTCGGCAACAACAGCATCATGTTCTATTACATTCAGGCCGCGACGGCGCTGATTCTGATCCTGGCGGCGAACACCGCCTACAACGGCTTTCCCCTGCTGAGTTCGATTCTCGCGCAGGATCGCTACCTGCCCCGCCAACTGCACACCCGCGGCGACCGGCTCGCCTACTCTAACGGCATCATCCTGCTCGCCGTGATCGCCGGCGGGTTGATCTACGCGTTCGACGGCTCGACAACCCGACTGATCCAGCTCTACATCCTCGGTGTCTTCACGTCCTTCACGATCTGTCAGACAGGCATGGTGGTGCACTGGAATCGCGCGTTGCGCGACACCGATAGCCCCGCACAGCGGCTCCGAATCCACCGGGCGCGGGCCATCAACGCTCTCGGAGCCTGTTTCACCGGCGTGGTGTTGGTGGTCGTGATGATCACCAAGTTCACGCACGGCGCGTATCTGGTGGTCATCGCGATCCCCGTGCTGTGCGTTCTGATGCAAAGCGTCCATCGGCACTACGCCGCGGTGCGCGCCGAGCTTCGCACCGTTGACGACGACGAGCCGACGTTGCCGAGCAGAATCCACGCCATTGTGCTGATCTCGGGCTGGCACAAGGCAACTCAGCGTGCGTTGATGTTCGCGAGGGCAACCAGGCCGGACACCTTGACCGCGTTGACCGTCAATGTCGACGATGCGGAGACCAGGGCTCTCGTGCGGGAGTGGGAGGAACTCAACGTCGACATTCCGCTCAAAGTCATTGAGTCGCCGTATCGGGAGATCACCCGGCCTGTCCTCGCATACATCAAGAAGCAGCGCCAGAGCGGACCACGCGACGTGGTGAATGTCTACATCCCCGAATACGTTGTCGGCCGCTGGTGGGAGAACCTGCTGCACAATCAAAGCTCGTTACGTCTCAAGGGCCGTTTGCTTTTCGAGCCCTCGGTCATGGTGACCAGCGTGCCCTGGCAGCTTCACTCATCAGAGCACCGGAACCTCACCCGCGTTGAACACGTTCCCGGCGAGATCCGCAGGGGCATCGACCGAACCCCGACGGGGTAAGCGACGTTCAGCAGAGATGGACGACCGCGGCCGCGACGATGTCGCCCGCCGCGGTCACCGATGCCCCGATGTCGTCCTGGACCATCTGGACGGCCTTCGGGGAGTTCATGCCGCCGTCCTGCGCCGAGCACACCCTGAACCCCTCGGACAGCAACTGCTCGGCGCTGAAGTTCTGGTAGAAGGGCTGCACCTCTTTGAGGAAGCTGCCCGCGTCCGCCGCGGCGGGTGAGGCAACTGCCAGTGAGATCGCCGCACCGGCGGCCAGGGCTCCAAGCCGGATGGACCACATGTCAGAGGTGAACTTTCCTATTGTTGCTGATGGAGGTGCCAACGTTACCGCTAATCAGCGCTGATCGGGGCATGTTCTGAGCTGATGAGTGCGAGCAGCGTGAGCTTCGGCCGGTGTTGCAGCTCCTGGCGGGCACTTACATTTTGGCGCGCTAGGCGCGATTTCGACGCCATGGCTGTGCAATTCCGCATAAGGGTGCATAGCACGACCCTGAAGTAGAAATTGCTGCTAACACCGCGATCAACCATCCTCAGCAGCTATCACAATTCTGGCGCGCCGACCGCACCCAAGCGATATACATTCCGCATGCCTGTGGGGGCATGGCTGCGTAGGGTCGGCGGCTTGACCGTCGCCCTGGGCATCGGCGCTGCCGTCATGACCGGTTGGCAGAGCGGCCTCGCGTGGGCCGACGAAACTGACGGCGCCGTCGGATCCACGTCATCCAGCACCACCGACACGAAGGCCGAGGCGGCCGATCCGCCCGCCAAGGTCACCGACGAGACGCCGCCCACCAAGCCCGCGCGAAAGAAACGGTCTGCCGCGCCGGCGGCCAAGCCCACGAAGCCGAAGCGGACGGCGGCCGTGTCCGCAGCCTCGGACGTGAAGCATGAGGCGCCGGCCGTCACTAAGCATGAGGACACCACCGCCGTCACCAGCGGATCCTCTGATCCGACGCAGTCACCCGTCGCATCACCCGCCGTCACGATCAGCACACCGTCAACGCCGAAACCGGTGCAGCCCAACGTGGTCCGCGAGGGGACCACACTGGTGTCCGGCGTCGTCAACGCGATCCTGAGCCCGTTCGCCGCAAGCAGCACGCCAGGAGCGCCCGCCGAAGGCCCGTCGATCTGGTCACTGCTGGCGTTCGCGCGGCGCGAGTTCGAACGGGCATTCACCGCGCCCTCGTTGCAAGAAAAGCCGGTCGACACGCAACACACGAGTCAGACGACCGAACAGCGCACGCTGATCCTGTCGGCCTTCCCCGCTGAAACCGATGCCATTCTCGCCCGCACCACACTCGATCCGAATCCCTCGGTGGTCGTCGACGGCCACCACTTCTACCTCGGCACGCTGGGTGGCAAAAAGGTGATCGTGGCGATGACCGGCATCGGCATGGTCAACGCCACAGAGACGACCGAGATAGCGCTCGACCACTTCACTGGTGAATCCGGCATATCGATTGGCGCAGTGGTCTTCTCGGGTGTCGCCGGCGGATCGGGGCGCACCGAGATCGGGGACGTGGCGGTACCCGCCCGATGGACCTCCGACGACGGCGAAACGTGGCACGCTGTCGATCCGGGCATGCTCGCCGCCGCCAGCGCGCTGGACGTCGATCTGCTGAGTCGAGACAGCATCGGCGACCCCAGCTGTTATTGCGGGCTGTTCGCAGGCCCGCAGATCGACCTCAAACGCGAACCGGACCTGTTCGTCGGGGGTGACGGTTCCAGCGACGACAACAACAACGGGACGGCGTTCCCTGCTCTCCCATCGATTCCGTTCGTCGGCGACATCTTCGGTGCGCAGCCCTGCGCCGCGCCGGACTTCTCACTTCTGTTCACCGGCAACTTCTTCCAGGCCATCGTGCCGTTCCTGGCGTTCGGGCTCGTCAGCAACCTGACGGGACTGCTGAGCCCCGCGGCGCCTGCCGTGGACGCCGTCGACCAGGAGACCGCCGCGGCCCAACAGGTCGCCGACGCGCACGGCATCCCGTTCCTCGGCATCCGTGGCATGTCCGACGGGCCGGGCGATCCGCTCAACCTGCCGGGCTACCCGTTCACGTTCGCCGTCTACAAGCAGATCGCGGCCGACAACGCCGCGATCGTCGCCGAAGCGTTCTTACAGAACTGGGACGGCGCCTGAGGGTTCACTCGGGTTCTTTTCGCCGTTCTGCTAACGCGGCCAACCGGGCCAGACACTCGCGATTTCTCGGGTATGCCGCGGCCAGGGCCAGTCGCCGCGGCACCAGGCTCAGCGGCCCACCGACCGGCACCTCGGCCATCTCGATGCGGCAGCCCGTCGGGGTATCGAACAGCCGCAACACTATTCGAGCTCCCGCGAATGGTCGGCCCTTGGCAAGCAGAACGAGTTCCTCGAGCGGCGTCGAGGACTCGACCTCTGTCTCGTCGTTGAGCACGAAGGGCCACACGCCGATGGTGTGATGAATTTTGCTGCCGGGCTCAGGCCACCGGGGATCAACCGCGCGCATCCGGGTATTCCCGACTACCCACTGCGAGTATGTCCAGCCGTCGGCCACCACGTCCCACACCTGCTGTCGTGTCGCGGTGGTGTCCCGCTTCACGGTCAATGAGCTGTCGATTGCCGCCGCGTCTGCCATACCCGCGGGCTACCCGACACCGGCAAAGCCAAACGCTCAGGCCTGGGTTTCGTCCGCCAGCGCGATCAGTCTTGCCCGCACCAGGTCCGGGCGTTCGTCGATGATGAAGTGGGTGGCGTCGACCTTTTCCAGCGTGTAGTCGTCGGCGTTGGCGTGCTCAGGGGACACCAGCGATTCGTGGATGGCAGTGTCGTGAACACCGAACAGCGCACGAATCGGGACTGTGGCCCGTCGCGTCTCAGGATGCCGTGCGCCCCTTGGGATCTCGCTCAGCAGGAAGGTCCGGTAGGTGTCCCTGCCTGCGCGCGCCACGACGGGATCGCGGAAGCGATCGATGTAGACGCGTGCAGTCTCTGGATCGATCGCCGACCCGATCTTGAACGCCAGATGGAGGAAGTTCGTGTATCGCTGCACCGGCACCCCTGCGAATGCGATCAACGGCTGATACTTCAGCAGCGGCAATATGTGCGGCAGCAGCATGCGCGCCGTTATCCACGGATAGCCCATGTTGAGCGCGAGGTAGCCGTCGAAGCGCTCGGGGTTACGCAACACCATCAGATAGCCGACGTACGCGCCCCAGTCATGCGCGACGAGCAGCACCTTGTCCAGCCCGAGCGCGTCGAGCAGGGCCAGCACGTCGCTGGCGACGTCCTCCTTGGCCCACTTGTGGGGAGCCGGGCCGGACCAGCCGTAGCCGGGTAGGTCAGGGGCGATGATCCGCAGGCCGGGCGGCGGATCTTTCAGCAGGTCGTGGTACGCCCAGTGGTGCTGCGGCCAGCCGTGCAGCGCGAGAACCGGGCGGCCATCTGCTGGACCGGCTTCGGTGACGTGGAAGCGCACCCCTCGCGCTTCGACGAACGAGCGTCGAACACCTTCGATGGGTGGCGGTTCGGCTGGGCTGGATTTCTCCTCGCGCGAGCGCTCGTCGGCCATGAATCGCACTCTACGTACCCGCCGCCCGCGCTACGGTCGCGGTATGGCCGGCTATCGAGACCTGTTCAACGCCAGCATCGCCAACCCCGCGGCCTTCTGGGCCGACGCCGCGCGGGCGGTGACATGGACCCGTGAGCCGACGCGCGTGCTCGACGACTCGAACCCGCCGTTCTACCGCTGGTTCCCCGACGGCGAGATGAACACCTGCGCCAACGCGCTGGACCGTCACGTCGACGGCGGCCGCGCCGATCAGCCTGCGCTGATCTACGACTCCCCGGTGACCGGATCGCAGCGCACCTACACCTACGGCGAGCTGCTCGACGAAACCGCCCGCTTCGCGGGGGCGCTGCGCGGGTTGGGCGTGAACAAGGGCGACCGGGTCGTGATCTACATGCCGATGGTGCCCGAAGCGGCGATCGCGATGCTCGCGTGCGCTCGGCTGGGCGCGGTGCATTCGGTGGTATTCGGCGGGTTCGCCGCTCACGAACTCGCGACCCGTATCGACGACGCGAAACCGGCCGTCATCGTGTCGGCATCGTGCGGGGTCGAGCCGACGCGCACCGTGGACTACAAGCCCATGCTCGATACCGCGCTCGAAATCGCCGAGTACGCCCCGCCCGCGTGCGTGATCCTGCAGCGCGAGCAGCGACCGTGCGAACTGCTGGCGGGCCGCGATCACGACTGGCGAGAGCTGATGGCCTCCGAAGACACAGCGCCACCCGTCGCACCCGTACCCGTTGCGGCGACCGACCCGCTGTACGTGCTGTACACCTCAGGCACCACCGGCAAGCCGAAGGGCATCGTCCGCGACAACGGCGGACACGCGGTTGCGCTGCTGTGGAGCATGAGCAACATCTACGACACGCATCCAGGCGACGTCTATTGGGCGGCAAGCGATGTCGGCTGGGTGGTCGGCCACTCCTACATCGTGTACGCGCCGCTGATGCTCGGCGCGACGACCGTGCTGTACGAGGGCAAGCCCGTCGGTACACCGGATGCCGGAGCCTTCTGGCGGGTCGCGTCCGAGCATGGCGTCAAGGCTTTGTTCACCGCACCCACGGCGATCCGCGCGATCAAGAAGGAAGACCCGGAAGGCCTGCACCTGAACAAGTACGACCTGTCGGCGCTGAAGTACCTGTTCCAGGCAGGTGAACGCCTCGACCCCGCCACCTACGGTTGGGCATCAGACATCCTCGGCATCCCCGTCGTCGATCACTGGTGGCAGACCGAAACAGGTTGGGCCATCGCGGCCAACCCGATGGGCCTCGAACCGATGCCCATCAAGCCCGGTTCGCCAACGGTGCCGATGCCGGGATACGACGTGCGAATCCTGCGGATCGACGGTTCCCCATGCGAACCCGGCGAAGAGGGCGCGATCTGCGTCAGGTTGCCGCTGCCCCCTGGCACGTTGCCGACGCTGTGGGGCGACGACGACCGCTACGAGGCGTCGTATCTCTGCGAACATCCGGGCTACTACCTCACCGGGGACGGCGGGTACCTCGACGAGGACGGCTACCTATTCGTCATGGGGCGCATCGATGACGTGATCAACGTTGCGGGGCACCGGCTTTCGACGGGATCGATCGAGGCCGTGCTGGCTGGCCACCCCGCAGTTGCGGAATGCGCGGTGATCGGCGTTCACGACCAGATCAAGGGACAGGTGCCGCGAGGTTTCGTCGTGCTCAAGGCTGGAGCGTCGGACAAGGGCCTGGCAGCCGAGTTGGTTCAGTTGGTGCGCGACGAGATCGGCGCGGTCGCGTGTTTCAAACTCGTTGACGTCGTGACCGCACTGCCTAAGACGAGGTCGGGCAAGATCCTGCGCAAGACGATGCGTGGCATCGCCCATGGCAAAGACGAACCGCTGCCGTCGACCATCGAGGACCCTGCGGTGCTCGATGCGCTGAAACCGATTCTGCAGCGTTGACTCCGGCCGCCTGACCACGCATCGTCTTGCGCAGGA
>Ga0207644_10003444_pt1 | contig 10224 bp, 9 predicted proteins | sample KBSS73metaG_FD_184326 | JGI IMG/M metagenome (GOLD analysis project Ga0207644, IMG submission 184326) | Switchgrass rhizosphere microbial communities from Kellogg Biological Station, Michigan, USA - KBS S7-3 metaG (SPAdes) (version 2) | ecosystem: Host-associated > Plants > Roots > Rhizosphere >... | reverse complement strand
GGTGTCGTTGTTCACGACACGCTAGGCCGCAGGGTCTCACCTTCGCTCTTAAGGGCCCGCTAGCGCCTTCAACGCTGCCGGCGAATGACCATCAGCCCGCCCTGGCGCAAAGCTTCCGGCGGGCTGGTCGTTTCTTGGGCTCCTTGGCACTTCACGCCTGGCCAGCCTGTCGAGGACCCTCGCCTGACCACCCTACCGCCGAATGGTCGTCGTCGCTACGGGACATCCATGAAGACAGCCGCCCACCTTCTCAAGTCAAAAGCTCACCAGTCCGTTCACGCCGTCGCGCCGGAGGCCTCCGTGTTCGACGCCCTCAAGCTGATGGCGGACAAGAACATCGGCGCGCTGCTGGTGATGGAGGGAGAGGAAGTCGCCGGCATCATCACGGAGCGCGACTACGCACGCAAGATCGTTCTCATGTCACGGTCGTCCAAGCAGACGCCGGTGCGCGAGATCATGACGTCGGCAGTGATGTACGTGCGCCCCGATCAGACCAGCGAGGAATGCATGGTGTTGATGACCGAAAACCGGTTGCGCCACCTGCCGGTCATAGACGGCGGCAGGCTGGTCGGGATCATCTCCATCGGAGACCTGGTGAAAGACATCATCGCCGAGCAGAGATTCACGATTGAGCAGCTGGAGCACTACATCTCCGGCGAGAGACGCTGATCAGTACAGCCCCGCGCGGCCCGCGACACTCATGCGCGAGCGCAATCAATTGTGCGATGCACCTTCAGGTGCCGCTTCATGGCTGCGGCGTCTCGGCGAACTCGGAGCTAAGGTCTGATTCATGGAGGGCGTGCGACTGCCGTGCTTTCGATGACGCAAACCAGTCGCTCGCCGACGGCAGCTGATGGGCCGAACTCAGTCACGTGCCCCTGCAGACACGCCCCCGAGCGCCGCTCAGTGAACACGAGTACGTTGGCGCCTTAGCCGCGTCGACTACCGCTTTTTCCTCCTCTTCCGCGCGCGGGAGGCCGCCATCGCGTCGGTCCACATAGTGCACATGTCGCTGGCAGCCTTATTGCCGGCGATCGTTGACTGACGCTTCACTTCGGAAGCGATCCGGCCGCGGGCGCTACCGGCCACCGCGTTAGCGCCGCTGAGCCACATGCTGAGGAACGGGTTCTTCTTGAGCCAGGGATTCGTCATGTTTGCACGCCCGAGATGCGCTGGCGCTAGGCCGCCTGCTTGGCGGGCTCGAGATGGGGTATCCCGAGACCCTCCACGGCCGCGACGATGTCGTCCGGCGCGGCGTAGTGCACCATGTGTCCCGCCCCGGCCACCATCGCGAGCGTGCTTCCGACGAGCTCGCGATGCAGCCGCGCCGAATGGGCCTCGACGTCGATCACGTTGTCTTTTGCGCCAGCAACGATCGCGACCGGCATGCGCAGCTCGTGATGACGCTCGCTGCTGGCCTTTGCCTGCGGGACCATGAACGCTGCGTCTTCGGCGTTGGCGCGCAGCTGGATCGGCCGGACCATCATTTCGCGCGACAACGCAGGAATGAAATGCGCGGGCACCTCGCGGGGCGCGAACATTGCCCTCACGAGCCGGTTCAACATCAGACGCGCCGAGACCGCCGTGACGGTGTAGCGCATGACGTCCCCCAGCACGGGCAATGCGACCGGCGCGGTGAGCAACGCGTCGATGCGTGCGCTCGGGTAGTAATAGCCGGAGAGGAGCACGAGACGTCGGACGTCTTCGGGATGATCGAGCGCGAGGGCGAGCGCGACCATCGCGCCCATCGAATGGCCGACGACTACCGCCTGTTTGACGCCGAGTTGGGCGAGCGCCGCGTGGAGCAGCTTCGCCTGGGCCGCCGGCGTCCAGAGACGATCGCGCGGCCGGGTGCTGTGGCCGAAGCCGGGACGATCGAACGCGATCACGCGGTGATTGCGCGCCAAGCGATCGAGCAGACCGCTCGCCTCGAAGTCGCGCTCCGAGACCATGTTGCCGTGGATCAGCACGACCGCAGGCCCTTCGCCCTTCTCGACAACATGCAGGCGCACGCCGTCGATCTCGAGCAGTCGGCCGGCGGGCGGCTGGTCGCTTTCGGCTCGGCGGGAGCGGCGCTCGACCCACGCGGCCGTGAGGGCGGCACCGAGCAGCGCGGCGCCCGCCCAAATGGCGGTGCGCGAGGTCGGGAGAGATTGCAGATCTGATCGGGTCATTGCGCTTCCAGGAGGTCGTTTGCTGCAGTGCAATATAGGCCTCGGTCGCACCGGTTGCCGTAGGACGAGTTGCCGACTGCCGACCGGATTTCGGGCGATGTCTCTCCCCGAATCCTCAGCCGGCGCGAGAGCAGACATTGGCTAGCAGCCGCGTGTGGCCGTGACCGCCCGGTCCTGCTCCAACAGATGTTCGAGGCCGTCCCGCCGTAGGGTCCTCTGCTATCCGTTCACGTACACGATCTCAACTCGTCTGCTTCCCTCGCGCAGTAGTTCGGTGATGCGCTGCGCAAACTGCGCGCAGGTGATGCGCACCTCTCGCGATAGGAGGCGCGCGGCCTCCTGCTGCTGCCCCAGTTCTCTCGCAAGTTCTGCCCTAAGAAGGCGTTCCTCGTCGTTCGACTCGGAAAACATCTCGGCGAGGGCTTCCATATTCGCGTGCTGCGTAGGGGTTCGCGTCGGGTGCTTCGAGGGGTGACCTCGGTGACCGTCGTTGATGGCCCACCACCATCTGTTCCGGACGAAAAGCTCCTGTTGTCTCGTTTGCACGAAATCGGATGCAAGCGCTGTCGAGTAGTCCTCCTCTTTCCAGTCCAGGTGCATGGAGAGGTTGGGAGCGACTCGTGTTGTAGCGGCAAGGACTGCTCGGGGCGCGTCCTGGAGCCAAAGTAGCCCCTTGCAGTGCGGGCACTTCCCGAGTGCAGGGATCTCGAGCACGTAGGGGCCACTCACCTTGCCGTCACTCCAATGGATAGCGCCGAACGTATTGCCGGACATCACGTTCGACTCGCAAAAGAAGTCGCCGCAGCGAAGGCATTGCTTCACGAGCGGTCGGCCGATGAATGTCATGTCTGCACCTGGTAGCTCGATATGCCTAGTGGCGTGCGCCTCGCGTCGCGGTTCCTAGCGGTCGGACCCCGCCAGCTCGGCGCAGAGTGGCACGAGCAGCTGCAAGGTTAGCCCCGTCCGAAGCAGCCCTTGGGCGGAGCCGCCGTTCTTGGCCGGCTCTAGTCGGAACTCTCTACTTACAGTTCGCGCCGCGGGCGTATGAGCCGTCAGGCCTTAGCGTCCGTGCTCCCGGCAATGACTGCTGCCACCGCAACAATCACGCTGCCCTCTGACGTGGCAACCGCCACCGTTTGAGCGCGAAACTCTGCAGTTGCCTCCCTGGCGCGCCGGGCATCCTCAATCTGGGACTCAGCGCTTGCGATGGCTTGGCGTGCGAGCGCCTCTCGCTCAGCGGAGGACAACAAAAGTGACTCAGGTAGCGCTGCTCCACACGACTCGCAATGCGGATACCGGGGGTTGAAAATCTGGAATCCACATGCCGGGCAAACCCGCTTCTCTTCGGGGTTTGGCATTCGATCCACCTCACATCGATGTAGCGGCGCACGCATTGTGCGTCGTCCCGCCCGCGCGCCGTTCGGCGAGCGCCGGCAGCGCGAAGCTGCGCCTCGCCGGAGACCGCTTCTGGCCCGGAAGGCGACAACTATGATCGTCAGCCAACTACAAAGATCTCGATAGCGAGCTCTATCTAGGGTCTTTGCATAGTTGCATCTGGCTGACGGTCCCCAAGGCGGCCGTGCTGGCTAGCCGCGGCGGGCACAACGTCATAGGATCGGTGATCAAACAGGTGTCGTCCGCCCGTGGGGCTAAATCTAGTTCTGCTGCGCGTTCGGGGCACATAGCCGCACCGAGAAATCCCATGCTATTGCCTCTCCGCGTCGGCACTGTCCGCGCTGTCGCTGCCCTGACTTTGGGGCTGGCTGTGGGATCGCTCCCGACGGGCGCGCCCGCGCAGGCGCGGTTTCGTTTCTCCGACACCGCCACCATATTGCCCAAAGCAGTGACGCCGACCGGTGTCACGCTGCAACTCGACGTCGATCCTGCAGCGACCACGTTCGGTGGCGATGTGCAGATCGTCGTGCAGGTGCACCGGGCGATGCCGAGCATCCTGCTGCATGCCGCCCAATTGGAAGCGCAATCACTGGTGCTCGATGAAGGCGGCCATGCGCGAACCCTTCAGCTCACGGCCGACCCCGCCGCCGGCACTTGGCGCCTGCAGCCCGTTGACGGCCGCCCCATCACTGCGGGTCGGCACGTGCTGCGGTTGCGCTACCGCGGCACCGTACAGCCCACTGCCGAAGGCCTGTACGCCGTCGACTACAGCGCGCAAGGGCAGCCCCAGCGCATGCTGGCCACGCAGTTGGAAGCCATCTCGGCCCGCAGTGTGGTCCCGTCGTTCGACGAACCCGTGTTTCGCACGCGCTGGCGACTGAGCGTGCGCGCGCCGGCTGGGTACGAGGTGGTCTCGAACACGCTGCGGCTGTCCGTGGAACGCAGCGGCGACGCCATGCTGCACCATTTCGCACCGACACCGCCGATGCAAAGCTATCTGCTGTCGCTGGCGGTCGGCCGTTTCGACGGAGTTGAGGGCAACGTAGACGGCATCCCAGTGCGTGTTCTCAGCGTGCGCGGCAAGGGTGACCAGGGCCGCGCGGCGCTGACCGCGGCGGCGCAGTTTCTGCCGTACTACCGCCGCTACTTCGGTCAGCGCTATGCGCTAGCCAAACTCGACCTGCTGGCCGTGCCGGGGCTGCGCACCGGCGCGATGGAGGATTGGGGACTGATCGGCTTTGCCGAAAACCGGCTGCTGTTCGAGCCCGGCCGCAGCGACCCGGGATTGTGGGTGCGCAACTACGGGCTGATCGCGCACGAGGTGTCGCACCAGTGGTTCGGAAACTTGGTTTCGCCGGCCACGTGGAGCGAGATGTGGCTCAACGAATCCTTCGCGACCTGGATGGAGCGCAAAGTGGTCGACGAGTTTCACCCGGAATGGCAGGGGCCGCTGCGCACCCGCTTAGGCCTGGAAGGCACCATGAGCCGCGACGCTACCGCGGGCACGCGACCGATCCGCGCTGCCGCGGTCACGGAGGCTCGCGTCAACGACGTGTTCGACGACATCACCTACGACAAAGGCGGTGCGGTCCTAGCGATGCTGGAACAGTGGATCGGGCCGCGTGACTTCCAACGCGGCCTGCAGGCCTACATGGCCGAGCGCGCGTTCAAGCCGGCGACCGCCGGCGACCTGTGGCACCACATGCAGCGCATCACCGGATTGCCGGTGGCCCGTGTGGCCGGGCAGTGGACCGATCAGCAGGGCCTGCCGTTAGTAGACGTCGACGCAGCTTGCCATGACGGAGCGACCGAGATCACGCTGCGCCAGAGCCGCTTCGCCGCACTCGACCCGCTCCCGGCGACGCTCTGGTCGATCCCGGTTCGACTAGTGAGGGGCAGCGCGCAGCACACGGTGCTTCTGGAAGGCGAGCAGTCCCGGCTTGTCTTGCCCGGATGCGATGAGGAACCGCTGCTGGCCAATGCGGGCGCGCAAGGCTACTTCCGCGTTCGCTATGCGCCGCCCCTAGAGCAGCGGTTGCTCGACCGCTACCCCAGGCTGGCGCCTGCCGACCGCTTGGCGCTGCTGGCGGACAGCCATGCGCTGGCGATCGCTGGGTTGCGCCCGTTTGCCGAACACCTGGCGCTGTTGCAGCGATTGCCGGAGGTGCACGACGCCAGTCGCGACACTCTGTTCGCGCTGGCCTCGTCGCAGCTGCAGAGCTTGGACTTGGCATTCGACGGCCTGCCGATTCAGCCTGCACTGCACGCGGCGGGTGTCGCCTTCCTGGCGCCCGAGTTTGAACGTCTCGGCTGGCAGCCCGCCGCCGGGGAAAGCGCCGAGGCCGGTCAGCTGCGCGCGCAGCTCGTGAGCCGGTTGGCGCGCTTCGGCTATGCACCAGTGCTGAGGGTTGCGCGTGATCGACTGCCCGCGGCGCTAGCCAACGACACCGCTCAAGTCGCTCCGGCGCTGCGGGGCCCGGTGATGTTCGCGGCGGCGTTGCAAGGCACGCCGGCCGATTTCGATACGCTTCTCGAAGCATTGCGCCAGGCGACCTCGACCCAGGAGCGCTGGCTGCTGCTAGGCGGCCTGCGCGCGGTGCCGGGGCCGGCCCAGATCCGCAGGCTGCTAGACGAAGCGCTGTCAGGTCGCCTCCCGGCCAACGTCAGCGCCGCCATTCCTTCCTACGTTGCAGGTATCCCGGCCAACAGCGCCACGGCGTACATGCACGTGCTAGAGCACTGGGACGCGTATGCCAAGCTGGCTGGCACCAACACCTTCGCGGGCCGTCAGTGGCTGCTGCCGCGAAGCGCGAGCGGTTCCACGGACGCAGGCTTCGCCCAAAGGCTAGTCGACGATCAGAAGCGCCTGCTCGGTGATGAGGGCACGACCAACGCGGCCAGCGAAGCGGCGGCGATCGTCTCCCGCAGCCGACTACGAGAACGGGAGGGGGGCCGGCTCGAGCGGGCGTTGCAGGCCTGGGCCCGCTAAGCACTGGATGGGTTCCGCGCACTTCTTGACCCGCACCCTCGCCAACGTCAGCACGGAGATGCGCCTGCGCATGCTGGCTTACAACCTTGAAAGAGTGATGAGCATCCTGGGGACAGGACGGTGAAGGCGATCCCGGTTGGCGGCGCCTGAGCGCCTTGCTAGCCGTACGCGACCGCGCCCACCAGCGTTAACGCCAACTACGACAATCGCTTGCGGCGTCGCGCGTGTGGATGCTCGACGCGTTCTCACACAACCTCGGCCGCGAGCAGCTCCCTCGATGGTCCGCTTCCTCTACTGGTCGATGCGTTTAACGGCTTGCGTGCGTCACAATCAGTGATTGCTCCCGCTGTGTCCGACCCGAAGCCGCGGTTGAAGGTCGTGCCTCGAGAAGCTGATTGTGGGAGTGAGGCTGGCCATAAACGGCGCCGCCGCCAGGGCCGATTCACTGGTACGCAACGTCCTGGCGCGGATCATCCGGCGCCTACGGAAGCGTAAAGCGCTGGCTGGTAAACGCCAGGCGCCGGTAGCTGGCATCGAGAACGCCGACTGCTGCGATGTACTGTTTCGCTGACTGGAGAGTCACAGTCGACGGCACGCTCGCAGTGACGCCGCTGGTGATGACCGTCTGCCAGACCACTGGGTTGCCGGAGCTGGTAGCGATCTGCGGGTCAAGCACATACACGAGCGTGATGGCCGCGCCAGGCACCGCGCCCCATGAAATCGTTCGCCCGTTGACCGCCGCGTTGAGAGTCGCCGGCGAATGGCTCTCGATCGCAAACATCTCCCAGGTGCCCTTCGGTGCGATCGTGTACTGAATGCAGTGGCTGAGGTCCCTGAACTGCTTCCCGCCTACATTCACGTACGTGCCTGAGTAGACGAGCGCCGTCGCGTCGTACGTCCCCGTGTAGGTTCCCGACTGGGCCGAGCCGCCGACGCTGCCGGACCAGTTCCCAGACAGCGAGGAGCCGGTCTTTGTGCCACTGACAAGGCCCACGTTGCTCGTCTGGCAGCCGACGTAGGTGAAGAACATGCCGTCGCCCGTGGGGAGGTTCAGCGAGAACGCGCCCGGCACTGGATCCTCAGGGTTCGTGGCTTGATCTTTCTGGTAGTAGCCGACGTAGAGCCCGCCCGCCGGCGATGCTGGGACAACTGGCGTGCACGGGCGCAACTTGCGCCGGTGCCGGGTCGTCATCTCCACCACCGCAAGCCACCAGCGCAAGGCCGAGACCGAACTAGCATGCCCTTTGGACGAACTTCATGAGGCCTCCCATCGATTGCAACTTGGAAAGTGGCTTGCCGAGTACGGCGAGTTGCGCTGATTTTTGAGGGAAGGCCTGACGCCGACCAACCCCCCGGTGGGGGAGTCGCCCGCAAGCAAACCGGATTGATCAGCTCGGGTTGCAGCAGCGCGGCGCATGATTCGCGCACGCGTCAGGCCTCAAGAAGAATCAAAGGCCGTGCGAAGTCTGCTGCCTGAAAGCGGCTGTTCGCGACCGGCGACTTCTGGCCGATAGCGTCGACGACGACGGTCGGTTTGTGCGCTACTGCATCTGACGACCGCTCAAAATATCGGAGATCACAAGCGCGTCGCGTGTGATCGACGCATAGGAGAATTTGGGCACATGCAAAGCCGACGTTCAACGGGACGAGTCAACGTCGCGCCCGCGTAAATGCGAACCAGCGACGTTTCGTGTGCCCCGTGTACCCGTTGAGCGGGGTTTAGCCGACTGCGCAGTATGTTGAGCTGTTATTCCCTAGCGAAGCTGCGGACTGCCATGCTTCCCTCATCGGTGCGAATCATGTTCCCGGTTGCCACTCGGTGAGACTTAGACGTCCCAGTGAATCTGACCGCCAGGGCTTGCAACTGAGCCGAAGGTCATTGTTCCCGAGCAGTCGGCCTCCAACACGTAAGTTCCCTCAAGCTTCTCGTGACCGATCTTGCCTCCACGGCTTGACGACTGTTTTCCGGTCACCTTCCCGCGCCATCCATCACCAGCATGCCCCGGTGCACACGCTGAGTTCCCGAGTCTCCCGGCTCTATGTAGCCGCGTCCGGTGAACAGATATTGACCCTTGAGCGTCGATGCGGAGCAACTGCCTTGTGCCAAAGCTGATGTTGGCGCCAATGCAATCGCGAAAAGGACGAGGGCTGCAGTCATGGCGATCATTGAACGGCCAGTCCGCCGACGACGGTGCCGGCGACGCGATGCTCATCCTTTACAGGCGCCCGATGCTGCACCTGAATGTCTTCGCATGTCTCGCGTGGAGTCACCACCGTCTCAAACACCTCCTTGACCGCGACGACGTCGGCAAACTCCGGCTTCATCATCGTCTTGAGGTTGCCGGAGACGGTCCAAGCAGCATCCAGCGCTGCGTGCGCTGCTCCTGACCTGCCCGGTTTCTTCGGACCGATAGTTTCTGTGAAGATGGCTTCTCGACAGCGAGGAGTCCATGAGGAAGAGTCGATTCAGCGAAGAGCAAATGGTGGCCATCCTGCGGGAGGCCGACCGCAGCACCGTGGCCGAGACGGCCAAGAAGCACAAGCTCAGCGAGCAGACGATCTATTCCTGGCGCAAGCACTTCGGTGAGCTGGCGCCGGTCGATGTGAAGCGGCTGCGTGCGCTGGAAGCCGAGAACAACCGCTTGAAGAGGCTGTTGGCCGAGCGAGATCTCGACATCTCCGTGCTCAAGGAGATCAATCAACGAAAGTGGTGAGCCCGCAGGCGCGGCGCGAGCAGGTCGGGTTCGCTTGCGAACACGGCCTGTCCGAGCGGCGCGCCTGCGGCCTGCTCGACATTGCGCGGTCCACCCTCAGCTACGAGTTGACCCTGCCGGCGAAGGACGCATCTGTGATTGCAGCCATGAAGACTCTCTCGGCGCAGTACCCGCGCTACGGCTATCGACGTATCCGCATCTTCCTGCGCCGTCAGGGCCACCAGCTCGGCGTACACCGCACACACGGGCTATGGCGCCAGGCCGGGCTGCAGCTGCCCCGAAGAAGGCCGCGCCGGCGCATCGCCACTGGGCGTCCTCGGCCGCTGCCAGCGACCAATGCGAACTTCGTCTGGGCCTACGACTTCGTCTTCGATGCCACCGCCGACGGCCGCCAGATCAAGTGCCTGACGATCGTCGACGAGTTCACCCACGAATGCCTGGCCATCGACGTGGCCGGCTCGATCCGCTCCAAGCGCGTGATCGAGGTGCTGTCTCGTCTCGTCAGCACGCACGGAGCGCCGCTCTTCCTGCGCTCGGACAACGGGCCGGAGTTCGTCAGCCGAGCGATCCTCGAGTGGATCGCCGAGAGCGGCATCGCCACGGCGCTGATCGATCCGGGCAAGCCGTGGCAGAACGGAACCAACGAGAGCTTCAACGGGCGCTTGCGCGACGAGTGCCTGAGCGTCGAGTGGTTCCGATCGCGCGCCGAAGCCAAGGTCGTCATCGAGGCCTGGCGGCGTCACTTCAACGCCATCCGACCCCACAGCAGCTTGAACTACTTGACGCCGCTCGAGTTCAAGCAGCAGCATCACCCCATCCGCAACCGAGCCGCCTTCCAGGAATGATTGGCCCGAATTAGCAGGGGCAGGTCACTCCGACCGCGCCGATTTGTTCGATAGATACGATTACCCCCGACACGCTCCGGAGTCCAGATGAGAAGGCCAAGTGCTCC
>Ga0207644_10003433_pt1 | contig 10240 bp, 9 predicted proteins | sample KBSS73metaG_FD_184326 | JGI IMG/M metagenome (GOLD analysis project Ga0207644, IMG submission 184326) | Switchgrass rhizosphere microbial communities from Kellogg Biological Station, Michigan, USA - KBS S7-3 metaG (SPAdes) (version 2) | ecosystem: Host-associated > Plants > Roots > Rhizosphere >... | reverse complement strand
CGAGGTCGGCGGGGAGGCGCGGAGCTGGTTGGGCGACCGGCTCGACCACCTCCACGTCCACGGCGAGAACCCCCTGCCGGACGGCCCGGAGCCGACCTGGCCGGGCCTGGGCACGCTCCCCGCGCGGGTGGGCGGACCGCCCGACACCACCGTGGGCCTGCCCCAGCTGCCGGTCGCCCCCGACCCGGGCGTGGCCGACGCGCTGTGGGCGCGGATCGGCACCGGCCGCACCGGACCGGCCACGATCGGGCCTGCGGGCACCCGGTCACTGCTCTCCGACGCGGGCCCGTTCGTCGACCCGGCGACCGGGGAGCGCGCGCACCTGCACCCCGACGGCAGCCTGCACGTCGCGTTGCCGCCCGCCCTGGCCTACGACGCCGTCGCCAAGGGCTGGGGGCTCCCCCACCCGCTCGCCGGGGTCCGCCTCGACGCGGGCGTGGTCCTGGTGCCCGCCCCCCGGGACCCGGCGGAGCTCGACGTCGTGGCGGGTCTGGTCACGGCGGTGCGCTGACCCCGCCCGCGAGCTCGGCGAGGGCCGTCGGCACGTCCGGGAAGCTGCGGTGTCTGCTGAGCACCTGCCGTTCGACCACGCCCAGCCGCCCCGCGAGCGCCGCGGCCCCGACCAGGTCGAACGTGATGCCGCGGCGGGTGGTGGCGTGCGCGGCGTGCCGCAGGGCCGCCTCGCCGCCGGGGCCGATGCCGTCGAGCCCGGACACGTCGAGCAGGACGTGACGGGTCGGGGCGTGGTGGTGCGACGCCATCTGCAGCCGCGCGTCGACCAGGCGCAACAGCCGGGCGCCGACCAGCCGGTCCAGCGTGCCGCGGACGGTGATCGTGTAGACGCCGGGACGGGGCACGTCGATCCCCATGGGCGCGGACTCGGTGAGCGTCATGGCCACACTCCTCCCTCGTCGGGAGGGGCGGACTGCTTCACCCCACGGACTCGACCGTACCTGCTACCCGGTGAGCGCGCGACGTTCGGAATCGGTCAGGAACGCGGCGTCGAGCGAGGCCGCGTCCAGGGCCGCGAGATCCACCCCGAGGCTCGCCGCGATCGTGCGCTCGCGCGAGAGCGGCGACCCGGTCTGGCGGGGGTTGTCGTCGCCGAGGACCACCCGGACGCCCGCCTCGACGAACACCGGCGCCGGGTGCGCGGCAACGCTCGCGACCGCCCCGGTGAAGACGTTCGACGTCGGGCAGATCTCGATCACCGCCCCGCGCTCGGCGACCGCCCGCAGCACCGCGGGATCGCCCGCGACGTGCGCACCGTGCCCGATCCGGCTGACCCCCAACAGGTCCAGCGCCTGCAGCGCCGCCGCTCCCGGTGCGGCCTCGGCGGCGTGGCAGGTCAGGCCGAGCCCGCCCGCGGCCGCGATGCCGAACGCGGGCGCGTACGGCTCCAGCTCCGGGAAGCGCAGCTCGTCCCCCGCCAGGTCGAACCCGACCACCCCGTCCGCGCGCACCGCCGCCTCGGCGACCGCGCGGGCCGTGTCGCCGCCCTCGTGCCGCAGCGCGGCGAGCACGAGCCCCGCCCGGATCCCGCTCTCCGCCACGCCCTCCGCCAGCCCGGCGCAGGCCGCGGCCACGACGGCGTCGAGGTCGGTGCCGGGCCGGACGTGGGTGGTCGGCCCGAACCTCAGCTCCAGGTAGTCCTGCCCGTCCGCGGCGGCGTCGACGACAGCCTCCCGGGTGATCCGCGCCAGGGCGGCGGGTTCGGCGAAGAACGGGTAGCTCGCCGCGACCTTGGCCAGGTAGACGGTGAGGTCGGCGGGGGCGTCCAGCTCCAGCGCCCGTTCCCAGTCCGCGCCGGGCAGCCCCAGCTCGGCGGCCAGCTCGGCCGCGGTCGCGGGTCGCACCCGGCCCTCCAGGTGCGAGTGCAGGTTCGCGATCATCCGACGAGCCGGGCCCGCAGCACCGGTCCGAGCGGCCGTTCGGTGTCCAGCACGACCCGCACGCGCGCGCCGGGGACGTCCGCGGTGCCGCTGCGCTGGTGCCGCAGGTCGCACAGGGTCTGGCCGCGGCCGGGCCCCAGCGTCGCGTCGACGACGACGGGGACGGCGGGCGCCCGGGTCGCCTCGATCTCCCCGACGAGGATCGCCGCGGCCAACGGATCGTGCAGCGCACACCCGCGGAAGCCGTAGACGCCCTGGTAGAAGGTGAAGTACTGGTCCAGCATCCGGCCGATGGCCTGCGCCGCGGGGTCCGCGGAGTCCAGCAGCGCCGACTGGTCCTCCTCGGTGAACCGGTTCTCCAGCGTGACGTCGAGCGGCACGAGCACCACGTCCCACGGCGCGTCGACGACCGCCGCGGCCGCCTCCGGGTCGTTGTGGATGTTGGCCTCGGACACCGCGGACACGTTCCCGGAGGTCTGTGCCGCCCCGCCCATCACGACCACCCGCCGCACCTTCGACGGCAGCGTCGGGTCGAGGTCGAGGGCCGCCGCGAGGTTGGTCAGCGGCCCGACGGCCAGGACCTCCAGCGCCCCGTCGTGCTCCCCGGCGAGCCGCACGAGCATCTGCGCCGCGCTCTCCGCCTCCGGCTCCGAGGTCGCGCGCGGCAGCGACACCCCGCCGATGCCGTCGGTCCCGTGGACGTGCGGCGCCCCGCCTGCGTACGACCCGACGCGCGGATCGTGCTCCCCCACGGCGACCGGCACCTCTCGCCCGGCCAGGGCGACCAGGTCGAGGGTGTTGCGGGCCGCGGTGGCGGCGTCGATGTTGCCGCTCACCGTCCCGATCCCGACGAGCGCGACCTCCGGCGAGCGCAGGAGGTAGAGCAGGGCGAGGGAGTCGTCGATGCCGGTGTCGCAGTCGAGGTAGACCGGGGTCGTCACGGCTCGATCCTGCTACACCGCGTCATGACGGAGCGGGACGGTGTCCCCTTCGGACCCCACGACCGCCCGTTCCACTCCGACCCCCGCGCGCCTCCGGCCCGCCCGGCCAGCGCAGCGCCAGCACCTCGTCCGGGCCGAGCGCCGCGAACCGCTCCCCCAGGCTGCGCAGCTCCCGGACCGCCGCGAGCCGGTGGGCCTCCGGATAGGGGCACGGGCCCTGGCGGACGCTTCCCCACGCCGACGCCAGCTGCGCGACCACCGCGCGGTCGGCCGCGGGGACCGTCCCGTCCACCCCGCCGTTCACGGCCCTGTTCAGCGCACCGTTCACGGCCCTGTTCAGCGCACCGTTCACGGCCCTGTTCACAGCACCGTGCACCACCCCGACCAGCACCTCGGCCAGGGCGAGGCCCGCGGCGTTGCGCTGCCGCACGGCATCCGACCGGACACCGGCGCGCGTGCCCGAGAGCACCTCGACGCTGTCGAACACCGCACCCGCCGCGATGCTGCCCCACAGCCCGTCCGCCATGCGCAGCTGCTGCTCGGTGGCGAAGTGCGCCAGGTCGTGCGGGACCACGTACTTGCGGTCGTACGAGGTCAGCCGGAGCCGGACGCCGTCCGGCCGGGTGATCGTCGCGACCGATCCTCCGCCCGGCCGCTTCGCGAACTCCACCTGCACGCCTCCAGGCTGCCGGCCGCGTCCACCGGTTTCGGGCCCGGTGTCAGGCCCTGTTCAGGCGATGCCGTGCTCCGGCTCCTGCTGGAGCGGCTCCGGCTCGGGCTGCTTCAGCATCACCGCGAGCGTGGGCAGGACCAGCACGGTCAGCATCCCGGCGCCGACGAGTGCTGCGGCGTTCTCCGGCAGCATCGTCCCGTTCCGCAGCCCGATCTCGGTGAGCGCCACCACCAACGGCAACGCGGTGGCCGTGACGAGGGCCGTCTGCAGGCGCTCGCGCAGCGACAGCACACCGAGGTAGACCAGCAGCGCGGGCAGGCCGCGGACCGCGACCATCAGCCCGAAGAACAGCAGCAGCCGCAGCGGGGCGGCGACGATGGCACGCAGGTCGACCGTCATGCCGGAGTAGACGAAGAAGATCGGGATCAGGAAGCCGTGGCCCGCGACGTCGAGCTTCTCCTCGAGCACCCGGGCGCCCGTGCCGGCCCAGCGCCGCAGCACCATCCCGGCCACGAAGGCGCCCAGCACGGCGTCGAGATGGAAGCGTTCGGTCACGGCCAGCAGCAGCACCAGGAGCAGCACGGTGAACCGCAGGGTGATCTGGCTGGTGTCGTGCTGCCGCTCGACGACGACGGTGAGCAGCCTTCCGCCCGGCCGCAGCACCCGGTTGGCCAGAGCCAGCAGCACGGCCAGGAGGAACACGATGCCCAGCGACAGTAACGCCACCCACCGGTTGCCGATGCCGAGGAACACCGCGATCGCCAGGATCGGCAGCAGCTCCCCCGCGGCGCCGCCGGCCAGCAGGTAGCCGCCGAAGCGGCCCCGCAACAGGTCGTTCTCGCGCAGGATCGGCACCAGCGTGCCGAGCGCGGTGGTGGTCATCGCCAGCGCGACCGGCACGAACGACCGGACGATCCCGAGCGCGCTGAGCCCGGCGACCACGGCCAGCGCCAGTGCCAGCGAGACGAACCAGGCCACCACCGCCCGTCTGCCCGCGTCCATCCGGTAGAGCCGCTGGTCGATCTCGTAGCCCGCCAGCAGGAACACGAAGCCGAGACCGAGGTCCGCCAGCGGCGCGATGGTCCCCGGCGTGGCCAGGCCCAGCACCTGCGGCCCGATCACCATGCCGCCCGCCAGCAGCAACACCACCTGCGGCACGCGCAGCCGCGGCAGCAGGCCCAGCAGGAGCGGCGCCAGCGCAGCCACCGCCGTGATCGCGAGCAGGCTGTCCAGCGCGCTGCCGACCTCGTCCACCGCCGAATCCTCCCTCAACCGTTCGTGTCGTAGTGGGAGGTCGGCCACAGGGCGACGACCGTTAAGCCGTTTAGGGTGCGAGGTGACCAGGACACTCCGACGAAGGAGCCCCCGTGCCCGAAGCCGTGATCGTCGCCGCGGCCCGTTCCCCCATCGGCCGCGCCCGCAAGGGCTCGCTGAAGGACATGCGGCCGGACGACCTCGCCGCCCAGATGGTCCGCGCCGCCCTGGACCAGGTCCCCGCCCTGGACCCCACGCAGATCGACGACCTGATGCTCGGCTGCGGGCTGCCGGGCGGCGAGTCCGGCAACAACCTGGGCCGGATCGTGTCGGTGCTGCTCGGGCTGGACTCGGTGCCGGGCACCACGATCACCCGGTACTGCTCGTCGAGCGTGCAGACCACCCGGATGGCGCTGCACGCCATCAAGGCCGGCGAGGGGGACGTCTTCGTCTCCGCAGGGGTGGAGACGGTGTCGCGCTTCGACCGCGGCACCTCCGACTCCTGGCCGGACACCCACAACCCGCTCTTCGCCGCAGCCGAGGCCCGCACGGTCTCGACCGCGGAGTCCGGCACCGACACCTGGGTCGACCCCCGCTCGACCGGCGACCTCCCCGACCCCTACATCGCGATGGGCCAGACCGCCGAGAACCTCGCCCGCGCCAAGGGCGTGACCCGCGAGGACATGGACCGCTTCGGCGTCCGCTCGCAGAACCTCGCCGAGCAGGCCATCGCCGACGGTTTCTACGCCCGCGAGATCACCCCCGTCACCCTGCCCGACGGCACCGTCGTCAGCACCGACGACGGGCCGCGCGCCGGCGTCACGTACGAGGCGATCTCGCAGCTCAAGCCGGTCTTCCGGCCGGACGGCCTGGTCACCGCGGGCAACTGCTGCCCGCTCAACGACGGCGCCGCGGCCCTGATCGTCATGTCGGACACCAAGGCCCGCGACCTCGGCCTCACCCCGTTGGCCCGGGTGGTCTCCACCGGCGTCACCGGGCTGTCGCCGGAGATCATGGGCTACGGCCCCGTCGAGGCCTCGAAGCAGGCGCTGGCCCGCGCGGGCATGACCATCGACGACGTCGACCTCGTCGAGATCAACGAGGCCTTCGCCGCCCAGGTCATCCCGTCCGCCCGAGACCTCGGCATCGACCCCTTCGGCGACACGCTGAACGTGCACGGCGGCGCCATCGCCGTCGGACACCCGTTCGGCATGACCGGCGCCCGCATCACGACCACCCTGCTCAACGGGCTGCGCGCCCGGGACCAGAGCATCGGGCTCGAGACCATGTGCGTCGGCGGTGGACAGGGCATGGCGATCGTCTACGAACGACTCTCCTGAGTCTTGTAGCCCCGGGGTCCCCGGGGCTACATTCGCTCCTATTAGTTCAGGTTCCATACAAAGGAGCAGACGACGATGTCACTGAGGTCGCCCACCCCCGCGGACAGGTTCTCGTTCGGTCTCTGGACCATCGGCTGGCAGGCCCGCGACCCCTTCGGGGACCCGACCCGCCCGCCGCTGGACGTCGTCGAGGCCGTGCACCGGCTCGACTCGCTCGGCGCCTGGGGCCTGACCTTCCACGACGACGACCTCATCCCGTTCGGGTCCGACGCCGCCGCCCGCGACAAGCAGATCACCCGGCTGCGCGAGGCCCTGGACGAGACCGGGATGGTGGTCCCGATGATCACCACCAACCTCTTCAGCCACCCCGTGTTCAAGGACGGCGGGTTCACCTCGAACGACCGCGGCGTGCGCCGGTTCGCGCTGCGCAAGGTGCTGCGCAACGTCGAGCTGGCCGCCGAGCTCGGCGCGCAGACGTTCGTTCTGTGGGGCGGCCGGGAAGGCTCGGAGTACGACTCCGCGAAGGACGTCCGGGCGGCGCTGGACCGCTACGCCGAGGCCATGGACCTGTTGTGCGGCTTCGTCCTCGACCGCGGCTACGACCTGCGCTTCGCGCTCGAGCCCAAGCCCAACGAGCCGCGCGGCGACATCCTGCTGCCCACCGTCGGGCACGCGCTGGCGTTCATCTCCCGGCTCGCGCACCCGGAGCTCGTCGGGGTCAATCCCGAGGTCGGGCACGAGCAGATGGCCGGGCTGAACTTCGCGCACGGCATCGCGCAGGCGCTGTGGGCCGGGAAACTGTTCCACATCGACCTCAACGGCCAGCGCGGGATCAAGTACGACCAGGACCTGGTCTTCGGCCACGGCGACCTGCTCAACGCCTTCGCCCTGGTCGACCTGCTGGAGACGGCGGGCTACACCGGCCCGCGGCACTTCGACTACAAGCCCTCCCGCACCGAGGACATGACCGGCGTGTGGGACTCGGCCGCGGCGAACATGCGCACCTACCTGCTGCTCGCCGAGCGGGCGGCCGCGTTCCGCGCCGATCCCGAGGTCGTCGAGGCCATGCAGCTCGCCGGCGTGCCCGACCTGTCCGTCCCGACCCTGTCGCCGGGCGAGTCCTACCAGGACCTGCTCGCCGACCGCAGCGCGTTCGAGGACTACGACCCCGAGGTCGCGGGGAACCGCGGGTACGGTTTCGTCCGACTCCACCAGCTGGCGCTGGAGCACCTGACGAGGGCGCGGTAGGAGGTCGGTCGTGACGACACCCGGGTCGGCGGCCGCGGGTCCGCGCGGGCAGGCCGCGGGTCCGGTCGGCCCCGCCGCCCTGCGCCGCCACAACCTGGGTCTCCTGCTGGCCGCGCTGCGTGAGGGGCCCGCCTCCCGCGCCGCACTGGCCGCCCGGACCGGGCTGACCCGGGCGACCGTCGCATCCCTGCTGGACCCGCTGGTGGCCGACGGCGTGCTCGCGGAGGTGACCGCCGCCCCGAGCGGCGTGGGCAGACCCGCCCGGCCCGTGTCCTTCGCCCCCGGATCCCCGGTCGCCCTGGGGATCTCGGTGGAGGTCGACGGTCTGGTCGGCTGCGCGGTGGGCCTCGACGGCCGCCTCACCGGCCTCCGCCGCCTCCCCCGCGACCACCGCGACCTCTCCGCCGAGGCGGTGGCGGCCGGGGCGGGCGAGTTCGCCGCCGCCCTGGCCGCCGACCTCGCCGCTGGTCGCGCCATGGCCGGTGCCGGACGGCGGGTCCTGGGGACGGGGCTCGCCCTGCCCGTGCTGCTCAGCGGACCAGCAATGGATCCGCTGGTGGTGCGGGCGCCCAACCTGCCCGCCCTCACCGGCGCCCGACCCGCCGCGGCGTTCACCGGCGCGTTCCCGGGACCGCTGGTGGCGGGCAACGAGGCGACGTTCGGGGCCCTGGCCCACACCGACGTCGCCCCGGACCTCGTCTACGTGTCCGCGGACGTCGGCATCGGCGGCGGGCTCGTCGTCGACGGCGGGGTGTGGCGCGGCGCCCGTGGGTTCGCGGGCGAGATCGGGCACGTCGTCGTCGACCGGGAGGGCCCGCCCTGCGGCTGCGGGGGCCGCGGCTGCGTGGAGCAGTACGCCGGCCGCACCGCCCTCCTCCGCGCCGCAGGCACGTCCGACCTCGACGCCCTGGAGAGGGCCCTGACCAGCGGCGACCCCCGCGCCCGGGACGCGGTGCACCGGGCGGGCTCGGCCCTCGGCGTCGGGCTGGCGTCGGTGGTCAACGTCGTCGACCTGCCCGTCGTGGTCCTCGGCGGCACCCTCGCCCGTCTCGTCGACCACCTGCTGCCCGCGGTCCGCGAGGAGCTGACGCAGCGGTGCATGGGCCACCCCCCGGACCGGGTCGTCGCCTCCCGTCACCACCGCACCGCCACGGTGCGAGGCGCGGCGGAAGCGGTGCTGGCCGAGGTCCTGACCGACCCCGACCGCCTCCGCACCCCCGCCTGACCCACCACCGGCACGAGCCCCCAGACGCGCGGCCGGACACCACAGCCCCGAACCCAGGAGCCCGAGTCACGCTCGACACCGAAGAGCGGCGGCGGTCGCCGTGGCCCAGGGCGAGTCGAGATAGCCGAGGTCGGCGCTCGGGTTCCTGGACGTCGCGTGTACGGCGGTGGCGGTGGCGCCGATGATCCTGCAGTCGGAGGTGAGCGGTCGGTTCTGCGCGGACGAACTGCACCGCCGGAAGCGCTCCGTTCGGGGCGGGGAGAGGGCCGGTCGATCGTCGCGGCCAGTCGACCGCTCGGCTTCTACCAGCACAAACGCCTACTCTTCGAACGTGTGATCGAGGAGAATCAGGACCATGACCACCGCCTTCGCGCCGCCGACCGAGACCGCTGTCTCGGCCGCTGCCGAGGAACTCGCCCGCTTGGTCGAGCTGGTCGCGTTGCGCAACAGCATCGACGCCGAGATCGCCGCGTCGACCCGCGCCTATGCCGGCGCCGAGGTCGACACGCGGCTCGATCAGATCGCCGCCGAACACGTCACGGTGGAGCAGGTCGAGGCGAGCATCGTCGACCGGCTCGGTCGGGCTCTGCGGGTCTCCCCGACCCGGGCCCGCGCCCAGCTCCGGATCGGCCGCGACCTGCACACCGGACTCGACCGGGTCCGCGAGACGTTCAGCGCCGGCGAGATCGACCAGCCGAAGGTCGCCGCGATCGTCGGCGCCGCCGCACACCTCGACGCCGCCGAGCGGACCGAGGTCGACGCGAGGCTCGCCGCCTACGACCTTCGCACGCTGGGACTGCGTCGGGTCACCGACCTGGCCCGGACCATCGTCGCCCAGGTCGCACCGGAGAAGTTCACCGAGCGGGCTAGGGCCGCCCGCCGCGACCGGCACGTCACGATCAGCCCGGCCGAGGACGGCATGGCGCTGCTGCGGGCCTACCTGCCCGCCGAGCAGGGCATCGCCTGCTACGCCGCGCTCCGCAAAGCGGTCACCGAGCGTTGGGTCTCTCCGGAGCCGGTCACCCGCAGCCGCGGACAGATCATGGCGGACACCCTGGTCGAGCGGCTCACCGGAACCGCGCCCACCGAACCGGTCGCCGCGGTGGAGGTGCAGGTGCTGGTCCCGGTCGAGAGCCTAGTCGCGGCCGAGGGGCCGCTGCCGGTGGAACTGCCCGGCTTCGGGCCCGTCCCAGCGCAGTTCCTGACCGAGCCCGGCCAGAGCACCTGGCGGCGCCTGATCACCCAGGACGGCATCGTGATCGGCGCCGACTCCCGCCGCCGCGGCTTCACCGGCGTCCTCGCCGACGTCATCCGATCCCGCGACCGCGGACGCTGTTCCAGCCCGCACTGCGACGCCCCGATCCAGCACCTCGACCACCTCCACCGCTGGTCAGAGGGTGGGCGAACCACACTGGACAACGGCGCGGGCACCTGCGCCTTCCACAACCTGGTCCGCGAGATACCGCTCTAGTTGTCCCGCCGGCAGAGGTTGTTGACGCGGTGGGCGGGTGAGTGTCCGCCGAGTGCGGTGTGGGGCCTGTGGAAGTTGTAGCCGTGTAGCCAGGTCGGGAGCGAGGCGACACGCTCGGCTGAGGAGCCGAACGCCGTGGCGTAGGCCCATTCCAGGGCCAGGGTCCGGTTGAACCGTTCGGCTTTGCCGTTCGTCC
>Ga0207644_10003431_pt1 | contig 10240 bp, 7 predicted proteins | sample KBSS73metaG_FD_184326 | JGI IMG/M metagenome (GOLD analysis project Ga0207644, IMG submission 184326) | Switchgrass rhizosphere microbial communities from Kellogg Biological Station, Michigan, USA - KBS S7-3 metaG (SPAdes) (version 2) | ecosystem: Host-associated > Plants > Roots > Rhizosphere >... | reverse complement strand
CCGAGCGCATCGGTGAACGCCTGTCCGGGGCGGAAGAGCCCGTAGTGCGTCGCGAGGTCGATGCGCTGGCGCAGTTCCGTGGCGGCGGGATCGCCGGGCATGGCGATGCGCAGCATCTCGTCCAGCCGCGCGCGCGCCACGGCGATGCCGTTGCGCATCTGCAACGCGCGCAGTCCTGCGTCACGCAGTTCGCCCACGCGCGCCTGGCGCATCGCCTCGAGGCGCGCGCGCGCATCCGGGACGGTGCTGCTGCCGGGCCGCACCGTCGCCGCCGTCGCCAGCCATCGCTGGGCGCCATGGAAGTCACCGCGCTCGCCCGCCGCCTCGGCGCGGCGTATCAGACCGCTCTCGACCGCGGCGAGGCCCTGCTGCGCACGCGCCTGTCCCGGCCGCAGCCGCAACGCTTCGCGCAGCTTGGAAAGTGCGCCATCGCCCGATTCGCCGAGCTGGCCTGCCTGCAGGTCGCCTTCGGCGGCATGGTCGAGGTCCCACACGCGATCGGCGGTGTCCACGCGCGCGAGGTAGTCGTGTACCGCGGGCGCAGTCGGCGCGACCGTGCGGGCCACCGCCGCCACCTGGTGCGCCTCGCGCAACGCGTCGATGTCGTCGTCGGCGCGCGCCAGCGCCGCATCGCCCTGCTTCAGCAACTGCGACAGCGCTTCGGTCAGGCCGAGCCGGGCCAGCAGGTCGTTGGGCTTGTCGCGCAGGATCGCGAGATAGATCGGGATGGCCGCGTCCGCATCCTGGTAGAGCCGCCCGCCCAGCGCCGCGCGTGCGGCATGCCGGTACATGGCCGTGCGCTGCCCCGGCGGGATTTCGACCACCGGCACCTGCCACGTCAGCGTGCGCGCGATGCGATCGTCGCCGTGGATGGTGACCCGTGCCTGGCGTGCCGGCGGTTGTGCCGTCGCCCGTTTTTCCACGGGCGTTGGCGCCTCGCGCGCGCAACCCGCCGCGAGCAGCACCAGCATGGCGACAGCGGACAGGCGTTGGCGCACGCAACCTCCGGACGGAGCAATGCCGGCACGGTAGGGGATCGACGGCGGCGGCGGCAACCGGACCCGCCGGAGCTTGCGGGGCCTGCTAGGCTGCCGCCACCACCCTGGAGCCCGACGTGCCCCTCTGGATCGACGACCCTGCCGACCTCGCCGCGCGCCTCGCGAACCCGCCCGTGCGCGTCGGCCTCGACACCGAATTCGTGCGCGAACGTACCTACTGGCCGCAGCTCGCGCTGGTGCAGATCGCGTTGGGCGACGGCCCGGATGGCATCCTCCTGGTCGATCCGCTGGTGCCCGGCATGACGAAGGCGATTGCGCCCCTGCTGGTCGATGCCCGGGTGCTCAAGATCATGCACAGCGCGAGCGAGGACCTCATCGCGCTGCGACATGCGTGCGGCGTGGTGCCGACGCCGCTGTTCGACACCCAGATCGCCGCCGCGCTCGCCGGCATCGGCGCCGGCATCGGCTACCAGCGCCTGGTCCAGGACACGCTCGGCATTGCGTTGCCCAAGGGCGAGACGCGCTCGGACTGGCTGCGGCGTCCGCTGACGCCTTCGCAGCTCGAATACGCGGCCGACGACGTGCTGCACCTGCACGAACTGCACGACCGCCTCGCCACCGAACTCGATGCGCTCGGCCGCGGCGCATGGCTGGCGGAGGATTGCGCGCGGCTGGTCGCGAATGCCGAACGCGACGAGCAGGATCGCTGGCCGCACCTCGGCGTGCGTGCCGCGCAGTTCTTCGACGGCGCTGCGCAGCGCCGGCTGCTGCGCCTGCTGCGCTGGCGCGAGGCGCATGCGCGCGCCAGCGATCGCCCGCGCAACTGGATCCTCGACAACGAACTCGCCACGCAGCTGGCGCGCACGCCGCCCGTCGACCGCGCGGCGCTGCAGGCGCGGCTGGATGCGCACCCGAAGGCGCCGCGCAAGCTCGCCGATGCGTTGTGGCAGGCATTGACGACGCCGCTCGACGACGAGGACGACGCGCCGCAGGCACGCCAGGAGGAACGCGATCGCCCGGCGCTGCGTCGCCTGCAGGACGCCGTGGCGGCACGCACCGCGGAACTCGGCCTGCCCGATGGCGTGCTCGCCTCGCGCCGCTGGCTGCAGGCGCTGCTCGATGGCGACGGCTGGCGCGGCCCGCTCTCCGGCTGGCGGCGCGCGCAACTCGAACCGCTGCTCACGCCACTGCTTCGCACGGCTGGCGACAACGGAAATGTGCCCGTATAATGCGCGGCTCGCTGGGGCGCCTCCCCGGTCGATCGAAGTGCGGCGTTGCGCTGCTTCGCATCGACCCCGTGTGGTAAAGTCCCGGCGACCCTCGTGGGGCCATAGCTCAGCTGGGAGAGCGCGTCGTTCGCAATGACGAGGTCGGGAGTTCGATCCTCCCTGGCTCCACCACGAATCCCAAAAAGGGCCGCGAAAGCGGCCCTTTTTTCATGCCCGATCGTCGAGTGCCTGCCTGTCGGACCCCGACGGGATCACGGCCACTTCGGCGGATGCGCGGCCCATTCGGCCTGCACTTGCGCGAGCGTCGCGCGTTCGTCGTCGCGCCAGTCCGGCAGCAGCCGCGGCAGGTTGCCGGCGCTCGCCCATAGCTGCGGTTCGGAGCGGACCGCGGCGGCGTACCACTGCACCGCTTCGTCCTTGCGGCCGGCGGTCCAGAGCGCCAGCGCCAGGGTCGGCGGGATCCATGCGGCCTTGGAATCGCGCGCGGCGACCAGGGTGCTCCAGCGCTGCAGCGCGGCGTCCTGCCTGCCGCTGCGATACAGGTCCCAGGCGTAGTTCCACATCACCGGTCGCCACAGCCCGCTGCTCGTATCGAGGCTGCGCAAGGCGCGCTGGTAATAGGCCTCGGCGGAATCGGCCTGCCCGCCGGTGGCGGCGATGTGCGCCAGCTGCGCCGCTTCGGCTATCGCGGCCGGATCACGCTCGACCGCGCGCAACAGGCGCGGCATCGGATCGGCGCTCTTCACCGCGACGACCGGTCGCGTTGCGCTGTCGTCGTCGAAATAGAACTCGGCAGGCTTTGGCAGGGATTGCGCCGATGCGCTGCCTGCCAGGATCAGCCCCGCCGCCACCATCAGGTTGCGGAATCGCATGCGTGAAGTCCCCCCGTGAACCGTCGCATGCTAGCGCGCGACTCCGCGGTGACACCGGATGGATGTCTCAAACCTCGCGAGCCGCCACGGGCACGCGTGCGCGGCCGCCTGCCGGCCGCTCCTCCGTAATTGCCCTCGTCGAGGAGGACACGGCGTGGCGCAACCCGTTTTCCAGTGGGCCATGGCCGCCGCGTTCCTCGCGGCCGCCGGTTTGCAGCTGCGTGCGGGGCGCGGACGGCACCGCGCGCCGTGGTGGTTGGCCGCGGCCAGCCTCGCCGCGGCGGCGGCGACGCTCGTGGCGCCGATGCGCGATCTCGGCTGGCTGTCCCCCACTTCGGCGGCCGAGGCCGGCGTCTGGCTGCTCGTGGCCTGGCTGGGCACCCTCGCGTGGTTCGCGGTCGCGCACACCGACGGAGACGGCCTGCGCCGTGGCGCCGCGCTCGCGGTCACGCTGCTGCTGGCATTGATCGTGATCGACCGCCTGCCCTGGCCGATCGGGAATGCCTCGACGCTGGGCAACAAGCACGGCATCCCGCTGGTCGCGGCGACCGTGATCCTGGCGCTGCTGCTGGCGGATGCCGCGTGGCGCTGCTGGATCGCAGGGCAGCGCCTTTCGGCGGTCGCCTTTCTCGGAGGCATCGGCGCCGCGCTCCTCGCGATCGCACTCGAGCGCACGGAGCACGCGGCGATGTCGTTGCCGGATGCTTCCCTGGTCGCCTTTCTCGTCGCGCTCGCACTGCTCGCGCACGACGTGGCCCAGCCCCGCCGCGGTGGTCGCGACGCGGGTGGCCCGCTTCCGCGCCTGGTGGTCGTCGGCGAACTCGGCGCCGCCATCGCGCACGAGATCAACCAGCCGCTCGGCGCGATCCTCAGCAACGCCGAGGCCTGCGACCTGCTGCTGCAGGACGGCGCCTCGCCTGCGGAGCTGCGCGTGATCATGGGCGACATCCGCCGCGACGCCGTGCGCGCCAGCGACGTCATCCGCCAGATGCGTTCGCTCGCGCGCAGGCCGGAGCTCGCACTCGAGCGCATCGACGCCAACGAACTCGTCGCTGGCGTGATCGTGCTGATGACGCCGGATTCGCGCGGCCGCCGCATTCCCATCGAGGGCATGGCATCGCCTGCGCCTGCATGGTTGCGCGCCGATCGCACGCAGATGCAGCAGGTGCTGATCAACCTTGTCACCAACGCGATGGATGCGATCGAATCGCTGCCGGGCATCGACGGCAGCAGCGGCATGCCGCCGGTGATGATCTCGGTGGCGACGCACCAGGACGAGGTGGTCATCTCGGTGGTCGATGCCGGCCCGGGCCTGCCGGCCGAAGCGCTCGAACGCCTGTTCGCGACGTTCTACACGTCGAAGGCACACGGCATGGGGCTGGGCCTGTCGATCGCGCGCTCGATCGTGGAGGCGCACGGTGGGCGCGTGCACGCCGAGAACAACCCGATCGCCGGTGCCCGTTTTTCGGTGGTGCTGCCCGCGGACGGGCCTTGAGGCAGTGCCCGCAGGGACAATGTCGGCCCGCGGCGGTTTGTGGTCACATCGGGCGACGACGGATGCGCGAAGGCGCATTCGCGCGCACTCGGGAACCGCCGGATGAATGGAGGGCTGCTCGATCTCGCATCCGGTCGCGCGCGCGGATCGCGGCGGGCGTCGCGCTGCATGGGGGACAGCGGCCGCGGACGATCGCGGTGAACGGCTCCGATCATGGATCAGCGGACGGTACGCGCCATTCGCTCGAATGCGTGCGCCTTGCCTACGAGCGCACGCTCATGGCCTGGCTGCGCACGGCCCTGTCGCTGATCGCGATCGGGTTCACCATCTACAAGCTCTTCAGCTACGGCCCGAACGGCGCGCCGCAGGCGGGCGACCTGGGCCCGCGTGAATTCGGCATGCTGATGATCGGCGGCGGCCTCGCCACGCTGGTGCTGGGCCTGCTCGACCAGCGGCGCAACCTGCGTCGGCTGCGCCTGCAGTACGGGCCGATGCCCTATTCCAGCGCGGGCATCACGGCCGGTCTCATCGGCCTGCTTGGCGTCGTCGGGTTGCTGGCGGTGATCCTTCGCCAGTGAATGCGCGAGCTCGAAGCGCGGTGATGTCGCTCGGCCACGTGCACGTCCTGTCATGTTCGCTTCAGGCGTTCGTAACGACGCCGGGCAGACAATCACCTGCCCCTCACCAGAGGGAATGCGCGCCATGAACGCTCCCGATCGTCCGGTCATCCACATCGTCGATGACGAGGACAATTTCCGAACGGCGCTCGCCCGACTCCTTGCCGCCCACGGTTTCATCGTGCGCGAGTACGCGTCCGCCGGCGACTTCCTGCTCGCGTGGCCCACCGATGCGCTCGGTTGCCTCCTGCTCGACGTGCGCATGCCAGGCCCCAGCGGCCTCGAATTGCAGGCGGCGCTCGCCGAACGCGGCGATGCGCTGCCGGTGATCTTCCTCACCGGCTATGGCGACGTGCCCACCAGCGTCCGCGCGATGCGTCGTGGCGCGATCGACTTCCTCACCAAGCCGGTCGACACGGGCGCGCTGCTTTCCGCCATCCGCGCCGCCCTGCGCTGCGACGCGGAGCGTCGCGAGCTCGCCCGGCACCAGCGCGAACTCCGCGAACGCTACGACACCCTCACGCCGCGCGAGCGCGCGGTGTTCTCGCAGGTCATCGCCGGCCGCCTCAACAAGCAGATCGCCGGAACGCTGAATACGTGCGAGCGCACGGTGAAGGCGCATCGCGCGCACGTCATGCAGAAGCTGCATGCCCGGTCGGTCGCCGACCTCGTCCACATCTCGGTCGAACTCGACGGCTCCGCGGCGCGGTCGGGAAGGCTGTCGTTCGCGGCCGCCTGAAAGCGCGGCGTTGTCCCAAGGGGCAGCTGCCGTCACCCGAAGTGGCGATGTCTCCTCGTGCCCTACGCGTCGATGATGGCCCTACCGCAGCGGGGCGGCCAGCGATGTGTGCGCGAACGTGATTCTGATCGAGGACGACCTGTCCGTGCGGACCGCGCTCGATCGCATCCTGCGCGGCGCGGGATACAGCGTCGTCGCGCTCGGCTCGGGTGATGCGCTGCTCGATGGAACGCGGCCGATCCTGGCGACCGATCGCTGCATCGTGTGCGACATCCGCCTGCCGCGCGTGTCGGGATTCGAGCTGCACAACCGCCTGGCCGCGCGCGGCGCGACGCCTCCGTGGATCTTCATCACCGGCCACGATGATGCGGCGGTGCGCACGCAAGCCCACCGCCTCGGTTCGGGCTACCTGCCCAAGCCGTTCGAGGCGCGCGAATTGCTGGCGTTGATCGCGGCGTTGCCCGCGGCGTCGTGAGTCGTGCGGAGAAAGCGTCGATGCGCGCCGTCACAGCCCGAACGGATAGGTTTCCGGCATCCCCTGCGCGTGGCCGTCGGCCAGCGCCGTGACGGCTTGGGTCTGGTCGAACCAGACCCAAGCATCGAACTGCCGTGAAAGTTCCGCCTCCGCGTAATGGCTCCAGCGCTCGGTATCGGGCCGGTACACCACGCCGATGAAGCGCTCGAGGCGACTGTCGCCGAAGCGCTCGCGCAACTCGTCGCGCTGGCCCTGGCGCATGTCGAACAGGCTCGGCACCACGCCCGAATCGTGGAACTGCCGCTCGCAGCTTTCCGGCAGCGACGGGTTCACCGGGATGACCTGCATCGGCGCGTCCCAGTCGCTCGCCGCGGCGACGGTGCCCGCATGCGTGCCGAATCCGATCGGCACCGCGCGCGCGCCGAACTCCTGCCGGCACAGCTGGCCGATGTTGAGTTCGCCGCGCACCTGGCCCATCTCGGTGTGGCGCGCGTCGCCGATGTGCGAGTTGTGCGCCCACACGACGGCCTTGCTGTCGCGGCCACGCGCATCCAGCAGCAGGCGCAGCGTGTCGAACATGTGGGTGTCGCGCAGGTTCCAGGATTCGGCCGAGCCGTAGTACATCGCCCGGTAATAGGCTTCGGCATTGGCGACCAGGCGCGCGTTCTGCGCGGCATCGAGGAACTGCTCGCCATCGCGGTGCGCGTAGTCGATGTGCTTGTCGAGCAGCGCGCGCAGCGTGTCGATCACGGCCTGCTCGCAGGGCGCGAATCCGGACGTCAGCGCCATGTGGCCGTAGGCGGCCGGCTCCTTCGACCAGGGCGTCAGGCAGCCGTAGCGGCGGCGCGCGACCGCGGCGGCCTCCGGGTCCACCCGGTCGAGATAGTCGATCACCGCACGGATCGACGTGTTGAGGCTGTAGAGGTCCAGTCCATGGAACCCGGCCTGGTCCTCGGGCGTGCGACCCAGGTTGTACCCGCGCAGCCATTGCACGAAGGCCTGCACCTCGGCGTTGCGCCACATCCAGGTCGGGAAGCGCTGGAACGCCTGCGGCACGCCGGTGAGCGCGTGCTTGTGCCGCACGTAGCGGTCGATGCTGGCCGCGTCGGGCCAGTCGGCCTCGACCGCGATGACGCGGAATCCGTGCCGTTCGACCAGCCGCTTCGTGATCGCCGCACGAGCGCGGTAGAACTCCGAGGTGCCATGGCTCGCTTCCCCGAGCAGGACGACGCGCGCGTCGCCGAAGCGATCGAACAACGCGCCGAAGTCCGGCGCATCGAAGTCCGGCAACGGCTCGGCCGCCGCGCGAATGACCGCGCCGATGTCCCGTGGCGGCGCGGACGGCGCGCGCGCGGTCACGTCCTGCCAGCCGTGCTCGCCAATCAGTGGCACGAAGCGCACCGCGCCCAGTTCGCTCTGCTCGTAACGGCGATCGCCGGTGCGGCGCACGACCACGAGTCGCTGCGAATCGCGGCTGCGTCCGACCGGCATCACCAGCCGGCCGCCGTCGGCCAGCTGCTCGAGCAGCACGTTCGGCACCTCCGGCCCACCGGCGGCGGCGAGGATCGCGTCGAACGGCGCCTGTTCCGGCCACCCGCGCGTGCCGTCGCCGACCTTCAGCTCGACGTTGTCGTACCCCATGCGCTCGAAACGCTCGCGCGCGATACGGCCCAGTTCCGGCTGGCGCTCGATGGCATAGACGCGGTCGGCGATCTTCGCCATCACCGCCGCGGCGTAACCGGAGCCCGCGCCGATCTCCAGCACCCTGTCGCCGTGCTTGACCTCGGCTGCCTCGATCATCAAGGCGACGATGTACGGCTGCGAGATGGTCTGGCCCGCTTCGATCGGCAACGGCGAGTCTTCGTAGGCGAATTCGCGCAGCGGTTCGGCGACGAATTCCTCGCGTGGGACCGTCCGCATTGCCTCCAGCACTTCCTCGTCGTGCACGCCGCGGGCGGCGATCTGCCGTTCGACCATGCGTTCGCGTTGACGGGAATAGTCGGCCATCCGGTCCGTCGGCGTGTGCGCGCCCCTTCGGCGGCAAGGATGCGCGGCCCGCCGTGAAGCCCGGGCGAGCGGTGGGGCGGGCGTGGGCCGGGCACTGCATTCATGCGAAAATTGCCGCCCAGGGCCCCGTAGCTCAGCTGGATAGAGCGGTCCCCTCCTAAGGGACAGGTCGCACGTTCGAATCGTGTCGGGGCCGCGTCATGCAGTCCCCCCTGCAAGCATCCGCTCCTCGTGGCCGGATGTCCCAAGAAAAACGCTGCCGTTCCCTGGGCCCGCCGGTATGCGGCCCAATCCATTCCAGGAGTTCCGCGATGTCGCACCCCGTCCTCACCGCCCTCGGCCTCGGCGCCACCGAGTCGGGCACCTACCTCGGCAACGGCGAGTGGTCGAAGACCTCGGACGCGGGCGTGATCGAGCCGACCAATCCCACCGACGGCAGCGTGCTGGCGAAGGTCAACGCCTCCTCGGCGGCCGACTACGACACGATCGTCGAGCGCGCGCAGGCGGCCTTCAAGGTGTGGCGCACCACGCCGGCGCCGCGCCGCGGCGAGGCGATCCGCCTGTGCGCCGAGGCCCTGCGCACCCACAAGGACGCGCTCGGCTCGCTGGTCGCGCTGGAGATGGGCAAGTCGAAGCCGGAAGGCGACGGCGAGGTGCAGGAGATGATCGACATCGGCGAGTTCTCCGTCGGTCTCTCGCGCCAGCTGTACGGCCTGACCATGCACAGCGAGCGCCCCGGCCACCGCATGTACGAGCAGTGGCATCCGATCGGCCTGGTCGGGATCATCTCGGCGTTCAACTTCCCGGTCGCGGTGTGGGCGTGGAACGCGTTCGTCGCCGCGGTGTGCGGCGACATCTCGATCTGGAAGCCGTCGCCGAAGACGCCCTTGTCGGCCGTCGCGGCGATGAAGATCTGCAACGAGGCGCTGAAGAAGGGCGGCTTCCCCGACGTCTTCTTCCTGTTCAACGACGCCGGCAGCGAACTCGCGCAGAAGTTCGTCGACGACCGCCGCATCCCGCTGATCAGCTTCACCGGCTCGACCAAGGTCGGCCGCATGGTCGGCGAGCGCGTCGCGCACCGCATGGGCCGCTCGCTGCTCGAACTGGGCGGCAACAACGCGATCATCGTCGACCAGAGCGCCGACCTGAAGCTGGCGATCCCGGCGATCGTGTTCGGTGCCGTCGGTACCGCCGGCCAGCGCTGCACGACGACGCGCCGCCTGTTCGTGCATGAATCCATCTACGACGACGTGCTCGCGAAGCTGGTCACGGCCTACAAGCAGGTCGAAGGCAAGATCGGCGACCCGACCGACCCGAAGAACCTGATGGGTCCGCTCAACAGCCGCGAAGGCGTGCAGGCCTTCATCGACGCGATCGCACAGGCGAAGGCCGCGGGCGGCACCATCGAAACCGGCGGCACGGCGATCGAGGGCAAGGGCCACTTCGTGCGACCGGCGATCGTCACCGGCCTGTCGAACGACGCCGCGATCGTGCAGCACGAAACGTTCGCGCCGATCCTGTACGTCATGAAGTTCGGGTCGCTCGACGAAGCGCTCCACCTGCAGAACGACGTCCCGCAGGGACTGTCGTCGTCGATCTTCACCACCAACCTCAAGGCGGCGGAAGCCTTCCTCGGCGCCGCGGGTTCCGACTGCGGCATCGCCAACGTCAACATCGGCACCTCCGGCGCCGAGATCGGCGGCGCGTTCGGCGGTGAAAAGGAAACCGGCGGTGGCCGCGAATCGGGCTCGGATGCGTGGAAGGCGTACATGCGCCGGCAGACCAACACGATCAACTATTCGGACGCG
>Ga0207644_10003425_pt1 | contig 10245 bp, 9 predicted proteins | sample KBSS73metaG_FD_184326 | JGI IMG/M metagenome (GOLD analysis project Ga0207644, IMG submission 184326) | Switchgrass rhizosphere microbial communities from Kellogg Biological Station, Michigan, USA - KBS S7-3 metaG (SPAdes) (version 2) | ecosystem: Host-associated > Plants > Roots > Rhizosphere >... | reverse complement strand
TGACAAGTTGAGATTTGACGGCGCTATGCGTGGCTTCGTCTGGCTAATCCTCGTCGTGGCGGTGATGCTTGCTGCCGAAGAGGCGTTATTGACGGTCTACCGCAAGCTGGCCGACCCGGAGTTCGAGCCACAAGAGGACTTTAGTGCGGTGGGTCGACGCTATGACCCCCCCGATAACGGTGGAAGCTGCCAATAAGCCGCTCAGACTTTCGGAGCCGAAACTCGGGGTTTTCCTGATAACGAGCATGTGGCTGGCCTGCCATCAAACGACGAGACCCAGTTTGCGTGGAGCTGCTATAATGTCGTTGAAGGGCATGCCGTCGCTGCCTCACGATCAGACACCATTGTCTGAGCGGCAGCGAGCTTTCATCTACTATTTCACGGCGACGGCCGTCGATCTGATCGTCCTCGGCCTGTTCAACGAATATTTCCCCGACAATGTTTATGTCGAAGGGTTCTCGATCCTACTGTTGGCGTCCGTGCTCATACAGGCGCTGATGAAGGTGACGATCGCGGTCGAGCATCGTGTAGCCCACTACTGCAGTCTTAAGCCCGGCAAGTTCTGGCGTTTCATGCGCTTCTTCGGTGCTTGGGCCGTCCTATTCGTCTCCAAGATAGTTATCCTGGAAGTCCTGCCCTTCGTCCTTTTCGGCAAGGTGCAGTTCCACGGTGTGCTTCACGGCTTCCTCTGGCTGCTCGCCGTGGTCACGGTGATGCTCCTTGCCGAAGAGATCTTATTGAGGGTCTTCCGTTCGCTGGCAGCGTCTAAGGTTGACCCACAAGGAGACTTGAGTTCGCAGCATGGATGACCGCCGTCACAATCTGCTAGCTAGCTAATGGCAGCAATGGGTCGAAAGCCGCCACTACGCTTATGGCAGGACTGGGTGGAAAGCAGACATAAGAGTGCATCGTGAGGATGCTATCTTGGATTATGGTGCGCAACTAACTCATTTTAGGCTCGTTATTGCACTATCGCCGGCCCTCTTGGAGCCTGCCGACGGCTGAGAGACATCGCGCTCCCGCTCAGGAGGAGGCGCACATGCTCACGGACAGGGCGGTCCTTATCGTCGAGGACAATGTGTATCTTTCCGTTGATCTGTCGGCTGCGGTCGAAGAGATGGAGGGAATTGTTGTCGGGCCTGTCGGCTCTGTAGCGGAGGCCCATCACGTCCTCGACACCGAACACGTGTCCGCGGCAATTCTCGATTGTGAGTTGCCGGATAGCCAAGTGACGTCGGTCGCGAGGCGACTGGTGGAAAAAGGCGTCCCCTATGTGATCCATACCGGCACCGAGGTTCCGCCCGAGTTGACCCTGCTGCGGCCCGATGCTCCGGTACTGATGAAGCCAATCAAACCCATGCACGTCGTCGCAGTCCTGGCTGACCATGCCGCACAGTCGGGAAATAGGCGATGAATCCTATCCTGTATTAGGATGGTCGGGTGAAACAGTATAAGGTGGACTCATCACCCGGTTCCTATCGTGGCATCCAGGTGGCTGAGAGACAAAGGCAGCGCTCCCGCCTCGTGGAGTGTCCCAATGTCCAACGCCGATCCGCATCCACTCGCACTCATGGTGCGCAAGCTCGAACTATGGAATCCGCTAGCGGATGACGACCGGAAAGCACTGTTGGCGCTTCCATTTACCGAGCGCGTACTTTCCGCCGGGCAATACATCGTTTGGGAGGGCGACAAGCCGCAGCACAGCTGCGTCCTGAACTCAGGCTTTGCCTACCGCCATAAAGCTGCCGGCAGTGGCGGAAGGCAGATTCTGTCGATCCACGTCAAAGGAGACATCGTCGACCTCCAAAACTCCCTCCTCGGCGTGGCGGATCATAACGTACAGATGCTCTCTGACGGGAGGATCGCATTGCTGCCGGTGGAGGCTATGCGCGAAATCGCGTTCACTCGTCCGTCGGTCGGCATGTCCATGTGGTACGAAACGCTGGTTGAGGGGTCGATCTTCCGCGAATGGGTGCTCAACATTGGGCGTCGCAACGCCCGAACCCGGATTGCACATCTCCTATGTGAGTTCGCTCTGCGATTGGAAGTTGCCGAGTTGGGCAAGCTCACCAGCTACACACTCCCGATCACTCAGGATCAGCTGGCAGATGCGGTGGCCCTGACCTCAGTCCACGTCAATCGTACCTTGATGAAGCTTCAAGCCGACGGCCTCATCAAGCGCACCAAGCGGGAAATCACGATCGATGATTGGACGGAACTCGCAAAGGCGGGCGACTTCGAGTCACGATATTTGCACCTAGCCCGGTAGGTCCTAGCTGCGCGGTTGAAACCAATGTCTGCTTTGGGTCGATCGCGGACATCGAGCTGTCTTCTCTGCAAGCTATTGAAATCATTCTTGGTTTATAGCAACTTCGAGCCGTTCAGACGGTTGCGTGCGGACTACCTGTCCCGCTGCCGACCGACGAAGGAGCTGGGGGCGACCGGAGGGCGTGATGGACGATGCATCGTCGGTAGATTATTTCCGTAGTCGTGAGCGAACTGAGCGGGAGCTGGCTGACAAAACCGCCTCAATCGCTAGTCGAAACATTCATTTAGATATGGCCGATCGCTATCGCAAAATGGCGCAGGAGGCGGAGCTCAGACGGGCTGGACAGGATCGAGATTGCCAACCCACCGATGTTGCCTGCGCTTCAGATGGTGAACAAGCGCGAAGCTAATTTGCGCAATGGTGGAAAGCGGACGATGAAGTAGCCGGGGGTCCCGTTTTGGAACCCTCGATTCCAATGCATTGCGACCAGAGCAAGGACCGACATTCTCGCAAATGACGGATACGTTTCCGTCGAGTGCAGGAGGATGTCATGCCAATGTTTGGCAAACGAGTTGACGTTCCAGGCGGCGAACGGCGTTCCGTGCGGCAAGCCGTTGTTCTCGCCGCCTCCGCCCTCGGTTTCAATCGATCCAGTTCAGTCCTCGTCCCCGATGTCTCCGAACGAGGAGCGAGACTGCAAGGGCGGGACCTGCCCGCTCCGGGTGAGCGACTGCTCATCAACTTCGGTGAGACCGGCTTGTTCGCAACTGTCGCGTGGAGCGGCCGAGATCAATGCGGCGTCGTGTTCGATCGACAACTCGACGATCGTGGGCTCCGAGACATTCGACGCGAGGCCGATTGGGGTGCTGTGATGGGCCTCGCATAAGCGACACAGTCGGGTTCGGGCGGAAAGCGGACACTCGGCTTTTGCCGCGAGGCTCACACGTGTCGAACGCGCTACCGGGCTGGCGCGCCTTCTCCACAGGCATAGAAGAGGCGGTGAAGCCAAGCCGGCTTTTCGCATCCTCGGGCCTTGGCGCCGCGCCGGTTCACCGGGCGCGCCCCGCATTTGACTCCCGTCCCGAATAGGCCGACCGCATCCGTGCCGGCGGCCCTAGGGGCTAATCATTGTCCCGTCGGACCGTCACCCCCGCTGCGTTCTTTCAAGCGGAGTATTTTCCATGAACAATTTGAAGAACTGGTCCCGCGGCGCAGCCGCCGGGACGATCGCTCTGTTGCTGATGATCGGCACGCCGGTTCAGGCCGCCGAAAATCCACAGGTCGCCGCCGAAGTGATGGCGCTGGCGCGTGCCCAGTGGGCGTCCGAGATTGCCGGCGAGCCGATGGCGCAGCAGAACTTGTCCCTGGCCGACGACTATACCGAGTTTAACGGCGACTTCCCGACGCTTCTGGTCGGCAAGGCGATGTCAACGCGAATGGGCGAGGTCACGCCCAATGACAAGGCGATGTATTCGGACATGCAGAACGCGCGCGTGCAGGTCTACGGCGACACCGCCATCCTGACCTACAATTTCGCCGGGCTCCGTCGCGCGCCGGACGGCAAGGTTGCGCCGTCGCTCGCCAAGTCGACGCGGGTCTATGCGAAGCAAAGCGGACAGTGGAAGCTGGTCCACGCCAACTTCGCGCCGCTGGCTGCCGGGCACTAGGTTTCGGCGAAGCAGGGCCGCGTCTTCGCCGACGCGGCTCCTGAGTCCGCAATGGTTCGAAAGAAGAGAGTAGCGTTTTTGTCCGGATTGGGTCGAAAGCTGCCATTAGACTTTCCTACAGCGCCTCTTTTGTGGCCTAGGCTGCACGATGGCGCAGTCGTCCCGGTCCCGCACCCGCTCCAACGCGCTCAAGCTTGCCAGTCCGCGACGCCCGCACGTGCGCGTCACTGCGAACATTGGGAACATTCGCGTCCTTGGCTGCACGGTCGTTTTCAGCAAGGGCCGGACTGGGTATTGAGCCGCCGATGATCAGAAAGCTGCTTTTCGCCGCACTGCTTTGCACCGCGTCACCTGCATTTGCCGACACTTTGCTTCTGAAGCCGGCGCGCGTCTTCGACGGCGTGGACCCCCGGCCGCATGAAGGCTGGTCCGTTCTCGTTGAAGGCGACCGGATCTCGGCCGTCGGACCGAATGTCGCCGCACCTGCCGGTGCGCGCGTCATCGACTTGCCGGGCTCGACCCTCATGCCGGGCATGATCGAGGGCCATTCGCACCTCTTCCTGCACCCTTACAACGAGACTCTGTGGGACGATCAGGTCCTGCACGAGCCCTTGGCCGTCCGAACGGCGCGCGCCGTGGTCCACGCGGAAAAGACCCTGGCTGCGGGGTTCACGACAGAACGCGACCTTGGGACGGAAGGGGCAGGCTTCGCAGACGTGGGCCTCAAGCAGGCCATCGATCAGGGAATTGTTCCCGGTCCGCGGCTGATCGTTGCGACGAAGGCCATCGTTGCGCGGGGCGCTTATGGGCCCAAGGGATTTGAGCCAGGCCTCGCCATTCCGCAGGGCGCTCAGGAGGTCGCTGGCGTCGAGGAGATGGTGCGCGCCGTCCGCGATCAGGTCGCCGGGGGTGCCACGCTCATCAAATTCTACGCGGACTATCATTGGGGCAGCCACGAACCCACGCGGGTGACCTTGTCCCAGGCAGAGTTGGATGCCGGCGTGGCCGCGGCCCACGATGCCGGGCGGCAGGTGGCGGTCCACGCAACGACCGCGGAAGGCATGATGCGCGCAATCCGCGCAGGGACCGACACAATCGAGCACGGATACGGCGGGACGGCGGAGGTCTTCCGACTGATGGCACAGAAGAAGATCGCGCTCTGCCCGACCCTCGCAGCGTCCGAGGCCTACGCTCGCTATTTCGAAAAATGGGACGGACAGGAGCCCGCACCCGAGAGCGTGCAGGAGAACCGCCGATCATTCCAGCTGGCGATGAAGGCGGGCGTCCCGATCTGCATGGGCGGCGACGTCGGCGTCTATACGCATGGCGACAACTGGCTCGAGATGGAAGCGATGCGCCGCGCGGGAATGCCTTCCGATCAAGTCCTGATCGCGGCGACCTCCGGCAATGCACGCATCTTCAACCTCTCCGATCGAGGCGCCGTCCGGCAGGGACTTCTCGCCGATCTGGTGGCCGTTAACGGCAATCCGACGCAGGACGTATCCGCAGTGCGCAGCGTCCGCCTGGTTATCAAGGGCGGACAGGTTATTCGCGCGCCGTAGAGCTAGCGATTGACGGTCGTCATTCCCTGCGCGTGGTAGCGATCACCTGAAGCAGCGCCCGGCGGGATGATCTTGTCGATCCGCTCGAGGTCGGACTCCGACAAAGCCACGCTCAACGCTCCGATATTCTGCTGCAGGTACGTGCGCCGCTTGGTGCCGGGGATCGGGACGATGTCCTGGCCCCGTGCGAGCACCCAGGCGAGCGCGAGCTGAGCGGGCGTGCAACCCTTCTCGTCCGCAATCTCGCCGATCTCCCGGACCAGCTCGATGTTCCGCTCGAAATTCTCGCCCGTGAAGCGCGGGTGAAAGCGGCGGTAGTCGTCCTCGGGGAAGTCGTTCGGTGACTTGATCTCGCCGGTCAGGAATCCGCGACCAAGCGGCGAATAAGCGACGAAGCCGATCCCGAGCTCGCGCACCGTCGGAAGGATCCCCGACTCCACGTCGCGGCTCCACAGCGAATATTCCGTTTGAAGCGCGGTGATCGGATGCGTCGCATGCGCCCGGCGGATTGTCGCGGGTGCCGCTTCGCTGAGACCAAGGAAGCGGATCTTCCCCTCCTCCTTGAGGCGAGCCATTTCGCCGACCGTATCTTCGATCGGCACGTTCGGGTCGACGCGATGCTGATAGTAGAGATCGATCACTTCGACATTGAGCCGGCGAAGGCTCGCCTCGCAGGCGGAGCGGACATATTCCGGATCGCCACGGACGCCGAGGAATTCGCCGTTCTCTCCGCGGACGTTCGCGAACTTGGTGGCAAGGAACACTCGGTCGCGGCGATCAGCGATGGCCCGGCCGACCAGCTCTTCGTTGCGGCCGACGCCGTACATGTCGGCGGTATCTAGGAAGTTCAGGCCCTGATCGATGGCGAGATGGATGGTCGCGACAGATTCATCGTCGTCGGCGGCCCCGTAGAATTCGGACATGCCCATGCAGCCGAGGCCGATTGCAGAGACCTCAGGACCGGATTGGCCAAGCCGTCGCCTCAAGATCATGGTCGTCCTCCTTCTTCGCCGCCGAGCAACCGCCGCACTTCCACAATCTCCAACGGAACGGCGATCCGTTTGTGCCTTCCGGTATGGCCGGCAACGAGCGTCAGTTGCGACTTTGAAAGACCGAGTGCAACGGCAAGCAGCCTGATTACGGCAGCGTTCGCCGCACCATCCGACGGCGCCTCGGTTACCCGCACCTCCAGCTCCTCACGGCCGTCCGTGCTTGCCCGCCAGCCGCCGATGCCGGGCCTCGCCGAGCGGGGGGTCACTCGAACCGGAATTTGATAGGGCACCGTCTTCTTTCCCTGATCAACGCCCTTGGGCTAGGTTCCACACAATGAGCAAGGACCGATCCAAGCGTCCGGATACAAAGCTCGTCGAGGCGGGCCGACGCAAGGAATGGCTGCGCGGCATGGTCAACGTGCCCGTGTCGCGCACATCGACGATCCTGTTCGACAGCGTCGCGGACGCGGACGCGGCATATCCTCCCCATGACGGAAGGCTCAGCTACGGCCGCAATGGAACCTGGACTCAGTGGGCCCTGGCCGAGGCCCTGACGGAACTGGAACCGGGAGCAGTCGGGACTCGGCTCTTCCCGTCCGGATCGGCAGCTGTGGCAATCGCGCTGGCAGGCGTGCTCGGACCTGGCGATGAGCTTCTAATGGTCGACAGTGCGTATGGGCCGACGCGGCTGTTCTGCGACCGCGAGCTGAAGCGCCTCGGCATCTCGACGCGCTATTACGACCCGCTTGCCGTTCCCGAGGAGCTCGAAAGGCTCGTCGGCGAGAAGACCCGCGCAATCTTCATGGAAAGTCCGGGCTCCCTCACCTTCGAAGTCCAGGACGTCCCCGGTATCTGCAGCATCGCGAAAGCTCGGGGGATCACGACGCTGCTCGACAACACCTGGGCGACGCCGTTCCTCTTCCAGGCGATCGAGAAAGGCGTGGACCTCTCGATCGTCGCCTGCACCAAATATATCTCGGGCCACTCGGACGTGATGATGGGCTCGGTTACGGCCGCCCCATCGCACCGGCAGCGGCTCGAGCGGACCGCTCGCAGCTTTGGGCAATATGTCAGCCCCGATGACGCCTACCTGGTTGCTCGAGGCTTAAGGACGCTCGGGGTGAGGCTGACGCAACATCAAGAGGGCGCGCTCAAGGTCGCGCAATGGCTCCAGGGTCAGCCGCAAGTTGGTCAAATCCTGCACCCAGCGTTCGAGGGCTGCGCCGGCCACGAATATTGGACCCGTGACTTCGCGGGTTCCTCCGGCCTTTTCACTTTCGCCTTGAAGGGCGGCGAGAAGGCCGATCGCGACAGGCTTGTCGATGCGCTCCAGCTTTTTGGTATCGGCTACAGCTGGGGCGGGTTCGAGAGCCTCGCCATACCTGCCGAAGTGGACAAGCTGCGGACCGCCGCGAAACGCGATTACGGCGGCCCGCTGGTTCGTCTGCACATTGGGCTCGAAGATCCCGATGACCTCATCGCCGACCTTGAGCGAGCGCTCGCGGACTATCCGACCCACGCCTGAAGTGCGCCTCTTACCCCTGTGGAACCGCGATCAGAATTGCGACGGGCGCGATCGCCGATACGCCGTTCTGGGCAATCTGATGTGCCCGCTCGACCGCAAGATCCATCTGGGGCCGCGCGCCATTCCAGGCGAACGACTTGCACGCGCCATATTCCGTGAGATTGTCGCGACCATCGAGCGGAGAGCACACGTGCTTCACCGCACTTCCGACACGATAGGTAAGACGCTTCACCCCGTCCGGAGAAGCCAGGTCGAGGTCGGCGTAGGAAACGACCTCCGTGAGCTGGTCTTCGGCGATTAGGCGATGCCGAACGGTCACTTCCTTGGCCGCAACGGGCGCCGACACCGCGACCGCAAGAGCCAGACCCGCTGCAGTTCCAACCACATGCAACGTGAAAGCTTTCGACAAAAGCATTGCTCGTCTCCCGCTTTAGCGACTTCCGCAGAAGCCGAAGCGGGGAATGCACTCGCAAGACCCTGAAGGCACTTGCCTTTCGACGCCGAACCGGGACGGCTTCGGCGAAGGACCTTGCCATCGACGAATGCCTTTAGTGGGTCGACTAATCGACCTGTGGCTGGGGAAAATTCCGGAGGTGGAAGACCTTAGTCCATTGCGACATGCTGCCGTGGCCCGCCACTGCCCACCTGCTTGCCGCGCTTCATCAGCAGAAGAAGAGGGAGCACGGCGAACGTCACCAGCATCATAAGCTTGAAGTCGTCGAGATAGGCGATGAACACGGCTTGCCGGGTGATCTCGGCATTGATGACTGCCAGCGCGACATCGCCTTGCGGCGCAATAGTCTGCAAAAATGTCGAGTTGGCGGTCGGGATCGTCTGCTCGGTGACGTGCGACGCAATGTCTGCGTGAGCCACCTGGGTCATCCGCACGAGCTGCGCTGTAACTACGGAAATGCCGACTGAGCCGCCGATATTCCGGGCAAGGTTGAGGAGCGCCGCAGCAGTCGTCCGCATGCTCGGCGCAAGTGTTTCGAACGCAAGGCTCTGCAGCGGCACGAAGATCAGGCCGAGTCCCAGCCCCTGGACGACGCCGCTGACGATAACCGGTCGTGAGGGCTGATCGATCGCAAAGCCGGTCATCATCCACAGCGACACGCCCATCAGCGTAACGCCAATGCCGACGAGGAGCCGTGAATCGACCTTCCCGACAAGCCGACCGGCCATCAGCATCGAGATGAGGGTGCCCACGCCGCGAGGAGCCGTCAGGAATCCTGACTGGAGCACCGAATAGCCGTACATGTTCTGTAGGAGCGGCGGCAGAAGCGCGAGGCCGGCGAGCAGCAGGATGCCCGTAACTGCCATGAATAAGAGGCCGGTCGAGAAATTGCGGTCCTTGAACATCGACCTCTCGAAGAGCGGATGCTTCGACGTCGCGATCTGAATGACGAACATCCAGGCCGCCGCCATCGCCAGCCCCAGCTCGATGATGATCTCCCAGCTTTCGAACCAGTCTTTCTGCTCGCCGCGATCGAGGAACATTTGGAACGCGCCCAAGGCAATCGCGAGGAGAGCGAAACCGAAGACGTCGAAGTTCCGCTTCACTGTTTCGGCCTTCGGCATGAACCGCATCATCACGAACGTGCAGATCACGCCCACCGGCAGGTTCACGAGGAAGACCCAGCGCCAATTGTAGTTGTCGGTGAGCCATCCGCCGAGCACAGGCCCAAGGATCGGCCCGATCATTACGCCCCCGCCGAATAGTGCCATGGCCTGCCCATGCTTTTCCCGCGGGTTGATGTCGAACAGGGTGGCCTGCGCGAGCGGAACGATGAAAGCGCCGCTAACGCCCTGGAGCGCCCTGAAGAACACCATCTCGGTTAAGGTGACGGCGGATGCACAAAGCAGCGATGCGACGGTAAAGCCGACCACACTTATTAGCAGCAACCGCTTTCGACCGACGCGATCGGCAAGCCAGCCGCTTATTGGAAGGGCGATGGCCGACGCGACGATGTAGCTGGTGAGCACCCAATTGATGCTCTCCTGCGTGGCGCTGAGGCTCGCCTGCATGTGCGGGAGCGCTACGTTGGCGATTGTCGTGTCCAGCACCTGCAGGAGCACGGCCATCATCACGCCGATCGTGACGATGATTCGTTCAGCAGGCGGCAGCGGATGAGCTGCAAGATGTGCTGGCGTCTCGGCCAAAGACCCTGCCCTAGTTGTCGTCGAGGTGGACCGTCACAGTGGACGACAGTCCTGCGATCAACGGCTTGCC
>Ga0207644_10003424_pt1 | contig 10246 bp, 9 predicted proteins | sample KBSS73metaG_FD_184326 | JGI IMG/M metagenome (GOLD analysis project Ga0207644, IMG submission 184326) | Switchgrass rhizosphere microbial communities from Kellogg Biological Station, Michigan, USA - KBS S7-3 metaG (SPAdes) (version 2) | ecosystem: Host-associated > Plants > Roots > Rhizosphere >... | reverse complement strand
TCCGGCGTGTAGACGACGCCGCGCTTGATCATGAACAGGTTCTCGCCGGCTCCTTCGCTGACGAAGCCGCTCGCGTCGAGCAGCAGCGCCTCGTCGTAGCCGTCGTCGAGCGCCTCCATGTTGGCGAGGATCGAATTCGTGTAGTTGCTGACCGCCTTGGCCTGCGTCATCGTGATGTTGACGTGATGCCGGGTGTAGCTCGAGGTCTTGACGCGGATGCCGCGCTTCAGGCCTTCCTCACCGAGGTAGGCGCCCCACGGCCAGGCCGCGACCATCAGGTGGATCGTGTTGCCCTTCGGCGAGACGCCGAGCTTCTCGGAGCCGATCCAGACCAGCGGCCGCAGGTAGCACGACGCCAGCTTGTTCTCGCGCACGACTTGCTTCTGCGCTTCCATCACCTGCGCCGGGCTGTACGGAATCTTCATGCGCAGGATCTTGGCGCTGTTGAAGAGCCGCTCCGTGTGCTCCTGCAACCGGAAGATCGCGGTGCCGTCGACCGTGTCGTAGGCACGCACGCCCTCGAACGCGCCGCAGCCGTAGTGCAGGGTGTGGGTTAGCACGTGGATCTTGGCGTCGCGCCAGTCGACCAGCGTGCCGTCCATCCAGATCTTTCCGTCGCGATCGGCCATCGACATGGCAGTCCTTTCGTGGGCGGGCGGTGCCGGTATCGGAGGCCGCCGCGCAGGGGCTCGATTCTATTCGGCCGACCTGGCGCAGCGCCCGAGAAGGCGGGCTAGGCAGGCACGTCCGCGGGACGCTCGAGCTGCCAGCGCTGGCAACGGCCGTTCGTGAACGTCACGACGACCTTCGAGCCACCCTCATCGGCCCACTCGTAGATCTCCCGGTCCGAATCGACGCGCCGGCCGAGGCTCTTCGTGAGGGCCAGCACCTGCAGCATCTGCAGGCCCTCGCGCAGCTTCGCATTCAGCATCACTGCGCTGTCGACGTGACCGACTGGTGCCGAGCCGGCGTTGCGCATCACCCGCAGCGAACGGTTGAACTGCAGGATCAGCCAGAACACGATCAGCGTGACGCCGAGCGCGATGCCCTTGATGCCATAGCCCTGCCAGCCGGCCACCAGCAGCAGCGCGGCGAGCGCCCAGCCGAGGATCGGATTCATGTCGACGACCTTAGATCAAAGGTCGCGCGCCAAGGCGATCGCATCCTCGATGCGATCGACGGCGTGGATCGTCAGGCCCTCGATCGCGCGCGCCGTACCTTTCGGCGCATTCGCCTTCGGCACCATCGCGATGCTGAAGCCGAGCTTGGCGGCTTCCTTCAGACGCTCCTGGCCGCGCGGCGCGGGACGGATCTCGCCGGCCAGGCCGACCTCGCCGAATGCCAGGAAGCCACGCGGCAGCGGCTTGCCGCGCAGGCTGCTCTGGATCGCGAGCATCACCGCGAGGTCGGCAGCCGGCTCGCTGATGCGCACGCCGCCGACTGCATTGACGAAAACGTCCTGGTCCGACGCCGCGATGCCGGCATGCCGGTGCAGCACCGCCAGCATCATCGCGAGGCGGTCGCGCTCGATGCCGACCGAAAGGCGGCGTGGGCTCGGGCCGCCGCTGTCGACCAGCGCCTGCACTTCGACCAGCAGCGGCCGCGTGCCTTCAAGCGTGACCAGCACGCAGGTGCCGGCGACCGGGTCGCCGTGCGTCGACAAGAAGATCGCGCTCGGGTTCGCGACCCCCTTCAGCCCCTTCTCGGTCATCGCGAAGACGCCGATCTCGTTGACCGCGCCGAAACGGTTCTTGATCGCGCGCACGAGCCGAAAGCTCGAATGCGTGTCGCCCTCGAAATAGAGCACCGTGTCGACGATGTGCTCGAGCACGCGCGGCCCGGCGAGCGCGCCGTCCTTGGTCACATGGCCGACCAGGATGATCGTCGTACCGGTGCTCTTCGCGGTGCGCGTCAGCTGCGCCGCGCATTCGCGCACCTGCGCGACCGAGCCGGGCGCCGAGGTCAGTGCGTCGCTGTAGACGGTCTGGATCGAATCGACCACGCAGACCGCCGGCTGCTCGGCATCGATCGCTGCGACGATCTTCTCGAGCTGGATCTCGGCCAGCACGCGCACCGCGCTGGCGCCGAGACCAAGGCGTCGCGAGCGCAGCGCGACCTGCGCGCCGCTTTCCTCGCCGGTCACGTAAAGCGTCTTGACCTGGCGCGACAGCGCATCAAGCGCCTGCAGCAGCAGGGTCGACTTGCCGATCCCCGGATCGCCACCGATCAGCACCACGCCGCCGGCAACGATGCCGCCGCCGAGCACCCGATCGAGCTCGTCGACACCGGTCGGCTGGCGATCGACATCGGAGGCCTCGATCTCAGACAAGGTCGCGACCGCCCGCGTCGCGATCAGCCCGCGCGACGCGCCCTGGTAGCGGTTGCGTGATGGGCCTTCGGCGATCGATTCGACCAGCGTGTTCCAGGCCCCGCAGCTCGGACACTTGCCGAGCCACTTCGGGCTGATGCCGCCGCACTCGGTGCAGGTGTAGATCGACTTGTCCTTGGCCATGGCGGATTGTCGACGAGCGCATGCCGGCAACGCGCTACTCGTTGACCTTGCTCCGTCCGGCCTTAACCTCGGCGCGCTGGCTCTTGCCCTCGAGTCGGCGCTGTTTCGATGCGAACGTCGGCCGCGTAAGCTTGCGCGGGCGCGGCGGCGTCGCGACGCGCGTCACCAGGTCCTGAAGCCGGCGCAGCGCCTCGGCGCGGTTCATGTCCTGGCTGCGCGTGGTCTGGGCCTTGATCACGACCACGCCGTCGGCGGTGATGCGCTGGTCGCGAAGCGCGAGCAGGCGTTCCTTGACTGCATCGGGCAGCGACGACGCGCGGATGTCGTATCGCAAGTGCACCGCGCTCGACACCTTGTTGACGTTTTGCCCGCCCGCGCCTTGCGCGCGGACTGCGGTCAGCTCGACCTCGGACTCGTCGATCGCGACCGGCACGGCCGCGCTGGCAGCAGGAAGGACCATCGCGAGGATCGACCGGCGCTGCGCCGCGTCAGTCGACGACCGGCACGCGTGCGGCCAGCGCGCACATCAGCTCGTAGCCGACGGTGCCAGCGGAGCGCGCGACCTCGTCGATCGGCAGCACCGTGCCGTTCGACGCGACGCCCCACAACGTCGCGACGCTGCCGACCTTGGCCGCTGGAATGGGCGTCAAGTCGACCGTGACCATGTCCATCGAGACGCGGCCGACCAACTGGGTGCGGACGCCGTCGACCAGCACCGGCGTGCCGGTCGGCGCCACGCGCGGATAGCCGTCGGCGTAGCCGCAGGCGACGACGCCGATCCGCATCGGCCGCGGCGCGCGAAAGCTGCTGCCGTAACCGACACTGTCGCCGGCCTCGAGGTCCTGCAGCCCGATCAGCTCGGCGCTCAAGGTCATCGCCGGCCGCAGCTGCCAGTCGTCGATCGAATGCAGCGGGAAGTCGGGCGACGAGCCGTACAGCAGGATGCCCGGCCGGACCCAGTCGGCCCGCACCTCGGCGTCGGCGCCGTGGCGCAGCGTCGCCGCGCTGTTGCAGAGCGATCGCTCGCCGGGCAGGTCGCGGGTCGCCTCGTCGAATCGTTTCTGCTGTTCAGCGATGCCGGGCGACGCGGCCGGATCGGCATCGGCGTCGGCCCAGTGCGTCATCAAGGTGATCGCGTCGACCTGCGTCAGCCCGCTCAGGCGCCGCCATGCCGACCCGAACGCGACCGGCTTGAAGCCGAGCCGGTTCATGCCGCTGTTCATCTTCAGGTACACGTGATGCGGCCGATCGGTCTTGTGCGCGGCCAGCATGTCGATCTGGGCCGAGTGGTGCACCGTGTGCCAGAGGTTGAGGCGCGAACAGGTTTCGAGATCGCGCGGTCCGAAGCAGCCTTCGAGCAGCAGCACCGGCCCGCGCCAGCCGAGCGCGCGGACCTGCTCGGCCTCGGCGAGATCGAGCAGCGCGAAGCCGTCGGCGCCCTTCAATCCGGGGTACGCGCGGGCGATGCCGTGGCCGTAGGCATTCGCCTTGACGACGGCCCAGACACGCGCTCCCGGCGCGGCGCGGCGCGCGCGTGCGAGGTTGTGAGCGAGCGCATCGACATCGATCCGGGCACGTATCGGACGGGGCATCGATCGATTCTGCCAGCCGCATCGCAACGCCTTCACACCCGGCCCACCCTAGGGTCCGCGAAAAAAGTCGCGTGCTATAACGCCGCCGCACAGACACATGCGGGGCAGAAGACCTCCGCCGCCGGCCGCGCCGAATGAAAAAGGGCTTCTACACCATCATGTCGGCGCAGTTCTTCAGCTCGTTGGCTGATAACGCGCTGTTGGTGGCGGCCATCGAACTCCTCAAGACCTCGGGCGCGCCGTCCTGGAACATCCCGGCGCTGACGCCGATGTTCGCGCTCTTCTACGTGATCCTCGCGCCGTTCGTCGGCGCCTTCGCGGACGCGATCCCGAAGGGCACGGTGATGTTCATCTCGAACGCGATCAAGGTGGTCGGCTGCCTGATGATGCTGTTCGGCGGCCATCCGCTGATCGCCTACGCGATCGTCGGTCTCGGCGCCGCCGCCTATTCGCCCGCCAAGTACGGCATCCTGACCGAGCTGCTGCCAGCGTCGCAGCTGGTCAAGGCGAACGGCTGGATCGAAGGCCTGACGATCTTGTCGATCATCTTCGGCGTGCTGCTCGGCGGGCAGTTGGTCGGCCACGTGATCTCGCGCCAGCTGCTCTCCTTCGACCTGCCTATCCTCGACACCGGCATCGCAACCGCGCCCGAGGCCGCAATCGCGGTGATCGTCTTCCTGTACGCGGTCGCAGCCCTTTTCAATCTGCGCATCCCGCGCACCAATGCACCGCTGCAGCCGCTCGCCCACAGCGTGCGCCTGCTGGTGCGCGACTTCTCGAACTGCAACGCCCGCCTCTGGAACGACAAGCTCGGCCAGATCTCGCTGGCGACGACGACCTTGTTCTGGGGCGTCTCGGGCAACCTGCGCGTGATCGTCTTCGCCTGGGCCGCGGCGGCGCTCGGCTACTCGACGACGCAGGCCTCGGCGCTGGTCGGGGTCGTCGCGATCGGCACCGCCGCCGGCGCGATCATCGCGTCGGTTTGGATGCGGCTCGACAAAGCCACCAAGGTGATCCCGTTCGGCATCGCGATGGGGATCCTGATCATTGGCCTCAACTTCATCACGAACGCGTGGGCGGCGGCGCCGTTCCTGATCTTTCTGGGCCTGATCGGCGGCTACCTCGTCGTGCCGATGAACGCGCTGCTGCAGCACCGCGGCGCCAACCTGATGGGCGCCGGACGTTCTATCGCGGTGCAGAACTTCAACGAGCAGGCTTGCATCCTCGGCCTCGGCGCGTTCTACACCGGCATGACGCGCTACGGCCTGTCGGCGTTCATGGCGATCGCCATTTTCGGCGTGCTGGTCGCCGGCACGATGTGGCTGATCCGGCGCTGGCACCAGTCGAACGTGGTCAAGTACCCCGACGAGATCGCCCACCTGCTCGCGATCGCGCGCAGCGACAAGCACTGAGCGCCCCAGGGCGAACGCCGGTCCCGAGAGGTGACCGGAGAATCGTTCGATGCCGTCCGTGCCTTCGACTCCGCCGCACCGCATTGCCGGCACTCTGCCGGTTGCGGCGCTGGTCTTCAACGCGCTGGTCTGGGGCACCTCGTGGTGGCCGTTCCGGCGCCTCGAGTCGCACGGGCTGCATCCGCTCTGGGCCACCGCGATGATCTTCGTGTTGGCGGCTGTCGTGATCTCCGCACTGCGGCCGCGCGCCCTCGGCCAGGTGCTGCGCACGCCGGCGCTCTGGGTTCTCGTCGCCGCATCCGGCACCACGAACGCCGCGTTCAACTGGGCCGTGGTGATCGGCGACGTCGTCCGCGTCGTCCTGCTGTTCTATCTGATGCCGCTCTGGACCGTGTTGCTCGCGCGCGTGCTGCTCGGCGAGCGATTCACGACGCGGGCGGCGTTGCGTGTCGCGCTCGGCCTGGCCGGCGCGGCGATCGTGCTCTGGCCTGCAGGCGCCGTCGGCGTGGCCGCGCTGCCCTTGCCGCGCAGCCTCGCCGACGGCCTCGGCCTGCTCGGCGGCTTCACGTTCGCGCTCAACAACGTGATGCTGCGGCGCGAAGCGGCACGACCGGAAGAAGGCCGGGCGCTCGCGATGTTCATCGGCGGCGCGATGGTCGCTGGGGCGCTGGCAAGCGCTCTGGCGGCGCAAGGCGCGGTGGCGTGGCCGCCGCCGGCAGCGGCGGGCTGGGTCGGACTTGCTCTCGCACTCGGCGTACTGTTCCTGTTCGGCAACCTCGCGCTGCAGTACGGTGCGGCGCGCCTGCCGGCGAATCGGACTGCCGTCGTGATGCTGACCGAGGTGCTGTTCGCCGCGGCCTCGGCCGTTGCCTTCGGCGGTGAAGTGCTGACCTGGCCGATCGTGATCGGCGGCGCGCTGATCGCCTGCGCGGCGGCGCTCTCGAGCCCGGCGCCGGCGGCGGCGCTTCCTTCAGAACCTACGTCGGAACGAGCGCGATCCGGCGCCTGAGGCCCCGCGGCCACGGCGCTACCATGCCGAGTCACATTCGACCGGTGAGGCCCGCATGGCAAACGACGCAACCAGCATTTACGACTTCGAAGCGCTGTCCATCGACGGCAAGCCGGCGCAGCTCTCGACGCAGCGCGGGAAGGTCCTGTTGATCGTCAACACCGCCAGCGCCTGCGGCTTCACGCCTCAGTTCGCCGGCCTTGAATCGCTGTGGCAGGACTACGGCGGGCGCGGCCTCGTCGTCGTCGGTTTTCCGAGCAACCAGTTCGGCGGCCAGGACCCTAAACCGAACGACGAGATCGCGTCGTTCTGCCAGCTCAACTACGGCGTCTCGTTCCCGATGATGGCGAAGGTCGACGTCAATGGCGCGCAGGCCCATCCGCTCTGGAAATGGCTGACGCGCGAAGCACCGGGCATCCTCGGCAGCCAATCGGTCAAGTGGAACTTCACGAAATTCCTGGTCGGCCGCGACGGCAAGGTCGTCAAGCGCTACGCGCCGACCGATACGCCCGACTCGATGCGGCGCGACATCGAAGCGGCGCTCGCCGCCTGATCCGAAGGACCCCCATGTTCCAGCACGTCGAGCCGTTCGCCGGCGATCCGATCCTGAGCCTCAACGAAGACTTCCAGAAGGATCCGCGGCCGGGCAAGATCAACCTCAGCATCGGCATCTACTTTGACGACGCCGGCCGCATCCCGGTGCTCGACTCGGTGCGGCGCGCCGAGCAGCAGGTCTGCGCCGCGTCGGGGCCGAAGCCGTATCTGCCGATCGAGGGCGCCGCGAACTTTCGCAGCGCCGTGCAGACGCTGCTGTTCGGCACCGACCACGAGGCCACCCGATCCGGTCGCGTCGTGACGATTCAGGCGGTCGGCTCGAGCGGCGGCTTGAAGGTCGGCGCCGACTTCATCGCACGCTGGTTCCCGCGCAGCGAGGTCTGGGTCAGCGACCCGACCTGGGACAACCACCGGTCGATGTTCGAAGGCGCCGGCCTGGCCGTCCACACCTACCCGTACTACGACCCTGCTACCGGCGGCCTCGCGTTCGACGCGATGCTCGAGACGTTGCGCCGCGTGCCCGCGCAGAGCGTGGTGCTGCTGCACGCCTGCTGCCACAATCCGACCGGGGTCGACCTGACACGAGCGCAGTGGGACGCGCTGATCCCGCTGCTCTGCGAACGCCGGCTGGTGCCGTATCTCGATCTCGCGTACCAGGGCTTCGGCGATGGCATCGAGGCCGATGCCTATGCGGTGCGCGCGCTCGCCGCGGCGCGCCTGGCCGACGGCAGCTCGCTCAGCTTCTTCGTCGCCAACTCGTTCTCGAAGAGCATGAGCCTGTACGGCGAACGCTGCGGTGCGCTGAGCGCGGTCTGCCCGGACGCGGCGCAGGCCACCAACGTGCTCGGCCAGCTCAAGTTCACGATCCGGCGCAACTATTCGAGCCCGCCGATCCACGGCGGCCAGATCGTCGCGACGGTGCTGACCGACCCTGCGCTGCGCACCGCCTGGGCTGCCGAGCTCGATGCGATGCGCACGCGCATCCTGTCGATGCGCCAGGCGCTGCACGCCGTGCTGCGCGCCAAGATGCCCGGCCGCGACTTCGACTACTTCCTGACCCAGCGCGGCATGTTCAGCTACACCGGCCTGTCGCCGGCGCAGGTCGACCGCCTGCGCGAGCAGCACGGCGTCTATGTGATCCGCTCGGGACGGCTCTGCGTCGCGGGGCTCAACAGCCAGAACGTCGAACCGACCGCGCTGGCAATGGCGTCGGTGCTTTAGCCGGGATCGCCCGGCCGCGGTCCGACCCCGTCGACGTCAAGCCGGATCGGCTCAAGCCGCCCGCGCCGGCGCGCCATGCAGGCGGCGCGCATGCAGCCCGAGCCCGGTGGCAACGCTCGCGAAGCGATCGCCGCGCACCACCGTCGCCGCCGGAAAAGCCCCCGCTAAACGATCGGTCAGCAGGCGCAGACCGGTCGAGCCGCCGGTGAAGTAAAGCGCCTCGATCGCCGTGGCCGGCAGCCCGGCCTGACGAACCGTCTCGCGCGCGACGTCGACGATCCGATCGGCGTCCGCGTCGAGCGCCTGGTGGGCGGTCTCGTGGCGCACGCTGACGGCGAGGCCCGACTCGATCCGGTCCAGATCGATGCAGGTGACGCCGCCTTCGGCGACCTCGATCTTCGCGGCCTCGGCGCGCGCCAGCAGGTCGTGTCCGAGCCGTTCGGCGAGCACGCGCAGCAGCCGTGCGTGGTGCCTCGGCTCGGCGTAGAAGGCGCGCATCTGGCGCAGCTCGGCGACGCGCTGCGGGTTGTAGACCGTGTTGATCAGGTGCCAGGTCGCGAGATCGAAGTAGACCGCGCTCGGCACCTCGCGCGCCGGCGCACCGGGTGCCGACGGACCGAGCGCGCCGTAACCGAGCTCGGGCAAGATGCTGGCGAGCTCGATGCGCCGATCGAAGTCGGTGCCGGCGATGTGGACGCCGTGGTTGGCGAGGATGTCGGCCTTGCGGTCGAGCGCGGCGGCGCGCCGCGGCCCGACCCGAACGACCGAGAAGTCGGAAGTGCCGCCGCCGATGTCGGCGACCAGCACGACCTGCTCGGCCTCGACACCGCGCTCGTAGTCGAACGCGGCGGCGATCGGCTCGTACTGGAAGCGGACGTCCCGAAAGCCGGCTTGGCGCGCCGCGCTTTCGAGCGCGCGCTGCGCGGAAGAGTCGCGGGCCGGATCGTCGTCGACGAAGAAGACCGGCCGGCCGAGCACCACTTGCGCGATCGGTGCGCCGGCGGCGGCCTCGGCGCAGGCCTTCAGACGCTGCAGATAACCGGTCACGACATCGAGGTACTTGACCGCGCGCCCGCCGCCGACATCGGTCGTCTGGTCGATCAGCGTGCTTCCGAGGATGCTCTTCATCGACCGCATCAGCCGCCCGTCGATGCCGTCGACGTAGGCCGCGACCGCCGCGCGGCCGAACTCCCGAGCGGGCAGGGCCGCCGATCCCTCGACCGCATAGAAGACCGCCGTCGGCATCGTCGGATAGCCGGCCTCGAGCGCGACCAGCCGCATGCCTGCCACGCCATCGGGAATGCAGACCGCCGAGTTGGAAGTGCCGAAGTCGATCGCGCAGTACATCGCATTCGGCCGCCAACAGCGGCCGGGAACGGAAGGGGGCGCGATTCTACGCAGGGGCGCCTGCGTCCCGGCTCCAAGGCGGTCAGCCGGGGCGCAGCGACGACCGCTCGTCGGCAGACATCCGCCGGAATCGGGCTGCCTTGCGAGGAGCGCACCTCCGCACGGACAATCGACGGATCACTTCGGGCATCGGGAGACGGACATGAAGGCAGGCTTCTCAGGACTCTTGATTTCCATCGCGTTGCTGGCTGGCGCGCCTGCAGTCCTTGCAGCCGATACCGCGCCGAGCCGGACCACCGCACCGGACAAGCTGGGCAGCGTGCGGGCCCATATTGCCGAGAAACGCTGGCAGGCCGCTGTCGACGAGTTGAAGGCGCTCAACGACACCGGCAACGCCGATTGGAACAACCTGATGGGCTACAGCCTGCGCAAGCTGGGGGTTCCCGACTACGGTGAGGCTGAGAAGTTCTACGCCGAGGCGCTGCGGATCGATCCGAAGCACCGCGGCGCGCTCGAGTATTCCGGCGAGCTGTACCTGATGACCGGCAACTTGCCGAAGGCCGAGGAGCGCCTGGCCACGCTGGACAAGGTGTGCAAG
>Ga0207644_10003421_pt1 | contig 10247 bp, 6 predicted proteins | sample KBSS73metaG_FD_184326 | JGI IMG/M metagenome (GOLD analysis project Ga0207644, IMG submission 184326) | Switchgrass rhizosphere microbial communities from Kellogg Biological Station, Michigan, USA - KBS S7-3 metaG (SPAdes) (version 2) | ecosystem: Host-associated > Plants > Roots > Rhizosphere >... | reverse complement strand
TGTGGAACGCCAAAGTCTTTCAGTGTCTGCGCGGCGTTGCGCATCACGTCCCAGTCAGACTTACTGCCCATCAAGATGGCGACGAGGGAAGAGTTGGAGACGGGGGGACGCGGGGACCCATTATGAGACGCGGCGACGCGGCGACGCGGAGACGCGGAGACTTCCTTAGTCGGTTTTGTTTTCGATTTCCCTTTGGCCATTGTTCTGGTTCTCCGTGTCTCCCCGTCTCCCTTTCTCCCCGTCCCCTTCTTATTCCCCTTGATCCAGCGAGTACCCTCGCTCGCCGTCAAAGTTACAGAGATTCTCAGTCTTGATGAAGTCGAAGCCGGCGGCGGCGACGTTCGAGAGCAACTTGATGATCTGCTGATGGTCTATGTTCCCGCCGTTTTGTGCCATGAACCGGCAGCGCCAGTGATCGGAGCAGAAAGTTTCAGACTTGCCGCCGGGCCAAACCTTCACGCCGCGATTGCTGATCATCGTGAGTTTGAGATCGTCGGGAGTGATTCCAGTCATGGCATCGCCAAGATTCTCAGGCGAGCCTTTCATCCAATCGAGGAACACATCAACACCGACCAGGTCCTTTCGTGTGTCTGAGCGCTCTTTGATAATCGTCTCTTCGGCGAAAGTTCCTTCGTCGCCATTCTGTTTGTAAGCGACGGCCTTCAGAGTGTTCGGCTTCTTGCCCAGCCGCTGCACAACAGCTTGACCAAACTCTTTGGTGCCGACTTTTTCTTTGCTGACCGATTCATCAAAGATGTCGTAAGTGTGCACGCCATCTTCGATCGTCCGCAGCCAGGCATTGTGCACGCGTTCGGCGATCGCGGCTTGTCCGATATGCACTAGCATCATCACTGCTCCGAGCAGCAACCCCGAAGGATTCGCGAGGTTCTGTCCCGCGCGACGCGGCGCAGAGCCGTGAATGGCTTCGAACATCGCGATGTTCTCGCCAATGTTTGCCGAACCCGCGAGACCGACTGAGCCCGCGATCTGCGCAGCCACATCCGACAAGATGTCGCCGTACAAATTCGGCATCACTATTACGTCGAAGATTGTGGGCGTATCAGCAAGTTTCGCCGCGCCGATGTCTACGATCCAGTGTTCGTTCTCGATGCCCGGATACTCAGCGGCGATCTCGTTAAAGACTTTATGAAACAGACCGTCAGTCAGTTTCATGATGTTGTCTTTGGTGAAGCACGTAATTTTTTTGCGGTTGTGACGGCGGGCGTACTCAAACGCGTAGCGAACAATTTTTTCCGAGCCGGGCCGCGAAATCAGCTTGAGACACTGAGTTACTTGATCGGTTTGACGGTGCTCGATACCGGCGTAGAGATCTTCTTCATTCTCACGCACGATGACGACGTCCATTCCCGGATGCTTCGTCTCGATGAACGGATGGTAAGAAACGCACGGCCGCACATTCGCGTACAGTCCGAGCGTTTTGCGCACTGTCACGTTCAAACTTTTGAAACCGCCACCTTGCGGCGTGGTGATCGGCGCTTTGAGAAAAACCTTGGTGCTGCGTAGCGAATCCCACGAACTTGATTCAATGCCGGAACTATTCCCTGCCAGATAAACCTTTTCGCCAATGTCGATTTTTTGAATGTCGAGTTTTGCGCCTGCCTCTTTCAAAATAAAGAGCGTCGCGTCCATGATTTCCGGCCCGATGCCATCACCATGAGCGACTGTAATTGGAACTGTGGGCATGAAATGAATGCCTTTCTTTGCGGAATTGGAAGTTAGGGAATATACGCCTAAAGCGAAAAGCGAGCAAAGCGAGGAATCGGAGTAATCCACAGATTACGCAGATTACGCAGAACAAAAAATGAACCGGTGTGACGATGCTCACATCTCGCGCTTGCAATTGTTTGAATCTGTGTAATCTGCGTAATCTGCGGATATATCTTCGAGTGGTAAGATTGACACTTTGATGAACTCTCAAGCGTTCTCAATCCTGGAATTCGATCAGTTGCGCCAACTGGTTCGCCGCTATGCGCAGACCCAGATGGGGCGTGAGCATGTTGATGCGCTGCAGCCGTTCGATGATTTTGGCGCACTGCAACGCGTGTTGTCAGAGGTCGCCGAAGCGCTGCAATTACGGACGCGCGCGGTGAGGTTTTCGTTCGAGGGCGTAGCTGATCCTCAGGCCGCTATCGCACATCTCAAAATTCAAGGCACCGCGCTTGAGCCTTTGACGATGTTGGATCTCGTCCGTTTGTGCAACGCGGCGCTCGACGCGCGTAATGCTATTTTGGCCGAGCGCGACAATTGCCCGCAGCTTTTCGAGATTGTTGCGCCGCTGTCTGCCGACCTGAAGAAACTTTCGGCCGTTATCACGAAAAAAATCCTGCCGAATGGCGAGCTCGATGATCGCGCCAGTCCGGAACTGGCACGCGTTCGCCACGCCATCAACCGCCTTCGTTCTTCGATCACGCGCTCCCTGGAAAATCTGATGCGACGATCCGCGGAAGCAATCCAGGAAGAGCTGGTCACGGTCCGCAACGATCGCTTCGTGGTTCCGGTGCGCGCCGATCATCGCGGCCGCATTAACGGCGTCGCCCACGGCTCATCGTCATCCGGTCAGACGATCTTCGTCGAGCCGATGCAGACGATTGAAGCAAACAACGAATTGCAGACTCTGCGTGAAGCCGAGCAACGCGAGATCGCCGAAATCCTCTTTCGCCTGTCGGAAGACTTGCGCGCGCATCTGCCGCAGATTGAAGCAGCGGCCGGAGCAGTGGGCGCGCTCGACATCATCAACTCAAAGGCCGCATTTGCGGAAAGGTTTGATTGTGTCGTGCCGAAGGTGTCACAGACCTCTGCTCCCGGTGATGAGGTCAGTACCGGGAGCGGTAGCGACCGGGTCGTCAGTATCGCCCATGATACCCCTCTCCGTCAGAATGACCCGGTCGCTACCGCTCCCGGTACTGACCTCACGGCCACGCTCGAATTCATCGACGCCCGCCATCCGTTGCTCGAAGAAAATCTTCGCCAATCAGGCGGCAGTGTCGTTCCGGTTTCATTCAAGCTCGATGGCGATCAGACAACGATGGTGATTTCCGGCGCGAATGCTGGCGGCAAGACTGTGGTGTTGAAAACTGCCGGCTTGCTTTCGTTGATGGCGCTGTCTGGATTGCCTGTGCCGGCGCGCGAAGCCGTCGTTCCGTTCTACCGTTCAATTCTTGCAGATATCGGCGACCATCAATCGCTCGCCGCGAATCTTTCAACCTTCACTTCGCACGTCGGTAACATCGCGAAGATGATCGAAATCTGCGACGAACCTGGGATCGCGGACGCCTCGTCCGCAGTTCCGGCATCTCTCGTGCTTCTCGACGAAGTCGGCACCGGCACCGATCCCGAAGAAGGTTCAGCACTCGGCGTCGCCGTGGTCGATCACTTCAAACAGCGCGGCGCGCACGTGCTGGCGACCACGCACTACTCCGGTTTGAAAATGTACGCCGCAAATGAAGCGGGCGTACTCAACGCAAGTGTTGAATTCGACGAGCAAACGCTACGGCCGACTTATCGTTTGCTGATTGGGCTGGCCGGCTCGTCGTCAGGCTTGGAAATTGCGCGACGTTTTGGAATCCCGTCAAACGTAATCGACAACGCAAATGAGCAGGTGAAAGCGTCGACGCGCGACGCAACCGAGTACTTACGCCGCATCAAACGCGAAACAGAAGAGGCGGAAGGCTTGCGCGTAGCGCTGGAAGAAGAGCGGACGGCGGTGGCCGAGAAGTTCGCGGGGCTTGAACGAGAATTTCAGAAACGCGAGCGTGAACGGCAGGCAGAATTCGACAAACGACTGGCTTCAGAGATCTCGGAATTTGAGAAAGTGGCGCGCGACCTTGTTTCGAAAGTTGAGCAGCGCGCGGACCGCGTCAAAGTCGAACGCGAAGCGGAAAAGCGCGCCGCCGAACTGAAGCACGAAGCGCAACGTGCAGCGCGGGCGATGTCTGAGGAAGCGGAACTGCGGACGCGCGGACAACGGCGGTCACCTCAGGGTCAGGAAGCGGGCTTGCCCTCGCAGCTTCGCGGAGTGAAGATCGTCCGCGATGGCGAAGTGATCCGGGATAGTTCTGTGGCGGGCGACGTCACGGCTACGGAAAGTGGGACGGCAAAGAGCGGACGGGGCGCCCGCGTTCTCAGTGCGCAGGATGCCGGCACTTCCCGCGCATTTGCGGCACGCGAGATTCAAGTTGGCGATCAAGTGCGGCTGCTTTCGTTCGGTTCCACGGGCGTTGTCGATCAAATCAAAGACGGCGAAGCTCAAGTCCGCGTTGGTTCGCTGCACTTGCGTGAGAGACTCTCAAATCTGGAGCTCATCAATGAAGCGGGCCACAAGCGGCATGAAGTCAGAACCACCCGCGTGAGCGGGCGGGTCAACGCGTCTCTTGAAGATTTAAAGAAACAAGCCGCTACGACCGAACTACACCTGCATTCCAGAGAAGCAGATTCCAGATTCCAGACAAAGAATGAACTTAACCTGATTGGCAAAACGACGGATGAGGCAGTCGATCTCGCGGATAAGTTTCTCGACGAAGCTTTCTTGAACGGCCAAAGCGAAGTGCGCATAATTCACGGCCACGGCACCGGCGCTTTGCGCAAAGCAATTACCGAGTTTCTCAGCGGCCATCCGCACGTCGCACGGTTCGCACAAGCACCGCAAGACAAAGGCGGCTCGGGCGCGACTGTTGTACAACTGAATCAATGATCGAGACGAACGACGAGTTGGTGACTCTTTTTCGACCTGTCGGGCAACAGGAATTGCACTTAATCAAACTAAGCAACTACTCAGAGTTTCCGCCACGTCTTCCGGAGCAGCCGATCTTTTACCCTGTTCTTACGGAAGAATACGCCACCCGAATAGCTCGCGATTGGAACTCGAGATATAACGATCCGAAGTTTGGCTGCGTGACAAGCTTTCGTGTAAGAAGGTCATTTCTGGATCGTTACGAGCAGAAGACTGTCGGCGGCGAAGCTCATCGAGAGTATTGGATTCCCGCTGAGGACCTCGACGAGTTCAACCGAAACATCGTAGGGACCATCGAAGTCATAGCGGAGTTCCGGAACTAGCAATGCGCTTCCCGCAAACCTTCATTGATGATCTGCGCCGCCAGGCGGACATTGTCCGCATCATCCAGGACTATGTGACGCTGAAGAAGGCGGGTGCGAATTGGGTCGCGCGCTGTCCCTTTCACAAAGAGACGAAGCCTTCGTTCTCAGTCAATCCCGCGAAAGAAATCTTCTATTGCTTCGGCTGCCAAAAAGGCGGCGCGGTTTTCAACTTTGTGATGGAGATCGAGCGGGTCACTTTTCCCGAAGCGGTCAAGATCGTTGCGGAAAAATCGGGCGTGCCTTTGCCGAAGATGATCGACGACGGCCGTTTCGAAACCCGCAAGCGCGAATCCGATCAGGTCATCGAGCTGAATCAATGGGCACTGCAATGGTGGCAGGATCAATTGCAAAGCAAAGCTGCTGCCTCAGTTCGTCAATACCTGAAGCAGCGCGGCCTAACCGAAGAAACGGCCCAGACTTTCCGGCTCGGATTTGCGCCGGACAGTTGGGAAGCTCTTTCGACTCATCTGCGGCAAAAGGGTGCAACCCAGGAGCAAATCGAGAGCAGCGGTCTGGTGGTGAAGAAAGACGAGGGCGGCTCGTACGATCGGTTCCGTGGGCGGCTGATTTTTCCGGTGTTTGATGCTCAGGGAAAGCCAATTGCGTTCGGCGGGCGGACGCTGGATCCCGAAGGCGAACCGAAGTATCTCAACTCGCCGGAGACACCGGCCTACACGAAAGGCCGCCATCTCTTCGGCTTGAACCTGACCCGCGACGAAATCAGACGGGCGGGCTTCGCGATTTTGGTCGAAGGCTATCTCGATTTAATCGTGCCTTATCAGCATGGCGTGAAGAATATGGTCGCCAGTCTCGGCACGGCGCTGACGCCGGAGCAAGTGAAACTGATAGCGCGGTTTGCGCGTAAAGTAGTGGTGAACTATGATGGTGATCGAGCGGGCGTGCAGGCGGCGAAACGGGCAATCGAAACATTCCTGGCAGAAGACCTTGAAGTCAAGGTTCTGGTCCTCCCGGACAACGCAGATCCTGACGATTTCATCAGAAAATACGGCGTTTCCGAATATAACCGACGCCGCGGCGAGGCACAGCCCCAGATACAATTTGTGATCGATCAGGCATTGCGGGATCGTAACCTTCACAACCCGGCTGATAAAGCGGCAGCAGTGGAGGAGACGCTCCCGTTTGTGCGCGCTGTGCGGGGACGGATTCAGCGGCGCGAATACTTTGATATCGCGATGGACGCTTTGCGGGTGCAGCCTGATCAGCGACGCGAGCTTTGGCAAAGGACACGTGGCGCCGCAAGCGGTGACACGGCAACCGTTCACGAGGTAGTGATTCGTCCGTTGAAACTGACCGTTGCCGAAGAGCAACTGTTGGAGTTGCTGCTCGGCAGCGAAGAGTTGCGAAAGATCGTGCTGCCACGGCTTGAGCCGAGCGATTACGAAGGATTGGCAGCAGCGGCAATCTTCCGGGCGCTGGTGAAATTGAACGAGGAAGAGGTCGAAGTCAGCTTTGATTCAATGAGCGCGGAAACGGCAGACAATCCGTCAGCGGGTGAATTGCTCGCGCGGCTAATGCTGGCTGATCCGATTGAAAACTTTGACGAAGCGATGACGCAGGCCGACCGGTGCGTCGACGCTTTGCGCTTGATGAAGCTGGATCGGCGAATCGACGAGATCAGCTCGGAAGTCGCCGAAGCTGAGCGCGCGGGTGAGGGGGAAAAGCGCGACCGGCTGTCGCTGCAACTGTTGGAGTTATCGAAACAGCGCGCAAATTATTTGCCGCACGCGCAGGCGAGTAAAACTGTGAATTGAGCGAATGCCGCATGGTGCGGCATCTAATATCAGAATCCGACTTTTGGGATTCAACCGAGGATAAAAGACAAAAAGTGGCTAGTGAAGAAAAAGATCGAGACGATGTGATGGATCGCCTGCTCCAGTTGGGCGGCGACAAAAAATTCCTTTCATACGACGACTTGAATCGTGAGTTGCCGGAGAACGTAGTGTCTCCGGACGATATCGAGGACGTGCTCCAGAAGCTCGACGCGTCCAATATTCATGTCGCTGATTCCGACGAGCGGCTCATCGAGCAGGCGGCGGCAATCGCAACCGAAGAAGAAGACGGCGACGAAGATCTGGAGCTGGATCTCTCGGCAGGCGCGCTCGAGAAAACGAACGATCCAGTCCGTTTGTATCTGCGCGAGATGGGTGTCGTGCCACTGTTGACGCGCGAAGGCGAAGTCGCGATCGCGAAACGCATCGAGCGGGGCTTGATGAAGACCCATAAAGCGATCGCCCGCTCGCCGATTGCGGTGATGGAGCTGCTGAAAGTCGGCGAAGAACTTCAGGGCCTGCGAATCAACATTCGTGAAGTCGTTCTTTTTTCCGAACAGGCTGAACTGGCCGGCGAGGATGACAAGGCCGATGAGTATCGTGAATGGACGATCGAAGGCATCGAGAACATCAACAAGATTTTCAAAAACGCGCTGAAAGAGTGGGAGAAACTCAAGAAAGAACAGAAGGCGCAGCGTGGAAAGAAAACGAAAAAGGTTTTGCGTCTGCGTGGCCGGGTCGCGCGTTTGCGCATCGAGATTGCTGATGAAATCGCGCGACTCAATCTGACTGAGCGTTCACGTCAGCGCCTCATTAACGCGATTCGGAACGTGCAGAAGGAAGTGCGTTCGGCCGAACGCGAACTTTCCACTTACACCGAAAAACTGAACGCCAAGAAGCGACTGAAGGCCGACGATCAGAAGACTTACAAAGGCCACGTGGCTAACGCCAGGAAGCGTCTGCGCACCGTCGAAGAGGAGTTCCACATCTCGCCGGTCGAAGTGAAGCGGTCGCTGCAGAACATCGTGACCGGTGAACAACAAACGGGACAGGCTAAGCGCGAACTGGTCGAAGCCAACCTGCGCCTGGTCGTTTCCATCGCGAAGAAGTACACGAACCGCGGACTGCAGTTCCTCGATCTGATTCAGGAAGGCAACATCGGTTTGATGAAAGCCGTCGATAAGTTCGAGTGGCGGCGCGGCTATAAGTTTTCGACCTATGCGACGTGGTGGATTCGTCAGGCCATCACGCGTGCGATTGCCGACCAGGCCCGCACAATCCGCATTCCGGTGCACATGATCGAAACCATCAACAAGCTGATTCGCACTTCGCGCGCGCTGGTGCAGGAACTCGGCCGCGAGCCAACCAGCGAAGAGATCGCGAAGAAGATGGACATCCCGGTTTCGAAGGTGCGCAAAGTCTTGAAGATTGCCCAGGAGCCGATCTCTCTCGAGACGCCAATTGGCGAAGAGGAAGATTCGCACCTCGGCGACTTCATCGAAGACAAATCGATCCTGAATCCTTCCGATGCCGTCGTTGCTTCGAACCTGCGCGAGATTACCGACGAAGTGCTCGCGACCCTCACACCGCGCGAAGAAAAAGTGATCAAGATGCGCTTTGGTCTGGGCACAACTGGTTCAGAGCATACCCTCGAAGAAGTTGGCCAGCATTTCGCCGTCACCCGCGAACGTATTCGGCAGATTGAAGCGAAAGCGCTGCGCAAGCTGCGCCACCCATCACGATCACGAAAGTTGAAGGCGTTCCTCGAAACGGTCCAGCACAATTAGTGGGTCGCGTGGAACTGGTGACATCTAAATAGACCGCGATGCAATACAAAAGACTCCCAACGTACTGCGCTCTTGTTCTGTTTCTCGTTCCTCTCAATTTTGGGCAATCGAAGTTGACGGAACGAGTCTCGCTAACTGATCTTAAATCAGGCGGCGCTTTCGGATTTCCGCAAAAAGAGGCGACAATTCTTCGAGACGACGATAACTTACGATTCTCAGTCACAACGACGTCCGATTACCTCGTCGCGCAGGCTATTCTTTGGGCGGACAACAACTCAGCGAACGAAGATGTTACGCAGGGCGTGCCTTTAGGAGATTCTTCCAGCATAGCGTTTTCATCGAGCGCTCGTAAGAAGCTGGCCAATGTAGACAGGCGTTATTATTTAAATCCACGATCAGATCTTCCTGGTTTCTATTACAGTGTGAGCGTACCGGTGAACGCTGAGAGTCCACTGAAGAAAAACTCTCGCGGCAGTGGACGCATTGATTATGTCACGACGAAGGAAGGTAGTACGGTTAGAATTGATTCCTTCAAGATTCCTTTGGTTGAGCTTAAGAGGAATCACGTCGATTCTATCTATCTGTGCTATTTTGCGTATTCTCCTAAACCCTATCTCGTCCTGAACTCCGTTGGTTTTGCCACTGAGCCCATTTACTCGGAACGACAGGTGCCGACGGCGATGTATCATAAGTTCAAACTCAACCGTAAAGCAGTGATTAGTGATAATTGGCTCGTTCGGAAATAGAGTGAAATTGTTTTGAACCGTATCGTAGAAAGCTATAAACGTAAGCTCGCCAGCGAAGACGGCTGGGTGCTGAAGCGCGGCGCGCAACTGCGCATCGCGCTCTGCTATCCGAATGTCTATTCGATCGGCATGGCGAATCTCGGCTTTCAGGCGATGTATGAGCTCTTCAACAACATTCCTGAGGTTTCGTGTGAGAGAGTTTTCCTGCCGGACAATAGCGCGCGGGGCATGCACGTTGACGAGGGATCGTCGGCAAGCGAGCGTGTCAGAAGCCCGCGCGCAAGCAAGGGCTCGGCTCGCCGTCAGGCCCTCCCTGGCGGTCGGGCTTCTGACGCTGAGTTTTCCCGCAACAGCTCCGGCTACGATGTAAGGCCGAGTAGGGGAAACAGCAATGTCAACGAACTCGCCGAATACCAACGGACACGAACTCCGCTCCTCTCGCTCGAATCGCAAACTCCAGTACGCGACTTTGATGTAATCGCGTTTTCGATTTCGTTCGAAACGGACTACGTCAACATGGCGCGCATGCTGCAGCTGGGCGGCATACCGGTTTGGTCGAAAGACAGGACTGAACGTGACCCTTTGATTGTCATGGGCGGCGCAGCGTCGTTTCTGAATCCAGAACCAATCGCCGACTTCACTGACGTCATCGCCGTCGGAGAAGGCGAGATCCTTGGTCCGAAGCTCGTTGACACGATTTTCGAAAACGTTACGCACTCCTCTGGAGTGCAGCACGCGGGACGCGTGCGTACCCATTACAGCAAAGAAGAATTGCTGCTGTCTTTGGCACGAGAAGGTCGCGGTTTCTA
>Ga0207644_10003414_pt1 | contig 10253 bp, 7 predicted proteins | sample KBSS73metaG_FD_184326 | JGI IMG/M metagenome (GOLD analysis project Ga0207644, IMG submission 184326) | Switchgrass rhizosphere microbial communities from Kellogg Biological Station, Michigan, USA - KBS S7-3 metaG (SPAdes) (version 2) | ecosystem: Host-associated > Plants > Roots > Rhizosphere >... | reverse complement strand
GGCAGCGACTGGCGGCGGCGCAAGCGCCGACTTCGGGGGACGTCTCGGCGGGTTTATGAAGCTCGCGGGCAACTGGGGGAACGTCGACCGTACCGATCTGCAGGATCCGTACGACTACAGTTCATGGAGCATCCTCGGCGGGGTCGACTACCGAGTGAACGAGCAGTTTGTCCTCGGAGGCGCAGTCAGCTACGAGGACACGCGGTCGCGATTCGACAATTCGCTCGGGAACGTCGACGCGACAACGTGGTCGTTCTCCGGGTATGGTACTTACACGTCGGGCCCGTGGTACGTCGACGGCTTCGTATCGTACGGGCACATCGACTACGACACGACGCGTACGATCACGATCCCGTCGAACAATCCGGCGGCGCCCTCGCTTACCGGCAACGCGACAGCAAGTCCGAACGGCGATCAATGGTCGTTCTCCGTCGGCACCGGTTACAACTACCAGCTGACCGGCTACACGCTGATTCCGTTCGCGCGTCTCGGTTACATCCACGTCAAGAACAAGTCCTTCTCGGAGAGCGAGTCGGTAACGGGTCTTGGTCTTTCGGTCGGGGATCGCACGCTCGAATCGCTGCAGTCCGCGCTGGGAGCGACGATATCGACGACGCTGAACACTGCGTCGGGCGTCTTCACTCCCTACTTCACAGCACAGTGGATGCACGAGTTCAAGAACGATAATCCGTCGATCAACGCGAAGTTCGTCAACGATCCGCAAGGCTTCAATTTCTTCATCCCAACTGCCGAGCCGACGCGCGACTACGCGGTGTTCATCGTGGGATCCGGCGCCACGTTCGCAAACGGGCTGTCCGGGTTCCTGCAGTTCGGTGCGGCCGCTGGCCTCAAGGACGCCACGAACTACAGCGTCGTTGCGGGTCTGCGCAAGGAGTTCTGAACGGTCGCGATCGACTGAACGCTGGTCGTCGCGCGCTGGGTGTTGTCGGCACCGGTGGTGGGGTATGGCTTCACGTCGTGCCCCGGCGGCTGATCCGAAGCACCCCGGTGGGGGCGCCGAGAGCGCCCCCTCGCTCATCTCATCGTTCAGGCAGCTTGGCGAGTATGTCGGTCCATGCCGAGATCCAGCAGCAGACATGGTCGAAGCCCGGCCATTCGGTGACGGTGACCGCCGCGCGATCCCGGCCGTAACCGCGAAGGATCCAGGGCGGCACGACGCGATCGTCGCTGCCGACGAAGTGATGTTCGGGAATGGCAACGCGCCGGTCGTCGCGGGGCAACTGAGCGGGGTCCAGCGAGCCGGCAAGCGGTGAGTAACCGTGCAATGCAGCCCATTGCGCTACGTCCAGATTGGCCCCAACGGTCACGATTGCCACCACATTGTTCAAGCGATGCGCGAGGAGGACGGCGAGAGCGCCGCCGCCGCTGTGACCAAGCAGGATGACGGGGTGGATATCCCGTGTTCCGAGCGCCGCCTTGATCGCGGCAGCCATGCTCTCGACGACCGCGTCTGAATAGCGCTGATCCGTCCATAGGCGCGCATTGCACGCGGTGGACGTCAGGCCAAAGTAACAGGGTCGTCCGAGGTAAATGGACTCATGGGGATCGCGCAGCATCAGCTCGAAGGCGAGCGGGTTGCGCGGTGTAGGATCGACGGCTGGCTCGGTGATCGACGCCCAGGGCGTACCGTCGCCTTCGATGTAGACATGAAGCGCACCCGTCGCGCGCCCGCTCTTGCGCACCATCAGATGATCGAAGCGCGTTCCGTGGACGATCTCACGGGTGAGACCCGCTTCCTGGATGCGCGCCTCGAACCTTGCCTGCCCCGACATGCACCCCGCATTCATAACCACCGCGAGCAACATCACAACGACGCCTGAAGCAAGGCGGCATGTGGATTGAAGCGTCACCGCGATTCACCGCGGTTGATGGGGACCGACCGTGTGCATTGGTGCATCGGACGTCAAAGGCTCGGACGGAACGGTGCGGCGACGTCATCGGGTAATCGAGCGCCACGACTCGCTCCTGGCGCGGACTGGAAAGTTGGCCGCGTCCTGAGCGATGACTGTACCCGTTTACCTGCTTCGCACCACGGCCATGAGGCCCAAGGCTTTCTGATCGACGATACGGCGCGCCTTGTCAATCACAGCCGCGCTGCGCGAGCGCTGACAAGCGGCGCAGCGAGTTTCGCACGCGAGTCGACTCAAATCCTCGCGCCGTAGAACGGCATTGAGAGCTGCTGCTTCGCGTCCTGGATCTTTGCACGCAAATGGCTGATGTCAGCGTCCGCCTGCCGCTTGATGTTCATTTTCGTTTGATATTCGATGGCGGCCGGTCCGTAAAGATAGGTATCCACGTCACCGCTGCGAATGGCCCCGTAGACCGATGCCCAGAAGGACGGCGTCCACGGGCCGAGCGTGTGGCGAATGAAGAAGCGAAAGTCCTTCTTGGGCTGAGAAGGCGCTGGTACCGACAGCGTCGTGATGTCGCTCGCGATCTCGAGCCTGCTGTTGAGAAACCAGTTGACCATCTGTGCGGCCGTCATCTCGCCGTGCTTCGCACCATGCGCTACGAGTTCGCCGATTCCCTTGCCGACGTTGGCAAGCATGCAAACCGAGTCGATCAGAATCAAAAAATGCTCAAGCTCCTCCTTGTTCGCGTGCTGCTCCTCGATCAACTCGCGGGCGCGGCTCGCAACCTCGGATGCAAGATGCTCTTGGGTGACAACGAGCTTGCGGAGCAGATTCGGGTGCCAGGGAATCAGCAGGCGTGTCCCCGTACGAACTGCGCCGGGGCTCGCGGAACGGGGAAAGCATGCTCGGTTGGGTGGGAAAGCGACGATGGGTCCGGGATTGTCATATCCGTACTTGCGGCCTATCGTCGTGAGCTCGTTCACATCATTCCCGCGCGCTACATACACGTCATAGAACATGCTGAAGTCCTATTTGTGATCCGGAACCCGGAAACTATGCTTGGATGCGCTTTCGTAGCGGGTGCCGTTAGCAAGCAGCATGACTCCGTGGCCACGCTGCAGCCCGTCGTCGTTTACCACCTGTGCCAGCCGGTGCCCGCGCCCGAGCTTGTTCCCGGCTTGATTCCGCCGGCCACGCTGCCTTTAGGGCCCGGTACCCAGCGAACATTGTTCAGGTCGCCAGCGATTTCAGGATTCTCCGCAACATAGCGCTTGACGAGCCGCTCTGCCGCCTGGTCGATCTCGGCTGCGCCGGCTTCACCTGCGATGGCCATGCCTCCGCGCACGAGTCCCGTGACCCCTGTCACGGCGAGGCCGATTTCAGCGACCTCACCCGCCGTCTTCGCCACCTTCAGTACCGTTACCGCTCGCTGTGCGCCCGACGTCGTGTCTTCGACGTAACTAGCCAGAAGATTGGCAGCATTGCGCGTGATAATGGCCGCGGTGACGAGATAGGCCTGCGACGCTTTCACGTTGCCCCCCACGTTCAGTTGCATCGCTTTCAACACGAAGCGGTATGGGTCGTCCCAGATGGACTGCGCAGGAAAATCGGCGCCGCCCAGCAGATCCGAAACCTCGGCGATGCCGGGGAACGCATCGCGACGAACCTTGGCAAGCCGCTGATGTTCCTGAAGTCCCGTCTCGATCTGACTGCGCAACCGTCGCACCTCCTTGTCGAGTTCACGCTGTACCGCTCCCTGATCAACCTGCCGATAGTAGCCCGCGCCGAATAGCGTCGTACCAAGGAGCGTATCGCGTGTCAGGCGACCGTCCTTCGTGGGAATGGTGTCTCCGTTGGGGCCGAGCGAAAGCCATACGTCGAATGATCGCGCGTCCAGTACATGACGTGACGGATCCTCGCGATCACGGACGAGCTTTGGCGCGAAGCGCAACCACACCCCTTTGTTTACGAGAGTCTTTCGCACCTTCTCCAGATACGCAGCCTCGTCCGGATTGTCGGTGACGGGCTTCAGCGCGTTCGGATCGATGAGGTCGGTGAAGTCCAGGCGAATGCGCTTGTCGGCTTCGGTCACGTAGATATAGTGTTCCATCGCTCGATCGGACCGGCGAACGAGGGCTGCGTCGTGGAATGTCAGCGATCCACTATGAGTCACCGACTGCGCGTAAAAGGCATCGGCTTCCGCCTTGACGACCGGATCGACGACGGCGGCGTCGAGCACCTTCTGGATCTGGCGCCACTGCGCTGAAGTGACGTGTTCGAATACCGACGGCAGCGCCGCGCGGACCAGGCTTTGCGCATCCGCGGCGCCCAGTGCCTTCGCCTGCGCCCGCGGATCGTGGCCAACGGGTCCTGGTCGTCGGCCAGTGCTCCCGGATGATGACCCCCCGAGCGGTCCGGGCGTGCGGTGAGGTTCGCTCATTTGGGCTTCTCCGAGGTGCGTTCCCCAATTGTACGACCTGCGCAGATGAGGGAACATTGCCGCCTGACGTCGACGATCGTGACTATCGTTCGATGAAAACTCCGGAGACGACCCTTCCGAAAACTCGCACGGCAGACGTCGTGCTGACGGTCGCCGGCAAACCCCTGCATTTTCAGTTGACGGTGCCGGCGGCGCCCACGCGACCGGTCGAGTTGCTTCCGCTGTTCCAGTCACTCACCGATATGTTCGTCGGCAGCGCCGTGGAGGATGCCGAAGCTGGCGGCGCGACGATCTCATGTCGAAAAGGTTGCGGCGCGTGCTGCCGTCAGCTCGTGCCGCTTTCGGAAATTGAAATCGAATCGATCAGGCAACTCGTCGAAGCGCTGCCAGAACGGCGCCGCATGAAAGTAATCGGTCGCTTCGAGCGCGCGCTACAGCGGCTTGCCGACGCGGGATTGCTCGCATCGTTGCGCATGCCGGAGCGCGTGGCGCGGGAGGAAGTGCTGAGGCTTGGAGCCGCCTACTTCCAGCAGGGAATCGCCTGTCCGTTTCTCGAGGACGAATCGTGCTCGATCCATGCCGAGCGTCCGCTCGCGTGTCGGGAGTACTTGGTCACGTCACCGGCCGCCAACTGCGCGCAGCCCAGTCCTGAGACGATCCGCTGTGTTCCGGTTCCCGCGAAGGTCTCACGCGCCGTCCGCCACCTGGACACTGGCAAGGCAAAGCCGTCCCCGACGTGGATCCCGATGATCCTTGCTCTCGAGTGGCATCGAGACGACCGGCCCGATGCAGCGACGCCGTCGGGCCCCGACTCCGTCGCTCGAGTCTTCGAGCAACTGACTCACGCGGCCATTCCAACTCCGGACGACGCACGTTAGCGTCTGCGAGCCTGGCAATCCCCTGTCTCAAGCATCGAGACGGGCGAATCGGCAATCGATGACGCTATTGATTGCCGCCATCCGAGTCGCTTTCCGGGAGGTCTTCGGTGGTGTATCGTCCAATCGGATTTATCGTCGGCTGATTCGGCTAATGGCTGCAAATGCCGCTATATGCTTTGACAGCTGACGAACAAGTCGCCGAGCAGATGCGCGAATACTTCCACCCCACACTGCCCTGAACGGCGTCTACAATGCCCAAGCCTGCCGCCCGGGTTCTCGATCTCACGACACACCTCGCGCCCGCCTTACCGGGAATCGGTTCGCCTAACGTACTGATCGGTGGTCAGCCAGCGTGGCGAACGATCATCGACCAGCACATTTGCGCAATTCCAATCGCCCCGCCGTTTCCCGCGCCTCACGGGCCCGAACGATGCTATCTCGGCAGCACCACCGTCTTGATCAATTTCCAGATGGCATGTCGAATGGGCGACATTCTGCAAGGGCTGGGGCCGCCAAATCCATTTCTGCTGGGCATGATGACCGTACATATCGGCGACCTCGGGTTTGGTCTCGCGAGCGCGCCCAACATGAGTCGGTACGCGACGGCGATGCGGGCGCTATTCAAGAACTGGGCGAGTATGACGGCAAACCAGCGGCTCGCTGCCATGCAGGCCGCGCTCAATTCGGCACTGCCACCTGGGATGCCCCAGTTGACACTGCAACCTGCCGCGCTCTCCGCAACTACCTGGGGTCAACTCGATTTTGCCAACTGGCAAGTGCAAGTCAATCAGGCAATGCTGCAAGGACCGATGACCGAAGACCGCTTCGCCAACGTGACGAACACGATCTATCACGAAACACGTCACGGCGAACAATGGTGGAACGTAGCGCAACATCAGGCGGCGAATGGAACGCCTGCCAACACAATCGCCAGCAATATGGGTATCCCGCAGAGTGTCGCAACGGCTGCCGCGAGCAATCCTGCGCCAACTGGCACGAGCCAAGGTGCAATGGGCGAAGCCGTCAACGATTCGGTCTACGGCAGTCGGTCGGCCTACCGCGAAAGCGTTCTGAGCGACCCAACCAACCAATACCAAGAGTATCGTGCGCTGCCGGAAGAAGAGGATGCGTGGCGCCAAGGCGACGCCGCCGAACAGGCGTTTCGCAATACCCCTTGAGGGACTGCTCGACTAAAGATGACCATCGCAATACTGCTGATGCCTATCTTGGAGGCATTTTCGCACCCGGCATTCGGGGGGGCAGAGGCCGTAGCGCTGCTCGGCGAACCAGTGCGAAAGGCTGAACGCAACTGGGAGCTTGCGCCGCGAAATCGCGAGTTCTCGGAGGTCGAGCTGGTTTTCGAAGATTTGCCCGCTGGCAAGCACCTGTTGACGACGATCAGGATTCGACTTCGGAATCCCCCCGTCGTTTCGCTTGAGGAGATTCGAGCGGATTTCGGTCCTTCGTGCCGATGGCTTCCGTCGACGGGTCCGCAACGACCGCGGTATCTCGCTTTCGATCACAATTCCGGTGCATTGCGCGAGACGGTAATGTTACTGGCGGAATTTCCCCGCGACGAGAGCAAGCTCGTCATAAGTTCCATGCTCGTACGGCGATATTATCCGTAGCCCTTACGCTGATCATGGTCGCAGGGGGAACAGCGCCCCGCTTCCCGGACAGCGCGATCAGGGATCGATCTCGATGGCGCCGATTTCGACCTTAACCCGCTCAGAGCCGGGTTTCGATGGATTTGCTTCAACCGCGTCTTCCGGCTGCTTGGGATTCGATCCGCTGCCGGAGCCGGCAGCACCGCCGCTGTTTATTAGCACGATAGTGCCCTGAATCGTCACGCCAGCGGGGCCGATATCGATGAATCCGCCGGGACCCTTCAAGCTCAGCTGGACGCCCGCCTCTATTACGACGTTCACTCCCGCCTTCAGATGAATCTCAGTTCCGGCATCGAGTGCATGCTTCAGTGCCACCTTCTCCAGTTGATCGGTGTTGACTGTCAATGACGCTGTACCATCGACAAGCTCGTTGCGATCTCCCTTGACGTGCAAGTCCCTCTGCTCACCCACCGTCTCGCGCATGGATTTTTCGATCGACACATCGTATTCGCCTCCAGAAATCTTTCCCTTGCCGACCAACAACTGTATGTTGCCTTCTACCTGTTCGATGTGATCGTGCCGGATCGTGACGTAGCGAGTACCTCCCACGATACGGGTTTCGTTCGCTTCCACGACGGTCGTGAGCTGTCGCTGTGCGTGTACATGGATCTCCTCGCGTCCTTTCATGTCCTCAAAGCGCAACATGTTCGCGTATTCGGGCGTTCCCTTTGGACTCGAGCGCGTCAGGATTCCCGATCGGGTCTTGTGCGCAGGCAGCGTCCATGGCGGCATCTCATCGGCGTTATAGACACGGCCGGTGATTAGCGGGTAATCGGGATCGCCGTTGATGAAATCGACGATCACCTCCTGACCGATGCGGGGCACGTGCATCGTTCCGAAGTTGGTGCCCGCCCAGACGTGCGAAACGCGGATCCAGCACGAGCTGTTCTCGTCGTGCTTCCCTTCGCGGTCCCATCGGAACTGCACTTTGACGCGGCCGTACCCGTCGGTCCAGATCTCCTCGCCTTTCGGGCCGACTACGACCGCTGTCTGCGGTCCGTTCGTCAGCGGTTTCGGAGTCACGCGCGGCGGACGAAACTGCAGCGAGGAATCCTGGCACGTCACCATCAGCTGAAAGGCCGTGCCCTCGTCCGTCTTGTCTTCGTAGGGGTTCTCGTTCCAATCATAATCGACGCCAAGGATCAGGTAGTCGCGATTCTGGTCGGCACGCGGGCATCGATAAAGGGTAAAACGATACCCGGGCGCCATGCCACGCACGTCCGTCGCCCCTTGAAGGAGCTCGTGCTGCGCCTGGAGCTCCTCGAGCCGCACCTTAGTGTAGAACTCGCCATCGGGCGCAGGAATCGTGTACCCGCCTGGATACTCGTACACCTTGTAGCTGTCGTTGGAATGACCGAGCGGATGCGCCTTGCGCTGCTCGAGCTTTGCGCGCGGTTTCTTGAAGTCGTAGTCGTCGGTGACGTAGCCGCCGGAATCGACCTGCTTCGAAACAGTCCAGTTGTAGACGCGCTCTTCGTCGGCCACAGCGACAACATCGCGACCGATGTACGGGACGCTCGCATACTCCGGCAGCGGATCGTGAGCGCCAGGTGAATCGGAGAGAACGAGCGTGTGCTTGCCCTTCTCGTGCACGAAGTAGTAATAGATTCCCTCGTGCTCCATCATTCTGCTGACGAAATTGAAATCCGTCTCCTGATACTGGACGCAGTACTCCCACGTGCGGTAGGTCTCCATCGTCCGGTTGAGCAGACCCCATGTGGCGACGTCTCCGTACTTGAAGAACACATCCTCGATGATCTCGATCACCGTCTTCTGCTGAAAGATCTTGCAGTTCGCCGTGCGTGTCATGTACCAGGCCCACGGACGGAGAATCGCCTCGTAACGGTAGTAGCGACCATCACGCCCGATCAGCGAGAAGGCGGTGACTTCGCCGTTCAGGAGCCGGCGCCCGAGCGCCTGCGTCTCCACCTCGACAGTCACGTCATGGCCGAGCAGCTTCTCTGCCGCGATGTCCTGTGATGGGCTGAGCATGTTGAGGCGGAACGCGAAGAGCTGCGAAACCTGCTCGCGCCCGGACAGCGACTGAAACTTGAGCATCTCCGGCCCGAGCGGAGTATGTGCGGTGAAGATGCGCGCCATGCTTGGCTCCAGTTTGGCTCGTCGGCTTGCTCAGTCGGGGAATTCGTACGCGAAATCGGCACCGCTCACCGTGAGATTCACGCGCGACAGCGATCGTCCCTCCGACAGCCGCTGCAGATATTCCTGGCTGATCCTGGGCAGCACGGTATTCGTCAGTATCGCGTCGATCATCCGGCCGCCCGACTCGAGCTCCGTGCAGCGGTCGATGATGAGCCGGATCGCGCCCTCGTCGTAGCCGAACGGGATTCGGTGGTTCTCCGCGATTCTTCGACGGATCCGTTCGAGTTGCAGGCGCACGATGTTTCCGAGCATCTCGTCGGACAGCGGATGGTAGGGAATGACCACCAGGCGTCCCAGCAACGCTGCGGGGAATACCTTGAGCAGCGGCTCGCGCAGAGCCGTTGCGATCGCCGCAGGCTCGGGCATCAGCTCCGGGTCCCTGCACATCGAGGTGATCAGTTCCGATCCGACGTTCGAGGTGAGCAGGATGATGGTGTTCTTGAAGTCGATGTACCGCCCCTCGCCGTCCTCCATCCAGCCCTTGTCGAACACCTGAAAGAAAATCTCGTGCACATCGGGATGGGCCTTCTCCACCTCGTCGAGCAACACGACGCTGTAGGGCCGCCTCCGGACCGCCTCCGTCAGCACACCGCCTTCTCCATATCCCACGTAGCCGGGCGGCGCGCCTTTCAGCGTGGATACCGTGTGGGCTTCCTGAAACTCGCTCATGTTGATCGCGATGACATTCTGCTCGCCGCCATACAGCGATTCCGCGAGCGCGAGCGCCGTTTCGGTTTTGCCGATGCCGGACGGACCGCACAGCATGAAGACGCCAATCGGCTTGTTCGGATTGTCGAGTTTCGCGCGCGATGTCTGGATCCGACGCGCGATGGTCTCGAGGCCGTGGCGCTGGCCGATCACGCGCTGGCTCAACGTATCGGCGAGTCGCAGCACCGCCTCAATCTCGTTCTTGACCATTCTTCCGACCGGGACCCCGGTCCAGTCGGCGACCACCGACGCGACCGCCTGCTCGTCGACAGACGGCAGTATCAGCGGGCGCTCTCCCTGCAACTCGCGAAGCTCGCGCTGCTTCGCCGCCAATTGCTCTAGTAAAACATCGCGCGTCGCCGCCGCCTTCGCGTGGTCTTCCTCGGCTGGCGAAGCCGCAGCCGGTGTCGTGCTCGCAACTGCCGAAACGTTGGCCGGCGCGTCGGCAGCAGCGTTGCCGCCTGACCCGGTCGCATCGACGACCGCGCTGTCGACGCTGCCCCGGTCTCCTTCCGCAGCTCAGCGC
>Ga0207644_10003412_pt1 | contig 10255 bp, 10 predicted proteins | sample KBSS73metaG_FD_184326 | JGI IMG/M metagenome (GOLD analysis project Ga0207644, IMG submission 184326) | Switchgrass rhizosphere microbial communities from Kellogg Biological Station, Michigan, USA - KBS S7-3 metaG (SPAdes) (version 2) | ecosystem: Host-associated > Plants > Roots > Rhizosphere... | reverse complement strand
AGGAGAGCGAGGCGACGAACGCCTCTTCCGGGTCGACGCCGTTGGGGTCGTTCCACGGCGCCGGGACGATGTGCGGGCTGGGCGAAGCGGGGACCGTCAGGCCACCATCGAACTCCCAGCTATGCGAGCGACTGTACTGGCCCTTGGTGAACTCGGTGCTCGGATCGCGGGTCCAGCGGATCGTGGCGTTGTAGGTGCTCATCAGGAAATGCTTCCCCAATCATTTGTGAAGGCGAGCACCGCCACGACTGCGAGGCTCAAAGAAGCCAAGATGTTGAAGCCCATCACGCCCCAGAAGTAGATCGAGTCTCTATCGAACTCCTCGATACCAATCAGCTGCAAAGGCAGGTTCGTCGACCCTCGCGTGAACCCTCGGTACGTCGCCCAACCGAAGGTCAATGACATCAGTGGAAGTATGAAGGTGAGCCAGAGTGTCACAGCGGAATATTATCGTGCTTCTTCCACGGATTCTCGAGCTGCTTGTTGCGGAGCTTGCGTAGGCCCATCGCGACGCGCCGCCGGGTCGAGTGCGGCATGATCACCTCGTCGATGAAGCCCATGCTCGCGGCCACGAACGGGTTGGCGAAGCGCTCCTCATATTCACGCGTATGCTCGGCGATCTCTTCCTTGGTCTTGCCGCGGAAGATGATCTCGACCGCGCCTTTGGCGCCCATCACCGCGATCTCGGCGGTGGGCCAGGCATAATTCAAGTCACCGCGAAGGTGCTTGGAGGCCATAACGTCATAGGCACCGCCATAAGCCTTGCGGGTGATCACCGTGATCTTCGGCACTGTCGCCTCGGCATAAGCGAACAGCAGCTTGGCGCCGTTCTTGATGATGCCGTTATGCTCCTGCGCGACGCCAGGAAGGAAGCCGGGGACGTCGACGAAGGTCAGGATCGGGATGTCGAAGGCGTCGCAAAAACGGACGAAGCGCGCTCCCTTCTTGGAGCTGGCGATGTCCAGCACGCCGGCGAGGACCATCGGCTGGTTGGCGACGACGCCCACCGTGCGGCCTTCGATGCGGATGAAGCCGGTGATGATGTTCGCCGCGTGCGCCGGCTGAAGCTCGAAGAAGTCGCCCTCATCCGCGACCTTCCGGATCAGCTCGTGCATGTCATAGGGCTGGTTGGCGCTCGGTGGGATCAACGTGTCGAGGCTTTCCTCGACCCGATCGACGGGGTCCTCGGACGGCCGCTCGGGAAGGTCGTGGCGGTTGGACAGCGGCAGGAAGTCGATGAATTCGCGGGTCGCGAGCAGCGCGTCGATGTCGTTCTCGAAGGCGACGTCGGCCACACCCGACTTGGTGGTATGGGTGACCGCGCCGCCGAGCTCCTCCTGGGTCACCACCTCGTTGGTGACGGTCTTCACGACGTCCGGCCCGGTGACGAACATGTATGAGCTGTCCTTCACCATGAAGATGAAGTCGGTCATCGCCGGCGAATAGACGGCACCGCCCGCGCATGGGCCCATGATCAGGCTGACCTGCGGGATGACTCCGGACGCGAGCACGTTGCGCTGGAATACCTCGGCATAGCCGCCGAGACTGGCGACGCCTTCCTGGATGCGCGCGCCGCCGCTGTCGTTGAGGCCGATCACCGGAGCGCCGACCTTCATCGCCATATCCATGATCTTGCAGATCTTCTGCGCGTGGCGTTCGCTCAGCGAGCCGCCGAACACGGTGAAGTCCTGCGCGAAGACGTAAACCAGGCGTCCGTTGATCGTGCCCGAGCAGGTGACCACCCCGTCGCCCGGGATGCGCGTCTCGTCCATGCCGAAGTCCGAGCAATTGTGCTCGACGAACATGTCATATTCTTCGAACGATCCGGGATCGAGGAGGACGCTAAGGCGCTCTCGCGCGGTCAGGCGGCCCTTGGCGTGCTGCGCCGCAATGCGCTTCTCGCCGCCGCCCATCCGGGCCGCCTCGCGGCGCTTTTCGAGCTCTTCGATCGTCGTTGCCATCCGGCCATTCGTCCCCATCTTAGGCTGGTCGAAGCTCCTTCCACGCGCACTTCGTCGGGTCAATCGGGCGGCATGGCGATTGCTGCACTGCACCATGGCCGAATTTATATTAACTTCGATCAACGTTGCGGAACCGGAATGCGAGTCGTGCCGTTCAACTGTTGGGCAACACATGCAACGGAGGTTTAACGGAAAATGCTGACTCGCGTCGGGGTGCCAGTAGAGTTGGAAGCCGAGCCCTCGGCGCCTGGTCCAGAACCCACAACTCTGATCTGCTTTTCGCACTTGCGGTGGAACTTCGTGTTCCAGCGCCCGCAGCATCTGATGAGCCGCTTCGCGCAGGAAATGGATGTCATCTTCTGGGAGGAGCCGGTCGAGATCGGCCCGCGCGAGACCGCATACCTGCAGGTCCGCGAGGCTCAGGACGCGCCGAACGTCCGTGTCGTCGTCCCGCACCTGCCGCAGGGCATGCCGGAGGACGCGCGCGAGGCGGCGCTGCAGCGGCTGCTCGAGGCGCATTTGGCCAACGTCCGGGGGGCGCTGATCGCTTGGTACTATACGCCGATGATGCTGCCCTTCTCGAAACACATCACCCCTGACCTTACCGTTTATGACGCGATGGACGAGCTTTCGAAGTTCAAGTTCGCCCCCGATCACCTGCTAGGTTACGAGCAGGAGCTGATCGACCGCTCGGACATCGTCTTCACCGGCGGCTCCAGCCTCTACGAGGCCAAGAAGAACCGCCACGACAACGTCCACTGCTTCCCCTCATCGGTCGACCGCGCGCATTTCATGAAGTCCCGCGCTCGGCAGTTCGACCCGGCCGACCAGGAAGACCTGCCGCGGCCGCGCCTCGGCTTCTACGGCGTCATCGACGAACGGTTCGATACAGCGCTTCTCGAGGAAGCGGCGCAGATGCGCCCCGACTGGTCGTTCGTGATGGTCGGCCCGGTCGTGAAGATCTCCGACGAGGACCTGCCGAAGCGTCACAACATCCACTATCTCGGCAGCAAGACCTACGACCAGTTGCCGGCCTATCTGTCGGGCTGGGACGTGGCGCTGATGCCGTTCGCGATGAATGAGTCGACGGAGTTCATCTCGCCGACCAAGACGCCCGAATATCTGGCCGGCGGCAAGCCGGTGGTGTCGACGCCGATCAAGGACGTGGTGCGTCACTACGGCCAGCTCGAAGGCGTGAAGATCGCGTCCACCGCGGAAGAGTTCGTCGGGGCCTGCGAGGCAGCGCTCGAGCTGTCGCGCAACCCTGAAGGCGGCTGGCTCGCCGAGGCGGACCTGCTGCTCTCGGCGACCAGCTGGGACACGACGCAGGGGCGCATGGCCGGACTGATCCACGACTTGCTTGGGACCCGCACCGGGGCGACCAGCCCTGCCCTGCTGGTGGCAGCGGAATGAACGCGCCCTTCCGCGCGGAAAAGCGCCATTACGATTATTTGATCGTCGGCGCGGGGTTCGCAGGCTCGGTGCTCGCCGAGCGGCTGGCGAGCCAGCATGGCGCGCGCGTGCTGCTGGTCGACCGGCGGCCGCACGTCGGCGGCAATGCCTATGACGAGCCGAACGAGGCGGGCATCCTCTACCACAAGTACGGGCCGCACATCTTCCACACCAACAGCGACCAGGTGGTGGATTATCTGTCGCAGTTCACCGAATGGCGGCCGTACGAGCACCGCGTTCGCGCGGTCGTCCGCGACAAGCTGGTGCCGATCCCGATCAACCGGACGACGCTGAACGAGCTGTTCGGCCTTGATCTCAAGACCGACGAGGAAGCGGCCGAGTATCTCGCGTCGCGCGCCGAGCCCGTGGACGAGATCAAGACGTCCGAAGACGTGGTCGTCAACGCCGTCGGGCGCGAGCTCTACGAGCTTTTCTTCCGCGGCTACACGCGCAAGCAGTGGGACCTAGATCCGAGCGAACTCGACAAGCAGGTGACGGCGCGGATCCCGACGCGGACCAATACCGACGATCGCTACTTCACCGACACGTTCCAGGCGATGCCGCGCGACGGCTACACCGCCATGTTCAAGCGGATCCTCGACCATCCTTTGATCGAGGTGCGGACCGGCGTCGATTTCCGCGATGTCCGCGACGAAGTGGATTACGGCCATCTGATCTACACCGGGCCGGTCGACGAATATTTTGACTATCGCTTCGGCAAGCTGCCCTACCGCAGCCTCAAGTTCGACCATCAGACCCTGGAGCAGGAGCAGTTCCAGGAGACCGGGACGGTCAACTATCCGGACGAGCAGGTGCCCTACACCCGCATCAGCGAATACAAGCACCTGACCGGGCAGCAGTCACCGGTGACCACAGTCACCTACGAATATCCGTCGGCAGAGGGCGATCCTTATTATCCGATCCCACGGCCGGAGAACCAGGAGCTGTTCAAGCGCTACGAGGCGCTGGCCGACGCCACCGAGGGCGTGACCTTTGTCGGGCGGCTCGCGACCTACCGCTACTACAACATGGACCAGATCGTGGGCCAAGCGCTCGCGACCTTCCGCCGCATGGACGAGAAGCGAAGCAAGGAACGAGTGCGGCCTACCGCCGTTGCCGCTGAGTGACGCATGCAAGCTCCCCCACGGCCGCCAGCTTGGCCGCGGGAACCTACGTCAACCCGATACTGGACTGGGACTTTCCCGACCCCGCGGTGCTGCACGCTCCGGACGGCCATTATTATGCCTATGCGACGCAGACGCTTCGCGATGGGAAGTGGATCAACGTCCAGGTCGCGAGGTCTGACGACCTGATCCATTGGGAATATCTCGGCGACGCGCTGCCCGATAAGCCGGACTGGGCGAAGGAAACGCAGGACGTCTGGGCGCCCTACGTGCTCCACGACGGCGATCGCTACCTCATGTATTATTCGGCTACGCATGACGCGTGCCACGATCCGCACCGCGGCCACTGCCTGGCTGTGGCGACCTCGGACAAGCCGGAGGGGCCGTTCTTCGATATGGGCGTGCCGCTGCTGCTGGGAGTCGGCTTCGAATTTATCGACCCGATGGTGTTCGTGGACCCGAAGACCGGCAAATGGTGGCTTTACTGGGGGTCGGGCTTCCAGCCGATCAAGGTGCAGGAGCTGGGGGCGGACCGGATGTCCTTCGCCCCGGACAGCGCCCCCATCGACCTCGTCTGGCCCAATCCCGAGCCGGGCGGCTTCCCCCGCCTCGTCGAAGCGGCCTGGGTGATCCGGCACGACGATCATTACTATCTCTTCTATTCGGGCGACAATTGCTGTGGGCCGGACGCCGAATATGGAGTCATGGTCGCGAGGTCTGAGAGCCCCATCGGCCCGTTCGAGACGCTCGAGCAGGCGAAGGGCGTTCCGCACAGCCTGATGCTGCACAAGTGCGACCGCTGGCTCGCGCCCGGACACAATTGCATCGTTAAGGACGCGGCGGGCGACGACTGGATCATCTATCACGCGATCGACGTGAACAAGCCGCGCCAGCGTCAGGAGGACGAGATCAACAGCCGCCGAATCCTGCTGATCGACAAGATCGAGTGGCGCGACGGGTGGCCGTGGGTCGGCACACCCTCAAACGAGCCGAAGCCGGCGCCCGTTACCTAGACTCTTCGGAATCATGATCTCGCGCTGCCGTTCGAGTTCGGCGCGGAGCGGCTCGTAGACATGCCGCCTTCCATCCGACTGCACGCCTGAAAACAGCCCGACCTGGCAGTGGCGGCTATTGTCCCAGCCTGGATAGGCCGTGATCGGATAAAGGCAGATGCCCTCTATCTGCGTACCGCGACTTTGCGCTTCGCGAACCTCGTCGCAGACGTAGTGGAGCCAGGCAGGACGACCGGTGCCCTCCGCCCCGGTCTCCGAAATGAAGACAGGTTTCCCGTAGCGTTTCCAGAACTCTTCCAGCATGTCGGCGAGCGGGCGATATTCGTGGTGGCCCATTGGGATCGTCGGGCCGTCGAGATACCATTGGTTGTGCGGGTAGAAGTTCAGCCCGACGACATCCGCAAGTGAGGCGCCGCCGCCCAGTTCGGGCCTGTCATAGCCAAGGATCCAGTCATAGGCCTCGTACATGCCGGTAAGGTTGGCCTGCGCAGCACGGATCGTCTTGCGGCGCTGGTCATGCGGAGCGACGTGGATCAGCGGCTCCGCCCAGATGATGGTCGAGTTCGGCCAGCGCTCCTTGATCGCGCGGGCTGACGCGATCGCGGCCCGGACCAGCTGCTGCTTGAACCAGCCGCGCTCGTCAGGCCCGACATGCGGGAAATAGTCCTCGTCGACGGCCCATGAGAGAAAATTGATCTCGTTGAGCGGACAGACCGCCGGCGGACTGCGGGTGACTGATTCCCTCAGCTCGAGCGCCGCAACGGCGAAGTCAGCGAACCGCTGCGGGAAATCCTCGCCCGCCTGGTCGACATGGTCGGGGGAGCCATAGTGGAACAGGTCCCAGATGATCTGAAGGCCGACTTCCTCGGCGGCCTCGAGCATCGGGAGCCAGCTCGACCAGTCGTACTTGCCCGGCGCCTTCTCTATCAGGTGCCAGCGAAGGCCGTCCCGAAGCGTCCGGAAGCCGAGCTCATGGCATTGGCGATAGTCACCCAGCACGTGCCGGTCGTGTCCCGTGGCACGGATAAGGTCGAGCCGAACGCCATCGCGACGGCGATGCGACGAACATTCAAAGCCCGCCTGGAAGAAGCTGGCGAAGGTTTGACTGAAACGATCGTTCATGAGTGCCGTTAATATCCGAAAGTTCGTTATGGTTCTGGCACAATGTGCCGCGTGATGAATTGGTTGCGACATGAGTAGACAGAATTGGCCGGAGCGGTTGTGGCTCGTCAGGCACGGACAGAGCCAGGGAAACGTCGCGCGTGATGCCGCCGACGAGGCCGGAGCGCACGAGATCGACATCGACATGCGCGACGTCGACGTGCCGCTGTCGAGGCTCGGCGAAGAGCAGGCCAAGGCTGCTGGGCGGTGGTTTGCCGCCTTGCCGCGTAACGAGCGGCCCGAGATCATTCTCTCCTCGCCTTACGTTCGCGCCAAGCAGACGGCCGCGATTATCTGCGAGCAGGGGGCTCTCGCGGGCGGCCCGGCGCGAACAATCGTCGATGAGCGCCTCCGCGAGCGCGAGTTCGGGATCTTCGACCGGCTGACCACCGCTGGCATCCGCCACAAATTCCCCGAGGAAGCCGCGCACCGCCGCCGGCTCGGCAAGTTCTACCATCGGCCCCCTGGCGGGGAGAGTTGGGCCGACGTGATCCTTCGCCTGCGGTCGATGCTCAACACCATCAACCTGCACTATTGCGACCGGCGGGTGTTGATCGTCTGCCATCAGGTCGTGGTGCTCTGCTTCCGCTACATCCTGGAGGAGCTGGAAGAGGAGGCTATCCTCGCGATCGACAAGCAGGCCGAGGTACTGAACTGCGGTATCGCGGCCTACGAGTTCGAGCCCGATGCGAAGGGCTTGTGCGTCCCGGCGCTGGAGCTGTGGAACCATGGCGCTCCTCTAGAGGCCGAAGGGGCGCCCAAAACGTCGGCGCCCGACGCAATGGCGGGGACCCGGTGAAACTCGACCGATCTGCGCTCGATGCGCATCCGCTGCCCCCCGTCATTGATGGCGACAAGGAGACCAAGGGGACCATCTTGGTGATCGCCGGCAGCCGAGAGGTGCCTGGCGCGGCATTACTGACGGCAACCGCCGCCATGCGTGCCGGCGCAGGGAAGCTCCGCATTGCTACGGTGGAAAGCGCGGCGATTCAGGTCGGACTGGCGATGCCCGAAGCCATGGTGATTGGCGTTGCCGAAGCTGCGGACGGCGGATTCACGGAGGCAGCGGCAAAGATGCTGGCAGAGCAGCTGGCTGACGTGAACGCGGTGGTTGCGGGGCCGGGCATGAAGGGCAACGACTCCTGCCGCGTTCTTGCTCGCACTTTGCTGGAAAACGCCGCGGCGCTCGCGCTGGACGTCGCCTTGCTGAAATCGCTCCGTTCGTCCGATGAGAAGCGCAGGGTGACGCCCGTCCTGCTTCCCGACGGCGACGAACTCGCCTCATTGCTCGGCTGCGATGAGGCGGAGGTCGAACGCGATCCCCTGGGTTGCGGCAAGCGCGCTGCCGAACTCTACCGTTCGGTTGTCCTAGTGAAGGGCGCCACCAGCCATGTCGTCACGCCCGAAGGTCATGTCTGGACCTATGAGGGCGGCGCGCCGGGTCTCGGCGTGTCGGGAAGCGGCGATGTGCTCGCCGGCATCGTCGGCGGTGTGCTCGCCCGCGGCGCCGAGCCGCTCAGCGCCTTGCTATGGGCGGTATGGCTTCACGGTCAGGCAGGCGCCTCACTTGCGAAAAAGGTTGGGCCGATCGGTTTCCTCGCCCGCGAGATCGCGGACGAGATTCCCGCGCTGCTCCCCCGCTAGGCCTTCGAGGCCTGGTGACGCTCGACCTCGTCGCCGATCAGCCGGACCACGTGGAGCACGTTGGTCGAGCCGGCTGTCCCGAACGGGATCCCCGCCATCAGCACGATGCGGTCGCCGCCCTTCGCAAGCTGGTGGCGGAGCGCCATGCGCTTGCCCTTCTCGACCATCTCCTCGAAGCTCGAGACGTCGCGCGTGTGCACTGCATGCACGCCCCACAAGAGGCCAAGCCGACGCGAGGTGTGAAGGGACGCGCTCATCGCGAGCAGCGGTACCGGCGTGCGCTCGCGGGCAATCCGGCGTGCGGTCGCACCCGAGCTTGAATAGCAGACCATCGCCGTCGCCGAGACCGTCTGGGCGATCTGCCGCGCGGAGCCGGCGAGGGCGTCGGCGGTCGTCGGCTCGAGCCGCGTCTGGGTGAAATGGATCCTCGCCTGGTATGACGGGTCGCTTTCGACGCTGATCGCGATCCGGTCCATCATCTGGACCGCTTCGCACGGATACTGACCCGTCGCGCTTTCCGCCGACAACATCACCGCATCGGCGCCGTCGTAGATGGCCGTGGCAACGTCGCTGACCTCGGCGCGCGTCGGCGTCGGCGAAGTGACCATCGATTCGAGCATCTGGGTCGCGACCACGACAGGCTTGCCGAACTGGCGGGCGGTGGCGACGATCTTGTTCTGGAGCGGCGGGACCTGCTCGGGCGGAAGCTCGACGCCAAGGTCCCCGCGCGCAACCATCACAGCGTCGGAAAGCGCGATGATGTCGTTTAAGCGGTCGATCGCCGCCGGCTTCTCGATCTTTGCAAGCAATGCCGCCCGTTCGCCGATCAGGGCGCGCGCCTCTGCCACGTCCTCCGGCCGCTGGACGAACGACAAAGCGATCCAGTCGGTCCGCATCTCCAGTGCGAACTGCAAATCGTCGCGGTCCTTGTCGGTCAGCGCCGGGATCGGGACCACCACATCGGGAACATTGACGCCCTTGTTGTTCGACACCGGCCCGCCGACCCGGACTTCGCTCACGATCTGGTTCGGGTCGGCCTCAAGCACCTTCAGGCGGACGCGGCCATCGTCGATGAGGAGACTGTTGCCCGGCTTGATCGCCTCGAACAGCTCGGCGTGCGGCAGCTGAACGCGGCTCTTGTCGCCCGCCTTGTCGTCACGGTCGAAGATGAAGCGCTGGCCCTTCTCCAGCAGCGCCTTGCCGCCTTCGAACTGGCCGACGCGGAGCTTGGGTCCCTGCAGGTCGAACAGGATGGTCGTAGGCCGATGGAATTCCTTTTCCAGGGCCCGGATGTGGTCGACCAGCTTTGCCTTCGCCTTCTGGTCGCCGTGGCTCATGTTGATGCGGAAGGCGTCGGCGCCGGCGAGCATCAGCTTGCGAATCATCCTCGCGTCGCTGGTCGCGGGGCCAAGCGTCGCAAGGATCTTCACTTTGCGCGAGCGGGGGGCGAGGGTATCTGTCACTGCGCGCACGCCTTAGCCGCTTGATATGATGGTTCAAGCCGCTAGAGCCCGACCCACCATTACATCGGAGTATAAGAAGCATGGCGGAGGGTACCGTCGCGGCCGATCAGCTGCGGCTGTTCATCGAGCGGATTGAGCGTCTCGAGGAGGAAAAGAAGGGCATCTCCGACGATGTCCGCGACGTCTATGCCGAGGCCAAGGCCAACGGCTATGATCCCAAGATCATGCGGATGGTCGTGCGCCTGAGGAAGATGGAAACGCATACGCGCCAGGAGCAGGACGCGGTGCTGGAAACCTATCGCGCGGCGCTCGGGCTGGAATAAGAGAGCGCCATGGCTGGCCATTCCAAATTCAAGAACATCATGTACCGGAAGGGGGCGCAGGATAAGAAGCGCTCCGCCCTCTTCTCGAAGCTCAGCCGCGAAATTACCGTCGCG
>Ga0207644_10003411_pt1 | contig 10257 bp, 7 predicted proteins | sample KBSS73metaG_FD_184326 | JGI IMG/M metagenome (GOLD analysis project Ga0207644, IMG submission 184326) | Switchgrass rhizosphere microbial communities from Kellogg Biological Station, Michigan, USA - KBS S7-3 metaG (SPAdes) (version 2) | ecosystem: Host-associated > Plants > Roots > Rhizosphere >... | reverse complement strand
CGCGCACGGTCTCGATCGTGTCCGCGTCCTGCGCCTGCTTGTCGGCGCGGTAGCCCTTCACGCGCGCGAAGCGCAGGGCCAGGCCGCCGGGATACACGGGGCTCTCCTGCAGGTCGTTGAACGCGATCTCGACCACCAGCTCCGGCCGCACGTGCACGGTGTAGGCGTCGCGGCGGGTCTCGCGTGCGAGCAGCTCGCGCGTCTGCCAGGCGAGCAGCACGTCGGTCATGCCCTTGAAGGTCTTGCCGAGCATGACCCAGCCGCCGGCCGGGTCGCGCGCGCCGAGATGCAGGTTCGACAGCCATCCCTTGCGGCGGCCGTTGCCCCACTCGGCGGCGAGCACGACGAGGTCGAGCGTGTGCGCGCGCTTAACCTTGAGCCAGCTCGCGCCGCGGCTGCCCGCCTCGTAGGTGGCGTCGAGCGCCTTCGCCATCACGCCTTCGTGGCCGCGCGCCAGCGCATCGGCATAGAAGGTCTCCGCCGCGCCGACGTCCGCCGTGATCAGGCGCGGGACGACGAGCGGCGCCGGCACCGAATCGGCGAGTGCGTCGAAGCGCTCGTGCGCCGGCCGGTCCACGAGCGACACGCCGTCGCGGTACAGGCAATCGAAGAAGTACACCGCGAGCGGCAGCTCGGCGCGCATGCGAGCGATGTCGAGCTTGCGGCCGAAGCGGCGCGTCGTCACCTGGAACGGCTGCGGCGCACCGCTTGCGGTGACGGCGATCGCTTCGCCGTCGAGGATCAGCTCGCGCGCCGGCAGGTCGCGCATTGCCTCGACGATCTCGGGCACCGAGGCCGTGACGTCGTTCAGGGCGCGCGTGTAGACCCGGATCTCGTCGCCGGCCTTGTGCACCTGCACGCGGGCGCCGTCGACCTTCCATTCGAGGGCGGCGGTGCCGAGCAGCGCGAGCGCCGCGGCGATGTCGTCGGCTGGCTGCGCGAGCATCGGCTGCAGCGGGCGGTGCATCGCGATCGCGAAGCGGACGAGGCCCGCAGCGCCTTCGGTCAGCGCGACCCGGGCCACGGCGGGCAAGCTGCCGACCACCATCGCGGCACGGCGCACGTCGGCCACCGGCAGCGTCGCGGCGGCCGCGATCGCATCGATCATCACGCCTTCGAGCGCGCCCTGGCGCAACTCGCCGACGAGCAGGCGGACCAGGAATTCCTGCTCGGCCGCGGTGGCGCGCGCGAACAGCGCCTGCAGCAGCGCGCTGCGCTCGACCGCAGAGCCCTTTCCGGTGGTTGCCGCGATGCGACCGAGCGTCGCATCGACCTCGCGCAAGGCGAGCTCGGGCTGCGGCGCCGGCGCGCCGCGCAGTGCCGCCAGCGTGCGGTAGCCGATGCCGATGCGGCCCTGGCGAGTCTCGCCGGACAGGACCGCGACCGCGGTCTCGATCTCGTCGGTCGCGGCGCCGCGCAGGCACGCCGCGATCGCGTCTCGCTTGGCGAGCCGGCTCCGCGTCTCCGCCACGCGCGCCGATGCATCGACGACGGTGGCGAATGCCGTCGTCATCGGGGGACCGGCGTGCCAAACCGTCGGAGACCGCGGTCACGCATCGCGGCCGGCCCCGATCAGCCGCGGAGCGCGGCCAGGTTCAGCGTATGCGACCGGCCCAGCCAGAGCGCCGAGTCGCGGTGGTCGCGCAGCTCCTCGCCGGTGTTCGGATGCATGAACACATCGAGCGCGCCGTGGTTGAGCGCGAGCCAGCCGACCACCGCCGTGAACGCATCGGCATCGAACGCGAGCTGGTAGCTCCACATCGGGTGCGGCCCGACCGGCTTTTCATGGAATCGGCCGAGCGCGAGCCGGCCGCCGAGCTCGCGCTCGATCGTCTCGCGCAGCGCCCACGCTGCATCGCGGCTCGCCGCGTCGAAGTAGACATGCGCGTGCCAGCTCGCGATGGCGGCAGGGTCGAGTAGGCCCATGAGCAACTCTGGAGTGGTCGGTGACATCATCGTAGCCCCGGCCCGAGCCGGAGACGATTCACACAAGAGACATGGAGCACATCAGATGACGAAGAACAAGTTCGCAGCGGCCACCGCCGCCCTCGCCGTGGCAACGCTCGCGCAGGCCCAGCCGCTGCCCACCGCCACGCCGGAGAGCGTCGGCATGTCGACCGAACGGCTGCGCAACATCGAGACCTTCTTCGCCGGCGAGATCGAGCGCAACCGCGTGCCGGGCGCCGTGGTCGCGATCGCGCACCAGGGCAAGCTCGTCTACTTCAAGGCCTTCGGCTTCGCCGACAAGGCGAAGAACGTGCCGATGGCGACCGACACGCTGTTCCAGCTCGCGTCGATGACCAAGCCGCTGGCCGCGGTCGGCGCGCTCACCTTGACGGAACAGGCGCGGCTTCCGCTGCAGAGCCGGCTGGCCGATTACTTTCCGGGCTACGGCACGATGCAGGTCGGCGTCGCGGGTGCCGACGGCAAGGTCACGCTCGAGCCGCAGAAGCGGCCGATCCTGATCCACGACCTGTTCCGACACACGTCCGGTTTGACCTACGGCGGCCGGCCCGATGGCGGCAGCCCGATCTCGGCGCAATGGCCGAGCGGCAGCGCGGCGTCGTACATGGGCAAGGCGAGCGACATGGCCGAGGCGCTCACCAAGCTGCCGCTGGTCTACCAGCCGGGCACCGTGTTCGAGTACAGCCTGTCGTTCGACGTGCTCGGCGCGGTCGTCGAGAAGGTCACCGGAAAGACGCTGGGCGGCCATCTGGCCGACACGGTCTGGAAGCCGCTGAAGATGACCGACACCACGTTCCGCCCGACCGATGCGCAGCGCGCGCGGATCGCGCGGCCGTTCCCGAACAACCCGCTCGACGGCAAGCCGCAGAACATCGGCGCAATCGACAAGCCGCCGACGTTCGACTGCGGCGGCGCCTGCGCATTCGGCACGATGGGCGACTACATCCGCTTCGGCCAGATGCTGCTGAACGGCGGCAGCCTCGACGGGCAACAGGTGCTGAGCCCGGCGTTCGTGCAGCTGATGACGACCAACCACCTCGGCGCGGGCATCCAGAACCGCGTCGCCAACGTCGAGCCGCATCGTGACGGCTACGGCTTCGGACTCGGCGTCGCAGTCCGGCTGCAGCCCGGCCTCGCGGCAGTACCGGGCAACCCGGGCGAGTTCTCGTGGAACGGCGCGAACGGCACTGGCTTCTTCGCCGATCCGAAGCAGCAGCTGGTGGTCGCGTTCGGCACGGCCGCGCCGGGCGAACTGCGCAAGTACTACCGGGAGCAGATGCAGGACTTGGTCTACGGCGCCCTGACGAAGGGACCGCAGGCGCACTAAGCGCGGTGCTCTCCGAAGTCGGTTAGCCCACTAAGAGCGGCGGGTGCCTCGCGTCGACTGACCTCGACCCGAAGCGCTGGCCGATTCAGCACGATCGCCGCGCGACCGGCGCGCCGCTCATACCCGCGCGAAGTCGATGAAGCGCTGGTCGATGTCCACGCCTTCGAGCCGGACACGCACTGCGTCGCCGACGTCGAGCCCTTCGGCGCCGTGCACCAGGCGCCCCTCGACCAGCGGCGACGCGATGCGGACGAAGGTACCCTTGGTCGCGACGCCGGTGACGATCGCGTCGAAGGTCTCGCCGATGCGGCCCTGCAGAAGATAAGCCGCGGCCGCCTTCAATACCCGGCGCTCGATCGTTGAGGCGTTGTCCTCCTGCGCGGTGCAGTGCTGCGCGATCGCGTCGAGCGCCTCGTTCGAATACGGCGGCGCGCGTCCGGCCAGCGCCGACTTCACGAGGCGCTGCGTCACGAGGTCGACGAAGCGGCGGTTCGGCGCGGTCGAGTGCGCGTAGTCGTTGACGGCGAGCCCGAAGTGGCCGGCCGGAGGCGCGTCGGCCGGCGCCGCCGCGTAGGCGCCCGAGCCGAGCAGCTTGACGACCGCGAGCGACAAATCCTCGAAGCGGCCCGGCTCCGCCGCGCGCCGCGCGGCCAGAAACTGATCGAGCGCGCGCGCGTCCGGCCCGGCCGGCAACGCGGCGCCGTAGCCGGCCGCCAGCGCCACCAGCCGGTCCCAGCGGCGCGGCTGCTGCAGCACGCGGCGCAGGGATGGCAGGCCGTGCGACGTGAGGAAGCGGGCGGTCACGCCGTTGACCGCGATCATCAGATCGGCGATCAGGTCCTTCGCGTGGTTCTTGCGGTCGGCGCGCAGGTCGGTCAGTTCGCCGTCGACGAAGACCGGCCGCGCCTGGACCGTCGCGATGTTCAGCGCACCGCGTTGATGGCGCCAGCGGCGCAGGCCGAGCGCAGCCCGGTCGTGGAGGCACAGCTGGACGGCCAGCGCCGCACTCGCGGCGACCGCGGGCGGCGCCTCGGCCTGTCCGTCGAGCCACGCTGACACGCTGTCGTAGTCGAGCTTCGCGTGGTTGCGCACGGTCGCGACGACGAGCTCGGCATCTCCAACCGCACCGTCGCGAACGATGCGCATCTCGACCACGACAGCGCGTCGGTCCGCGCTCTCGCGCAGCGACGTCAGGTCGTTCGACAGCGCCGGCGGCAGCATCGGGAACACACCGGCTGCGGTGTAGACCGAGGTCGTGTTGGCGGCGGCGTGCGCATCGATCGCGCCGCCGGCCGGCACCCGCGCATCGACGTCGGCCACCGCGACGGCGAGGCGCACGCCGCCATCGGGCAGCGCCTCGGCCCAGCTCAGCTGATCGAGATCGAGCGTGTCGGCGTTGTCGATCGAGAACCAGAGCCGGTCGCGCAGGTCGCGCACATCGGCGCTGTCGGCGTCGCCGTGCGACGAGGAGCCTTGCAGCTCGCGCGCGACCTCCGGGCCGAACTCGGGCCGAAAGCCATGGCTCTGCATCTCGAGGGCAGCGATGCGGGCGAGGTCGTTGGCGTCCATGCGAGGACGTTCATCCTAAGGCCTGGGTCGGCGGCCGCGCCGCGTGTCGATGCAAGTGCGTGAAGCCACATCTGCATCGAGCGTCGACGGCTCGCGGCACGGCCTCGCGCTATGCTGCGGGCCGGAAAAACACATGAGGCGCCCGCCATGCACCGTCGTCGATCTCTGCTGGTCGGGGCGTCCCTCGTGACGCTGGTCCCTGGACTCGTGCGCGCGCAGGAGAAGACGACCCTGGTGCTCGGAACCGCGACGCCGGGCGGCGGCTTTCCGGTCTACGGCGCGGCCTTCGCCGAGACCGTCAACGAGGTCGATCCGACGCTGTCGGTCCAGCCGCGCAACACGCGCGGCAGCACCGAGAACATTCCGCTCATCGAGGCCGGTCAGCTCGACATCGCGCTGGTCACCGGCGAGCCGCTCTATGAAGCGATCAACCGCATCGGGCGCGCGCCGGCCAAGCTGACCTTGATCACCGCGATGTACTCGACCCCGGGCATGTTCGTCGTCCGCGGCGACAGCCCGCATCGCAGCATCGCCGACCTGGTCGGCAAGCCGGTCGCGTTCGGCGCGAAAGGCTCGGGGCTCGTGATCCTCGCGCGTTACGTGCTCGATGGCCTCGGCTACGACATCGAGAAGGACTTCCAGGCGGTGTACCTGGATCGCGCCGGCGACGGCCCGACGATGGTGCAGGACGGCCGCGTCGCCGCGCTGTGGGGCGGCGGCAGCGGCTGGCCCGGCTTCACCGCGATGGCCGCGAGCCCGGGCGGCGCCCGCTTCATCGCTCCCGATGCGCAGCAGACCGCGCGCATCGTCGCGAAGCACGCGCTGCTGAAGCCGATGACCATTCCCGCCGGCAGCTACGCCGGCCAGTCCGGCCCGATCGCGTCGGTCGGCTCATGGGCGTTCGTGATCGCCAAGCCCAGCCTTTCCGACGATGCCGCCTATCGCCTTGCCCGCGCGCTGAACCGCGGCGAGGCCGCACTGGCGAAGCGCCTGCCGCAGGCGAGCGAAACGACGAGCGCGAACACCGTCGCATCGGCGCCGCGCGCCGACCTGATCCATCCGGGCGCGCAGCGCTACCTGAAGGAAGCCGGGCTGCTGCGCTGATCTTGCGAGATCGCGTCCCGTGAGCGCATCGCTCTAGCGCAGCGCTGCCTTCAGTTCGCCGAGCGCGCGTTCGAGCAGCCACTCGACCGGGTAGTACAGCTACGTGCAGCCGCGGCGCCGGAAGCTCGGCAGCTCGTCGAGGCGCGACGGCATGCCGAAGCGCCGTCCGGCAGCCGCGAGGCGTGCGCAGACATGGTCGAGCGCCTGCTCGGTCTCGGCGGTGCGGGCGCCACGCCGGCCGTTCATGTCGTAGGCGAGGTCGTTCGGTCCGATCAGGAACGCGTCGACGCCCTCGACGTGCGCCAGCTCGTCGATGCAGGCGACCGCCTTGCGCGTCTCGATCTGCACGATGACGAGCCGGTTCACGGCATCGTTGCCGCACGCGTAGCGCGTCAACTCGACGACCGCGGCGGCCTGCGCCGGCGTGTCGACATGCGGCACGACCAGGCCGGTTGCCTTGCGGTCGAGGAACTGCACCAAGGTCGCCGCGTCGTCGCTCGGGCTGCGCACCACGCTCGGCAGGCCGCAGGCGCGCGCGGCCCGGATGATCCGCGTCGCGGCATCGAGGCCAATGCCGGTGCGCTCGCAGTCGATGAACGCGAGGTCGGCGCCGAAGCGCTGCAGCGGCTCGACGAGGTCCGGGTTGTCGCCGGCCAGGCTGACCGCGACGATCGGGTCGCCGCGCCGCAGGCGCTCCTTGATCGAATCGGCCATCGTCATGCCCTCAGGCAGTTGCGAAGCCATAAAGGCGCGCGGGGTTGTCGACCAGGATGCGCCGGCGCAGCGCGGCGTCGGGCACCCAGCGGTTGAAGATGTCGAACAGGTCGCCGTCGTTCGGCATCGCGGTCTTGATGATCACGTGCGGCCAGTCGGTGCCCCAGACCAGCCGATCCGGCGCCGCCTCGACCAGGCGCGCTGCGAACGCATCGACGTCGGCATACGGCAGCGCACTGCCGGTGAGCCGATACGGCGCGGTCAGCTTGACCCAGGCGCGGCCGTCGCGCAGCAGGCGCAGCAGCGCCTCGAAGCCTTCGCTGTGCGTGCCGCGCAGCGTCGGCACATAGCCGAGGTGGCCGAACACCATCGGCACGCCGATCGGCGCGAGCTGGCGGTCGAGGTCGGGAAACTCGTCGACGTGCATCAGGAACTCGAGGTGCCAGCCGAACGGCGCGACGCGCTTCGCCAAGGTCGTCAGCGCGGCGACCGGCAGCACGCTCTGGCCGTCCTTCAGATCGACGATGTTGCAGCGCACGCCACGCACGCCGCGCGCATGCAGCGCCTCGATCGACTTCGCATCGACGTCGAAGTCGACCACCGCGACGCCGCGCAGGCGCGCCGGATCGACGTCGAGCGCATCGAGCATCGCTCGGTTGTCGGTGCCGTACAGGCTCGGCTGCACGAGCACCGCGCGCTCGACGCCGAGCGTGTCGAGCATGTGGCGGTAGTCGGCCAGCAGCGCGTCGGGCGGCGTGTAGATGCGGTTCCGCGAGTACGGATAGCGCGCGGCCGGGCCGCACACATGCGCATGGCAGTCGCAGGCCAGCGGCGGCGTTGCGATGGCAGGGGCGCGCGGTGCGGGGTCGTGCGGCGCACAGGTCGGAATCTGATCGGTCATGGTGGATCGCAGTTCGTGACGGTGGAAGGATCGGGCGTTCTCGGGCGTCGTCAGGCGCCGATCGCCTGGGCGACGCGCTCGAAGGTCATTGGCAGGTCGCGGACGCGCACGCCCAGCGCATGCGCGAGGGCATTCGCGATCGCCGCGGCGGTCGGGCCCTGCGCGATCTCGCCGGCGCCGAGGGCCGGCTCGCCGGTACGGTCGAGCACGTTGACATGCACGGCCGGGGCGTCGCTGAAACGCAGGATCGGGTAGCTGTCCCAGGTGGCGGTCGCAACGCCGGCGGCATCGAAGCCGAGGCGCTCGGTCAGCGCCCAGCTGGTGGCCTGCACCGCGCCGCCTTCGACCTGGCTGCGCACGCTGTCCGGGTTGACGACGGTGCCGACATCGACGCTGATGTAGAGGTCGTGCACCTGGATCTTGGCTTCGGCCGACACGCACGCGACCACCGCGCACCAGCCGGCGCTGCCCTTGTAGCGGGCGAGCGCACAGCCGATGCCGTGGTTCGCCGGCGGCGCGGCGCGCCAGGTCGACCACGGCGAGTGCGCGACCGCATCGCGAAGCACGTCGGCCGCGCGTTCATCGTCCAGGTGATCGAGACGCAGCTGAAGCGGATCGAGGCCGGCTCGCTCGGCCAGCTCGTCGATGAACGACTCGATCGCGAACACGTTGGCGAGCGCACCGAGCGCGCGCAGCGACGACGAACGCACCGGCGGCGCGGTGATGCGGTGAACGCGGACCTGAACGCCGTCGATCGCATAGAGCGGGACCGAGTTGCGCTCGGCGCCGCCGCCGGCCGACATCGGCAAATTGCCCGGCATCGTCTCGACGACGGCTGGCTCGCGCTGCCAAGCGCCGAGCAAGCGCGGCGTTGCCGGTGTGCCCGGCCGCGAATGGTGGCCCGCGCCCCAGCTGTCGAACTGCCAGTTGCCGATGCGGCCGCACGCGTCGATCGAAGCTGAAATCTTGACGACGGTGGCCGGCCCGAACGGCGCGCTGCTGAACTCGTCCTCGCGCATCCACTGCACGCGCACCGGCTGCTGCAGCCACCACGCGAGCAGCGCCGCATCGAACGCCACATCGTCGGCGCCGTTGTGGCCGTAGCAGCCCGAGCCCTGCACGTGGGGAACGTTGACCTGCTCAATCGGCAGGCCGAGCGCACCGGCGATCTCGGCCTGCAGCGCGAAGATAGCCTGGCTGTGGCACCAGACATCGAGCCGCCCGTCGACCCGGCTCGCGAGCGCGCACGACGGACCGATCGACGCATGCGCGAGATACGGCCGTGTGTAGGTCGCCTCGTGGCGCGTTGTGTCCGTCGACGCTTCGGCAGCGACGGACACAAGGTCGAGCACCGGGTCGTTGGCCGGCTGGTCGAGCACGACGTGTGTCTCGCTCGGCGCGCGAGTCAGCCACGCCGGATCGTTCGGATCGATGTCGGCGAGCGGCGTCGAGGACCATTGTGCCGCGGCGCGACACGCGGTCCACGCGCGCACGACACGATCCTCGTCGTCGCCAAGCAGCGCGATGAAGTCACCGTCGCTGAACCACTGCACCGCTTCCGGGAGCAGCGACTGCACCTGCGCCGCATTGCGCAGTACCGCGCGATGCCACGGCCCGCGCAGCACGCGCGCATGGCGCATGCCGTCGATCCGCAGGTCCTGCACGTAGGTCGCCCGGCCGAGCAGCTTCTGCATCGTGTCGGCCGGCGCGGCATCGCGATCGATCCACGGCCCGTTGAAGACGGCTGACACGAGCACCGGATCAACGGGATTCGACAGATCGTCGGCGGTCGCCATCGCGAGCAGCTCGGCTCCATGGACCGTCGCGTCCGCCTGGCGTTCGCGCAGAACCGCCACCAGGCTGCAGCACGCGCCATGAATCAGCGCACCGCCCTCCTCGATCGACCGGCTGCCGGAGGTCGTGCCTTCATCGCGCGAGCCGGCTGTCGTCACCGGCCCGACCTGCACGCGATCGAGCGCTTCGCCGAGCGCGCTGGCGGCGATCTGGCGCAGCGCCGTGTGGATGCCCTGGCCGATCTCGACCTTGCCGGTGCGCACGGTCCAGCGCCGGGTCCCGCTCGCATCGATCTTCAGCTCGAGCCAATCGCCGATGCGCGGTGCACGCGCGAGGGTGGCCGCGAGGCCGGGCTTCAGCGCCATCTCAGCTCAAGCGATGCTCGCCGCCGCGCCGTCACGCAACGCACGCGCCGCGTCGAGGACCGCGGCGACCATGCGCTGCTGCATGCCGCAGCGGCACAGGTGGCGATCGAGCGCTTCGCGGACCTGCTGCGCGGTCGGGTCGGAAACGCGTTCGAGCAACGCCGCCGCGCTGATCAGAATGCCGCTCGCACAGTAGCCGCACTGGATCGCGGTATGACGCGCAAACGCGCGTTGCAACGCGTGCGGCGATTCGGCGGTGCCGAGTCCCTCGATCGTGCGCACGGCCTTGCCCTCGATCGCCCACATCGGCGTGTCGCACGAAGGCACCGGCGCGCCGTCGACGAGCACGAAGCAGGCGCCGCACGCGCCCGACCCGCAGCCGAAGCGCGTGCCGCAGGCATCGAGCTGGTTGCGCAGCACATAGAGCAGGCGTGCGGCCGGGTCGACCTCGATCGAGACCGCGCGGTCGTTCAGCTCGAAGGCGATCGGCATCGGACGGATCGGCGAACGCTCATTCG
>Ga0207644_10003404_pt1 | contig 10262 bp, 3 predicted proteins | sample KBSS73metaG_FD_184326 | JGI IMG/M metagenome (GOLD analysis project Ga0207644, IMG submission 184326) | Switchgrass rhizosphere microbial communities from Kellogg Biological Station, Michigan, USA - KBS S7-3 metaG (SPAdes) (version 2) | ecosystem: Host-associated > Plants > Roots > Rhizosphere >... | reverse complement strand
CCAGCAGTGCCTTGAATCCTTCTTCAGTTTTGGTGGAGCCAAACTCGGGAATGTTGGGAACCCCGTTTGAGGTGGTTTCAGCGCGCACAGCATCGTTGACCCCGACAGCATCGACTGCCGCGCCGAATAGATCGGGCCGTTCAGCGATTGAGTTGCCGATCAAAATGCCGCCGGCACTGCCGCCTTCGCCGGCAAGATGCGCAGCGCTCGTATACTTCTCGTTGATGAGATATTCCGCGCACGCGATAAAGTCTTTCCACGTGTTCGGCTTCGTCTTCTGTTTGCCGGCCAGGTGCCATTCTTCGCCGTATTCGCCGCCGCCGCGCACGCCCGCGAGTGCAAGAATGCCGCCGTGTTCCAACCACGGCAGATAACCGGAGGCAAAGAATGGCTCAGTGTTAACAATGCCATAGGCGCCATAGCCGATCATCAGAGTCGGATTTGTTCCATCTCGCTTCAAACCTTTTTTCGAGAGAATCACCAGCGGCACCATCGTTCCGTCATAGCTCTTGGCTTTCACCGATACGGCATCGATCGAAGACATGTCGATCGGAATTGGGGGAACCAGCGTTGTGTCAGTCGCCTTTTGCGTTGCGGGATTGTAGGCGAAAAACGCTGCCGACCTGGTCCACGACGTCAGTCCGAACAACAGCCCTTCGGTCAGTTGATCCGTCCACCCGATATTCGCAGTTCCGTCGTAAGGCAGCTTGATCAATTGCGGAGCGCCGCCTTTGTAATCGACGCGCCAGAGCTTGCCGATGCCACCATCGAGTGTCTGTACATAAAGAGCATCTTTGGCCGCACCAGTCGCCGTGACTACAGCGGCGCTGGCCGGGAATATTGTTTCGGCCTTCGCCAGGTCAGGTTGCGCAAGATTGATGTGAACAACTTTGTAGCGCGGCGTGTTCTTGAACGTCAGCAAATAAACGTCGTCGCCGTGCAAGTCGACGTTCGCGACCTCATCGTCAAGCGAAACCAACTTCCGCCAAGGAATCGGCGTCTGAGTCAGTTTGTCGATCGTGGTGAAGTAGTACTCTGAATTTGGCGACACGCCGGAGTTGACGAGTGCGATGACGTACTTTGATCCGATCGGCACATACGAGAACACCAGCGGCGTCGTCTCCATCTTGATCGCCGGATTTACTTCGTATCCAAAGACCGCCACGTCGCTGTCGGGATTTGTGCCGAGCGTATGCAGATAGACCCGGCTCTTTTGATAAAGCTCAGTTGCCGGCGCGCCTTCAGCCAACTTCTGCAGACGGTTGTAGAGAAAAGAGTGGTTGTCCGGCAGCCACGCCCCGGCGCCGAACCGCGCGCGGTCGATGCGCTCGCCCATATCTTTACCGGTCGCCGTCTCGATGACGCGCATCTCGCCATTTTCAGAGCCGCCCACGGAAATTGTGTAGCTCACATATTTCCCATCGAACGAAGGGTTGTAGGAATCAATCGAATAGCGTTTGCCCGGTTCTGAAAGCTTATCGGGATCGAGCAGCAGGCGCTCGGCCCCTTTGAACCCTTCGCGAACATACAATCGGCGATCGTTCTCGCCGGGAGCGAGGCGGTAATAGAAATAATAATTGCCGGCGCGCTGCACACCCGACACACGCACGCCAGTGTCGCTCAATTCTTCGAGCCGCTTCAGCAGTTCGCCGCGCATCGGCAGTTGATCGAGATGGCTACGCGTGTAGTCCGCTTGCGCCTTCATCCAGGCGGCAAAGTCCGCATTCTTGCTGTCTTCCATCCAGCGGTAAGGATCGACGATCTTCTGGCCAAAGTACGTGTCGGTCACTTCATGGACCGGAGCTTTTGGCGGGCCTTGTTGTGCATAAGTCGCTGAAGTGAATAGCGCGACTATCGCGATGACAATTGAGATGTGTTTGTTCACGTGCATGGGGAACCTCCGTTAGGAAACAGAATTGTTTTTGAACGACTCGAACTTTGCGCTGCCTGTCCGCCTACTGTGCAGTGACCGGCAAAGTAATGTGCGAAGGATATCGCGTCGACTCATATATTCGCTGCGTTGCCGGCTGATAATCCTCAGGACGCGCCATGAAAATATTCTCCACGAACTTCTGCGGGTTGCGATCATAAAGCGGAAACCACGTTGACTGCACTTGCACCATCACGCGGTGTCCTTTCTTGAAAGTGTGATTGTTGGCGCGGAGATCAATGACATACTCGTTTACCTGATTGGGTGTGATTGGCTCCGGCTTATTGAAGCCGTGCAGATAACGGCCGCGAAAGATCTCATCAACGATCATCAGTTGATAACTATTCATCTTCGGATTATCCGGATTGTCGTCCGGATAAACGTCTATGAGCTTCACAACCCAATCGCTGTCGCTGCCAGTTGTTGACGCAAACAGATGTGCGATGACTTCGCCGTCGATCGTCAAATCGCGATCGAGGACATTAGTCTGCCAGGTCAAGACATCGTTACGGCCTTCGAGGAACTTCTGACTTTGAACCAACCAGGTGTACCAGCTCGAGCCGCGTCCATACGTTGGTTGAATCGGGCGCTTGCGATAGGGAACCGGGTTTGCCGGATCGGAAACATACGATTCGGACTCAGCATTACCTTCCCCAGGCTTGTCGAACGAAAGCTGTTTACTGCTGTGCAGATAAAGATCGCGCGCCACCGCTTCTTTGGGTGGCCATCGATCTGATCGCGTCCATTGATTGCTGCCACTTTGAAACGTGAGGGCTTCAGGTTGGTTGAGTTTGCCTTTGTCTTTCAGATAATAAGCGAACCAGGGCGCCTGTACCTGCGAACGAAAATATGAGCCGGTGGCGCTGCCAAAGTTCACGTCGGCCAGGTTGCGTCCGAACCCATTCCAACCGCCATGGTTCCACGGGCCGAGCACTACGGAATTGTGATTTGTCTTGTCGTATTTCTCGAGGGCGGCGTATGTCGCCAGCGCGCCGTAGAAATCTTCCTGGTCCCACCAGCCGCCAACCACCAACGTCGCGACGGTCGTGCCCTTGAGTTTGTTTCCATATCCGCGCGCCTCCCAATAAGCGTCGTAATTGGGATGCGACACAAAGGCGTTCCACGTGGGAAACTTGCCTTCATTCATTTCCGTAATCTTGCCGAGTGAGCCTTTTTGCAGGTACCAATCATAGGCGTCCTGGTCGAAAGAAACTTCAGAGTTTTCCTTCGACGTCTCCATCATCCGCACGTATTCGTAACCGTAGCTTTGCCGAAACGCGCCGTTGTGAAAGAAATCATCACCGAGCCAGGCGTCAGTCATTGGCGCTTGCGGCGAGGAGGCTTTCAGCGCCGGGTGCGCATTAATTGTCGCGACCGCAGACAGCCAACCGTCGTACGAAACTCCGAGAATCCCCGCGCGGCCGTTGTTCTGCTTAATGTTCTTCACCAACCAATCGATCGTGTCGTAAGTGTCGGTGCTTTCGTCGGTGCCTTTCGCGTCTTTCGGATCATGCATTGGCCGAGTCATGACGAACTCGCCTTCCGACCCGTATCTTCCACGAATGTCCTGCGCCACAAAGATGTAGCCGTCGGCGACGAGGTCGCGGTATCGTCGATTAATCGCGTCTGAATCTGTGTCCGATATTCCGTAGGGCGTGCGCTCGATGATGATGGGTAGCGATTCCTTCTGATCTTTTGGCGTGAAAATTAGCGTGTGCAGATGAATTCCATCGCGCATGCGGATCAACTCTTCGCGACGATCGAACAGGACGTTTGTTATGACCTCCGGTTGGTTGCTGATCTTTTGGGCGGTTACTGAGCGATCGTTCTGACGCCAGATGACGCTGGTGACTTTTCCTTGCGCGTCGCGCACAAACGTCGCATCGCCATCGATAATCTTGGCAAAGAACTTCGAGGCGCTGGCCGGGTAGATTTGTATTCGACCTTGCCCAGATGCCTGGAGATAGTAGGCGTCGCCGTCACGCAGGAACGACAGGACAAGGTCCGGATTCTCGGGAAAAGCGTATTGGCCCACGTAATCATCAAAGGTCTTCGGATCGATTTTGATTTCGGCGGGCTTTTGTTGTGCGTTGACGAGACTAGTGAAGACCTCGTTTTGCGCCAGTCCTAACAAAGCCCCCAGCGCTAGAATTAGAAATATGGAAGAGACAGCAATTCGTTTCATTTAGTTTCCTTGCAGCTGTGTTCTTCGACTCTCGGTGTCTGGGTGTTCTCCGTGCCCCGGTGGTGGAGTCAGTCACCCAAAATCCACCACAGAGACACAGGGAATTCACCGACACACAAAAAATAACCCGATTTCCTGATGATCAGTTTGCGCAATTCGGTTGCTTGGCGACGGCAACGACCGGCACTGCGGGCAGTTTGTTCTTCAGCAATTCTTGATTCAGTTTCGGGATGTCGGTTTCGTTAATCTGACGCCATCGCTGAAGATCATCGGCGAGCGCCTTACATAATGGCAACGCGCTTTCCACAATCGAACTCGCCGGCCTCATGTCGCCGCTTTGCGCCATCGTCACGTAGCGATTCACATCACGATTGATCGCGCCAAAGCCTGGCTCAGTGCTCGTGCCGTTCTGAAAGTTTTCCACGTCGGCGTCCAGCGTCGTCGCCGCTTCGCTCACGCTTTTGGTCGGTGAAGTCTTCAGCTCGTTCAAGCGCGCGCGCAACCTGGCAATGTCGTTGTACGACTGAAACGTAATGTTCATCCACTCATCCATTTGTCGTGCCAAATCCGTCTGCGCTTCAAGGTCGCTTTGCGACACATGGACGCGCGGATCGAGCGTGACCGTCAGCGGTTGTCGATACGTTTTTCCATCGATGGTCAGGACAACTTCGTATTGACCGGGCACTACGAATGGCCCTGGCGGTTGATTGATTGGTGTATTCCCGAAGACTGCATGATCGGGCAGGGTGTATTCGATGTAGTTCAGCGGCGCCCCCCGAAAACTAAACGCCAGCGCGTCAGGATGCGGCCATTGCAAATTCCAAACGAAACGATTCAATCCGCGCTGCGTTGGCAGTCCGTCGGCTGGTTCAAACCACCATTCGGGAGCATTCTTCGGACGCGGGTCACGCGCCGATGCCTTGTCGGTGAATCGGCGAACGAGATTGCCCTTCGCATCACGAATCTCCAGCGAAATTTCTCTCGGCGTCGAAGCGAGATAGTAATAAATGATTGCGCCATCGGGCGGATTGTCTCCGTGCGGCGTGGCCGGTGGCAGCGGCGTATCCGGATGATTGTCCCAACGCGTGCGCGTCGCCATGGCCGGCTTGAGCAGCATCGCGCTTGCCACCGAATCGATCTGCCGGAGTGGCGAAACATCATCCAAAATCCAAAGCGCGCGGCCGTAGGTGGCAGCGATCAAATCGTCGCCATGGACCTGCAAGTCTCGAACCGAAACCGTCGGCAGATTAAGTTGCAATGATTCCCACGTGTCGCCGCCGTTGAAGGAAATATAGGCCCCATGTTCTGTGCCGCCGTACAGCAAACCTTTTCGCATTTTGTCTTCGCGAACGACGCGCGCAATTGCGTTGTCAGGCAATCCATTGACGATCTTTTGCCAGCTCTTGCCGCCGTCGCGCGTCCGAAAGATGTAGGGCTTGTTGTCGTTTCGAGCCGAGGAAATTACATACGCGACGTCGGCATTCGTGGCCGATGCTTCGATCGAAATAATCTCGCTGTTCGCGGGCATTTCGCTCGGCGTGACATCCGTCCAACTCTTGCCGTCATTGCGCGTTAATTGCACGAGGCCGGTGCTGGCGCCGACCCAGATTTCACCGGAGTCAACCGCCGAGGGCGCAAAGGTAGTAATGACTCCCGATGCGTCTTTGGTGGGAGTATTCTCAGTCAGGTCAGGACTGATTTCTTTCCACGTCTTCGCGCCGTCCGTTGTCTTCAGCATCGATTGCATCCCGACGTAAAGCGTCCTGGCGTCGCGCGGCGAAAACGCGAGTGGCGTTTCCCACGTGTAACGATGCTGTGCGGACGGAGTAAACACAGTCGCGAGTTGTCCGCTCGTCCGATCGAGCCGCAGCACCGTACCGTACCAACCAATTGAATAGACGACGTTCGGATTCGATGGATCAGGCGCGATGTGACCGCTTTCGAACGCGCCGGCCGAAAACCAATCGCGATACGTGATCATCCCGAAGTCGCTGCGCGAAAGCACCGCGACTGAGCCGCTGTCCTGTTGCGCCGCGTACAGGCGATAAGGAAACTGATTGTCAGTCGTGACGTGATACATCTCGCCCGTGGGCTGATTGAACCATTCGGTCCAGGTGTCGCCGCCATTCAGAGTGATCACGGCGCCTTGATCGGTGCCCATGAAGATTCGCTGCGAATCAGTCGGGTCGATCCAGATCACGTGATCATCTTCCCCGCTGGGTTCGCCTTTCCAAGCCGCAAAGGTTTTTCCTCCATCAGACGAGCGATAGGTGGCAGTCTGCATCACATAAACTAGATCGGGATTGCGAGGATCGACATACGTTCGACTGAAGTATCCGCTTCCTAACACGCGCGGGTCTTTGGTGATTTGTTGCCAGGTCGCGCCGCCATCATCCGAACGATAAAAGCCCTGGGTCATGATGGCGTACACGCGTCGGCCGCGCGTTCCGGGGGCGGCGGCGATGCCGATGCGCCCACGCGGATTGTCCGGCAGACCCGCTTCAGCGACTTGTTGCCAGGTGTTGCCTTCGTCCAGTGATTTCCAGATGTGGGCCTCGCTGCGCGTTGTCCGGCGAGTGGCCGGATCGAACTGAGGTGAATAGCTCGCCGCGTAAACGATGCGCGCATCGTCCGGTGGCGCCGACATGTCAGCAATTCCCGTTGACGGATCCTTGAAAAGCACGCGTTTCCACGTGCGGCCTCCGTCCGTCGTCTTGAACACGCCGCGCTGTTCTCCGGCAGAAACGAAGTCGTAAGTTCCCACCAGCACAATATTCGGATCGCGCGGATCGACGACGAGCGAAGAGATGTGATGAACATCTCTGAGGCCGACGTTCTTCCAAGTGGCGCCTCCGTCTGTACTTTTGTACACGCCGTCGCCTTCCAACTGTTCACCCGTGCCGACGTAAATGATTTTTGAGTTCGAGGGCGCGATGGCGATCGCTCCGATCGACGCTACGTGAACGTCGTCGAAGATTGGTTTCCAGGTGCGTCCACCATCATCCGTCTTCCACAGTCCGCCGCCAGGCGTTCCGAAGTAGAAGACGGCGGCATTTCCGGGAATCCCTGCCACCGCAGTAACGCGTCCGGCCCGATGCGGGCCAACCAGACGCCACTTCATCGCGGCGAATGATTGCGGTTCGTACTGTTGCGCGAGAGACGTCGTCGAAACGATCAAGACAAACAAGAGGCACTTAATTGCGAAAAACGAATTAACTTTCATGATTGATTCAGGATGAGAGTTTTCAGTTCCGGCCGCACCATGTCCAAAATAATCCATTGGCCCAGGTCACACGATTCGCGCGAAAATCAAAGTCTCCCTTGAGCCTTTCATCCTCGTCTTCGAGGAATATATAAGGCCCGTCCAGGTGCCCGCCGCCGGGCTCGTTATATTCATCGATAGTGGTGAATTCACCGCGAGCGTTATGTGTGACGGTGCGGATGCGAGATCGGCTGCCGCCAAAACACCACTTGCCTTCGACACGCTGCAGCGTCCATGAACCATTCCGCACTTGAGCGTTGTGCCACGGCCCGCCGAGAAAAAGGTTCCAACTTTGTTCGAGCTAGCCGGAACCACTGCGTCCGCTCGAGTCGGAAAAAGTAAATTGCAGACGCTTGCCGGCGACAGTTCCGCTGACGGTTCCGGTTCCTCCATCAGAATAATGAATCTCGCCGGTGACACGGTTGCCATCTTGCGTGAAGATTACTTCGGACGCGCCAAAGTCATTTCCGCTAGTCCACCACTTGCCGCTGATCGATGCCGGCGAGGAGTTGGTTTGGTTCGTCGGACGCGAACTCGGGGTCGTGCGTGTCGAGGGCGCTCGTGCGGGAGGCTTCGAAGATGAACTCGGTTTCGGGGCCGGCTTGCTTGGCTTCGCGCTGTTCGTACTTCCGCCGGCAGGTTGAGCCAACGCGATCACAGCAAAACAGAGGACACACGCGAAGATCGCAGCTAGACGGCTAATTGCTGTAAACATGCTGTCGTCTCCTTCAGTACAGCAACCTGCTGCGCGTTGCAGAACCGCGAACGATAGTGAGCGGGACAAACACTGAACTCTTTATTCGAAGTCGCCCCCTGATCCCGCTCGCTACCGCTCGCGGTTCCGTAACAACGTGCACCAAGTTACTCGTTTATGTTCTCAAAACTAACAAACCGCCAACCCGCGCGCGTCAGCTTAAACGTGTATACGAATGGCTCGTCACCGCCGCCATTTTGCGCGAATGGACAAGTCACAAAGAATTCTTTCGTTTTCCCCTTGTCGGTCTGCGGCTTCGCGGTTTCAAAGCACTTCGTCGCATTCACTTCACCGGCGAAGATGTAGTTGTATTTCTTCATGAATTGCGCGCGAGTCCGAATTCGTGGCTGGGCATATCCCATTTCGATTGGCAGCTGTGACATCGAGAACACGGCTTCCTTGTCGCTCTTGGTTACCGCCGCTTTGAATTTCGCCCAGAACGCGGTCATGCCAGAAGCATTCGGTCCTTGCGGCGCTCCAAAAGCGGAAACAGCAAGTATAAATATTAACAATGCAATCCGTATTTTCATGAGTTTGCTTCGGGCCGCTTACCGCTCACTGCTCACTTCGTATTCCGGTTTCGGCACGCCCATCAGCCAATGGTCGAACCAGCCGACGATGTGCTGCAAACGCTCGATGCGATGCCAAGGTTGGCCTGAACGCGAAAGTTCATGCGTCTCGTTCGGAAAGCGCACCATCACGGTGGGGATCTTTCGATACTTGAGCGCGCGGAACATCTCTTCGCCGCCGGCATAAGTAGGCGTGCGCCAATCCGCTTCGCCGAGAATGAACATCATTGGCGTCGTTACGTTTTTGATGTAGGTGATAGGCGAGCGCGCTTTGAAGTCCTCTTCTTCCTCGAAGGGCGCGCCGCGGAACCAAGACGGCTGGAACAAAGTGAAGTCCGCTGTGTACCACCAGTCAGCCCAACTGGCGATGTCGCGTTGCGCGACTCCGGCAGCAAATCGAGTTGTCTGGCCCACGGTCCAGTTCGTCAAAAGTCCACCGCCACTGCCACCGGTTACACCCAACTTCTTGTCGTCAATGTAGCCGCGCTTGATCACTTCGTCGACGGCGGCCATCAAATCTTTATAGTCATCACCGGGGTAGTGATACTGAATGATGTTGCCAAAGTCCTGGCCATACGTCGTGCTGCCGCGCGGATTCGGATACACCACCACGTAACCCTTCGCGGCCATCCATTGAAACTCGTGATCGAAAACGTAGCCGTACGCGGTATGCGGCCCGCCGTGAATGTTAAGGATAAGGGGGTATTTCTTATTAGCGTCGAAGTTGGGTGGCTTTTGAACCCACGTCTGGACCTTCTTGCCATCAAAGCTCGTGTACCAGATTGATTCCGGCTCAGTGAGATTCAGTTTCGAAAACAGATCGTCGTTGATGTGAGTGAGCTGCTTCGGCGTCGTCCCCGGCTTCTCGATCCAGAACAGATCGCCGACGCGGGTCGGCGTGGAAATCAACAACGCGAACCTTGAAGCGTCCGGCGTAGCGCGATACGCGACGACTGCCTGGTCACCCGTCGTGACGTCGGTTTCTTTGCCGGTGGTCGCGTCGAACATACCGATGTTGGCGCGTCCTTCGCGACCGTAAACAGCGAAAATATTCTTGCCGTCTTTACTCCAAATCGGCGGAGTGCCGCCACCGCCGCGCGGCGCCGTGTTGTCGCCGCCGACTCCTGAACCAACGTCCCAATCGAAGTTGGCGGTCAGATTACGCGGCTCAGAATTGATGTTCGTAAGGTCAAGCACCCAAAGATCGGGTTCCGTGTATGACTGCACCGGCCGGCTGACCGAAGCGTAGAACGCCACGCGCTTTCCGTCAGGACTTAATGAAAAAGTCGCAGCGCCCATCCCGAACATGGTGATGCGCGATGGCTGCCCACCTTCGACGGGAACGTTGTAGACGTCGGTTTTAGGCAACGAATAGTAGGGCTCATCATCGTGGCTCGAAACGAAGTAGATCGATTTGCCGTCGAGCGCCCAGGTGACATTGCCGTCACTCCACTTTGTCTTTGTTAGTTGCGTTGGGGTGACTTTGTCTTCGCCGGTATGCGGCGCTTTCACGATCCAAATGTGCGACGGATGACTGAAATCCAGATAGCCCGAGTCGTTCG
>Ga0207644_10003400_pt1 | contig 10269 bp, 7 predicted proteins | sample KBSS73metaG_FD_184326 | JGI IMG/M metagenome (GOLD analysis project Ga0207644, IMG submission 184326) | Switchgrass rhizosphere microbial communities from Kellogg Biological Station, Michigan, USA - KBS S7-3 metaG (SPAdes) (version 2) | ecosystem: Host-associated > Plants > Roots > Rhizosphere >... | reverse complement strand
CCGCGAACGAGCTCGATGATGGCGAACTTCCAGGTCGTGACCCAGAGGCTGACGGGGATCGCCCACCACATCATGGACTCGTGGCGGTTGAAGATGCGGACGAACGTGCGCATGAACCAGCCCAGCTTCAGGTAGTTCTCGAGCCCAGGCTCCGTGTCCGTATCGACGCCCAGGACGCCGCCCCACTTGTGGTGGATGTCGTGCTTGAGCTTCCAGCCCCGGGCGGGCATGCCGATGACCGACATGCTCACGAGTCCCACGAGGTCGTTCGTGAACCGGTTGCGGCTGGCGCTGCCGTGCCCCGACTCATGCCCGACCGAGGCCAGCGCGAAGAGCGGGACACCCGTCAGGACGCCGATGACCAGCTTCCACACGAGCGAATCGACGGTGGTTCCGAGAGCGAGCATCGCGGCCACCACCGAGAGCAGGAACAGCGCCTTTCCCAGTGTGCGGAAACGCGGAAGCTCGAAGATGTCAGCGGGGACGGTAGCGCGAAGGGTGCGAAGGTCGATGGGTTTGGCAAGAGAGGTCACGTCTGGGGGGTTCCTTTCTGGGCCGCGCGCGGGCGAAAGCCCTGCGAACGTGTACATGTACCTGTTCCGGAGGAGCGGGACCGGCGACACTGGACTGTATGTCCTGGGACGATTTCTGTCAAGAACTACCCTATTGACGGTAGGAATCGCTACAGCGCCACGGTGATGGTCTTGGTTCGTGAGAATGGAGGAAGACCGGAGCCCTCCTCGGATGCGTCGGGGCCCCCGATCCAACGCGCCTCGTCGTCGGAGGGTCCGTATCCGTTCAGGTAGAGGAAGCGGGCTCGCAGGTCCGACAGGAGACGCAGACCTCGTCCCACGTCCCGGGTCCAGACGGCCCCCGCGCGCGGGGCGCGCACGTCGCGCCAGATCGAGAGGGCCTCGTCCTCGGTCTTGAACCGGATCACCGAAAGGACCGGGCCTCGGACCTCCTCCTGCGCCACCCGCATCCTCCGCTCGACATCGACCAGGATCGTGGGCTCGAGGTAGTGGCCCGCGCCGAGCGCGGGCTCGCGCGGCGGCGAGCCGCCGCACACCAGCCGCGCCCCTTCCTTGCGCCCGAGCTTCACGAACGTGAGCGCCTGGTCGCGGTTCTCCGCGCTCACGAGCGGGCCGATCCGCGTGCCCTGCGCGAGCGGGTCGCCGATCTTCAGCTTGCGGGCGGCTGCGACCAGGGCTTCGACGAACTTCGCGTGGACGTCCTCCTGGACGAGCACGCGCTGGGCCGCCGAGCGCGCCTGCCCCTGGTTCGTGAACCCGGCGCGCAGCACCCCCTCGACCGCCGCGTCGAGGTCCGCCCCTGACAGGACGATCGCGCCGGACTTGCCCTGCGTGGGGATGGAGCCGGGATGCGGCAGAACCAGATCGAGCGCCGGCTCACCGCAGAGCGCTTCGCGCACGGCGCCCCCTCCCGTGACGACGCTCAGAACGCCCTGCGGCACGCCTCCCCGCGAGACGAGGCGTGCCAGCTCGAGCGCGGACAGAGGGGCCTCTTCGCTGGGCTTGAGGACGCACGTGCATCCGGCCGCCAGGGCCGGGGCGAGCGCGCAGGCCGCCATGAGGAGCGGCGAGCTCCAGGGGATCGCAATCCCCACGACGCCCGCGGGCTCCTGCACGAAGAGCGAGAGCTCGTGGGCGCCGAGCGTCGAGGTTTCGCGCGACGGAGGAAGGATCCGGCGCGCGCAGGCCTCGAACGCGCTCGCGGCGAGCTCGGCGTCGCCCAGCGCTTCGGCGAGCGGCTTGCCCATGGTCGCAGGGTCGAGGCTCGCGAGCGACGCCGCCGCGCGACGGACGAGGTCGGCGATACGGCCGAGCACGCGTGCGCGGACGGCGGGAGTCGTCCGGGGCCAGGGTCCGTCGTCGAAGGCCTTGCGCGCCGCCTGGGCCGCCGATCTCACGTCGGCGGCACCGGCTTCGGGAACGTAGATCGAGGGCTCCCCCGTGGCCGGGTTGACGAGCTTGCGCACGCCCCCGCCGTGGGCGTCGCTTCGCATGCCGCCGATCCACATCCGTGCCTGTTTCATGGGTTCCCTGACCGAACGAAAGCCCCCATCCTAAGCCCTAACGGACCCGGATGGGATGCGACGACGGAACAGCCCCGCCTCATTTCTGACGGCGGGGGCGGTCGGCTATAATCCCGGCTTCCATTCGCCTCATTTTCGAGAGTGCCGCCATGAGCTCACCGGAACCGGGAACCGCCGCGCCCCTCGACGTGTCCCGCCTGCGCATCCATCGGGAGGCGACCGACGACGTGCCGCGCTCGCGCGGACCCTGGATCATCGCGATCGCGCTGCTGATCCTGCTCGCCGGGGGCGGACTCGCCGTCTGGAAGCTGGCGCTCGGCAACCGCCCCCTCGAAGTGGCGACCGAGATCGTTCTGGCCCCCGACGTCGGCGGGGGAAGCGGGTCCGTCCTGACGGCGTCCGGCTACATCGTCGCGCGGCGCAAGGCGGGGGTCGGCGCCAAGGTTCCCGGACTCCTCGAGTGGCTCGGCGTCGAGGAGGGCTCGAAGGTCAAGGAAGGCGAGATCATCGGGCGGCTCCAGAACAAGGACGTTCTCGCCGACGTCGCCGCCGCGCGCTCCTCTCTGGAAGAATCGCGCGCCAACCTCGAGGAGTCGCGCTCGCTCCTCGTCCAGTACAAGCGCGACTTCGAGCGTGCGCAGACGCTCCTAGGGCAGGGAGTCATCCCGAAGGCGGACTTCGACGTCGCCGAAGCGCGGCTCGCGGCGCAGCAGGCCCGGACAGTCTCCGGGCAGGCGGCGATCGCCTCGGCCGAAGCGCGGCTGCGCGCGGCCGAGGTCGCCGTCGAGGACCGCAACATCCGCGCTCCGTTCTCCGGCACGGTCCTGACGAAGGACTCGGAGGAGGGCGAGACCGTCGCTCCCGCCGCGGCGGGGGTCGGCTCCACGCGCGGGTCGGTCGTGACGATGGCGGACCTCGAAACGCTCGAGGTCGAGGTGGACGTCAACGAGTCGTACATCGCGCGGCTCACGGCCGATCAGCCGTCGCGCATCGTCGCCGATCCTTTCCCGGACAAGGTCTACGAGGGGCACGTGCGCCAGGTGATCCCCACCGCGGACAGGCAGAAGGCGACCGTGCAGGTAAAGGTCGCCATCCACGATCCGGGGGTCGTGCTGCGTCCCGACATGGGCGCGAAGGTCACGTTCCTGACCGCGGGCGGGGGGGCCGCGGCGGCGACGGCCGCGCCCGCGCATCCGCTGGCGCGCGTCACGAGCCGCGCGATCGTGGCAGGCTCCGACGGGGTGCGGCGCGTGTTCGTGGTGGACAACGAGACCGTGCATCCGGTGCGCGTCGAGGTGGCGCGGGAGGAGTCCGGCGTGTCGGAGATCCGATCGGGTCTATCGGGCGGCGAGAGGGTCGTCGTCGATCCGCCCGCGGACCTGGCCGACGGGAGGAGGATCCGTGTCAAGTCCTGAACCGCTGCAGCGAGCAAGGGAGGCGAGGATGCCGTCGGGAACGCTCATCGCGATCGAGAAGGTCAGCAAGCACTACCAGCGCGACGCGCTGGTGATCCGGGTCCTCGACGGGATCGACATCACGATCGACCGGGGGGATTTCCTGGGCCTGATGGGGCCCTCGGGCTCCGGGAAGACGACGCTCCTGAACCTCATCGCCGGCATCGACCGTCCGACTTCGGGCCGCGTCGTCGTGGAGGGCAAGGAGATCTCCTCGCTCTCCGACGCGGCGCTCACGCGCTGGAGGTCGTCGAACGTCGGCTTCATCTTCCAGCTCTACAACCTGATCCCCGTGCTCAGCGCCTTCGAGAACGTCGAGCTGCCGCTCTTGCTGACGAAGCTCTCGAAGAGACAGCGCCGCGAGCACGTCATGACGGCCCTGACCCTCGTCGGCCTCGCCGACCGGACCTCGCACTACCCGCGCCAGCTCTCGGGGGGCCAGGAGCAGCGCGTCGCGATCGCGCGCGCGATCGTGAGCGATCCCGCGCTCCTGGTCGCCGACGAGCCCACGGGCGATCTGGACGCGAAGTCCGCGCAGGAGATCCTCGACCTGCTGGGCAAGCTGAACACGGATCTCAAGAAGACCATCGTCATGGTGACGCACGATCCGCACGCCGCGGAGCGGGCGCACAAGGTCATGCACCTGGACAAGGGCGTTCTGACCCGCAACTGAGAACGCGGCCGCCCGCGGCGGCCGCCCTGCGAGGGACCTGCGATGAAACTCTGGCGCTTCGTGATCAAGAGCGCGCTGCGCAACAAGCGGCGGACCTTCCTGACCATCGTCTCGCTGGCGATCTCGCTGTTCATCGTCAACACGCTCGCCAGCGTGATCCGGGGATTCGACGGGTCCGATCCCACCGGCCCAGCGCGCTTCCGCCTCATCTCACGCCACAAGGTCTCCCTGACCAATCCCCTCCCCGAGTCGTACTGGGAGAAGATCAAGCAGGTTCCCCACGTCGAGGCCGTGACGCCCTGGTCGTGGTTCGGCGGCGTCTACAAGGACTCGTCCTGGGAGAACCAGTTCGCGCGCTTCTCGGTCGACCCCGAGATCTACTTCAAGCTCGTCGAAGGCGAGGTCACGATCCCGGAGGACCAGAAGAAGGCCTTCATCGAGGACCGCCGCGGCGGCATCGCCGGCAAGAGCCTCGCCGCGAAGCAGGGCTGGAAGATCGGCGACACGATCTCCATCAAGGGAGACATCTATCCGGTCACGATCGACGTCGTGCTGCGCGGTATCTTCACAGCGAAGAAGGTCGATGACGAGAACAACCTGCTCTTCCAGCACATGTACCTCGAAGAGCTGACCGGCCGCAAGGGGATCGTCGGCACCTACTGGATGCGGATCGACTCCCCCGAGAACTCCGCCGCCGTGGCCAAGACGATCGACACGATGACCGAGAACTCCGACGCCGAAACGCTCACGGAGACCGAGAACCAGTTCCTCGCGGACTTCGTGTCCATGATGGGGAACGTCAAGGGGCTCATCAGCGCCATCGGCCTGTGCGTCGGGGTCGTCATCCTGATGCTCGCCGCGAACACGATGGCCATGGCGGTCCGCGAGCGGACCACCGAGGTCGCCGTCATGAAGGCGATCGGGTTCACTCCGGGGAAGATCCTCGGACTCATCGTGGGCGAGTCTCTCGCGATCGGCCTGCTCTCGCTGGCGCTCGCGTGCGGGATGGGATTCCTTCTCTACAACGTGATGGACTTCCGGCTTCCCGGTCTCTGGACGCCGATGGTCCTGACTCCCATGACGGTCCTGATCGCGGCCACGATCGCGATCGGCATCAGCCTCGTCAGCGGACTCATCCCCGGCATCTCGGCGGCGCGCCTGGGCGTCGTCGAGGGCCTGCGGAAGGTGGCGTGATGGCGATCCCCTTCAAGGTCAATCTCCGCGGCCTGCTCGTGCGCAAGGTGTCCACGATCTCGACGATCGTGTGCCTGGCGCTGGTCGTCGCCGTCTTCTCGACCATGATGGCTCTCGCAGCGGGGCTGGCGCACACGTTCAAGATCAGCGGGGATGCGCTCAACGTCATGGTCATGCGCGACGGCTCGACGAGCGAGATCAACAGCGGCCTGACGACGGAACAGTACGAGATCCTCACGTCGCTTCCGGGCGCGGCCAGGGACGCGGCGGGCAAGCCGAACGTGACCGGCGAGGTCGTTCTGGTGATCAATCAGAACAAACGGGGCCATGACAAGGGGGCGAACATCATCCTGCGCGGGGTCACTCCCCAGGCGTTCGCGGTCCACCCCGAGATCAAGGTCGTGGAAGGGCGCACCTTCACGCCGGGCCAGTCCGAGCTCATCGCCAGCCGCTCGATCGCGAAGAAGTTCCAGGGGTGCGGGCTGGGCGAGGTCCTCACGCTGAAAAAGCGCCAGTTCAAGGTCGTGGGGCTCTTCGAAGCGGGGGGCACGTCCAAGGACTCCGAGATCCTCGGCGACGTGGACGAGCTGCGCGATGCCTTCGACCGGAAGGGCTATTTCTCGACCGTCTTCATCCGGGCCGCCGATCCCTCCGCCATCTCCGTCATCCAGAGCGGCATCAAGGCGGATCAGCGGCTGAACCTCAAGGCGATACGCGAGACGGACTACTTCTCGGAGCAGACCCAGCAGTCCGGGATCATCATCGCGGCCGGGATGTTCCTCGCCATCATTCTCGCGGTGGGCGCCGGTTTCGGCGCCGCGAACACGATGTACGCCGCGGTCTCGTCGCGCTCGAAGGAGATCGGGACCCTGCGTGCGATCGGCTTCTCGCGCTTCTCGATCCTGCTCGCCTACATGACCGAGGCGCTCGTGCTCGGCGCGATGGGAGGCGTCGTCGGGATCCTCATCACGTACTTCGCGATGAACGGCGTGAACACGGGCACCATCAACTGGCAGAGCTTCAGCGAGGTGTCGTTCGCGTTCCGCGTGACGCCCATCCTGGCCGTCATCGCGATCGCATTCGCGTCCGTCATCGGCGCCCTCGGGGGCCTTCTGCCCGCGACGCTCGCCGCGCGCGCCAGGATCACGCAAGCGCTCAGGCAAATCTAGGCACGGCAGACGCGCCGCAGCGGCAGACGGCCGGGTTGCGGCGAAGATCGAGTGATCTTCGGGAGCGGCCGCTGCCGCTGCTCGCCCAGTTGCAGCGGACGGCTGCGCCGCCGCTGAACTGGGCGGGCGGGGAGAGGGTCAGGTAGTCGCTGCTGTGGCGGTCGGGGTCGACGTGCTGCGCATGCGGCGCGCGAGCAGGACCAGCGCCACGGCGAGCAGCGCCATCGCTCCGAGCGCGAAGGTCGCGGCGGCGAGAGGCACGAGGAACGCGGCGGCGGTCCCGGCGAAGGCGGCTCCGTCCTCGGCGAGCGAGAGGAACGGATTCGCGAGCCCGGCGGTCAGAAGGCTCGAGCCGAGGCGCAGCTTGGCCTTGGCGAGATGCACGAGGCCCGCGCTGCCGCCTCCCGCCACGATCCCCAGCACCACCGACTGGAACGGCGTGAGGTTCGTGAGCATCGAGGCCATGAGCGCAGTTCCCGCCGCCGGCTTCAGGACGGTGTTGAGCAGGTCCAGCGCGTGGTCGACGACGGGGATCTTGTCCGAGAGCAGCTCCACCGTGACGGCGACGCCGAACACGATGAGCGCGGGGGTCGACGCGAGCCACCCGAAGGGGCCCGAGAGCTCCACCCATCCGAGACGTCCCGCGACTCCCGTCGCGAAGAGCGGCAGGAAGGCGCGAAGGCCCGCGCAGGCGCTGAGCGCGATCCCGGCGGCGATCTGGAACAGCAGCGGCACGGCGTCTGTCACGGCGGACACCCTCCACGTTGTTGTACGAAGGAGGGCCTCCGGTGGTTCCAGGCGCGCCCGAGGGGGTCTACAGCCAGCGCCGGACGCGAGCCTGGTAACCGCGATAAGCCTCGCCGAACGCCGCGCGCATCGCGGACTCCTCGCGGCGGATGAAGCGCATGTCCAGCAGCAGCACGAACGGCGGGATCACGAGGAGCCCCATGCGCCGAGCGTCAGGCCCAGGATCAGGGGAACTGCGCCCGCCGCACGCACCGCGACGGACGGAATCCGCTTCCACGGAAAAAGCAGGTGGAGGACGACCATGACCACCAGAGCGGCCAGAAAGAACACGGGCGGATAGATGGGCCTTCGCGTCACCGGGTTGTTTCGGCCATGGCCAATGCGAATCCTGCGTAGCGGTCAACATGACCACTGCCGAATTCTGGCACACGATGCGGGCCGCCGATCCTCATTGAAACGGGACGCGTCTCCCCGTACCTTTTGCGCACCGGGAAGCGCCGTCCCTTGGGACGACGGGGGCCGCTGCAGGCGGGGAGCCGCCAGGAGGAGCCGATGCCGACGCGTCCGCGTTCCGACGGAAGCCTTCCCGCCCGGCCGGCGACGGAGAGGCGACGCGCCCTCGTACCGTTCGGTTACCTCGCCGCGTTCGCTGCTCTCCTCACGCTCATCGCCGCATCGGCCGCGACCGCCATCGGGCCGCGGGCGGACTTCGCCGCGGCCCCGGGCCGCACCCCGGAGCTGCGCCTCGCCGCGGGGACCTTCCGCCCGCTCGAACCCGCGTCGCTCGCGGCGCCGGAATGGTTCCACGCGGTGACCCTCGCGCGCAGCGCCTCCGATCGGCGCTACCTCGTCGCGATCGCAAGCGCGCCGCTCGATGCGGAGGCGCGCTCGCGGATCGTTGCGGCGGGCGCCGAGATCCTCGACTACTTCCCCGACAACGGCTATCGCGTGCGCCTCGCGCCCGAGTCCGAGGACGCCCTGCGCGCGCTCCCCTTCTTCGTGTGGGTCGGAGAGCTTCCGGCGCACGCCAAGGTGGAGCCCGCGCTCGCCGTGCGCGCGCAGGCCGAGGTCGATCTCGATTCAGCGGCCGCATCCAGGAGCGCCGACGCGCAGGCGCCCGGCGCCGCCGCCGACGTCCGCATCCTTCTTTTCTCGGACGAGAGCGCGGACCGGGTCCTCGACGCGCTCGCGGGCCTGACCCCCGCCGCGGCCCCCGCGGGCCGCGACGGCGCCTGGCGCGTCACCGTGCACCTCCCGGCAGGCCGGGTCGCGAGCGCGCTCTCCGCCGCCGCGGCGCTCCCCGAGGTCGAGGCGATCGAGACGGCCCATCTTTTCCGCTTCCTCAACCAGGACGCGGTCTGGGTCCACCAGTCGTTCGTCGGCCCTTCTCCGCAGCAGACCCCCGTCTTCGATCACGGCATCTTCGGCTGCGGGCAGATCCTCGGCATCGCCGATTCGGGGCAGGACTACGACAGCTGCTACTTCCGCGACACGGTGGGCGGCGCGCCGCCGATCGCCGCGTGCGCCGCCGCCCCGTGCCCCGTCGCCGCCCCCGCGCCGGGCCGGCGCAAGGACATCCTCTATTACAACTGGTCGGGGACGCCGAACGGCGACGACGACACGTGCCCCGCGACGATCACGGGCGCGAGCGGCCACGGCACGCACACGTCGGGATCGATCGCGGGGGACAACACGCCGTATGCCAACTGCGCGAGCTTCGCGACGCCGGCCAGGAACGGCGGGGACGGCCAGGCGCCGGGCGCGAAGCTCGTGGTCCAGGAGATGGGGGACGGCCTCGAGTACCTGAACGATCGCGGCGGCACGCTCTGGAACCTCGCCGACGTCGCCTTTCAGAACGGCGCGCGCATCCATTCCGATTCATGGGGCGGCGGCTGCGTGGACCCGCTCGGGCAGTGCATCCCCGGCTGCACCGTCCCCTACGACTCGTTCGCGCGCGACGCGGATCTCGCGATGTGGTCGCATCCCGACCTGCTGCTCCTCGTGGCGGCGGGCAACTCCGGCTGCGCCGCGCCGGCCTCCATCTCGACGCCCGGCACCGCGAAGAACATCGTCACGGTCGGGGCGCTCCAGCACGGCGCCAACGCGGGCAACCCGTCCTCGTTCTCGAGTGAGGGGCCCGTCGCCGACGGGCGGCTCAAGCCGACGGTCGGCGCCCAGGGGGAGTCCACGCTCTCCGCCGCGTCCGATGCGAACCCCGCGACGAACAACTGCACCACCTGCTCGCTCGATGGGACGTCCATGGCCGCGCCCACCGCGGCCGGGCTCGCCGCGCTCGTGCGCGAGTACTACACGGCCGGGTTCTACGCGACCGGCGCGCGCAACGCCGGGGCCGGGATCACGCCCACGGGCGCGCTCGTCAAGGCGACCCTGATCGACGGCGCCGTCGCGCTGTCGGGCGCCGCGCCCGGCCCCGACTTCGACGCCGGATTCGGGCGGATCCTGCTCGGCGGGACGCTCGCCTTCACCGGCTCGCCGTACACCCTGCGCGCCGACGACCGGCGCGAGGGGATCGTGACGGGGGGCGTCGTCACGCACGCCTACGACGTCGCCGCGGGGACGCCGTTCCGGGCGACCCTCGCGTGGACCGACTATCCCGCCGCGCTCGGGGCCGCCGTGGCGCGCGTCAACGAGCTGAGGCTCGAGGTCATCGACCCCTCGGGGTCGGTCTGGTTCCAGACGCTCGACGCCGTGACCGGCGCCCCGAAGGCCACGTCGAACCCCGCGGACCTGCACGATGCGCGCAACGTCGAGGAGCGGCTCGTCTGGAGCGCGCCGGCCGCGGGGCGATGGGTCGTGCGCGTGCGCGGCGTCTCCGTCCCGTGGGGCCCGCAGCCCTTCGCGCTCCTCGTGCGCGGCGCCCTCGCGAACTGCCCCGCCCCCGCGGCCCCCGGCCCGCTCACGCTCACGACGCCCGCCGCGCACCAGGTTCGCGTCACCTGGAGCGCGGTCGCCGGC
>Ga0207644_10003397_pt1 | contig 10272 bp, 6 predicted proteins | sample KBSS73metaG_FD_184326 | JGI IMG/M metagenome (GOLD analysis project Ga0207644, IMG submission 184326) | Switchgrass rhizosphere microbial communities from Kellogg Biological Station, Michigan, USA - KBS S7-3 metaG (SPAdes) (version 2) | ecosystem: Host-associated > Plants > Roots > Rhizosphere >... | reverse complement strand
TGGTCTATGGGCTTTCGACTATCACCATAAGCTTTCAATCTATCAAAGCAGCGCTACCAACCCGGTGAATAAGTTTGAGAAGTGAGCGATTTTTTCTCGCAACGAAACAATATTAAAAGGCGTCTTATAAACAATTAGAATCGTGCAACATGTTGAAAAATTATCTGAAGATTACATGGAGAAGTTTGCTGCGTCAAAAAGCATTCTCATTAATTAATATTTTAGGATTGGCGATCGGGATGGCAAGCGCCGCTTTAATCCTTTTTTGGGTTCAAAACGAATTTAGTTATGATCAGTTTCACACAAAAAAGGATAGGCTTTACCAGGTATATAATCGTTCAGTGTTTGATGGCAAGCTATGGTGCTGGGGAACAACGCCAAAAATAATGGCTAAAACTTTAAAGCAGGATTATTCCCAGATTGAGGAGGTGACTCATACAACGGGTGGCAATTTCCTGTTTACAGTAGGCGAAAAACGTTTGAATATAGACGGTATGTTTACCGACCAGGGGTTTTTGAACATATTTTCATTTCCACTGGTGAGTGGTAATCAAAGTACAGCTCTAAAAAACAATAATAGTATCGTTATCACCGAAAAACTATCAAAAAAACTTTTTGGTAATGATAATGCAATGGGTAAGGTGATCAAGATTGATAGCAATGCCTATTTTACGGTGACCGGAGTGATGAAGGACCTTCCCAATAATACGCTTTTTAATTTTGAGTATCTTATACCATGGACTTACCTCAAAAAGATAGGCGGTGATGATCCCAACTGGGGCAACAACTCATGCCAGACCTGGGCATTAGTAAAGCCAAACGTTACTGAAGAAGCGGTCAATAAAAGTATTGTAAATATTACCCGCACACATTCGAATGTAAAGGACATTGATGTGTTTCTTCATCCTGCACGCAAATGGCGGCTTTATTCCAATTTTGATCAGAAAGGCCATGTGTCGGGCGGCCGTATAGCTATAGTTAAAACTTTTTCAATCATTGCTGCATTTATTTTGCTCATCGCATGTATCAATTTTATGAACCTCAGCACCGCCCGCAGCGAAAAGCGCGCACGCGAGGTTGGTATACGTAAGGTTGTAGGGGCATTGAGGGGCTCATTGATTTCACAATTTCTTGGCGAATCTATCCTTGTAGCTTTTATTTCCGGTGCCTTTGCATTGCTTATTGTGCAATTAAGTATGTCCGGATTTAATCTGTTGACGGATAAACATTTGTTTGTTCCTTATGGTAATCCATGGTTCTGGCTTGTCAGTATTGGTTTTATTGTATTTACCGGAGCTATATCAGGTAGTTATCCTGCTTTGTACCTTTCTTCGTTCAGGCCAGTAAGTGTATTAAAAGGTACATTCAAGGCAGCAAATGCGCTCATCACACCGCGCAAATTACTGGTTGTTGTACAATTCACGTTTGCTGTTGTACTCATCATTTGTACGATTATAGTCCGCCAGCAATTGCAATATGCTCAAGACCGGGATACAGGTTATAAAAAGAATAACCTGGTGTATGTAATGATGACAGGCAATATGGATAAGCATTTCAAGTTGATCAAAAACGAATTGCTATCAAGCGGGGCTGCTTCTGCGGTTTCCAAAACGAGCGCACCCGTTACTCAGGGCTGGAGCGATAGCTGGGACTTTTTGTGGGCGGGTAAAGATATCAGTAAAAAAATTGATTTTAATGTATTTAATACGGATGGCGACCTGGCAAAAACAATGGAGTTAAAAATAGTTGAAGGTCGCGATATTGATGCGAAAAATTATCCTACCGACTCGACTGCAATTTTACTGAATGAAGCTGCCGTTAAGATCATGGGATTTAAGAATCCCATAGGACAAATAGTTAAACGGGGAGAGGCACCAAATTACCAGGAGTTGCATGTAGTAGGAGTGGTAAAGGATTTTATATTACAATCACCTTATGAACCTATAAAGGCTATGATTATACAGGGGCCGAAATCGTGGTTTAATGTAATCCACTTCAGGTTGAATAATACAAATTCAACAGCCGATAATTTAAAGCGGGCTGAAAAGGTTTTCAAAAAATATAATCCTGACTACCCATTTGAGTACAATTTTATCGACCAGGATTATGCTAAGAAGTTTGGGGACGAACAACGCATTCAGACGCTTGCTGGCCTATTTGCCGGGTTAACTATTATTATTTCATGCCTTGGTCTTTTCGGCTTGGCAGCATACATGGCTCAAAACAGGATAAAAGAGATAGGCGTGCGCAAAGTTTTAGGCGCATCGGTATTAGGAGTGACTGCACTTTTATCAAAAGATTTTTTAAAGCTGGTAATTGTTTCCTTGTTCATTGCTTCACCAATTGCTTGGTATTTTATGAGTAAATGGCTGGGTGACTATAATTATCGCATCTCTATAAGTATATGGGTGTTTGTAAGTGCTGCATTGGTAACCATTGTTATTTCACTGATCACTATCAGTTTTCAAACAATTAAAGCAGCTATAGCCAATCCGGTAAAGAGTTTGAGAAGTGAGTGATCCATTAACCAGTGATCGGTTAACGGGTTATTATAGTTTAGGCTTTCCGATAATTTTTCTGATCCCATGCAACGTATCAGTTTAAAAGTTAGTCTAATAGATTAAAGTAAATCGAAGATTATGAAAACTTATTTAACCTTATTTTTTGTCGCGCTGCAAACTACAATAGTATTGGCACAAGACGACAAAACTCCCTACATGACCAAGTCCCTGGCGAGCGATGCCATCAATAATGTGATTGTAAATACATCAGCAGGTGGCATCCAGGTAAGCGGCGCAAGCGGCCAGCAACCACGTGTGGAGGTTTATGTGAGAGGTAACAATAACCAGCAACTTAGCAAAGAAGAAATCAAAAAACGCCTGGATGACGATTATGATTTGAGTATATCCGTTAGCGGACACGAATTAACTGCTATTGCAAAAAACAAGCACAGCTTTTCAAACTGGAGACATCAGCTCAGTATTTCATTTAAAATTTTTGTTCCCGAAAACTGTGCTACCGACTTAAAAACCAGCGGCGGTGGTATTTCATTAGATCATTTGAAGGGTAATGAAACCTTTACCACCAGCGGCGGCGGCCTGCATATCGATCACCTGACAGGTATGATTCATGGTCGTACCTCAGGCGGTGGTATCGAAGTATCCAATTCAAGTGAAGATATTGATCTGCAGACTAGCGGTGGCGGTATCGATGCCAAAAATTGCAATGGCCATATCAAATTAAATACTTCAGGTGGTGGCATCCGCCTGGATAACTTAAAAGGCCAGATCAATGCCCATACAAGCGGCGGTGGTGTTGATGGTGATAATATTGATGGCGAGCTGGTTACCAATACTTCAGGCGGTGGCATCAGTTTAAAAAGATTAAATGGTAGTGTTGATGCTTCAACCAGTGCAGGTAGTTTGTATGCACAGTTGGTGCACGTTGGTAAATATGCACGTTTAAGGTCCAGTGCAGGGAATGTAGATATTGAACTGCCTGCAAAGCAAGGTCTGGACCTGGATTTGCGTGGCGACCATGTTAACCAGCACCATTTCGAAGGTTTTCATGGTGAATGGAACGACGATCATGTCAGAGGTTCCGTTAATGGTGGCGGAGCAAGTGTAAATGCTGATGCTAATAGCGGCAGCGTGAATGTGAAATTTAATTAAGATCAACTCAATCAAACTATAAACAATACAATAATGAAAACCCGCATTATATTATTCTTTTTTGCCTGCCAGAGCATAGTTGCATTGGCGCAGGAACACAGAACCCGATATCTTACCAAATCACTTTCAGGAGAAATTAAACGCGTGTTCGTCACTACTTCGGGCGGAAGCATTGCTGTAAGCGGGTCTTCCAGCGAAAAACCACGTATCGAAGTATATGTTACCGGTAATAATGGGATCACCCCATCAAACGAAGAAATTAAAAAACGCCTGGATGAAGATTATGATCTGAATATATCTGTAAATGGTGGCGAATTGCGCGCATCCGCCAAAAACAAACATGAGCATAACTGGGATTGGAGAAAATCGCTGAACATTGCATTTAAAGTATATGTTTCAAAAGATGTTGCTACTAACCTGGAAACCAGCGGTGGCAGTATCCATTTAGATAACCTCAGCGGTGACCAAAAATTCGGCACCAGCGGAGGTAGCTTGCATATCGACCGTTTAACCGGTAATATTCACGGCAGAACATCAGGTGGAAGTATCACTGTTTCAAATTCGGGTGATAATATCGATTTACAAACCAGTGGCGGAAGTGTTCATGCGGACAACTGTAAAGGGACAATCAAACTGGAAACATCTGGCGGTTCGTTACATCTGAGCGACCTGGACGGCAAAATTGATGCTACAACCAGCGGCGGCAGCATTCAGGCCAGCAATATCAAAGGCGATTTGCGTACCGGTACATCAGGCGGCAGTGTCAACCTGAACGGATTGGCTTGCAGTTTGGATACCTATACCTCAGGCGGCAGTATTAATGCAGAAATAATCCAGCTTGGCAAGTTTGTGAAGATCGATGCAAGCAGCGGCCATGTTAACCTGCGTTTGCCTAAAAAGGGAATGGACCTGAATGTGCGTGGAAATCGTGTCACAGCAGACTTCGACGGCAATTTTGATGGAACCAAAGATAAAGACAGAATAGAAGGCAAACTAAACGGAGGCGGAGTGCCGATTGATGTGAATGGCGGTGGCCGTGTTACATTGACGATGAATTAGTTATCACCAATCCTGTGAAAAATTTACGGGCGAATAATTTAAGTCGAACGTCTTAAGCAAAAAGTCCTGAGTCAGTATATCGATTTTGACTTGGGGCTTTTTTGCTTGCATGTTCATTACCGAACAGAAAGTGTTATAAATACGAACAGTTTCGTATATTAAAATTTAGGTAGATTGTTGATAGCGAGATAGTTGAAAGTTTGGCATGTAATTGAAGAATGAAATAAAAAAACGAGTATCATGATTCGGAATTATATCAAAACCGCCTGGAGGAACCTGGCAAAAAACAAGGTATTCTCCTTTATCAATGTGTTTGGGTTGGCAGTAGGGTTGGCTTGCTGTATGTTTATTGCTTCCTACCTGTATTCGGAGCTTACGTATGACACGTATTCTGTAAACTCGAAACAACTTTACAGGGTAGGGATAAACACTTTAAATAATGGAAGTGTAACCGATTTTCCGAATGTTGATATAGCCGTCGGGCCGGGTATAAAAAATACTTATCCCCAAGTGCTCTCTTTTACAAGGTTGACAAACTGGAAACAGTCATTTGTAACTTACAGAGACAGGCAGTTCAAGGAACAGAAACTGGCGTTAGCTGATGCCAATTTTTTACAATTGTTTTCGATCCCACTCCTGCAAGGTGATGATAAAACATGTTTAACTGAACCCAATAGTATTGTTATCACAAATGCTTTGTCTATAAAGTATTTTGGCAATGAAGCACCCGTGGGCAAAACATTAAAAATTGGTAATGATTTGATGAAGGTTACGGGTGTTATCGATAAGGTGCCTGACAATTCCCATTTTCATTACGATGCATTTATCAGCAGCAGTACATTCCATGACCCTCAGCAAACCTGGAGCAATATAGGCTATTATACTTATTTGTTGCTGGATAAAAATGCTGATCCCAAAAAGCTTGAGGCACAGTTTCCGCAACTTGTTGCAAAGTACGTAGTTCCGGAGATTCAGCACGATATGGGTGTTAGTCAGGCAGAGGCGAAGAAGGCCGTGAATACCTTTAAATTTTACCTGATGCCTATTACGGATATTCACCTGCATTCTTCCACCAAATTTGATATGGAACCCAATGGAGATATGAGTTACGTGTACATTTTCGGAGCATTGGCCGTGTTTATCCTGCTGCTGGCTTGTATCAATTTTACCAATTTATCTACGGCAAGCTCGTCCAAACGATCAAAAGAGGTAGGGATCCGCAAGGTAATGGGTTCGCTAAAGGAGTGGTTGATAACCCAGTTCCTGGTAGAGTCGGTTATGCTTACACTTTTGTCCATGGCACTGGCTTTGGGAATTGTTTGGGTATTGCTGCCATACTTTAATGATTTGGCCGGGAAGCATATTTCTATCTGGTTCTTCCTGGGCTTTAAAGCAATCGCTACAGGAATACTTTTGACTTTGTTAGTCGGCATACTGGCAGGTTTGTACCCTGCATTTTTCTTATCCTCGTTCCGGATTATCAATGTTCTGAAAGGAACAACAGGTACCGAACCAGCAAAAAAGAATTTCCTTCAAAGCAGCCTGGTAATATTTCAATTTACAATATCCACAGCTTTAATCATCGCCACTTTTATTGTTTATCAGCAATTGCATTACATGCAGAATAAAAAGCTCGGTTATGATAAAGACCAACTGTTGGTTTTAAATGATACCTATCTGTTGGGTAATAATGAATATGCTTTTAAAGATCAGCTGATACGTGATAACCGGGTAGTAAATGCTACGATTTCAACTGATATCCCCGGAAACGGCAACATGAGCGGCACCCAAATATATCCGCAGGAAAGAGCATCTGATGAAACAAAAAATGAGATCCATTGCAATATTTACCGCATTGATGGCAATTACCTGTCAACCTTTGGCATTAAACTGGCAAGCGGCAGGGGCGTGTCGCCTGATTTCCCTGCAGATTCTTCGGCCGTTGTGATCAATGAAGCCGCTGTAAGTGAATTAGGCTGGAACAAAACTGACCCGATAGGTAAAACCATCGTGCGATCGGGCAGGAGGGCCTTTACAGTTGTAGGTGTGGTAAAAGATTTTAACTATGCATCTGCGAAACAAAAAGTAGCCCCGTTAATGATGCTGCCGATGCACCGGCATGGCTCCATCATCCTGAAAATAAAAGCAACGGAAGTAAGTAACCTGGTTGCCGACATCAAGAGACAATGGGACGAGTACAAAGCAAGTGGACCTTTCAGCTATTATTTTGTGGATGAACAATTTGCCTCACTGTACTCTGCCGAGCAGCGCACAGGGCACATTTTTACTTCATTTGCCGTAATCGCTGTCATTATTGCGAGTCTTGGATTATTCGGCCTGGCTGCCTTTATGATCAAATTACGGGTAAAGGAAATCGGTATCCGCAAGGTTTTAGGTGCTTCATCAGGTAACATTACGGCCATGCTCTCAACCGAATTCCTTAAACTGGTATTGATCGCCATTATTATTTCATTCCCGGTAACCTGGTTTGCGATGCATAAATGGCTGCAGGATTTTGCCTATCGCATCAACATTCAATGGTGGATTTTTGTACTGGCAGGGGGTATTGCCTTGTTGATCGCTTTAATCACTATTAGTTTTCAATCGATAAAAGCCGCAATTGCTAATCCTGTCAAAAGTTTACGGAGCGAGTGATTTTTGTCATTAGTCATTAGAGCTTAGGATTTACAGTTTAGAATTTTAAAAATCCCGTAACGTTTTTCTTTTACGTGATGTCTTATAGTTAATTATAACCTATTCATTAAAACTCAAGGTCATGATAAAGAACTATCTGAGAAGCGCATGGCGTAATATCACGAGACATAAGTTTATTTCATTCATCAATATTTCCGGTTTAACTATTGGTATCGCCTGCTGCTTGCTGATACTGGCTTATATCATAAATGAGTTGAGCTATGACCGGTATAATGAGAATTCCGGCCGCGTATATCGTGTCACCCGCATTTTTTACTCAAGGGATGGTTCGGAAAATCTGCACCTGAGCGCCGTAGCACCGCCCTTTGGCCCACTGCTTAAAGTTGCTTTCCCTGATATTGAAAAAGTTACCCGTGTATATCCTAATGGTACAACTGTGTTGAAGTATAAAGAAAAGATGTTTAACGAGAAGAACGGTGTTTTCGCAGACGAGAATTTCTTTGATGTTTTCACAGTAAATGTGACCAAAGGCGATAAAAAGACTGCCTTAAATGACCCATATAATGTGATGATCACCTCTGAAATTGCAAGAAAATATTTTGGAGATGAAGACCCCATCAATAAAACTATCATACTGGATAATACCAAACATGAATTTAAGGTAACGGGTGTTTTTGAGCCACTTCCGGCAAACGCACACATGCACCCAAATATATTAATGTCATTCAATACCCTGAAGGACTCGGTTATTTATGGTGAAAAGCAATTAGAAACCAATTACGGGAACAACTCATTCTACACCTACCTGCTTTTACCAAAACATTATAATGCTGAGACAATCAGCAGGCAGCTGAATTATTTCCTCGATAAGTATGTGCACATGCCGGGAATGCCGCCAAACATCAAGACATCACAGACAACCAGGCTTACAATGGAAAAATTGACCGACATCCATCTGAAATCGCACCTGGATGATGAGATAGAACCTGAAGGCAGCATGACAAGGGTTTACATTTTCTCTATCATTGCAGTATTCATATTGCTTATTGCCTGTATCAACTATATGAATTTGTCGACCGCCCGCTCTGCATTGCGTGCCAAAGAAATTGGGGTACGTAAGGTTATCGGTGCGCAACGCCAGGAAATTATCAGGCAGTTCCTTGGCGAATCGGTGTTAATTACCTGGCTGGCTTTGATTCTTGCGATGGTCTTAACATGGTCATTGTTACCATACATCAATCAATTAGCACACCTGAATCTTGCTTTCAGCAGCTTATTCAGGTGGGATATTTTTATCGGTATCTTATGCCTGCCATTTTTTATAGGCTTGCTCAGTGGGTTGTATCCTGCCATTTTCATGTCTTCTTTCAGGCCTGTCCAGGTATTGAAAGGCGTGTTGAAAGTAGGATCAGGAAATATCTCTTTCCGCAAAGTACTTGTTATAGTGCAATTCTCGGTTTCCATCGTTTTGATCGTGGCAACCACGGTGGTTTTTCAGCAATTAAGTTATATAGAAAGTAAATCGCTCGGTTTCAATAAAGATCATATCCTGGTTACCGGTTATTCAGGCACGCTCACTAAGCAATATGAATCTTTCAGACAAGAGTTGCTTAAGAATCCTGCTATACATAGTGTGGGGCGTTCATCACGTATACCTTCCGGCCGTTTGCTGGACGATCAGGGTGCTCAAGTGATCGAGGGAGGCAAAAGTGTGCCTACCAATATTGAACTGAAATACATCACCACCGATTTTAATTTTATGGACACTTACGGAATGAAACTCGCCGCAGGAAGAAATTTCTCCCGTGATTATTTAACTGATACGGCCAATTATGTCATTAATGAAACTGCCGTACAGCAATTGGGCTGGAAAACGGATCAAAATGCAATAGGTAAGGATCTGACCTACGGAGGCACCAAAGGAAAAGTTATAGGGGTGGTACATGATTTTCATTTCGAATCGCTGCATCAGGCTATTATTCCGATGATATTTTTGCTTCCTCCGCCTTCCAGCGGCTATTACAATAGCATATCGATAAAAGTAAACGGAAATAATGTGCAATCAGCAATAAATACCGTCAGGGATACCTGGCATCAATATGTGCCGAATATACCTTTTGATTATACATTCCTGGATGATCGTTTTCAGAAATTATATGATGCCGAGCAGCAGGAGAGCAAGTTGTTTACCATATTTTCATGTCTTGCTATATTCATTGCCTGTTTAGGTTTATTTGGATTGTCCGCATTTACCATATCGCAACGCGTTAAGGAAATCGGCGTTCGCAAAGTGTTGGGAGCAAGCGTACCTCAAATTGTAGTTGAGCTATCTAAAGATTTTATGATGCTGGTCATCATATCATCAATGGTTGCCTTGCCGGCATCTTGGCTATTAATGCATCACTGGTTGCTGGACTTCGCATCACGAATAGATCTGAGTTGGTGGGTATTCCTCGGAGCTGGCATCGTAGCGTTTATTATTGCATTCGCTACGATCAGCCTCCAAACTGTAAAAGCCGCCAATGTAAACCCGGTGAAGAGTTTGCGGTCTGAATGACCAGTGATTAGAGATTAGGTAATTTTCGACAAGCTGTTCCTAATCTCTAATCTTCAATTAACTAATCAATTAACACTACTGTATCATAACCGTACACCTGTTGTCCGCTTGCGTACATCGGGTTTGTGGTGTTTTGTTTTAATGTGTTAATAATCAGTGGTTTGTTTTATTGGTATGGGTTTTTGTGCCGATTGTGCCTAACCGGTACAATCATGATTAAAAGCTACTATGATTAGAAATTATTTTAAAACAGCATTCAGGAATTTGTGGAAGAACAAGGCCTCTTCCTTTATCAATATTTTCGGCCTTACTATTGGCTTGTGCAGTTGC
>Ga0207644_10003392_pt1 | contig 10279 bp, 6 predicted proteins | sample KBSS73metaG_FD_184326 | JGI IMG/M metagenome (GOLD analysis project Ga0207644, IMG submission 184326) | Switchgrass rhizosphere microbial communities from Kellogg Biological Station, Michigan, USA - KBS S7-3 metaG (SPAdes) (version 2) | ecosystem: Host-associated > Plants > Roots > Rhizosphere >... | reverse complement strand
GGCGGCGACTTCAATGTCGACGAAGCTAACTATCGATTGGGCTTCGAGGCAGCGCTGCATCCGGATCGGCGCGGACAATCGTACGAGAAGTCAGTCGAAGGATTGCGCGCGCGATATGCCGCGAACTGCGAATCGAATGCTTTCCGCGGAGGCTACGATCGCGGCCAGGCCTATCAACGGTCGATGGAACAACCAGCCAAAGAAGTTGAGAGCCGGTCACAAAAAGCCGCATAATCTGCGCGGATTGTTCCGCGGAGGCTACGATCGCGGCCAGGCCTATCAACGGTCGATGGAACAACCAGCCAAAGAAGTTGAGAGCCGGTCACAAAAAGCCGCATAATCTGCGCGGATTGAAAAAAGAGCGAAGATAGTTTGCGGACTAGCCTCTGAAACAAACCCTGCTGAACATCCTGCTAGCTGTCGCCATTCTCGGCGGCAGCTACGTCCTTATGCATCTGTTCGCACGCGCAATGTACGTGCGCTGCGGATCGTGTCACACGCTTAACGCGCGCCGGCGGAACCAGTGCCGTGCTTGCTCCTCACCGTTGCGGTGAACTGCCTTTCGAATACTTCCAGGCTAACCAACGGTCAGCGATGAACACGAGAAGTGCAACTAGCGGAAGAATACGGACGCTTCTCGCATGAAACACTACGACACCTAACGCGTAGAAAAGTAGAAGTGTCAGCGCGACGAGGAGACCCATAGTTAGTGCCCAAATGCCTCTGGATGTTCGGACACTTCTTCAATTGCCCGGCTACGACCACGACTTGTGACTATGGCGACGCCGGCAAAAACCAGCAGCGCTGCCACGATGATTCTGGGACTCACTTTTTCGCCCAACATGACCGGCGCCAGCACAAAAGCAATTAGCGGCTGCAGATAAATGTAAACGGCAACGGTGCTGGGCGGTACCCGCGTCAATGCCCACGAATTCAAGTAATAGCAAATTACCGTCGCCACCAACACAATGTAAGCGACTGAAAGCCAAACCGCCGCCGGCACTTCCTTCAAATGAACCTTTGCGAGACTGACGGCGCCAATTGGCACCGTCGGGATCGAACCGATGATAAAGATCCAGGTAATCACCGTCAGCGCATTGTAACGGTCAACCAAACGTTTCGAAATCGCGATGTAAGTTCCGTAGAAAAGTGAATTGGCGATAATCAGCAGATCACCAGCGCGTGCCGTCTGGGAAAAGTCGGCACGCTCAGGCCCAATTAAATAGACCACGCCTGCGGCAGCGACCAGGATTCCGGCAATGCGGCGGAAAGATGCCTTATCATTCCCCAACAAGATGCTCACCAATAGGGTGAAGACTGGAATGGTGGTGCCCAGGAGTGTTGCGTTGACTGCCGTCGTTAGCGAGAGACCTTTCACGAACAGCCACTGATTGAAAACCACGCCCAGCAGGCAACAAGCCAGCAGCAACATCCAATCGCGGCGGGCAATCACCCCCAACTTTCGCGTGGCCGCGCCGACGGCCGACAATGCGATGGCCGCGCCGAAGACACGAAAGGCAACGAGGCTCAGGCTGGGTAGTGTTCGCAGCGCGATTTTGCCGAGCACCGGCCACGTGGCGAACATGACTTGCACCGCAATGAGTGCAATGTGAGGAGCCGGACTTGACGTTCGGGTCGTGGTCACAGCAGCCCAGGTCTACTGACTCACGTTCCGAGGAACAAATAGAGCGGATTTTCGAGAATCTGTTTGAAGGTCTGAAGGAACTGCGCGCCCACCGCGCCGTCGACCACCCGATGATCGCAGGACATGGTCACGCGCATCATTTTATGGATTTCAATGTCGCCGTCGTTTACGACGGGCTTTTCGGTCATGGCGCCCACGGCCAAAATCGCGGCTTCCGGAGGATTGATGACCGCCGTGAATTCGTCGATGCCAAACATTCCCAGATTGCTGATCGAGAATGTCGCGCCGGTGTACTCCTCCGGCTTTAGCTTTCGCGCGCGCGCGCGCCCGGCTAGTTCGCGCACTTCACCGGCGATGTCAGATATCGATTTCACATCGGCCGCGCGAACCACGGGCGTGATCAATCCATTATCAGTCGCCACGGCCACGCCGATATCAGCGTGTTCGTAGAAGCGAACAGTCTTGTCCTGGAAAGAGGCGTTCACTTGCGGATGCTGGATGAGGGCGACCGCGGCCACCTTGATGACGACGTCGTTGATGCTGACTTTTGCGTCGGAGTAGAGCGTATTGATCTGCTGCCGCATGTCTGCGGCGCGATCCATTTCGATTTCCGTGGTCAGAAAGAAGTGCGGTATTGGGCCTAGCGAAGTCACCAGACGCCGGGCGATCGTGCGACGCATTTCGCTCATCGGCTCATCGCGATAAGCAGACGGTCCATACACCGCACCAGGTTGAGCCTTTGGCATCGACAACGGGCGCAGTTTAGGCCCACCATCAGCTGCGGTCTTCGGTGTTTTCATCGCGGCTTCGATGTCGCTCTTGATGATTCGGCCGCCCGGACCGCTTCCCTGCACCGATTTCAGATCGACTCCCGCTTCGGCAGCCATGCGCGCCGCAATCGGCGACACCAACATACGACCGCCGTTAGCTCGTCGTCCATCAGTTGGCGCTTCAGCCTTTGGACTTGGTTGTGGCTCGACGGCGGGCTTTTCAATTGCCGGCGGTTTGTCTGATTCAGGAAGTTTCGCTGGCGCTTCGACCGCTTCTTTCGCGGGAGCAGCTGCGGGCGCAGCTTTCAAGAGTTCCGAGATGTCTTCATCAGGCTCACCAATGATCGCGATCGGCTGACCAAGTGGCGCGCTCTCGCCTTCAGCAATCAGAACTTTCCGCAAGACGCCCGCGGACAGCGCCTGCATCTCCATCGTCGCTTTGTCGGTGTCGATTTCGGCGATCGGCTCGCCCATCGAAACTTTGTCGCCCTCTTTTTTCAGCCAGCGCGCGACTTGCCCCTCTTCCATCGTGGGCGAAAGCTTCGGCATGACGACTTGAGTAGCCATATTGATGAATGGTGAATGGTAAATAGAACCCGGCGTACGTCTATTTACGATTTACCATTTACTAAACGTAAGCAACTTCCTTTACGGCCGCGATGAGCTGCGGCACATCCGGAATCGCCAGCTGCTCGAGATTTTTTGCGTAAGGCATGGGCACATCCGCGCCCGACACGCGCTTGACCGGAGCGTCGAGATAATCGAAAGCTCGCTCGTGAATTTCCGCGCTGATTTCTGCGCCGATACCGCAGAACGGATGCGATTCTTCAGCGACGACAACTCGATTCGTTTTCTTCACCGACTCGATAATTGTTTCGATGTCGAGCGGGCGAATCGTTCGGGGATCGATTACTTCGCAACTGATTCCTTCTTTTTCCAGCTCCTCCGCCGCTTTCAGCGCAGTGGGCACCAACAACGATCGCGCCACGATAGTCGCGTCCTTCCCTTCGCGCTTGACGTCGGCAACGCCCAACGGAATTGTGAAGTCTTCGTCTTCCGGCACCTCGCCCTTCATGCCGTACATCCGCTCTTGTTCGATGAAGATGACGGGGTCGTCGTCGCGAATCGCGCTTTTCAAAAGCCCTTTTGCATCCGCGGGCGTCGAAGGCATCACAACTTTCAATCCCGGAAAGTACGCGTACCAGGATTCGATTGCCTGCGAATGCTGAGAAGACACTTGATAAGCCGAGCCACCCGGCCCACGAAACACGATTGGAATCTTGAATTGCCCGCCAGACATGTAGAGCATCTTGGCGGCAGAATTAATAATTTGATCCGTGGCCAGAATCGAGAAATTGAAAGTCATGAACTCGATGATTGGCCGCAGCCCAGCCATGGCCGCGCCCACCCCGAGCCCGGCGAATCCCAGCTCCGTGATCGGCGAGTCAATGATTCGTTTCCCGCCGAATTCTTCCAAAAGCCCACGCGTAACTTTGTAGGCGCCCTGATATTCAGCGACCTCTTCACCCATCAGGAATACGCTTGAATCGCGCGCCAACTCCTCGCGGAGCGCGTCATTCAGGGCATCGCGCATTGTCATGACAGCCATTTCGTTTTCAGCGCAGCGGATTTGCGTAGATGTCGGTCATTAATTCTTCAGCCGCCGGATAAGGACTCTCGTCGGCGAATTTCACTGCTCGTTCAACCTGTTCGCGTACCTGCTCTTCGAATTGTTTGACGTCGTCTTCCGTAAGTAACTGGTTCTCTTCGAGCTTCGCTCGAAATAGTTTGATCGGATCGCGCTCCTGATACTTCTCAATCTCAGCACGAGTTCGATACTTACCGGGATCGGACATTGAGTGGCCCATGTATCGATAAGTACGCGCCTCGATCAAAGTCGGCAGTGAGTGTTGGCGCGCTCGGTCGACTGCGCGCTGCGTCGCCTGGCGCATCGCCAGCACGTCCATGCCATCGACGAACTCAGACGCCAGTTCGTATGCGCACGCTTTCGTCGCGACTTCGTCCATCGACATGGCGCGCTGCGCCGACGTGCCCATCCCGTACATGTTGTTTTCGCAAAGATAGATGCACGGCAGCTTCCAAAGCTGGGCCATGTTCAAAGATTCGTGGAAAGCGCCTTGATTGACGGCAGCTTCACCAAAAAAGCAAACCGCCACTTGATCGGTCTCTTTGTACTTCGCGGCGAAAGCCAAGCCGGTCGCCAACGGAATCTGGCCTCCCACGATCGCATGGCCGCCCATGAAGTTCACGTTCGCGTCGAACAAGTGCATCGAGCCGCCTTTCCCTTTCGAGCACCCGGTGGCTTTGCCATACAGCTCAGCCATGACCGCCTCTGGTGAAATGCCTTTGGCGATCGCCTGTCCGTGTTCGCGATAACTGGTGATGACGTAATCGTCGGGCCGAAGAGCGGAGATTGAGCCGACTGCGACTGCTTCCTGCCCGATGTATAAGTGACAGAAGCCGCCAATTTTTCCCATGCTGTAAGACTCGGCGCATTTTTCTTCAAAGCGCCGAATCAACAGCATCTGATGAAACATTTTCAGCAGCGTCTCTCGATCTTCACCGATGCCCGTCTCCGTGTTCTCGGTCGGCTCATCGATTACGCCGGCAGCGCCTGCACGTGCGTTCTGCCGCTGCTGAGTCGTTTGGCTGCTCATTGGTTCGGTGTTCGCCTGGAGCAAATCAGCCGGCATTGGCCGGCTGACGTGTGCGAAGGTGAAGCACGATTATACGCGACACTTGAATCGAGGCAAGTGTGCTCGTAAACAAAGACTCTGGTGTGAGTCGGCGCTTTGAATTAGGTGTATTGATCCATCCGTGATGGCGTGGGCATCGTGGCCATGCTAACAAGGTTCTTGCGCGCGTGCTTATCTTTCTGCATGTTCCGCGCAGCCGCCGTCAGCAACTCTTCCGTCGTCTCCCCGTCATTCGGGAAACAGGCGATGCCGGCACTCATGTCGACTTCCACGGACTTACCGGTTCTGACTGAGAACTTCAGTCGCGCTACGGCGTTGCGAATGCGATCGGCGGCCGCCTCGGCCATAGCCTGCGACGCCATCGGCATAATGGCGACGAACTCATCGCCTGCATAACGCGACAGAATATCCATCTGGCGCAACTCTTTTCTGATGACGCGGCCTACATTTGCCAGCAGTCGATCACCAATCGCGTGGCCCCACTGGTCGTTTATCTTCTTGAAATCATCGATGTCCATGCTGATTAATGCCAGGGACTCGCGACCCATGCGCTGGCATTCGGCAAGACGCTGCTCGAGCATCATGTAAAAACCGCGGGCATTGGGCAATTCTGTTAGGGGATCCGTCAGGGCGCTTTCCTTCGTCCGCTCGAACGTCAACGCATTGTTGAGAGCCGACGCAGCGTGCTGCGCGACGGATTCAAGCAACCGCACGTGCTCTGTCGTGTAGGAGGTCCGGCCCTTTGAATACAAACTGATCGCGCCAAATGCGCCGTCTTCACGAATGAGCGGCGAGACGAGCACACCACGATAGTTCTTCGCGACCTCGTCAGGAATCCCGACCATATCGAGTTCAGGCGACGAGTTGCACATCGATCGCGCGTTGGCAATCACCCAGCCCGTAATCCCGTCTCCAATATTAATGCGGCGCCGATTAAACAGGTCGACATGATCACCACCGACGTGGAGAGCGACCGCTTTACCAAGTCGATCATCGACGATGTAGATTGCACATGTGTCGAACGGAACGATGGCTTGCAGCTTGTTCGCGATCAGCGTCACTGTGTCGCTCATGTTGAGCGAAGAGCCAATCGTCTGAGCGATTTCATGTAACGCAAACACTTCGCGCTGAGCTTCCGTGATTGAACGGAAACCGAGACTATCATCGGGCGATCCGAGAATGTCCGACGCCAGTCCGGCGTCTGGGCGCGCCGACGAATTATCCATGGTCACAGGTTGAACTTGCTCTTTGATGTCCTGCGCATCAATCAGTTTATCGAATTCGGCAACATGCTTCGTGAACAACTCGACGACTTTGGGATCGAATGAGCTGCCGCACATTTTTTGTAACAGTGCCAGCGAATCCTCGCGCTTCATGCCCTTGCGATATGGGCGATCGCAGCGAGTGGCGTCGTAGAAGTCGACGACGGAAATAATTCGCGCCACGAGTGGGATTTCATTTCCGCGCAATCCTTTCGGATAGCCGCTGCCATCCCACTTCTCGTGGTGATAACGCACGATGTCTTCGACCGGATAAGGGAAATTCACGCGCTTCAGAATATCGCCGCCGACGGTTGGATGAATTTTCATCTTCGCGAATTCCGACTCAGTCAGCTTGCCGGGTTTGTTAAGAATGTATTCAGGAACCGCCAGCTTGCCGATGTCGTGCAGCAATGCGCCGGCAAAGAGCGCTCGCAGCTCTGATTCTTTGACGCGCAACAACCTGCCCATCTCGGTGGCATAGATCTGGGTGCGGCGAACGTGACCGTGAGTGGTCTGGTCCTTAGCATCGATCGCGATCGCTAACGACTCGATCGTGTTCATATGCAGGTCGGCAATCTCTTCCGTGTACTTGAGCTTATCAGTCTGCGCGCGGGTCACTTCGCTGACGCGCTTCTCATTGAATCGATAAAGTAAATGCACCAGTGCCGAGATCAGCAGACCTACAAAAACGAAGGCGATGCCGGCGCCGTGAATCGCGCCGTAGAACATTGCGGCGGATGTCACGTTGGCCACCTGCGTGATCAATGTCCAAACCAGGCTCTCTTGGGACAGGTTTACCCGCACGCCGGAGCAGAACGCGCGCGAAGCAATGATACTCAGCGTCGATAACGCGTAGTGGATGATTCCAAAGACACACAACGGAAACAACACCAGATCGAGCGAGAGCCCATTCGGGTTCTCAGCCGCGGCCACACCGACGAGCAGCAGCACGAGCAGCTTGTACGCAAACGCACCAAGCAGCGTTGACACCATTGAGCCGGTAACTGAGAAGAGCGACGTAATGCGAGTGCTGCGATCGAATGAGGAAACCAGGGCTACCGCGGCAGTCAGGACAATTGCCGGGCCAAAATTAAACGTGGGAGCCAGCGTGTACAGCATGACCGCCAAAAAGATGAGAGCGTCGGCTACCGACTTCGTTGTATGGCTACCACCGTCAACGTGCGTGACGGGAACCGTGAAGCGGCTGGTCACTAAAGTAATCGCCAGCAGCATTAGAAATGCGCCGAGCCCCGTCCAACCTATGAACGGCAATCTGATTGTTGAGTAAGCGCCGTAAAGAAGAATGGCTGCGCCGACGGACGCGACCACAGAGGTCGCAACCCATTGTTTGAGATCAGTTTTGGACATTTAGCTTCACCCGAGATGCGCAGGACTTGAGTTGAAGAGTCGGGATTGTGTTAGGAGCCGAGCCGCCGACTTACAGGAGATGACGGGCGCCAACAGTGTTGGCTATTGCAGAATAGCGTTAACGCTCGCTTCCCGTCAATCCCTTAGTTTTCGGCCTTTTGCGCGAGTTGGGTGCTTAGTTCGACGGGCGTCCGGGCGGGTCTCTGACAGGTGTAGGCTTCGCATACGTAGGCAGTGGCATGAGTCGCAGGCACGCGATCCTCTAACAGTGGAATGAGTTTTTGCGCGTCGGCACAATTTCCTGCGCAACAGCAGATTACGCGATTCGGCAAGTAGGGCTTCCACGCTTCGTGGGTGAAGCTCTCGAACTCTCGGTCACGCTCGGGCCCTACAATCACGACCTCTTTCGGCGTCGACAAATCGAAATCCAGCGCGCAGAGCGTCCAACCAAAAGCCGAAGGATAACGGCGAACCTGATCGGCAAGTAGTCGAAGAATCGTGGTCGCGTAACGCTTGTACTGTTCGTTCGCGGTCAGCAGTCCAAGCTTCTGGAGTGCGAAAGCAGCGACGGAATTTCCCGACGGGGTAGCGTTATCCAAAAAGTCTTTCGACCGAACGATCAACTTCTCGTGACTCTTGCCGGTGAAAAAGAACCCGCCATCATCCGCGTCCCAGAATTCTTCGATCATCTTGTCCGTCAACTCAATGGCGCGTTCTAACCATTGAATGTTGGCGGTTGCCTCAAACAGCGAGGTCAGTCCCTCGATTAAACAAGCATAATCTTCCAGATAAGCATTAAGTTTCGCCTCGCCGGCTTTCCAGGTACGCAGCAGCAAGCCATCGCGATACAGCTTTGTGAGGAGGAACTCTGCATTTCTCTCGGCAGCTTCGCGATAGTCGTCGCGGCCAAGGATTGCTGACGCTTCAGCGAAGCTCGACAGCAGCAGACCATTCCAGCCGGTCAGCACTTTTTCATCGCGGGCGGGTTTTACTCGACGCTCGCGGATATCGAACAGGATTTTGCGTCCACGTTCGATAATCGATTGCGCGTCTTCAACTGAGACATTGTGTTGCGTCGCAACCACATCGAGATCTGTTTTGATGTGCAGAATGTTGTGACCTTCGAAGTTGCCCTGCTCCGTCACATCGAAGTAGTCACAAAAGATCTTTCCATCTCGTTCACCCAGCGCGGCGATTACTTCCGCTTTCGACCAGACGAAAAACTTCCCTTCCTCGCCTTCTGAGTCGGCATCTTGGGTCGAATAGAATCCACCACTCCTGTCAGTCATTTCGCGCATGACGTAGTCAAGAGTCTCTTCGGCAATTCGTCGCGCAAAATCGTCTTGGGTCAGTTGATAGAGATGGAGGTATACACGCGATAGCTGCGCGTTGTCGTAAAGCATCTTCTCGAAGTGCGGCACCAGCCACTTCGCATCGACCGAGTACCGGTGAAAGCCGCCACCAAGCTGATCGTACATCCCTCCTTCAGCCATCTTGCGGCAAGTGTGTTCGATCATTTCGAGAGCATCCGCCGAGCGATTGCGGTAACGCATGTGCATGAAGAATTCCAAAGTCATCGCCGGCGGAAACTTTGGCGCGCTCCCAAAGCCGCCGTTTTTTGGATCGTAGTTTCGCGCGATTCGATGAAAGGAGGCGTCGAGCAAATCCGGCGTCAGCATCTCGCTCGAGGCTGTAGCGAGACCGATGCGCCGTAATTCACCAAGCATCGCAGTTGACGTGTTAGCCACTTGCTCCGGTTGGGCGCGGTACGCTTCGGCGACACTCAGCAGCACCCGCGGAAACCCCGGCATGTTGTAGCGATCTGCTGGCGGAAAATATGTTCCACCATAAAATGGAGCGCCTTGAGGCGTCAGGAACATCGTCATCGGCCAGCCGCCTTGCCCGGTCATCATCTGCACTGCATTCATGTAAATCTGATCCAGATCGGGCCGCTCTTCTCGATCGACTTTAATGTTGATGAAGTTGTCGTTCATTAACTTCGCAATCTCTTCGTTCTCGAACGACTCGCGCTCCATCACGTGACACCAGTGGCACGCCGAATAACCGATGCTGAGAAGTATCGGCTTGTCTTCAGCACGCGCTTTCGCCAAAGCCTCTTCGCCCCAGGGATACCAATTCACAGGATTGTGCGCGTGTTGCAGCAGATACGGACTTGTCTGGTTGATGAGGGCGTTTGTGTGTGTGTGTTCAGTCACTGCGAACCTTTGCGTTTCGTTGCGCCTTTGCGTGAGCCGTCTTCACGCGAAGGCGTCAAGACGAAGACAAACCGCAAGACTATCCTTTGAACCAATACTTCGTTTCTTTCGCCCAGGACGTGTTTGGGTATTTGCGATGCAACAAGTCGAACGCGGCCTTCGACCAGCGCCCGGTCTCTTTGTCTGTACATCCATAACGCGTGGACTTCACCGCAAGGTGCAAGGCCTCAGGCACGCGCTGGTCGGCCGGATTCTTGCTCGCCCAATTGATCACGGTTTGCGCCAGATAATTTGGACCGGT
>Ga0207644_10003391_pt1 | contig 10281 bp, 4 predicted proteins | sample KBSS73metaG_FD_184326 | JGI IMG/M metagenome (GOLD analysis project Ga0207644, IMG submission 184326) | Switchgrass rhizosphere microbial communities from Kellogg Biological Station, Michigan, USA - KBS S7-3 metaG (SPAdes) (version 2) | ecosystem: Host-associated > Plants > Roots > Rhizosphere >... | reverse complement strand
ACCCGCTCGCGACGTCGGTGCCTTCGCCTTGCATCGCGGGCGCCGTCGTCACCTGCGCTCTCCCTCGCGCTCGTGCCGGCGCACGCTCGCGTCGGTGACGAGGCATTCGAGCGAGACCGCGCAGCCCGCGGCGGCATCCTCGACCGAGCGCAGGACGAGGACGCTGCGATGTCGCTCGCGGCAGGCGCGCAGCTCGTCGAGCGTCAGCCAGAGCGTGCGCACGATGCCGTCGTCGAGCCGGCGCGCGGGATCGGCGGCGCCGACGGTGCCGGCGAACGCGAACCGGAGATAGGTGATGTCGTCTTCAGCGATGCGCGCGAGATACACGCCGACCACGCGCTCGGGAACGAACGCCGAACCGGTCTCCTCCTGTACTTCGCGCACGACAGCGTCGACGAGCGATTCGCCCGCTTCGAGGTGGCCTGCGGGATTGTTGATGCGCAGCCCGTTCGCGGTCGTTTCCTCGACGAGCAGGTACTCGGCGACGACGCCGCGCGACCGGCTCGCGACCGCGGCTACGGTGACGTTCGGCTTCCAGCGCTGGTGTCGGGCGTTCAAGCCTGTGATCGTAGGCGCGAGGGCCGTTGGTTGCCACGCAGGGCGTCCCCCACGCCGCATGCCCATAGGGTGGAACCCTTTCCCTCTGGTGGAGGATGTGGGGTGTGGGGCCGACGCGACTTCATGACCGGCGGCGGCCGGTCGTTAGAGTCGACACGTAAAGTGATTGGCTTCATCGGGCACGCCTTCAACGGAGGAGACCTGCGCGACTCACCGCATCGGGCCGCGGCGCCCAACGAGATCGCCGACGGCGACGCTTGCGACGACGACGGCGGCCCGCCCCGGGCCGACGACGAGCGAACATCGCGGGCCCTTGCCGCGCTGTGCGTGATCGCGCGACTGCACCACATCGCCGCGGAGCCAGAGCAGATCGCGCACCACCTCGGGTGGTCTGCGAAACACGCACCGACCGCCGGTGACCTGCTGCTCGCCGCCAGGCACCTACAGCTGAAAGCAAAGCTGATCCGCACGAGCTTCGACCGTCTCGCCCTCGTGCCCATGCCGGCGCTCGCCTTCCTGCATGGCCCCGGCGAGGCAGCGCGCGTGGTCGTCCTCGCCCAGTGCGACGGCAGCCGCGTCTTGTTCCAGGATCCCTCCGAGGAGATCCAGGGCGGCCGGCCGGTGATCGAGCCGACGGCGGAGTTCGCCGAACGCTGGACCGGTTCGCTGATCCTGATCACCAGTCGCGCCAGCCTCGCCGGGCAGCTGGCCCGGTTCGACTTCAGCTGGTTCATCCCCAGCCTCGTCAAGTACCGGCGGCTGTTCGGCGAGGTGCTTGTCGTCTCCCTGTTCCTGCAGCTGTTCGCGCTCGTCAGCCCGCTGTTCTTCCAGGTGGTGATGGACAAGGTGCTCGTGCACCGCGGCCTGACGACGCTCGACGTGCTGGTCGTCGGCCTGGTCATCATCGTCGTGTTCGAGAGCATCTTGACGACGCTGCGCACCTATGTCTTCAGTCACACGACGAGCCGGATCGACGTCGAGCTCGGCGCCCGCCTCTTCCGCCACCTCGTCGCGCTCCCCCTGTCGTATTTCCAGGCGCGGCGCGTTGGCGATTCGGTGGCGCGGGTTCGAGAGCTCGAGAGCATCCGCAGCTTTCTCACCGGCAACGCGCTGACGCTCGTGCTCGACGTCGTGTTCTCGGTCGTCTTCATCGCCGTGATGCTGTTGTACAGCGTGCCGCTGACGCTGATCGTGCTCGCCAGCCTGCCGCTCTACGTGCTGCTGACCCTGCTCATCGTGCCGGTGCTGCGGGCGCGCCTGAACGAGAAGTTCGCGCGCGGCGCCGAGAACCAGGCGCTGCTCGTCGAGGCGATCATGGGCATCCAGACAGTGAAGGCGAGCGCTCTCGAGCCCGCGATGGCGCGCCGCTGGGACAACCAGCTCGCCGGCTATGTCTCCGCCAGCTTTCGCACCCACACCCTCGCCAGCTACGGCCACGAAGGCATCGGCCTGATCGGCAAGCTGGTCAGCGCGGCGATGCTTTGGTACGGCGCCCGGCTCGTCATCGAGGGCGCGCTGACAGTGGGCCAGTTCGTCGCCTTCAACATGTTCGCGCAGCGCGTCGCACAGCCGATCATGCGCATGGCGCAGCTCTGGACCGATTTCCAGCAGACCGGCATCTCGATGGCTCGCCTCGGCGACATCCTCAACACGCGCACGGAGGTGCCCCCCTCGACGGCGGCGCAGTTGCCGCCGCTGAAGGGCCGGATCGCGTTGGACGGGGTCACCTTCCGCTACCGACCCGAGGCCCCGCCCGTCCTGCACGATCTGAGCCTCGACGTCGCACCAGGCGAGGTGCTCGGCATCGTCGGCCGCAGTGGCTCGGGCAAGAGCACGCTGACCAAGCTGGTGCAGCGCCTGTACGTGCCCGAGCGCGGCCGCGTGCTCGTCGACGGCATCGACATCAGCCTGATCGACGCGGCACAGCTGCGCCGGCAGATCGGCGTCGTGCTGCAGGAGAACCTGCTCTTCAACCGGAGCGTGCGCGAGAACATCGCCATCGCCGACCCGGCCGCCCCGCTCGCGATGGTGCTGCATGCAGCGCAGCTCGCCGGCGCGGACGAGTTCGTCAGCGAGCTGCCCGAGGGCTACGACACTGTGGTCGGCGAGCAAGGCACGAGCCTCTCCGGCGGGCAGCGGCAACGGATCGCGATCGCGCGGGCGCTGTTCACGAACCCTCGAATCCTCATTCTCGACGAGGCGACGAGCGCGCTGGACTACGAGAGCGAGGCGATCCTGCAGAAGAACATGGCGGCGATTTGCAACGGCCGCACCGTGATCATCATCGCGCACCGCCTCAGCTCGTTGCGTGCCGCGCACCGCATCGTCGTCGTCGACAAGGGCCGCCTGGTCGAGGCCGGCCGTCACGACGAGCTGGTCAAGCGACCGCAAGGCCTCTACGCGCATCTCTGGTCGATGCAGGGCGGGCGAACGCAATGAGCGCCCCCGTGGCTCCCGTGGCGCGGCATCCTGCGATCGAGCTGCTGGCGCGCTATCGCGTGATTTTCAAGGCGGCGTGGGCGGCGCGCCGGGAGCTGGCCGGGCCACAGCGCTTGGCGCACGAAGCGGCCTTCCTGCCGGCCGCTCTCAGCCTGCAGGAGACGCCGGTCCATCCGGCGCCGCGGCGGGCGGCGCTCGCGATCACCCTCCTGTTCGTGATCGCGGTCGCGTGGTCGATCGTCGGCGAGATCGACATCGTCGCCGTCGCGCCGGGACGGATCGTCGTCAGCGATCGGACCAAGACACTGCAGCCGCTCGAGACGAGCGTCGTCAAACGGGTGCTGGTGAAGGACGGTGCCGCGGTTCGCGCCGGGCAGGTGCTCGTCGAGCTCGATGCCACCAATGCGAGCGCCGACGGAGCGAACGTGCGCGAGCAGCTCGCTTCCGCCGGATCGGAGGAGCGCCGCACGGTCGCTCTGCAGGCGGCGCTGCGCGAGGGCCGGACGCCGACCCTCGGGCCCAACGCGGACGGCGGCGACAGCGACGGCGAAGGCGATGCAGCGGCGCGCGCCCTGCTGATGGCCGAGTGGGACGACATCGGCGCCAAGCTCGCCAAGCTCGCTGCCGAGCAGGCGCGGCGCCAAGCCGAGATCGGCACGGTGCGCGAGCTCATCGCCAAGCTGGAGGCGACGCTGCCGATCGCACGCGCACGGGAGGCCGACTTCAAGGCGCTCATCGCCCAGGGGTTCATGTCGAGCCACGCCGGCCATGATCGCACGCGCGAGCGCATCGAGCAGGAGCGCGACCTTGCCACCCAGCGAGCGCGGCTCGTCGAGGCGCAGGCGGCGTTGCGCGAAGCCGAGCGCACCCGTGCTGCCTATCACGCCGAAACGCTGCGCCTGCTCAGCGACCGGCGCGCCCAAGCCACCCTCAAGCGGCAGCAGATGACGCAGGAGCTGAGCAAGACCGAGCAGCGGTCGCGGCTGACGCTGCTCACCGCGCCGGTGGACGGCAGGGTGCAGCAGCTGGCGGTACACACGGCCGGCGGCGTCGTTACACCGGCGCAGGTGCTGATGGTCGTCGTCCCTCAGGACGCGGAGGTGACCGCCGAGGTGGCGATCGACAACAAGGACATCGGCTTCGTGAAGGCCGGAGACGTGGCGCGAATCAAGCTCGAGACGTTTCCGTTCACGCGCTACGGAACGGTCGAGGCTCGGGTCAAGACGGTCAGTGCGGATGCGGTGGCCGACGAGAAACGAGGGGCGTTCTTCGTCGCGACCCTACAGCTCTCGAAGTCGACCATCGACGTCGAAGGAAAGGCGATGCCTCTCGGGCCGGGAATGAATCTCAGCGCCGAAATCAGAACGGGGCATCGGCGGGTCTTCGAGTTCCTGTTGAGTCCCGTGCAGCGAACCGTGAGCGAGAGCTTGCTGGAGCGCTAGATGTCGATGACAGCGCCGAAGCCATTGTCTGCGTTTGCTGTGACACGTACCGGCCGCCGCCGTGAGCCTGGCCTTGTCCCGCGCATTGCGATCGTTGCCGTCGCGCCGCTGTTGACGCTTGCGCTGCTGGCGCCGTGCGAGGCCTCGGAGAAGTGGACGACGTTCGTCTCGGTGCCGGGTCAACCGGAACCGATTCCCGAACAGTGGTTGCAGGACGACGAGGCGCGCATTGCACACAGCCTCAAGCTGCCGGACGTCGTGGCGAAGACAGTCTCCTTCGACTTCGAACGTGCGCGGCGGAAGGCTTGGTGGCCCTTGGCTGCCGAGGTCGGAAGACAGTACTTCGATCACTTGTGCGATACCGAGGCCGGGGACTGGCTGCTCAAGCAAGGCGAGCCTCAGAGGGGTCTCTACAACGCGCGGCCGCTCCGCCGATACGAGACCGCCGAGCTCCAGGCCCGCTACGAGTTGGAAGCGCCGTTGCTGGTGCGCCTGCATCGAATCCCGGACACGATCGACAGCGGCAGCTATTTCGTGAATCCACCCGCGATCACCTACGAGTTCGTCCAGGAGCCGCGTCGTGACGTGGACTGGCAGGCCGAGATCGAGCAGCCGTACATCGAGCTGTCCGGCTTTCAGGCGGAGATGCTTGCCGAAGGGATCGAGGGCCATCCGATGCAGCTGAAGGGGATCGAGCGGCCGACTGCCCGGTATGCGGTGACGTGGCGAGGGACGCGTCGAAAGCTGGACCGCGAGCACTCGATCTCCGGCGTCGAAATCATCGTTTTCGAGCGGGCGACACGAGAAGTGTTCGCCATCCGACGCCAATTCGTCTACGCGCCGCCTTACCGAGATCTCCCCGAGTCGAACTCCTGGGCGCAGGGGCAATCGTGCACGCGGGTGCGCTATTCGGCTGTCGGAGGCGAGCATCTTTCGCGCTTGCCTGCTCTTGTCACTCCCCCAGTTCGGCCAATGCGGTGGCTTCCACCGACGCTGAAAGCGCCCACGCCCACCAGCACGACTTCATCGCGATAAGGAGCCTCGATGCCCAACACGAACCTCGAATCCCTGTACGACTACTACCTCCAGCAGGTCGCGGCGGAGTCGTACCTCGAGGACGAAGCGGACCGGTCGGGGCCTGGACTCCTGGAGCGATTGCGTCTCGGCGCCAATCGGGTCCGAGCGCCGCACGTCGGTTCAATGAATGAGGGCTACTCCGGCTATACGCGCCTCACAACGGCCCAGGCGATCGAGTTTCAGCAAAGATTCGAAGTCAAGCACCAATTGTCGGACGACCCACTCGGTGCGCGCCCGCAAAACGACGGCGTCCACAACCCAGTCGATCTTGCCAACACCGGTCTGTCCGCGACGCTGATCTACGACAAGCAACGCGGGTCCTACACGCTGGCCATTCGCTCGAGTGAATTTCAGTCCGCCGACGATGGCGGCGACCGTGACCGTGACATCGCCGGCGCAGATACCCAAGGGATCTTGGCGACCGGCTTCGCGCTGGCGCAGCAGGCGGCCCTTGAGAAGTACTACGACTGGCTGAAGGCCATGGGCAAGCTGCCGCCGGGCGCCGTGCTGAACGTCACGGGCTATAGCCTGGGCGGGCACTTGGCGACGGTCTTCACCGAGATGCATCGAACCGACTCCGACATCAGATTCGGCGAGACGGTCACGTTCAACGGTGCAGGGCGCGGTACCTACAACGCTGGTGCCGGCAGCCTCAAGCAGATGGTCACGTTCTTCCAGGACGTGCTCGTCAATCCGAGCCTTGCACTGCCATCGCTGCTGGATCCTCTCGGCCTGGCGAAGTTCGCGGCGGCGGTTGCGCTTTCCGGCACTCCATTCGACCCTGTCTCGATCTACGGCGACCCGCGGTACTACTGGGCACAGCAAGCGACGACCGCGAAGTTCGGGCTGAGCCCGATCGTCTACGCAAACGACTCCAGCGCCTTGTCGACGATGCCGATCACGGGCGTTTTCGGCTACGAGGCGATCCGCGACTTGACCATGACTGCCAGCTCGGGCTTGCGAGGTCCCATGGTGGCGGTCGCCATTGAATCGCAACCAGTGGTCGAGAAAGCGGGAGGTCTCGGCGGCCTCATTTCCAATCGGTTCAAGCAGTTCTTGCCGGGCGACTTCGGCTCGGGTCACTCGATCACCCTGATCGGCGACTCGCTGGCACTGCAACGTGTCCTGCGCACGTTGGCACCGGACTTCACCTTGACGCAGTTCCTGCCGATCCTGATCAAGGCGAGCGACCGCAATCCCAGCGACTTCGACGGTGCGAACTACGAAGTCGATGCCTTGGAGAACGTGCTCGATGCACTCCGGCGTCAGCTTCTCGGGCCTGCAACAGCGAAGACGCCGGCGATGGAAGGCGGCGGTGGCTTCGGCGATATCGACACGCGGGAAGTCTTCCAAAACAACCTCAAGGCTCTGACTTCGGTTTCAGCCTTTCAATCCATCGCCGGAAAGGTCTACATCGTCCCGTCGGACGAAACCGATCTCCGCGGGTCGGCGCGCAACTCGTTCAGCGCATTTCTCGCCCTTTCCAACCTCAGTCCGATCGCGCTCATCCCGACGGACACCGCCAACGCCTCTTTGCTCGACGCTGTCCTTCAAGGCCTCTGGGGAACGACGTTCAGCCAATGGCAGGCCGACAGGAATCTGACGGCCGCGCAGCGAGCCGAGGGGGCGGCGACGTTCAGCGATGCATGGCTCGACGACCGGACCTCGATGTTGGAGTGGGTCGCGATACGCAATCGAGTGAACGTCGACGGCCCGATCACGGCAGCGGTCGCCGGCCGCGCGGTGGGTACTCCCAAGGTCTTTCGGGATGACGAGCTCCAGGTCAAGGTCCTGCCAGGGCTGGGGCCGGAGACCGAGCGGGAACAGATCGTCTTCGGCAAATCCACCGGCGAAACGCTCGACGGATTCGCCAAGCGCGACCGTCTCTATGGTGGCGGGGGCGACGACACCATCAACGCAGGGGCGGAAGACGACTACGTCGAAGGCAACGCCGGCGCCGACAAGCTCTACGGCGGCGACGGTGCCGACACCCTGCTCGGCGGCGCCGGCGACGACAGCGAGATCAAGGGTGAGAAAGGATCCGACTCGCTGCTCGGCGGCGCCGGCAACGACCATCTCGAAGGCGGCGCCGACTTCGACGTGCTGGTCGGCGGGGCGGGCGACGACTATCTCGATGGCGGCACCGAGGCGGACCTGCTGTCCGGCGGGGCCGGCTTCGACACCTACGTGTTCGCGTCGGGGTGGGGGATCGACACGATCGAGGACTCGGACGCGCAAGGGAAGATTCACACCGACTCGTTCGGCACGATCCGCGGCGACGGTGCCACGAAGGAGGCCGAGGGCAAGTGGAAGAGCGCCGACGGCAACGTCCTGTTCGCCGTCTCCGCGGGCGCCGTCGGCAGCCAGCTCGAGATCACCTTCAGCGACGGGCGCGACGACAAGATCATCATCAGCAACTGGGTGTCGGGCACGCTCGGAATCGCCCTCGGCGGCCAGGTGGCAGCGCCGATCACCAGCAGCACCTTCGTCGGCGACTTCGAAAAGCTGGCGATCAATGGTCTCTACCAGTTCTCGGGCGACAACTACATTTCGGCCGGCGCCGTGCCAGCCGCCGACGACCTGATCCTCGGCGGCGCAGCCGGCGACCACATCCTCGGTCTGCGTGGCAACGACGGCCTCTCGGGCCTCGCGGGCGACGATCACATCGAGGGCGGCGAGGGCGACGACTTCCTGATGGGCGGTCTCGGCAAGGACACGCTCGACGGCGGCAGCGGCGTCGATTTCATCTTCGGCTCGGGTTCCGGCGCATGGTTGATGCCGACGCGCGTCGACCAGCCGCCGCCGGTCGCAGGCGGGCCGGAAATCTCGCGCGGTTTCGACTGGGTGTGGTGGGACGCCGGCATCGACGCCAACAACATCTCCGTCGACCAGCCGACGACCGGGGCCTTCCCCGAGACGATGCTCGGCGACAGCGGCAACGTCATCTACGGCGGTGCCGGCAACGACCGGATCGTCGCCGGCTCCGGCAACGACGTCGCCCACGGCGATGCCGACAACGACGAGCTGCACGGCGAAAGCGGTGAGGACACGCTCTACGGCGACGATGGCAACGACAAGATCTCGGGCGACGGTCCGCATATCTCCGGCTACATCGAGAGCACGCCGGGAGATCGGCAGGGCAACGATCTCCTGATCGGAGGTGGCGGCGACGACACGATCTGGGGTCAGGGCGGCGACGACGCCATTTACGGCGGAGACGACAACGATCTGCTCGAGGGCGATCACCACGACGAGAAGTGGACTCCCGTCGAGTACCACGGCAACGACTTCCTGAGCGGTGGCGCTGGCGCCGACCAACTGGTGGGCAACGGCAGGGACGACCAGCTGCTCGGAGGCACCGGCGACGATTCGCTCTGGGGCGACGACGCAGTGAGCACCCTCGACGGCAAGTACCACGGCCAGGACGTGCTGAGCGGCGAGGACGGCAACGACTATCTTGAAGGGGGCGGCAACAACGACCGGCTGTTCGGCGGCAAGGGCCAGGACACGCTGTTCGGCGACGCTTCGGCCAGCGGCCTGAAGGCTGCCGAGTACGGCACCGACCTGCTCAGCGGCGGCGAAGGCAACGATGCGCTGATCGGCGGCGGCAACGCGGACACGCTCTACGGCGATGACGGCAACGACACGCTCGACGGCGATGACGATTCGAACGCGGTCTCCTCCGCCGACCACGGGGCCGACCGGCTCGATGGCGGCCTGGGCGACGACCTGCTCCTAGGTGGCGGCAAGGCGGACACGCTGATCGGAGGCGACGGCGCCGACAGCCTGACCGGCGACGGCGACACGCTGCCCGACGTCGACCAGGGGGCCGACTCCCTGGACGGCGGCGAAGGCAACGACGCGCTGTGGGGCAATGGCGGCGACGATTTTCTCGACGGCGGCGGCGGTGCCGACACCCTCGACGGCGGCCGCGGCAACGACTTCCTCGACGGCGGCGCCGGAAACGACTACCTGCTCGGCGGTGCCGGCGACGACGTGCTCATCGGCGGCGCATCGGCCGACACGATGATGGGCGGCGATGGCAACGACACGTACTACATCGCCGCGAACGATGCGCCGTCGAACGGCACGACCGAAGTGATCGTCGACGACGTCGGTCAGAACCTCATCGTCTTCGAAGGCGCAACGCTCGGATCGACGACGCTGCAGACGATGGCCGACGGCACGATCATGATCAAGGTCGGCTCGCAGGCGGTCGCGGTCATGAACGGCGTCGCCAACGCCGCCACCCGCTACCGGTTCGCCGACGGGCGCACGCTCACCTACAGCGAGTTGGTCGGAACCATCTCGGATGTTGCGGTGACGGGCATCGATGGGGCCGGCAAGCCTCACAAGCTCGGCGGCAAGGCCAACGACCAGATCGTCTCGACGACAGGCTCGGCAACGCTGTCCGGCGGTTGGGGCGACGACACACTGACGGGATCCGGCGGCGCCAACACCTATCGCTACAGCGTCGGCGACGGCGCCGACCGGATCAGCGACACGGGACCGAAAACGGTCGCCGGCGTGCCGACGCCGAACAAGCTGGTGTTCGGCGCCGGCATCGCGCCGGCCAGCGTGCGCCTGCAGGGTGGCGCCGGTGCGCTCACGCTCACGTTCGGGCCCGACCCCTCGGACCGGGTCACCTTGATCGGCTTCGACCACACCCAGCCGGGCGCCGTGCCGGCAATCGACCTGTTCGCCTTCGACGGCGGGCCGACGCTCACGTACGCGCAGCTGATCGCATCGGGGTTCGCGGGCCGCG
>Ga0207644_10003386_pt1 | contig 10290 bp, 7 predicted proteins | sample KBSS73metaG_FD_184326 | JGI IMG/M metagenome (GOLD analysis project Ga0207644, IMG submission 184326) | Switchgrass rhizosphere microbial communities from Kellogg Biological Station, Michigan, USA - KBS S7-3 metaG (SPAdes) (version 2) | ecosystem: Host-associated > Plants > Roots > Rhizosphere >... | reverse complement strand
ACCTGCTCCTCGATGGGCACGATCCGCTCGACGGCAATGGTCTCGACGCCGATATCGAGGGTTCCGCGCTCGCGGGCAGCGTCGATGCGGGCCTGAATAAGCGCCATATACTCTTCGAAGATCGCGTTCTGCGTATTGATCCTGAGGGCTAGAAGGCGATTGAGCCAGCGCTGGATCGGCGGCAGGTCTTCGAGAAGACTGCCATCATCTTCGTTGAGAAGCTTGAGGCCTGTCATGTCTATGAAACTTTCGAGGGTCGTGCTCGCAAGCTTCCCGCGGTGCAGCAGCCTGTACCATTGATAGAGCGCATCCCGGGCATAATCGCTTTCGAGATTGTCGGCCGGGTCGAAAAGATTCTGACCTCCGGTCTGGCGCTGTCCGCGCGTAAGTGCGCCAAGGCTGTCCAGGCGGCGTGCGATCGTCGAGATGAATCGCCGCTCGCCGCGGCAGTCGGTCGTAACCGGTCGGAAGATCGGTGCACTGGCCTGATTGGTGCGATTGGACCGTCCCAGCCCCTGGATTGCGTTCGAGGCCCGCCAGCCCGGTTCCAGTAGATAGTGGACGCGGCGACGATCAGCCGTAGGGCAATTGCGATCAGAATGATAGCTGCGTCCGGTTCCGCCCGCGTCCGAGAAGACCAAGATAGCCTTGCTGCCGGACATGAACGCCTCGGTTTCCGCAATGTTGCTGCGCGCGGTACGCCGCTCTATGCGCTGCCGCCCGGTCGAGTCCACGACGATGCGCCTGCTCCGTCCCGTAACTTCGGCCAAAGTATCGCTGCCGAAGTGCCGAAGCAGCTCATCCAATGCGGCCGGGATCGCAGGCATGGCACAGAGCTGCTCGATGAGATCGGCGCGGGCCTGGAGAGCTTCGCGAGAATGAACGGGATTGCCCGCAGCATCCGTCATCGGTTCCGAACGGAGTTCGCCATCCTCGCCTTTGAACACCTTCATCTGCCGCGTCGGAAAGGCATTCTCCAGGTATTGGATCAGATACTCGCGCGGACTGACCTGTATATCCATCTGTGCTTGTTCATCGGCAGAGAGGATCCCTAGTTGCCGTTCGAGCATCGCCTCGGCGGTGGTGACCAATTGTACGAGAACGTGTCGGCCCTCCGCGATGTCCTGCTCTATCGCCTTGATGAGGGTGGGGAGCTTCATCCCGATGAGAAGTTGGCCAAAGAAGCGCTGCTTCGCTGATTCGAAGCGTGAAAGTGCCGCGCCTTTGGCCTGCGCATTGAGCGCTCGACCGGAAATCTGGTCGATGATGTTCGTCGCTTCGAGGACCGCGTCGAGCTGGCGGTGGATCAACGCCCAGGCATCGGCATAGGCGTCGTAAATCTCGATCTGCTCGGGTATCAGCTTGTGTTCGAGTGGATCATATTCGACGCCGCTGAAGGTGAGTGCTCGGGCGGTGTAGAGTCCCATGGCCTTCAGATCCCTTGCAACGATCTCCATGGCGGCGATGCCGCCGTCGCCGATCGCTCCCATGAAAGCTTCGCGTGTCTCGAATGCTCCGTGTCCCCACAGGCCGAGACGGCCCGCATAGCAGAGATTGGCGGGATCGGTTGCTCCTGTGGCGCTGTTATAGAGGATGCAGGCCCGCGGCAGCAGGTTCTGGAGCCTGACGCCTGCGAGCCCCTGCTCCGATCCTTTCTGGGTGCCAAATTTGGTTTCCGTGCCAGCCGCATTGGCGAGTTCATGCGCCTCGTCGAAAGCTATCACGCCATCGAAATCGGCCCCCAACCAACTGAGCACCTGCTGCAATCTTGATTGGGTGTCGTCGCGTTGGGAGCGCAAGGTCGCAAACGTGAGGAACAGAATTCCGGTATCCAACGTGATCGGCGCTCCCAGCGGGAACGCATCGAGAGGCTGGATGTCGATGGGCAGACCTCCAAGCGCCGACCAGTCTCGTCGGGCGTCTTCGAGCAAGCTGGCGCTTTTGGAGATCCAGACCGCCCGGCGTTGACCACGGCACCAGCGGTCGAGGATGCAGGCGGCGATCTGGCGGCCTTTTCCGACACCGGTACCGTCGCCAACCATGAAGCCCATACGATAAGCATGGCCGTCGGCATGAGGACCAAGCAATGTGCCGGCGTCATTCGGGCGATACCGTCCCGGCACATCGCGTTCGAAGGCCTGGCCGGCATAGATGACAGTTTCGAGCTGGGCATCGGAGAGTGTGTCGCGCGCTCTGGGAGGAAGCCTCGGCTGATAGGAAGGCGCCGGCGGGAGAATGGAGGACATCGCGACGGATTCCACCAATTGGTCCGGATGTGGCCTGGGCGTGTGGAAGGAGAAGCGCGTAAGGCGCCAGGGAACGTAGATGCCAATTTGCTCCTCGGCCGCCGGCGGCGTTTCGAGAAGTTCATATGCCACTGGCTCGGCTTCGCTGGCGACAACGGGTGCGGATGGCGGCGCAAGCGGCTTTCTCGGTGCACAGACTGCGAACAATCCACCCATCCGCTTCGGCATAGCGAGCGGAGCAAACGGGAGGAGTGCCGCTCGCCCGGGCTCGGGCGATGGAGTGCTATCGTCCTTGAGCCGCTCGGGGACTTCGAGCACGAGGGGAAGCGCAGCCTCGAGATGGTCCGCATGGAAGCGCTCGCTGTCACCGGCCCAGCCCTTGTCGTAGACGAGCAGTCGAACGGAAATCGACGTGCCATGTTTGGCATAAGGCGCTCCGTTGATCGTAAGCTCCCAGCGCGGCGGCACGACCTCGGCGACGGCGTCGTAGCCCTTGGCGCCGGAGCCATCGCGCCCAAATGCCGGCGACATGATCGCAACGCATCGCCCGCCCGGAGCAAGCCTGGTCAGTGCCGAGCGCAGATGTCGTGCTCCCGCATGACGGTCCCTGCCCCGGCTTTCGCTACGCGAGAAAGGCGGATTGATGAGAATGGCGCTTGGCTGAATATGATGATCGAGGAGATCGGCGATGAATTCAGCATCATGTCGGCTGACTGTTTGGCCAAGCAAGAGGGACAAGAGATCTGCTCGGAGGGGATCGCGTTCGTTGAGCAACATATGCGCACCCATTTGGCGCGCGTGAACCGCCAGCATGCCAGTTCCTGCGGATGGTTCCAGGACAAGGTCCTGCGAGGAGATGCGCGCCGCCCACGCTGCGAGCCAGGCGAGCTGCAACGGTGTCGAGAATTGCTGCAGGTCGATCTGATGTTCGCTCCGATAACTCTGGGTTGGCCGTCTCGCAGCACGACGTTCCCGCGCCCGCCAGGCCGAGTGTGGATCGTCCCAATCGATCAGCCCGGCATTTGAACGAAGCGCCGTGAGGATCTGAGAAGCCTCGAGCGCGTCATAAGCCTCGCGCATGGTCCAATCCCCCCAGGAATCCGAGCCTCCGATTTTCGCTTTCATCAAGGCTTTGAGCGTCTGACGGGTAATGGATCCGCCCTCGGAAAGCCGGTCGGCCAGGATCTGGGCGACAGCAAGGATCGATGCAGCCCTGGTATCAGGCGCATGATCCGGCGACGGAACGGCGGACAGGGAAAAGGTCATAGAGGACTCCGCAGGTTAGGAGGGACTCCAGCCCCTCACTCCATCTCCTCCTGCCTTCCTTCCCTGACCGAGCCCGGCCGATAGATGCCGGCTGCCCATTGCTCGATCCAACCAGTAGTGATCTCGTCATGAGAAAGGTCGCCGCTCTCGATCAGCTCTCGGATTTCCGCGCGGGCCTGGCTGATTGCCTGCTCCCAGGGATCATTGGATGTGGGGGGATCGATATCCGGAATGGGAAGCGCGAGGATGCGCGGCGGTTTGCTCAAGCGGAGTAGCTGCGCCTTGGTCCATCGCTCGAGATGATCGGCAACGAGAACGTCCGTTTTCCTGACTTTGCGTTGCCATGCATCGCGACGCGATGCGATTCCATAGGCCTGGCTGTCTATCGACGTGACCCGATGCGAAAAGGCTTTGAGATAAGTTAGCGCCGTGCCTTTCACGCCGAACAGATGGAGCGAGATATCCGCTGGCAAGGTGCGATCGAGATGCTCGACTACCGCGATCAGGCCTTCCGGACCCGAGACTCGGCGGCGGCACATGCTGCCGACGCCGACCACGGCGCCCGGCCGCAGGCAAGACCAAAGGGCGTCGGCGCAGCGGTCGTAGTCTGATGGATGCCGGCCCTGGAGCACCGGCATGAATCGATCGAGGAGGCCAAGGTCGGAAGCACGCTGGCGGCAGTCGCGATTGGCCCGGACGGTCCGCGCGATGCGGTCGAGAACCTCTTCACGATCACGCGCGATCTCATGCTCCGCGCAATAATCGAGACCGGCGATCCGTCGGAAGGGAAAGGCCGCGGCCAGACGGAAATAATCATCCACGCTCCATGGAAAACCACCATAGCGTGACATGGCGACAAAGCCGGCGCTGTCGAGGTCGAGCGACGCGAGGCCGCGGGCATTTGCGAGCTTGTCGAGCCGCCAGCCGGCCCATTGGCGCGAGGTCTTGCAGCGGGCCCAGAACGAGAGCGCGTTCGCCGAAATGAGCACCGGTTGCTGGAGCTGACGTGCGCGCTCCAAAATCGGCCCCTCGTTGAGATGCGGCAGGCCGACGACGATTTCGATGCCCATGTTGTATGTCGGCGGGGCCGCGACATATGTCACGGCCCCACCTTTGTGCGCTGATCAGGCAGCCTTCTGCAGCCCCCCTTCGTCGTCAGGTTGCGCCTGACCGCCGTTGCGAACCGGATCCGCTTCGACGCTCTCGATATCGACGGCGTTGTCCTCGGCTTCGAAGCGCATCGGCCCGGGAAGCCATGCGAGGGCCCGCTCCTTCACATCGGTCTCGACGATAACCTCGCCGGCGAAGAACTTTTCGGCTGATGCGGCTAGGTCGAACTTGCGCGACGCTGCATAGCGGCTCTTGAGTTCGGAGCCACCGATTGCCTCGAACAGGCTCAGAATGCCGGGCTTGGTGATACGGTCGAAGAAGTTACGCGCCGTTGGACGCCACCAGGCAGCCACGTTGATCTTCAGCTTGGCGCCGAGATGATTGAGGAAGCTGCTGCCCGTCGCGCCATCGGGCACGGCATGCAATGTCCGGGCAATGGCCCAGCCTAGCCAGGCCGCGCGAGAGCTCTCGTCGAGGGCGCAGAAGGCGTCATACCGTACTTCTATGTCCTTATGACTTGCCCAGCTACGGTCGAGTTCGACATCGAGCTTCGACCAGGCTTCTGCCGCTGCGCTTCCGCTCTCGAAGCCGCTAACACGTGGGCTCGGTGTATTGGCGCGCAGTTCGCTCGGCATGCCGTAGTAGCTCAGAGTCCGCATTGCATTGTCGGCCATGATAAAGGTTCCGAGATCGAGCGCAAAGTGCGGATCGCTGGCGATATGCACAGAGAGGAGTTCGGTCTTCATCATCGCGAGCTCGTCCATAAGGCGCAGGCTGTATTTGATGCCCTCCCCATCGGCATCGTCGTCTGCGTCGGACTCCGCATCCTCGGACGGGCCGGCCTCGTCGTCATCGCCGTTACCAATACTGGCGGCATCGACTGCCGGCTCGGCGTATAGCTGTTCGTGGAGCGCAGGCTGGCCATCGGCACCGATGACGACGTAGGCGATAGCCGACGCCTTTTGTTCATCGGTCAGGAGAGTCCCGGTGTCCGTTAGGGCGTCGAGCTCGTCTTGAAGGACCTCATAGCGCTCTGACTGCTCTTCGCTATAGTCACCAGCATCTTCAGCGGCTTCGTCGATCGCCGCTATCTCGGCCTCGATCTCGAGCTTGCGGGCTTCAGCTTCAGCCGTCAGCGGCACCGGGTCTCCATCGACGCGATCGAGGTCGCAGGTCTCCATATAGGGAACCTTGAGCGCGGAAATCGCGCGAACCTCAGCGAAACCCTCTCGATCGCGGAGCGCCAGGGCGGCCTCGGCAAGTTTCTCCTCAGCGAGACGATCGACGATATCCGCGTCGATCCAAGTTTCCGTCTCGGCGCTGGAGAAAAGGTCGGAGTCGATTCGGCCGCCTGCAGCTTCGTAAGCTTCGCGGCCGACAAAGATCACTTTGGGATCGGAGCCCTTGTAGGAGCCGGCGGCAAGCATGCGGCGTATCTCATTCACGTTGTCGCGATAGTAGTTGCCCGCCATCTGCTCGAACACCGTAGCCTGGCGTGCCGTATCGGACGTGCTGCCATAGGCCATGGCGACGTCGAGCGTAATTTCCTCCGAACGGAGCGCCTCGAAGATGGGTTCGGCAAGGTGTGCAAGGCGCAGACGGCCTTCGACAAAACGCTTCGAAAGGCCAAGTCGCTTGGCGACCTGCTCGACGGTCTTGCCTTCCTTGTCGATCATGTTGCGAAAAGCCTCGCAGGCATCAGCCGGATTCATCGCGAGATTGTAGTAGTTCTCGCTGAGGCTCATCTGGATCGCATCATTGGCGTTGGGCATGACCATGACGGGTACTTGGAAATCGCGCGGTAGCTTTCCCGTCTCGATCTGGTCGAGCACCGCGCGCAGACGGCGACCGCCGCCGATGATGCTGTAGTGATCCTTTTTGCGCTTCACTGCGACACCGATAAGGTTTTGCAGAACGATACCGGTCTCCCCGACATTGGCGGCCAGTTCCGCATCGGCATCGGCGTTGCTGCTTTTGCGGACATTGAGAGGCGAAACCGTGCAATTCACGGCCAGAGCATAGACAATGGGATTGTTCATGAGAGGTACTCCGAATGCGGAGCGATCTGACCCTCAGGCCGCTTTCCGCACCCGATCCGCTCTCATCCTCCCCTCCCAGAGGTATGGACGCATCAGCACGTCGTTCCAGTCGTTCTGGCGCCCCCAAGGCCATATGACTTCAAGCTGGCGGCCGGGGCGAACGTGGGCAGACATGGCGCGTGAAGCCGCGAGGCGGCCGGCGCGATCATTGTCGGGCAGCAGGATGAGACGTTCAACAAGATCGGGGATTACGACACGGTGGAGGCGTTCACTTCCCAGCGCGGCCCAGACGGGGATATCGAGGAGCCAGGCGGCGGACATCGCTGTTTCCACGCCTTCGGCGAGACCAAGAACCGAGCCAGCGGGAAGGAGCTGAACGGCTCCGCCGAGTGGACGCGATAAAGTGAGCTTTGGCTTATCGAGGTCGGTCGCCAGCCGATTGCCCACTTGATCCAAAAATAGCCTCTGGATCGAGACAAGTTCGAAGCACTCATGGATGGCCGCGATCAGCGCCGGCCGAAATCGGACCTGACGTCCACGTCCCAATGGTGTTCTCGGATGGAAGCGGAGCATTGGCGTGGACGCCTGAATTCCACGGGATTTCAGATAGGCGTCCCCAGCGCAATCGGCAAGTGGACGGGCCTCGTTCCAGATTTCCCAAGCGCGCCGAAACATGGCGGTATCCGGGCGATAAGAGGCAACGGGTGCGATTTCGCCACCGGCACTCGGGATGTTGAGCCCCTTGAGCCGAATTGCTTTCATGACGTTGATTGTCGAGCAACCAGCAAAGCACTTGAAGAGGAGGCTGCGATGTCCCGCCCGTACAGAGAGGCTCGGACTCTTGTCCTCGTGCGCCGGGCAAAGGCACATCCCCCTATCGTTGTTCCAAACACCTCCCAGCCGCCTTACGAGATCAGCGCCTGCGGCTTCCAACCAGGCATCGCGCGTGGAAGTCGGCATGTCTGCCTCCGTTTCAGCGAATTGGCTAATGCAGCAAAGCCGCAGAAAACATCTGCTGCCTCCCCCTTTGCAAAACTCCGTTCGATGAGGTTGATCCCATGAGCCCCCTAACCAGGGGTGTTGTCAGCTCTGACCATATGATGCTCGTTGACGCGGATTCAGAAGCAGGAGCGACGACGATGAGGCATTTCAGCGGAGTGTTCGCGGGGATCAGGCTGCTCATGCTCGACGAGCTTGACAGCATCTCTGGAGGTGACGGGGAAGACACTGGCGACACCCCACCGTCTCCTCCCGAGGATATCGTCGTCCATAGCGATCATTATTCGACCGAAGCTGTCATCGACCAATGCCTTGAGGATGGCGCACGAGTCAGGCTAGGAACCGTGATTGCTGCGGCTCCGATGCCGCGGCCGGAATATCTGTTCTTCGACCTGAGCCGGTCTGGGAAAATATCGAATTCGCGTTTCGAATAGCAGTCAATTCGGGTGGTAGTCTGAGTTCACGAGCTGCCGTCTCGATGCGTGCGGGCAGACTTTTGGCTGGCCGTCAGGTTCGCTCCGGCCGGGGTGCGCCTTTGGTCACATTACTTCTGTGAAAATTCGATGGAATTTCGCCATTCGCATTGGCCGTGTATTTGTGAACCGCGGCCATCCTACTACAGTGCAGTTCCCTCTTCGTTAGGATGCTCACGGAATGCTGCCTAGGCTCGCAGCGGTCTTCATTGCTGAGAGACCGACCTTTGTTTCCCGCGCTGTACCATCTGCGTTTTTGAAGTTTGGAGGCCTTGAGGGCGATCGTCATTCCGGCATTTCGCGGCCGTCATGCTCGCGCACGCCGTGGCACAAGCGCGGCACCGAGATTGCGAACACACGTCAGATCTCGCTGGTGGCGATCGAGGATTGCCGCGAGATCGCGCTACGCCTTGGTGTCCCGAGCGTAGATCCCAGGTTGCTTGGCGCCAATCTCCTTCTCGAAGGCATAGAGCAGTTCACCGCGCTCCCACCTTCTACACGCCTTCAGTTCCCTTCCGGTGCGACGCTGTTCATCACCGAGGAAAACCGACCATGTCGGCTTCCCGGGCGCGAACTTGCTTTGGAATACAACGAGCCTCGGTTCGAGATGCTCTTCCCGAAGGTTGCAGCAGGCTTGCGCGGCGTCGTTGCGCTGGTCGAGAGCCCTGGCGAAGTTGCGGCCGGCGACGCGTGTCGCGTGATCATACCGGCAGCCGTAAGGGAGAGTTTAGGATTGCGCCTGGGATCATAGCGGCCTCCCAAGCCACCTTCGCTCCCGGATCCGAGGACGGTGGCTATGGCCTTGGAGCCACTGCTAGCCTGTGCTAGCGGGAAACGGTGTCGCAGATTTGTGCGGCGCCGGGACTGGTAATCCCGACGAAACGATGGCCCGCGGTGGAGTAATCCGCCGGGGTGCCTGTGCATATGTCCAGGTCGCTTGCGGCTAAAAGCGCAGGCGCATGCATTTCGTCATGTTACCAGCCCCGGCTCCCGCGCCAGCAGCGCGGGAGCATCGGCCGTGGTTGTATATCATGCTTCGCTATTCGAGGCAGAGCCAATCAGCGTGCACGAGGCCATGGGCAGGATCAATTGAGGACAAAGATGATCGATCGACCAAGTGATGGCGAGAAACAGCGAACTCATCGACAGAAAAGGTTCAGCTCGGTGACGCACAGGCAATGGACGAAGGTTGTGATCCGTCTGGACGAGGCGCTGATCATGTTGGACGAGATCGATGAAGGTGGAGGTGATTGCGCCGCGCTCGTTCAGAGAGCCATTCATGCGGCTAAGAAGGAATTGAGAACAAGGTTTGGAACCAAGGAGGCATCAGCCGCGGTTTGCCGTGACGTGCCCCCCTGATTTTCCTCCAAGTGTGATTAGAGTTCGGCCTGCTAGAAGGACGGACGATGAAGCGTACAAGGTTCACGGAAGAGCAGATCATTGCGGTGCTGAAGGAGGCGGAGGCGGGAGCCAAGACCGGCGACCTGGCACGGCGGCACGGTGTGTCTGAAGCGACGATCTACAACTGGCGGGCCAAGTATGGCGGCCTGGAGGTATCCGAGGCGAAGCGGCTGCGGGCGCTTGAGGATGAGAACGCCAAGCTAAAGCGGCTCCTGGCTGAGGCGATGCTCGACAATGCCGGTCTGAAGGATCTTCTGGCAAAAAATTGGTGACGCCCGCTGCCAAGCGAGAAGCGGTCGCTCGTCTCCAGGCAGCCCTGGGGATGAGCGAGCGGCGGGCGTGCCGTGTCATCGGCGCTGATCGGAAGAGCATGCGCTACAGGTCGCAGCGTGATGATGATGTCGAGCTTCGATCGAAGCTGCGCGAGCTTGCGCAGCAGCGGCGTCGGTTCGGCTATCGCCGTCTGCACATCCTGCTGCGGCGGGAGGGTGTGGTGATCAACCGTAAGAAGACCCAGCGGCTCTACCGCGAGGAGAAGCTGGCGGTCCGACGAAGACGGAACCGACGTCGCGCCATTGGTGCGCGGGCGCCGGCGCCCGTGCTGGCGCTGCCCAACCAGCGCTGGAGCCTTGACTTCGTTCACGATCAGATGGCGTCGGGACGCCGGTTCCGGGTGCTCAATATCGTCGATGACGTGACCCGGGAGTGCCTGCGCGCCGTACCGGACACCTCGATCTCGGGGCGCAGGGTCGTGCG
>Ga0207644_10003378_pt1 | contig 10302 bp, 8 predicted proteins | sample KBSS73metaG_FD_184326 | JGI IMG/M metagenome (GOLD analysis project Ga0207644, IMG submission 184326) | Switchgrass rhizosphere microbial communities from Kellogg Biological Station, Michigan, USA - KBS S7-3 metaG (SPAdes) (version 2) | ecosystem: Host-associated > Plants > Roots > Rhizosphere >... | reverse complement strand
GACGAGCCGCAGGTAAGCGATGGCGTCGCGAATCTCGGCTCGTTCGTAGAAGCGGAACCCGCCGATGATCTGATAGGGAAGGCCGATCGCGATGAAACGTTCTTCGAATTCGCGGGTCTGGAACTGGGCGCGCACGAGGATGGCGATGTCGTCGAGACTGCCGCCCGAACGCATATGGTTTTCGGCTTCCTCCCCGACCCGGCGCGCTTCCTCCGGACCGTCCCATACGCCGATCACTCGAACTTTCTCGCCCTTTCCGGCGTCGGTCCAAAGCGACTTGCCGAGACGGCCGGCGTTGTGGGCGATGAGACCGTCGGCAGCGGCAAGGATATGGGATGTCGAGCGGTAGTTCTGCTCGAGACGAATGACTGCCGCGCCAGGGAAATCCTTCTCGAAGCGGAGAATATTTGCGACCTCGGCCCCGCGCCACGAGTAGATCGACTGGTCGTCGTCGCCGACGCAGCAGAGATTGCGGCGCGGCTCCGCGAGAAGCTTCAACCATTCATACTGCGACTGGTTGGTGTCCTGATATTCGTCGACGAGCAGGTAGCGAAAGCGGTCGCGATAGCCTTCCAGCACGTCGGCGTGGGTCCTGAAAATGACCAGCATGTGGAGAAGAAGGTCACCGAAGTCGCAGGCGTTGAGGGTCCGGAGACGGTCCTGATATTGCGCGTACAACTCGGCGCCGCGGCCAGCGGCAAAGGCTTCTGATTCACCTGCGTCGACCTGGCTTGGAGTCCAGCCGCGGTTCTTCCAGCGATCGATGAGCCCCGCGAGCTGGCGGGCAGGCCAGCGCTTCTCGTCGAGATTCGCGGCCTGGATGAGCTGCTTCAGGACGCGCAGCTGGTCGTCCGTGTCGAGAATCGTGAAATTGGCCTGGAGGCCAATCAGCTCGGCGTGGCTTCGAAGCATGCGCGCAGCCACTGAATGGAAGGTACCGAGCCAAGGCATGCCCTCGAGCGCCCCGCCTGAGAGCGAGCCGACACGATCGCGCATCTCGCGCGCGGCCTTGTTGGTGAAGGTGACTGCAAGAATCTGGCTCGGCCACGCCTTGCGCGTGGCGATAAGGTGGGCGAGGCGCGCCGTAAGCGCGGCCGTTTTTCCGGTGCCGGCTCCAGCCAGGACGAGCACGGGACCTTCGGTCGTCAGCACGGCCTCGCGCTGAGGCGGGTTCAGCCCCTGCAGGTAAGCGGGTTCGGGAGTCGGGACCGACGGTTCAGGCACCCGGCCGAGGTAGGCGGAGGGGAACGGAACGGCAACTCCGGCGGCTTCACCGAGTCGTGCTCGACCCCGCTGGCATGTGAATCAGGGAATGTTCTTACTGTTGTTCCCGAAATCCCCGTTATCCACAGGCTTCTTACCAAATATTTTGCTTCCGCGACTCGGATGAGGGGTGCATGGTGCTCAGGTGATCGGGACGGAAGTCCCAGCCTCCCCGGAAGGCCGGAAACGGCAAGAAGGACGCGGCAGGCGACAGAAGGACCGATCTCCGCCGGCAGGCAATGGGAAGAACTTTCGGGTTCTACCCGGGGCCAGCCGGGAAGAGGCGCCGGAAGAGGAATCTTCCTGTCGTGCGACGCGGCTCCTGACTGCCAACCTCTTCGGAGGGAAGCGGGAGGTGAGCGAAGCGGGACACGATAGAGATTTCCCAAGAAGGGCCGCGGAACATCGGGCCGTTTTGGCCGGGAACTTAGGTTCAAGACTTCGGTCGGCGACCAGGCTCCCGAAAGGCCAGGCCGGGCCAGTCGAAAGACCAGCGAACCTTCGGGCCGCGCAGTCCAGTAGATCAGCCGGGCTCCTCGCAAGAGGGAGCAGCACGATTGGAAGCGACGCCTGAGCTGGTGAGCCAGGATCGAGAAGCGGGGTCGCAAGCCGTTTTACGGGGCGGGACCAAGGTAGATCGAACACCGGCAGATCCTTCGCTCGGCGCAGTGGGGGCTGGCAGCAATGCCGGCCCCCATTTCTTATGTGCAACCTGCACCAAAATCGAAAATAATCGCGGGCATTAGCGCACGATCCAGCACGCGATCGCCGGGCGCTGATTAGATGCGGACCGTCGCTTCGGCTGCTGCTCCTTTGCGTGCTTCAACAAACTTACGGATACGAAATCCAATTTGCGGCGTTTGGGTGATCAGGTGGCGGTGGCAATCATGCCGCCGGAGCGGCGGGGTACGAAGGAGTGAAACGTGTTCCGCGCGATTGCTGCTTTGGCCCTGGCTTCGGCCTCCGCCCATCCCACCACCACCGCAACTTTGACGTCGACGCTTCCCTGGTGGGAGCGAGTGACCGTCACCGTCGGCGACGACGGTAAACCCAAGAACTGTCGTTATGAGACGAGCCTGCAGCCCGGCCTGCCGCAGGATTGTTCGGCAAGCGGCAATGGGATCGCCAAGGCCGGGAGCGGCGGCGGTTCCAAGGACGAATATACGAGCATCACCTTTGAGCGCCGCTACACACCTGGAGCGACGCCAAAAACGCAGTCGTTACAGCCGGGCGAGACATTGCTCGGCGGCCAGGTCATGGCGCTGGCGATCGATGGCCACGGAGCGGTCAAGGGATGCAAGGTCGTGGCAACGACCGGCGGCGTGACCCCGGACTATGGCTGCGACGAGGCTACAGCCGAGCGGTTCGAGGCGAGCGCCGGAAGCGCCCGTGCAACTGCCCCCGAACGGGAAGGCTATATGTCAGTGATCGTCTACGGGCACCCCGAGCATATGGTCTAGGCGGGTCGCTCGAGCGGCCCGAAGTGGAGCGGCCCGGCTTCCCCTTTTCGCCGGGCCGCTCTGTCAAACGGCTCCAGCCGGTTATCTTCGCAGCTTCTTTTGATTACGACACGGGAAGTAGCCCCACGTGGATAAACTGCGAGGCGCGAGCGCAGGACTCGCACAAGTGCAATTGGGATGTTATACTTTCGTTAACCCGCCAAGTGGACACCAGAGGACGCTAAGCGGGCCGCGGCCCGATCACGCGTATCCGGATCGGGCCGCTCCTCGTCGTTTCAGCGAAATGCCAAAGGGCAGATCTTGGCTGGCGCAAGTCCCGTTCGCCGGTGGAGGCGCCTGCGACTTGCGAAGCCTGACGCGCCCGCTCGTCCCCGTGGGACTCTGGCCCAGCTACTTGCCCTGCAGTTCCATGCCCGATCGTTCGTTAGTTGAGTTAGGTCCTAGCTCGCGGCGGCCGCTCCCACGCTTCGAGAAAACTGAACGGGAGGGGGCGGTGTCGCCTCGAGCCCAATCCTATTTTTGTTAACCTATCCGGAATTTCTATGTAGCATCTTTGTTCCAAATAGGCACAGAAAGACGAGAAGTTTTTGCGGCGGAAGGCTCGAAGCCCGGGTTCGTTTTCGACGTTGGACGCCGCGCCGAGGAAAGCGCTGAACACTCGCAGACGGCTGCAGATGCGAGGAAGGCGGCATGGATCTGGTCCAGGGGCGCGGATGGGCAGGAATGTCACAAGCTGTGGCGGCATGATTGGGCCGCCCGCGTTTCCTGACACACACCGGCTGGCACCTGATTTGGAACGTCGGCGGCGTGCGCGAGCTTCGTCAGTTGATTGCCTTGGAGGATGGGCTTCATCCGTGGTCCGGCCAACCTTGGGAAAGAGGCACGATCGAGGCGCTCGCAACCCCGCAATTCGCCGTCAATTACGCGGGCGGCAACGAGGCAAAGTAGGCCCTGGAATTCTCGCCGCACTTTGTCGCCGCGGGCTCATCGGCACCTGTTTGTCGTCTGGCGCACACATTTTTTTGGCGGACGCCGTAAAGACTGATGCTTTTCGGCAACAGCACGAGCCATTCGCAAGCTTGCACGGCAACGGGTGCTCTCATAATGTGTTGCCTGCGGTTCAAACTTAGAACGCATTTGAAAGGGGACAATTATGCGCAAGCTGGCCATTGCGGTGGCGCTCGCATCGACTGCTCTCGCGACACCCGCCGTCGCGCGAGATCATTCGACCTACGTCGGACTCGAAGGCGGTGGGATGATCGTTGAAGATCCTGCATTTCGCATTTTCGACGCCAACGACCACAGGACTTTGCTGAACGTCGACCACAGCCGTTATGGACTCGATATCGATGCCGTCGGCGGTTACGATTGGGGTCCCGTCCGAACTGAGCTCGAGCTCGGATACAAGCATGCGGGCGTTGATCAGCTGCGCACGGAAGCCGCACGTTTTCCTGCGGGCGGTCACTCAACCGTTCTCTCCGCGATGGCTAACGCGCTGGTCGACTTCGGCAACGAAGACGCCTTTGTGGGCTACATCGGTGGCGGTCTCGGCTTCGCCAGCGTCAAGTTCAACGTAGATGCGCCGGTCGCCGGGCCCTTTGTCCCGGTCGACTACGGTGATTCTCAGGGGCGGTTCGCCTGGCAGATCATCGCGGGCATCCGTGTCCCGGTGTCGACCAATGTCGATCTGGGCCTGAAGTATCGCTTCTTCGACGTATCGCGGCTCCGCCTCAACGGCGATGGCCTCGGTACCGCGAGCGGTCAGGAGGTGCACACGCGCTGGCGTTCGCACAGCCTCCTGCTGAGCGCTATTTACAACTTCTACACGCCGCCGCCGCCTCCGCCGCCGCCGCCGCCGCCTCCGCCGCCACCTCCGGCGACGCAGACCTGCCCGGATGGTTCGGTGATCCCGGCCACGGCAACCTGCCCGGCTCCGCCGCCTCCGCCTCCGCCGCCGCCGCCCGCTCCCGAGCGCGGCCTCTAAGCGGCAAAAAGCGAGGTAAAGAAATTCCGGTCCGGGCGAGAGCCCGGGCCGGTTTTCTTTTGAGAGCCAGGATTTTGCCGGGGGCTGCCCGGCAGCGAGGGGGTCAGTTGGTCGAGGCTACCTGTCCGGAAGCGCCGCTGTCCCAACCATAAAAATCGTCAAGATATGCGACCCTGCCATCACTGACCTGCGCAGTCAGGTAGGTCAGGATGATCGGAACCCCCTCGGGCAATCGGACCTGTGTTTCCGGCTCATCGCCAGGTGCGACGGGTTCCTGGCCGAGGAGCCAGCGGCCTAGCCGGGTCGCATCTTCCAGACGTACGCAGCCATTGCTGAGATTGCGCCTGCTCTTGGCGAACAAATCCTTGCTGGGCGTATCGTGCAGGTAAATGCCTTCCGGGTTCGAAAACGGGAATTTGAGCCTGCCCATCGAATTCAGCGGTCCCGGGTCCTGGCGAACGAACAGGTGCACGTCGCCCGCGGCTGCACCCTTCCAGTCGACAGTGGTCGCGTCGACTTCGGTTGGACTGGTGGTCCACTGATCGACGACATGGTAACCCTGCCTCTTCAGATAGCTCATTCCCTGGCGCAGCACTGTCGGCGCAATCGTCTTGCGCACGAGGTGATCAGGCGCGTGCCAATAGGGATTGTAGGTCACGTAATACATCATGCTCGCAATGAGCGGGGTCGGAAGCTCGTTCGTGCCGACAATGATCTTCATCGAGTCAACCGGGTGGCCGTTGTCGTACATGGTGAGGAGCTGTGAACCTGAATCCACCAGCACGAACCGACCGCGAGCGGGCACCGCTTTTATCCGCTCCAAATTCGCGAGCAGGCGTGGATCCGGCGTGAGGTTTCCGCTCGCCTTAGCGTCCGCCCAGGCGGCGTCGCGCAGCTGCGAATAAAGCGGATTAAGGTTCGAGACGTCCTTCAGATAATCCGCAAGCGAGGACGCTGCAGCCGTCGTCAGGAGAATCTCGTCCGTGCGCGCTTTCTTCGGCTTCAGGTTCTCCGCGGCGTAAATCATTCCGGGCGTCGGCTGCCGCAGTGCCTTGACGTATCGTACCCATGCGCTCGACAAAACTTGGTCGGCTTTTGCAGCCGCGGCGGGATCAGCGCGAACTTGCGCCTGAGCTGCCTCGACCGCCGCTGCCAACTGAGGCCCATCGGCAAATCCGTCGAAGGCTGCGCGCCGCAGAATCTCGATCAACTGCGTAGCCGCGGCGCTGTCGGCTCCAGCCCCGAACCAGATCGGCTTGACGCGGTAGGTATCATAAACAGCCGCGACTGCAGGCGAGACTTCGAATGTGGGTGAGGATCGCAGAATTGGCGCGGGCACCTGGGCCGACGCAGGCGCGGGCGCAACAAGGGCCGCCGTGCCCAGGCAGATCGACAACAGCTGTCGCGTCGACTTACGCAATTCGCACCCCCGTTCAGTTTTCCGCGGCACAGGATCGTGCCACGAGAGCCTTTCCATTTCATTATCTTAGGTCGGCGCTGCATCCGTATTGGATCGGAGAGGGCCTGAGATGTTTACCCTTTCTCTCCGGCGCAATTTCCCGCAGGCCAGGATCGAGCCCGAAGCACTTTGTAATTCATCGCCGCCGCTCCTTGCCCGCACGAGCATCTAAGTGCACCGCTCGCACCAGGCGTTCCACCGGCAGTAGATACCCATCTTGTCATGGCGTGGATTCGGCGCATAGGCCGGCTCCGAGAAGGCCAGAAAAGGGGCAGGAATGGATATTCAGGGCATAGCCGCGGTGGTGACCGGCGCTGCATCGGGTCTCGGTGAGGCAACCGCTCGTGAACTTGCGCGCCGGGGGGCAAAGGTTGCCGTGTTCGACCGGGACACGCAGCGCGGCGAGCAGGTCGCGGCCGAGATCGGGGGCATCTTCTGCGAGGTCGACGTAACCTCGGACGAGAAAGTGAAGTCGGCCTTCGACAAGGCGCGCGCCGCCCACGGGCAAGAGCGGATCCTTGTCAATTGTGCGGGTGTCGCGAATGCCGCCAAGACCGTCGCCCGCGATAAGGAAACGAAGGCGGCCAAGCTCTATCCGATTCAGCAGTTCGAGCTGGCGATCCAGATCAACCTGATCGGCACATTCCGCTGTATCAGCCAGAGCGCCTTCGGGATGGTCGATCTCGAGCCGCTTGTCGACGGCGAGCGCGGGGTGATCATCAACACGGCTTCCGTAGCCGCCGAGGACGGCCAGATCGGCCAGGCGGCTTATTCAGCGTCGAAGGGCGGCGTACTGGCGATGGCGCTGCCGATTGCACGCGATCTGATGAACGACGGGGTGCGAGTGAACACGATCCTGCCCGGCGTATTCAAGACGCCGATGGTCGCGATGATGCCGCCCACCGTGCAGGACGCTCTTGGAGCACAGGTGCCGTTTCCGAAGCGGCTGGGCACCGCCGAGGAATATGCGCGGCTCGCCTGCTTCCTGATCGAGAATATCTACATGAACGCTGCATCCGTGCGCCTTGACGGCGGGATCCGGATGGCGCCGCGCTGATGACGGACCATGTGCGTCTCCTCGACGATCTTGCCGAGGCGGCGCGGGAAGCGGGGGAGGCGATCCTTGAAGTCGTTCGCCGCGGTTTCGACGTCGAACACAAGACCGATGCGTCCCCGGTAACCGAAGCGGATCGTTCAGCCGAGCTGATCATTCTTGCCGCCTTGGCGCGAGCAGCTCCGGGCATGCCTGTGATCGCCGAGGAGGAAGTCGCCGCAGGGCGCATCCCGGCACATGAGGACACCTACTTTCTTGTCGATCCGCTGGATGGGACGAAAGAGTTCGTTCGCGGCGGCGATGATTATACGGTCAACATAGGATTGATCGAAAAGGGCGTGCCGAGATTAGGGGTCGTGTTCGCACCTGCTACGGGACGGCTTCACGGCGGTTGCGTCGGCGTGGGAGCGTGGCTCGATGAGGGAAGGGGCCGCCGCCCAATCAGGACTCGTCCGAAGGGCACGGAGCTGACCGCCGTTGCATCCAAGTCCCACCTCAACCAGGCGACGATCGACTACCTCGAGGCGGCGGTCGGCACCTGCGATTACATCGCGGTCGGATCATCGCTCAAGTTCTGCATAGTCGCCGAAGGCCAGGCGGACATCTACCCTCGAGCGTCGCCCACAAGCGAGTGGGACACGGCCGCCGGTCATGCGGTTCTGCTGGCTGCGGGCGGGGTCGTCGATGGCCCTGACGGGAGCGCACTTCGCTACGGCAAGAAAGCATTCCTGAATCGCGGATTCGTCGCCACCTCGGGCTGGAAGCCGCCGGCGCTCGCGCGTTACATGGAGCCTTTCGGCGGCGGCGGCGACCTGCCTCAGGGCGTGTGAGGTTTCGGGGGGAGACTGCGGCGGCACCCATAGCGGTTGCACCCTGACGATGGACGGGCCTTGTGCCGTCGTTCGAGTGCCAGAAGGTGAGCGCCAACCCACGGATTGGCCGAGATACGGCGATCGAGCGCCTTGCGGCTGGCCGGCTTGCGTGGCAGTGCCGCGGGTCGGGCGGTTAGCTCAGTTGGTAGAGCATCTCGTTTACACCGAGAGGGTCGGCGGTTCGAGCCCGTCACCGCCCACCGCGCTGGAGTAAGCCTGTCGCGACAGACGAGCACCAGCATCGCGACAGCGGGGGCGATCAGGATGCGACATGGCGTCATTGGGGCAATCTTGCTGCTCGCGCTCGCCGTTCCGTCCTCGGCACAGGAGCCGTCCTCCGCCGCTCTTCCCTTCATTCTCAAGGAGATCGGTCCCGGCGTCTACGCGGCCATAGACGGACCTGACCATAAGTCGGGTTCCAACGCCGGGTTCGTTATCGGCGATGACGGCGTGCTGGTCGTCGACGCTTTCTTCAATGTCGATGCGGCACGGGCGCTCGTCGCCACGATCCGCCGGCTTACGCCGAAGCCGATACGCTACGTCGTCAACACGCACTATCATGCCGACCATACCGGCGGCGACCAGGCTTTCCGCGACGCCGGCGCCATCATCATCGCCCATCGCAACGTTCGTGGGTGGGTGCGAACCAACAACATCAACCTTTTTGGTGACCGGATCACGCCGGAACTGAGAGCGCGGATCCAGGCGTTGCCGTTGCCCGATCTTGTCACCGACAAGGACCTCGCAATCTGGCTGGGCTCACGGAAGATCGTCGTCAGGACCGTTCTTGGCCACACGGGCGGAGATCTCACCGTTTCCGTGCCGGATGCTAAGGTCCTGTTCTGCGGCGATATGCTGTGGCGCAGGGTGCCGCCAAACCTGATTGACGGGTCGGTCAAGGAATGGGGCGCAACCGATGCCGGCTTCACCCGTGTGCGGGACGCAGCCGGAACAGTTTTCGTTCCGGGGCACGGCGATGTTGCGAACCTCAAGGACGTCGAGGATTTCCGCGCTTATCTCTCCGACCTCCAGCGGCTGGTGGCCGGCGGGCGGAAGCGCGGGCTTAACGCTGATGCTCTCGCGCTGGACGTGACACCGAAGCTCAAGGCGCTTCATCCCGACTGGTCGATTAGCGACCGAGCTGCAGCAGCGGAGATCCGCTTTATGGATCAGGAGCTGGCGGGCACGAAGAGAAGGCCGGTCCCCCAGGGGGATTAACCTTAGCTGCGTGCCTTCGCGACGTTGAGGGCTACGGCCTCTCGGATCAGTGCTTTTAGCCCTTCTTCGTCGAGCTCATCATTTTCATGAAGGTCAATTGCGCGCCTCGTTCCACCCTCGAGGCTCGCATTGAACAGATGCGACGGATCGTCGAGCGCTGCGCCGTTGGCGAAGGTCAGCTTCACCTTATCCTTGTAGGTCTCGCCCGTGCAGACGATCCCGGAATGCGACCAAACGGGGACGCCGGACGGGTTGGACGGTTTACGCCACTTTACCTCCTCCACGACTTGCGGATCAGCGTTTTTTATCGACTTGCGGATGCGCGCGAGCAGATCGCCACGCCAGTCGCCGAGCTGCTCGATTTTCGCATCGATGAGCTTTGAAGCGTCGTCCAAGTTCCTGACTCTCCTTCGTGCTCAGAGGCTGCGCACCAACCTTACAGCAACAGCGAGCCAAGAGGGACTGGATACCACCTGTTGGCGCCCGCCCGCTTCGAGCGGAAGGATTTGCAACTTCTCATCGTCGCGATTGATGAGGCGGCCGAATAGGAAGCGGCCGGCAGGACGGGGGATGAGCACATCGCGGTTGAGGGCGCGCGCATATTCTCCAGGCTCGAGCACGTCACACCAAAGCTCGTCTCCAGCGCGGTAATCACCCACGCTGCCAGCGACGAGCACGGCAACCTGTCCCTGCTCGACATGGGGTGGGACGATGATCGCGGCTTTGCGAGCTGCCATCGCACCGCCCGGGCCGAGGAGGGCAGCCACCTTGAGCTCCGCCTTGTCGCTGCCTTCAACAAGGTCCTGGGCCTCGACTCCCAGAGCATCCGCAATGCGATTGAGCCAGCCTACCGAAACGGTGCGGGTACCAGTCTCGAGCCGGCCAATCGTCTGCGGCGTCGTCGGAGGGTCGCATCGACGAGCGACGTCGTCGAGCGTCATGGCCCGTGAGCGTCGGACTTCACGAATCCGGGTAATCACTCTTGCGCCACC
>Ga0207644_10003372_pt1 | contig 10311 bp, 8 predicted proteins | sample KBSS73metaG_FD_184326 | JGI IMG/M metagenome (GOLD analysis project Ga0207644, IMG submission 184326) | Switchgrass rhizosphere microbial communities from Kellogg Biological Station, Michigan, USA - KBS S7-3 metaG (SPAdes) (version 2) | ecosystem: Host-associated > Plants > Roots > Rhizosphere >... | reverse complement strand
TATGACGCCGTGGACCGGATCGACGGTGGCACTACCCCAGTTGATCGCTCCGAACGAGCTTGGGTATAAGATCGAGGGTGTAAGGCCGGGGTGCGTGTACTCGCTGTCGTATCGCGCCTTGCGATACTCTATCCGGCAATAGAGTTGATCGAGCGGGGTAACGCCCCACATGTCGACCTCTCTGAGGCGAGGGCCTCGAAACGAAGGCAGCGCATTGGAGAGCGGCTGGGTTGGGGAAGGGCGCTCTTCGGGCACACCGCCGCGGCTGGGCATCGGCGTTTCCGTGACGGGAAACATCGGCTGGCCGGTCACTCGGTCAAGAACAAAAATCTCTCCGCCTTTCGTCGGCTGTATCAATGCCTGGCGAACCGTCCTGCCAACCCGCAAATCCACGAGGGTGGGTTGGGCGGGGACGTCCCTGTCCCAGAGATCGTGATGCAGCGTCTGGAAAGACCACCGCACCCGGCCGGTCTCAGCATCAAGCGCAACGACGGAACTCGAGAACTTGTCATCGAATGGTCGCCGCTGAGCGCCAAAATAGTCCGGAGTGGCGTTTCCGGTGGGCACGTAAACAAGTCCAAGCGCATCGTCCGCACTCATCGGCGCCCAAGAGTTTGGCGTGCCTGGAGTATAGGTCTGGCCCGGCGGCGGTGCCCCGGTACGATCGGGTTGACCCATGTCCCATGCCCAAGCCAGGCGCCCGCTGACGGCGTCAAACGCGCGCACGACGCCCGAGGGCTCACCCCAATATTGCCCATCGCTGATCCAGCCCCCGACAACGATCTTGCCGCGTGCGATTGTCGGCGCCGACGTGACGCGATAATATCCGAGCGGAGCGCGTGACAGCCCTTCGCGAAGGTCCACCACCCCGGCTTTGCCAAAGCCCGGGCAGAGCTGGCCCGTGCGCGCATCGACCGCAATCAGCTGCGAATTGGCATTGGCCGTGAAAATACGTTCGGCGCATGGTTCGCCGGGTGAGGCAGTTCGGTAATAGGCGACTCCGCGACAGCCGAGCCCATAGCGACCGCCGGATGCGTTCAAGCTCCACCGCGATTGGCCGGTGCCGGCGTCAATAGCGGCCAGCTCATTGCTGTCATTACAAGTGTAGACTGAATCGCCGACCTTGATGGGCGTGCCAATCATTCCCGGCCGGGTGCCGACATTCGCGGTCCAAGCTACCGTGAGCCGGCTTACGTTAGCCGGGGTAATCTGATCCAGCGGCGAGTAGCGCGAGCCGCCCGCGTCTCGTCCCCAAGACGGCCAGTCGGCGGCGTTGGCGGCTTCCGCCTGGTTGGCGAGCGAGGCCGGCGGGAATGGCCCGGTTCCCGCCTGGAAGCGGGGATCAGCAAGGCTCTCCGGGCCAAAGGTGCTGTGCAGGAGGAACCCCGCCAAAGAGGCCACGATCACCCCTGCCACGATTGTCAGGGCCGATGCGCGGCCGGCTATTCTTCCGCGGAATGGTGCCCGGGTCCAAGGCACCAACAGCCACATGCCTAGCAGCATCAGGACCAGCAATCGCGGTAGAAGCAGCCACAAATCGAAGCCAACTTCCCAGACGGCCCAGACAATGCTTCCGCCGACAACCGCCCAGTAGAGCAAGACGCCACGATGGCGGCGCATCCCGATCAGCACAGCCGAAACGACGATGCCTCCACCGGCGACGAGGTAGTAGAGCGATCCTCCCAAGCGGGCGAGCGTGATCCCTCCGGCCAGCATCGCCAGTCCAAGCAGTGCCAGGATCGCCGCGGTCAGATACAACAGCACCGCTGCCCAGATCGGCGTCGATCCGGTGTGCGTCCGATCGGTCTTAGCCATTTTCGATGCTTTCTCTGTGGGCACGCCGGATCGGCGGACCTGAGCAATCACTGCCGGAGGTGAATAGTACGAGATTCCAGGTATCGGTAGTCACCGGCTTGGTCCTCTCGTCAGGTCAGCGCTTGGGCTTGACTTGCCTGAGTAGGCCAAAACCGATCGAACATCTTTCAATGCTCGCGCAAACCCTCGCCAGTTTGTGCCCTCTCCTCCTATGGTTACTTCATCCATGCGGAAGACGAACCTAGCCAGACCCAACCCTCGCGCGATAAGGAGGAAGTGCGCGTCACGCAATGCTATGCGATCAACCCCAGCGATTGCCGGGCGAAGGTTTTCACGATCTCGAAGAAGACCGCGGTTTCCGGCCGCTGCGGGTCCATGACAGGCCAATCGTGCAGCAAATCCGGAAACATCACTGAGGTAATCGGAATGCCGATGAGACCAAGCTGTCGCGCAAGGCTGAGCGAGTCATCCGCCAAAACTTCCGCGCTTGTGGCGAACAAGCAAACCGGGGGCAGTCCATCGAGCTCACCAAGCAATGGCGAAACCAGCGGGTCATCGGCCGACCAGCCCTGCAGATAGTCTGACGCCGAGGCTTGTGCCGATGCGCTGGAGAAGAGCGGATCGGTTCTCGCGCAGCGTTCATAGCTCTCGGCGGCGACCCGCAGGTCCAGCCACGGCGAAATGAGGATCAGCCCGGCCAGCCCGGAAGGAGGCCTCAGGGCTCCCGCGACCGCGAGCGCCAATCCACCACCGGCGGAATCGCCAGAGAGAATGATGGGACCGGCGTCCGGTCGGCCCGACAACTCCGTCAGGATCCCAAGTACGTCGTGTACCGCGTGGGGAAAGGGTCGTTCCGGCGCAAGCGAGTAATCCGGCAAAATCACCTGAGCGACCGCCGCGCTCGCCAACCGGCTGCCAAATCCGACCCAACCTTTGGCCGATCCCAAGCGATACCCGCCACCATGAAGATGAACGATCGTTGCTCCACCTAGAGCAGCCTCGCCGATGAGGTGGCACGCCACCCCGGCAATGACCTCCTCGCGCGATCCGCCTTCGCTGTTCGGTGGAGCAGCCGAGCGGCGGGCCAGCAGCGCCTCATCTGCAGCATAGCCGTCTCGCCGCGGTGGCAAAGGACGCCGCAGACTTACTGTTTTGCCAATCATCTCGTGTCTCCGCCGCGTGGCGCAAAGTCCGCCGACACCGCCCAGGTGTGATCAGGGCATGATCATCCCACCATTCGGACGAATGACCTGACCCGTCACGAAATTGGAAGCGTCGGATGCAAGGTAAAGCATGGTCATGGCTATATCGATGGGCTGGCCCACCCTGGCGAGCGGGATCATAGCCGACACTTCGGAAAATCTGCGCTCTTTCGCGGCGGCATCTACTTCGCCCGTCGGAGTGCGAAAGCGGTACTCGACCATGGGCGTGTCGATGAAACCCGGAGCAACGGCATTCACGCGAACGCCGGCAGGACCCGCTTCGACTGCCAACGTGCGCGTCAGCATGTTAACCGCTGCTTTTGACATCGTATAAGCGGACAGCCCATTCGTGGGCATGTCTGCTCCACATGAGGAGATATTGATAATTGACCCACGCCGCTGCGGAAGCATTTTTCGCACTGCTGCAGCGCAGCACCAGAACACGCCTTTCAAGTTGATGTCGAGAATGCGGTCGAGCTCGGTTGGATCGGTCTCGGCGACTGTCATGAGCGAAATCACGCCCGCGGCGTTGGCCCAGATATCGATCGGGCCGCCGTCCGCGGCAAAATCTGCGAACGCGTTGATCTCCTCCGGCTTCCGAACGTCCAGTTGCTTCGCTTCGACGTCTCCGCCGCAATCTCGCACGAGATCCGCCGTGCGCTCTAGCTCCGTCGTGTTGACATCCGCGATGAATACGGAGGCGCCAGCCTGCGCGAAGGTGATCGCTGCCTGGCGGCCGATGCCAGTAGCCGCACCCACCAACACGGCGCGGCGACCGGCTAGCGAAAAAGCCCTTGTGGGATCTTCCATTATCAGTTTCCACTCCCGATTTATGCAAAAAGGATGCTTCGCTGCCTATTGGTTCGCATCTGAGGTCAATGACCGGTAGCGAGCGCGGGAGAAAAGCAAAGAGCCACGCTTGCTACATTATAACACTACTTACAATTGCCAGCACGAGCATCCTCAGTTGACTATTTATGTTCGTCCCACATCATATTTACAGCTTGCCACGCCCTTCGCACCTGCGACAGCGGATGCTTTGACTACGGATGGCCGTACTCGCCTTGTTCAACCGGCGCTGGAGCCTGATTTTCGTGCCTGGCGGTATGAAGTCAATCCGTTTTTTTGACGAAGGTGTTAAGCAGGCGCCATGTGATTGCTCGCGTTGCATTGCTCGACCGTTCTGGGCATGAACGGCCTGCCAAAATTAGGATCTCGGTAAGCAGGCTTCTGTCCACCATGACGTAGCATGCACATGGTGCAGGGGCCCCTAGCCTTTGCGTAGGAAGAAAGATCAACAGAGGAGATGCCGGATGATGTCAGACCAAACAGCACCATGGCATAGCTTGGTCGAGCGCCTCCAGAAGCTTGAGGACATCAACACCATCACCCAGCTGATTGCGTCTTACGGGCCGGTTGCCGATACGTGTGACCGCGCAGGTCTGGACCGGATCTGGCACCCTCAATCCACTTACGAGATTGGCGGCGTTGGTGTTTTTCACGGGCCGCAAGGAATAGCCGAGGCATTTGCAGGAGAGTTCCATAGCTCGATCGTGAAAAACGGGTCAGCGCACATCTCATCGTCCCCGCACGTGGCGATCCACGGCGATAAAGCGGCGGCGAAGAATTATGGGACGCTCTTCTGGAATGAGAACGGACAATTCATCTGCGGCCGTCTCACCGCCACCCGCTGGGAGTTTCGACGGGGTGGGCCGGAAGGCTGGCAGGTGACCAAGCGGACGACCATCCTGCTTGACGGTCGAGACGATGCGCGGGCTCTGCTGGCCGAGCCGTTATGACGGTCCATCCAGATCGATTGTCGTTACTCGGGGGCCTGGTCGTGAGCACACGGCTCGGTAGAGGCGCCGAGTTTTCGTTCCGCGCATATAGTCTGGGGAGGTAGGATATGGAACTGGGCGAGTTTGCCAACTCACACATCGTTGCCTCGGCTGATGATGGTGTCCTGAAAATCGTTTTGAACCGCCCCGACAAACGCAATGCCGTAAATGCGGCCATGTACGACGCGTTGGCAAATCTGCTTGCTCATGCAAAGGATAGTCGTAGCACGGGTGCGGTGGCTATCCTGGCCGCGGGATCAGATTTTTGCGCTGGTACCGATCTCGCGGAGCTTCGGGCCGGCAGCGGTTCGATCCCGTTCGAGGAGCGGCCCGTCGGCCGTTTTCTGAAGGAATTGGTGTGGTTCGACAAACCGCTCGTCGCGGGCGTGCGCGGTCGGGCGATCGGCTTTGGATTTACCCTCTTGCTGCATTGTGATGTGCTATTCGTGGCCAAGGATGCCGCACTGAGCGCCCCCTTCGCGCGGCTGGGGTTCGCCCCTGAAGCCGCGTCGAGTCGGCTGCTGCCGGCGCGCGTCGGCTATCGCAACGCTTTCGATATATTCGCTCGAAATACCGTGTTGATGGGCAGCGAAGCGGAACGCTTCGGGCTGGCGACAGCCGTGCTGGATCCGGACGAGGTTGATGCCGCAGCGCTGGCCGAAGCGGCTGTTCTGTCTGCGCAGCCATGGGAATCTGTGCGCTCGATCAAACGGCTGATAACCTCACCGGAGGAAACGTGGGCAACGATCGGGCGGGAGATGAAGGAATTCGAGGAGCTAAAGGCTCGTCGGAACGATGGTTCCTTCGCCAATTCAGCCTCTCAGCCGTGAGCAGTATGGCGTACCAAAGACGGGTCATTCCTGCGCTGGCGGGCGGCGACCGTGAGCGCGATAGAACTCGGTTACGTCTGAGCAACTATACGGCAAACCCCTATGCGCCGTGACGACCCAAGCTGAGCGGCGCCGCAAGTCTCGCTACACCCCTATTGGGGCTGGACCGGGGGTGGGGCAGTAGCCATCCGGTGAGGGCCGCTTCGAACGAAGGCTTGGCAGGCTTGACGAGGGCGATGCTGTGGCAGCGCCCCGTTTCAGGGGTTAAACGCCCGAGTTGATCTCGCGGATGCGCAAGACGATTTTGTAAGGAAAAATGGTCAGCGCTGACCATGCTGCCAAGAAAATGGGGGTAAACACCAAGAGTGCTGCCCAGGTGCCGAATTCAAAATCGATATCGGCGGGGTTCTTGATGGTCAGCCAAATCGCGATCCACAGCGGCGTGAGCCACCAAACGACGATTAACGGTGCACGTATCCGTCCTTGAGGCAAAAAGCTCAGGAGGATTGAGACAGAGATCGTGCCTAAGAAAGCCAAGGTCGTGAGCACGCGTTCGATGCTAGCGCAACCGGCTCATGTCGGCAATTCTGTCGTGCAGGAATGCCGTTGTTGGGTCGCTATGCCTTTGGGGCGAGCGTTAAGCGCACGGCGGTTTCCAATTCCAAGGCAGCAGCTCGCCCAGCCTACTTACCGGGCAATCCGCGATCCGGGACAGCACATCGGTTAGCCACGCCTGCGGATCTACGTCGTTCAGGCGGACGGTCTGGATCAGCGTGTAGAGCACCGCCGCGCGCTGCCCGCCACGATCCGAGCCGCAGAACAACCACGCCTTCCGGCCGAGCGGCACACAGCGCAGCGCCCGTTCGGCCGCGTTGTTGGTGAGGCAGATGCGGCCATCATCGAGGAAGCGGGTGAACGCGTCCCAACGCCGCAGTATGTAGTTGATCGCCTTGGCGAGGTCATGGTTGCGCGACAGCCGGGAGAGCTGGCTGGTCAGCCACGTGTGGAGGTCGGCCATCAGCGGCGCGCTCAGCTCCTGGCGTGCGGCAAGGCGCTCGGCTGCGGACTTGCCGTTGGTACCGCGCTCGATATCGAACAGCGCATCGATCCGCTGCACGGCTTCCAGCGCGATCGCGTAGATCATGCCAGTGCGCTCGTTGCGGCTCTTGCGCCGGGCTGCAGCGGCCACATCGGCCAGCTCAAAGAACTTGCGCCGGGCATGGGCAAAGCAGCCCGCCTCGAGGATCGGACCGGGTTGGCGGCCCTCGGCATAGAGCTCACCGTATCCGCCATAGGCATCAGCCTGCAGGATCCCTGACCAGGATGCCAGGTGCGTTCGGGGATGCTCGCCTCGTCGGTCGCGGGAGTAATGGAACAGCGCCGCCGGCGGGTCAGAGCCGCCAAAAGGCCGGTCATCGCGGACGTAGGTCCAGAGCCTTGCCGTATCGGTCTTGCCCTTGGCCATGACCGGTACGGTCGTATCGTCGCCGTGCAATCGCTCGGCGGCTAACACATGGCCCTCGATCAGCCGGTAGAGCGGCATCAGCGCGAAGGCGGCCGCGCCGACCTGATCTGCCAGCATCGAGGTGCTGAGCGGCACGCCGTCACGGGCGAAGCGCTCGGCCTGGCGGTTGAGAGGCTGGTGCTGGCCGTACTTCTCGAACAGCAGCATAGCGAGGAAGCTCGGGCCGGCCCATCCGCGCGGGACCACGTGGAAGGGCGCCGGTGGCTGGGTGATCGTCTCGCAGTCCCGGCACGAGAACCGCTCGCGCACGGTCTGGATCACCTTCCACGAGCGGGGGATCACCTCGAGCGTCTCGGTGACGTCCTCGCCGAGCTTGGACAGCCGCTCCCCGCCACAGGCGGGGCACGAACAGGGTGCCGGGATAACGACGCGTTCGCGCGACAAGTGATCGGGGAACGGCTTGCGCGAGGGCCGCTTGCGCTCGAACGCGGTCACGCTTGCGGTCCTGGATGCGGCGGCCTCGGCAGCAAGATCGTCCTCGGCAGCATCGGCCTCGAGGTCTTCGAGCTGCAGCTCCATCTGCTCAAGCAGGCGGCGGGTGCGTTCCGCGCTGGCGCCGTACTGCTCCCGCTTCAGCTTGGCGATCTGCAACTTGAGGTGGGCGATCACCGCCTCGGTGGCGCTCTCGCGGGCCTGGGCATTGGCGAGCCGGGCTTCGGCATCATCCGCCCGTCGGGTCGCTGCCGCCAGCAGCGCCTTGAGCGCTGTGACATCGTCCGGAAGGGGCGTGAGGGCGGCTTCCACCCCTCGGAGGGAATCACCACCGATGCCGCAAAGCAATCCGGAAATGCTGGACTTTGCGTCTATCCGGCGCTGGCCGGGCGCCAGGAATACTGCGGGTTGCGCCAGTCGATCCCCTCGAGCAGGCAGGCCAGCTGCGAGCCGGTCAGCGAGACCATCCCGTCCTTCGCCGAGGGCCAGACGAAGCGCCCCTTCTCGAGCCGCTTGGCGTAGAGCGACATTCCGATCCCATCGTGCCAAATGATCTTCACCAGCGATCCGGCGCGGCCGCGGAAGACGAACAGGTCCCCGCCATGGGGATTGCGCTCGAGCGCCTGCTGCACCAGCAGCGCCAGACCCTGCATCCCCTTCCGCATATCGGTGTGGCCCATCGCCAACCACACCCGAGCACCGGCAGGGATCACCGCAGCGCCTTCAGCACGGCGACCACCTGTGCCGGCGATGCCGATGGGAACACGCTCACTCGCTTGCCGCGGGCCAGGTCGATGACCCTCGCCGGCGCTGTTCCGGCGCACCGCCCAGCATCCTCGTCGATGACCACGGCCTCGGCAAAGGCGGGCACGGCCGGTTCGCTGGGCTCCGCATCCGCATGAGCCTGCCGCAACTTGCTCCGCCAGGTGTAGATCAGCGAGGTCGAGATATCGTGCCGCCGGCAGACCTCGGCCACGCAGGCTCCCGGCGAGAACGCCTCGGCCAGCACCGTAGCCGTTCCTCCTCGCTCCATCGCCGGCGCCGTTCCGGCCCCGCGAACACCGTGACCTGGCTCATCCACCACTCCTAAGCGCACGCACAAGAGCACGCTTAACAGCGCTCACTCAGCGGCCGGACAAGGCGGGGCTCACCGGATGGGTACGTGGGGCAGGGCCAGCGCTGGTCTAAATAGGCGACCCCGCCGCTTGCGCCGTCACAGGGGGGACGAAATGGCTGGACGGAAAAGGTCTATCCTGACGTCAGATTGGCCAAGGCAGCAACGTGCGCCTTCATGTTGCCCGTTCTGGGCAGCGACGGCACAATGTAAATGGCCGTTGGAATAGCGTAGGATACCAGCTTTGTTCGAAGGAAGGCCAACAGCTCCTCTTCCGTCACATGCTTGTTCCCGGTTGCAAGTTCGACTGCCGCGACAGGAACCTGTCCGAGCCGCCGATCATCGATGCCGCCAGCCATCGCGTCTTTCACCAGCGGATGCGCCAGTAGCGCGTCCGTGATCGTCTCGGGCAGAATCTTGAAGCCGCCCCGATTGATCGCCTGATCGGCGCGGCCTTTCAGGAAGATGAAATCATCCTCATCCATTACCGCGATATCGGTCGTGCGGATCCACTTCTCACCGAAGGCCGGAACTTTAGCTTCGAGCAATCCTTCCTCGCCTCTACGTCTCTCGACGCCGGTTTCGGGATCGACGATGCGAACCGTAACCCCGAAATAGGGACGCCCCACACTGCCGCGCTTGGCCTTGCCGAACTCTTCTCGCAGCGCCAGCGTCCACGAGGCGGCGGTTCCCGCGAACTCGGTGGCGCCATAGGCCCAGATGACGGGAATCCCGTAAAGCTCTTCGAAGCTGTCCTGCGTCTCGGGGGCAAGCGGCGCCGATCCGCCCCACACGATCTGCACGCTGCGGAAGTAATCCTTGGCAATCTGCTTGTCCAGAACCTCCCGCATGATCGCAGGCAGCATGACGATCCTGGTGGGGCGAAGGGTCTCGATCGCTTTCAACCAGGTGTCGAGCGAGAACCGTTCGAGCAGGCAGACCGCGCCAGACCGGAAGATACTGGCCAGAAACGGTGTCATCCCGCCGAAACCGCTTAGCGGGAAAAATGTGATCTCGGGTTCGGGGATCGGTTCCGCCCCGATGGTCATGGTTTGCAGCATGCGATCGAGTACGGTGCCGGGAAATTCGATCCGTTTGGGTTGACCGGTCGTTCCGCTGGACAAAAGTGCCAGGCTCAAGGGCTTTGGCGACGTGCGCAGCAGGGCTGGATTGGCAGCACCGAGCCCGGGAACATGCTCGAACTCCAGTCCCTTGCGGCTAACAAACTGCAAGCCGGCGCTTCCAGTCCGCCGGGCTGCTTCAATCGCCTCGGGCGACCAGTCCTCCTCCGATCCGATCAAGAGAGGAAGTTTGAGCTTTTCAATGTCGCGCGCGATCCCTTCGGGGGACTGCATGGTGTAAATGATTGAAATCGAACGACCTGAGGCGATCGCGCTCATGATAGCGGCGGCCTGCCCAGGACGGTTTCGGGCGAGGACGCCCACAGTCTGCAAGGGATCGATCCCGATCTGGTCCAGTGCGGCTTCGAACTGCTTGGCAAAGGCCCTGATTTCCACCCAGAAGATGGTGATGTCGTCGAACATGATTGCCGGAG